>WNFP01002516.1_pt1 | contig 14573 bp, 9 predicted proteins | sample 5400201 | NCBI WGS metagenome assembly WNFP01 (sample SAMN13153355, study PRJNA577476) | soil metagenome | isolation source: 115 cm saprolite under Madrone tree | place: USA:California | collected 2016-06-14
CACCGCGAAGGCCAGCGCTACAACATCGAAGCCGAATACGTCGAAGCCCGCATGGACGGCCGCCAATCCGCCAGCGAAGCAAAACCGAGCCGCAGCGCGATCGACTGGCTGCTGGTAGCCGCCGCAACCGCCATCTTCGCCTACTTCGCCGCCACCGCCCGCCTCCCCCAACTCGCCATCAACTGGCCCCCAGCCCTAATCCTAACCGCCGCCACGCTAACACTCCTGCTAATCTGCGGCGTAACGCTCCACCGAACCACCCGCTTCCACTAACGGTGGCACCGCCAACCTTGGCTTTTGAGCATTTCCTCCCAGCTCAACCGCGTTAATCAGGTGTTACATAACTACAATCCTGGGTCTGGCCTACGATTGGGAGAACATGTAATCTTGTTCCGTCGAATGGCGAAATTCCTCAAGACCGCCTGGAACATGGGGCCACGATTCCTGCTCGTTGGTGGTTTTGCAGCGCTGCTTATCCCGGTAAGGGCTGTTGCGAACGACTGCACCTTTCCCCAAGACTTTCATCTACTTCGCGTCGACAAGCAAAATAAGAGACTATTTATCGAGGGTACCGAAACCAGCGTCATTGAGCGGGCAAGGATCGATTCTTACCTGGAGAAGCTAGACCAAGCTATCGGAACTTGCGAGCCGTCATGGACAGCCACCTGGTCTTTAAGCGTTTTCTCCAATCCGAAACTTGCTGGTTACAAGACCGACAGCACACTCGCGGGGGCAGTCGAGAACGGAGATTGGGGCAGAGCCTACGTAGCGGAGTACGACCGCAGCACTCAGCTCCTCACAATCTTTCCACTGGATTCCGGGAAGCGCCGAACTAGACAAGTGACCGTCAGCCAAAACGGAAGCCGCGAAAAAAGTCGGGCCGCCCGCGAGTGGTTACGCTTCGCGCCCGCAAATTCGTTTGACCAGGAAGACACTCTGGATAACTCGCGCTGGCGAACTGTTCTGGACTCAAACGAATCGGTTGCTGAATCAATGTTACAAGCTGTGTCATCTGTTCCCCTTACGAAAAAGCAGGCGATTGAATTGGCTGGGGAGTTTTCCCTAGGGACAACGACAAAAGCCAAACCCTTCCTTGTCCGCGCCGTCGGTTCGCACGTTGGAACTTCTGGATTCGAGATTCATACGAATAAAAACGGTGATGTGACTGTCATAGGAGGGGCTCTCAGCCATCACGACATACCTCCTGAACGTCGCCCCATCGTCGTTTGGTTGGATCAACCGCCGCGCGAGCTGTATCTCTGGTTCAGCGTCGCTGAATAGAGCTCCTTATGTTTTTCCAAAGGCAAATGTGCTGTAAGTCTTGGTAAAGTCGGCCAATCGGAACTTATTCCGCTACTGCATTTCTCTTTGCATCGTGGCTCACTTCCTTTACATTTAGCGCCGCCAAATGTCACCCACTCCCAAAATTGACGTCGTAGGCGTCGGCCTCAACGCTACCGACACGCTCATTCCCGTTCACCAGTTCCCTGCCGCCGGCTCCAAAGTCGAATTCCGCTCCGCCAACGTGCTCCCCGGAGGCCAAGTCGCCACCGCCATGGTCGCCTGCCAATCCTGGGGACTCCGCACTCGCTACGTCGGCAAAGTCGGCGACGACCTCGCCGCCACCCTACACCGCTCGGAGTTCGCCAACCACGGCGTCGAGGCGCATCTCTTCACTGCCCCCGGCTGCCCCAGCCAGCAAGCCTTCATCCTCGTCGATGACGCCGGCGAGCGCACCGTGCTCTGGAAGCGCGACGACCGCCTCGCTCTCCAGCCTACCGACCTCTGCCGCGACTGGATCCTCAACGCCCGCGCGCTCCATCTTGACGGCCACGACACGCCCGCCGCAACAACAGCCGCAACGTGGGCCCGCGAAGCGGGCATTCCCGTAATCGCCGATCTCGACGAACTTTACCCCGGAGTCGACGCCCTCCTCCCGCTAATCGATTATCTCATCACCAGCCGCGACATTCCCGGCCGCATCTCCCGCGAATCCGACTTGCGCAAGTCGCTGCCCGCCGTCCGCACCAAGTACAACGCCCGCCTCACCGCCGCCACGCTCGGCCCCGAAGGCGTCCTGGCCTACGACGGAGCACAATTCCACTACGCCCCCGCGTTTCGTGTCGAAACCGTCGACACCACGGGAGCCGGCGACATCTTCCACGCCGGCTTTATTTATGGACTGCTGCAAGGCTGGCCGCTGCCACGCCAACTAGAATTCGCCTGCGCCGCCGCCGCCCTCAACTGCACCGGCATCGGCGCCCGCGGCCACATCGCGCCAATCCCCGAAATCGAGCGCCTGATCGCAACCGGCCAGCGCCACCCCCCGGCATTTTGATTCCAAGGTGGCACAGCCTGTGCGCCCAACCGACCTTAGCGACGGCGCCCAGAGAAAGTATCATAATCATCTCTACATCTCTGCGCGCGCAGGGCTTCCGAACGCAGCCATGGAATTGGCGCTGGCGATGGGAGGACGCTTAATTTCTTTGATTGAAGCCCCGCGCGACTGTTCCACATGGCAACCCGATGGAGTCAAATAGCTGCCGTGACCTTGATTGGCTCATACAACTACGCGCTCGTGGCACTTTCGGTGTTGATCGCCATGTTTGCATCATACGCTGCTCTGGATCTCGCAGGTCGCGTAACGGCCGCGAGCGGTTGGACTCGCGCGGTTTGGCTGCTGGGCGGGGCCGGTGCGATGGGGACTGGCATTTGGTCCATGCACTATATCGGGATGCTGGCGTTCATCCTGCCGATTCCCGTGGCCTATCATTGGCCGACCGTTCTGCTGTCACTGTTTGCGGCTATCGTGGCGTCGGCTGTTGCGCTGTACGTCGTGAGCCGGCAGAGAATGGGGGCATCTCGAGCCGTCGCCGGAAGTGTCCTGATGGGTGCGGGAATTGCGAGCATGCATTACACCGGCATGGCCGCCATGCGCTTACCGGCCACATGCCAGTTTAATTCCTTTCTCGTCGTCCTGTCCGTCGGGTTCGCGGTTCTGATTTCTCTCGTCGCATTATGGATTAGCTTTCACTTCCGAGATGAGAAACCGCGGATTGGCCGGGGAAAATTAGCCGGAGCCGTCGTGATGGGCGCTGCAATCCCCGTCATGCACTACACCGGCATGGCGGCCGCCAGTTTCACGGCCTCCAGCGTGCCCGCGGACCTGCATCACGCCATTGGCATCTCCGCTCTCGGCACCGCCGGAATTGTCGTCGTCACCTTTATCGTCCTCGGGCTGACTCTGCTGACATCCTGGATGGATAGGCGATTCGCTGCCCAGACCCTGGAACTACAGGAACAGAAGCTGCAGCGAAGCGAAGCGTACTTGGCGGAAGCGCAGAGGCTCACGCATACCGGGAGTTGGGTCTGGCGGATAACGGGAAGAGTCGCCTTGCATCTCTCCGAGGAATGGTATCGGATTTATGGCTTCGATCCCGAAAAGGGCCCGCCGGTTTTTGAAGAATGGCTGCAGCGCATTCATCCGGAGGATCGAGCCAAGTTTCTAGAGGTATTCAATCGCGCGATAGCTCAAAAGTCGCATTACGAGCTGGAATTCCGAATCCTTCTTCCAGGTGGCATTGTCAAATACATCCACACTGTCGGTCATCCTGTTCTGAACGCATCCGGGGATTTGATGGAATTCGTGGGTAGCGCGACGGACATCACCGAACGCAAGCGAGCAGAGCAGGCGACCCGTTTGCTGGCTGCCGTTGTGGAATCGTCGCACGATGCGATTGTGAGCAAAAATCTGGATGGCGTAATCACCAGTTGGAATAAGGGCGCAGAACGCCTGTTCGGGTACAGTGCGGAAGAGGCCGTTGGCCAGAACATCACGCTGATTATTCCCCCTGATCGTCGTGATGAAGAAAGAACGATTGTTGGGCGGCTCACGCGAGGCGAGCGGGTCGACCACTTCGAGACGGTCCGCATGCGCAAGGACGGCACCCTGCTCGACGTTGCTCTGACAATTTCGCCGGTAAAGGATGCCGCGGATCGCGTTGTTGGAGCGTCGAAACTGGCGCGCGACATAACCGAACGCAAACGTGCCGACGAAGCGCTGCGTCAGGCGCAGGCGGATCTCGCACACGTCAGCCGGGTGACCACCTTGGGAGAACTGACTGCTTCCTTGGCGCACGAGATGAAGCAACCTATTGCGGCGGCAATCATAAACGCCAGGACCTGCCTGCGCTTGCTCGCCGCCGGCACTCCAATGGTCGAAGAGGCGCGCGAAGCAGCCTCGAGAATAATCAGGGACGTAACCCGTGCAGCGGATATCATCAGCCACACCCGCCTGCTCTTCCAGAAGGGTACGCCGCAACGGGAGCTCGTAGATGTAAACGAGATCATTCGAGAGATGATCGTTCTCCTGCGCAGCGAGGCAATGCCCTACTCAATCTCGTTCCGAACCCAGCTGGCGGAAGACCTTCCCCAGGTCATGGGAGATCCTGTGCAATTGCAGCAGGTGCTGATGAACCTCATGATCAACGGCATCGACGCGACAAAAAACATGGACGGCACGCGCGAGCTTGCGATCAAGTCGCAGCGTGCGGGAAACGAAGAAGTTGTGGTGTCCGTCACTGATACCGGCGTGGGGCTGCCCCCACAGCAGGCAGAGCAAATCTTCAATGCCTTCTTTACCACCAAGCCCCATGGGACCGGTATGGGGCTGCTCATCAGTCGGTCAATCATTGAGTCGCATGGCGGCCACTTGTGGGCTAGCGACAACTCCCCGCGCGGCGCAAGCTTTTGTTTCACCCTACCCGCCAAAGCCGAACAAGGGAATGACACTAAGGCTAATTGAGTCTATCTCTGCGTCGCGGGTCCCCTGGGTAACCTCCCTTTACAGAACGCGCAAACCGGGCAATGGCTCTTGATATAAGATGTCGCACGCGAGCCAGGAGCAATCATGGCCCATCAAGCACCGCTGAAATATGTCTTCTACATTGCCGCCACGCCGGAGAAGGTGTGGGAAGGCTTCGTGTCGCGGGAGTCGAACCGCATCATCTTCGCGGGCGCTGAGCTTCAGGCGGACTTTAAGCCTGGTGGCTTGCTCGCATGGGTGGGCGCGGGCCCCGATGGCAAGCCCATGACCTACGTCCGAGGGAAGGTCCTGCGGTTTGAGCCGCCAAATGTCTTTCAGTACACCTTCGCAATGGCCCAAAACGATAAGGCGTCACGCGCAACGATCGAACTGGTGCCCGAGACCGAAGCCACCAAAGTAACCGTGACGCATGACGAGTGGGCCGAGGATGACCCCACGTACGCCGCCTGCTCCGATGGATGGCCACGTATTCTTTCCCGCCTGAAGACGCTCCTTGAGACCGGGAAGACATTCAAGCCCCATTGATGCAAAGGTTACCTCGAATTGCTGCGGTCTTGGCCCTCCGTTTCGTGTAGGCAATCCCCAGAATCGTTGTGCCGGCGGCTGACTGGACCAATATATGACGCAGAACGGGTGAAACAAACAGGAAACCCCCAGCGTTATACAAAGCAGCGCCCGAGGTTCGGTGCCAAATCTGCACCGTCAGGAGATGAGAATGAGATTCCGCACTATCGTTTCCGCAGTGGTTCTGATGCTGGTATCCACCGTGGCTTTTGCCCAGGCTGGCAGCCAGAATTCCAATCAGGCCACCGATAAGAAGGGGGAGCAGGCCGCACAACCCAATCCGTTCAGCACATTCAATAAGTTCGCTTACGCAAGGCTAAAGACTATTCTCATCAGTTCCGCTGAAAAAATGCCCGAAGAGAATTACAACTTCAAGCCCACGGAAGCCATCCGTAGCTACGGCCAGCTTGTCGGACATGTGGCGGATGCACAATATATTTTTTGTTCCGTCGCGCTTGGCGAGAAAAATCCCGGCCTGAAAATCGAGCAGACCAAAACCACCAAGGCCGACCTGGTTGCCGCCCTCAAAGAAGCTGTTGCGTACTGCGACAAAGCCTATGACAGCATGACCGATGCATCCGGAAGTCAAATGGTGAAGATGTTTGACATGGACATGCCCAAACTCGGCGCGCTGACCATCAACAACATGCATGACATGGAGCACTACGGGAACATGGTCACCTACATGCGCCTGAAGAACATTGTTCCCCCAACAAGCGAACAACCTCCGGCAGCGCAACCGAAAAAGTAATCGCACCGAAAAACTCAGCGGCCCTATAAACGGGGCCATTCATCAACTTGTGATGGATGGCCTCTCAAGACGACAGCAAACGGAACGTATTTACTCTCCGTTCGCATGATTTTTGGAAAGCCTATCCGCCGCGCGCGCCGCGGTGCGAAAGAGAGGCGCTCCCCGCCGCTGGCCGTTCGGGCAATTAACTCTTTGGCTGTCGATAAACCGCCGGTTCATTGATTCTTCGCAATCCCCCATCCGATCATCATATCCAACATCGCTCGTCCATTCTTCTCGGGAAAGGTTCCCATGATTCGCGTCGCTCGTCTTATTGCGCTCTTGCTCCTCTGCGCGCTCGCCGTGCAGGCCCATCCCGCCCTGGTTAAAGTCCGCGTGCGTGTGATCCTCGTCGATCGCGACCTGAACCAGAAACCTGTGCCCTTTTTGCTCGTTTCGCTCAAGAGCGGTGCGAAATCCGTGGAGGTAAAGACCGGCCTTGACGGAACCGTGGAAACCCAGCTTCCGCCAGGAAAATACGTGATTACCACGCCAAAGCCCGCTGAGCTGGGCGGTCGCTCCTTTTCCTGGAACGTCTCACTGGCCATCACGGGCACTCAGGAGAGCGTGGATCTCACCAACGATAACGCCAAGAGCGAGGAAATTTCTGCGCCTGCCTCGCCCCGCGGGGGCGAAAGCTCTGGTGGAGGGGACCTCACCGAACAGTTCAAGCGGCTGAAGAACACGGTGGTAACCGTGATCAGCGAATCAGGCCATGGCACGGGCTTTTTCGTGGACAGCAAAGGCCTGGTCCTGACCAATCAGCACGTGGTCGGCAATTCCAAATATCTGGCCGTTCAGTTTGACCGCGAACGCAAGATCACCGCCCGGCTGATTGCGGCCGATCCGCAAAAGGACGTCGCGCTTTTGCAGGTAAACTTGGCAGCGTTGCCGAACGCCGCGCCAGCGCCGCTCTCCCGCGCAACCGCAGGCAAGCCCCCGGTCCAGGAAGGCGAGCGAGTTTTCACCATTGGCAGCCCGCTGACCCTCGACAAGATCATCACCACGGGAATCGTCAGCAAGGTCGAGCCGCACACCATTATTTCGGACATCAACATCAACCCGGGCAATTCCGGCGGGCCGCTTTTCAACGGCGCCGGGCGGGTGATCGGCCTTACCACCTTCGGCACCCGCGGCAACGGCGGCCCGGGCGTCTCCGGCATCGTGCGCATCGAGGAGGCTCTGACGCTGCTGGAGCAGAATCGCGCGAAAGCTACCGGAAGTGTGCCGGGCACATTGCTACCTGTCGAGCCGCTGACTCCCTATCCCGTCGAAGGCCTGAAGGAAGCTTTAAAGGGCGACAAATTCGATGCCCGCCCGTACTACCTTACGGCTGGAGACTTCAACATCGCCCTGTCTACGCCGCCATTCGACTACCGCGAAGTGGAGGAGCGCCGGCTTGCAGCTGAACGCGTCCATAAGAAGCGCAACAAGAAGAACGAGCAAGCCTCCGAAAACACTGATGATTCGAACGCCCCGAAACAGTGGGAAGAGGACGCCGGCGCACACCCGGCTGTCTTCGTAATCTACGTGATGCCCCAGGCCAAAGAAGGATTCGGCTCGGCGCTGGGCCGGTCGTTCAACGTCAACGCCACCGCCAAGCTCAAATTCAAAACCGATTTTCAGAGTATGAAGCTGTTCTGCAGCAGCAAGGAAGTGGAGCCCATCCTTCCAGGGCGGGTTCCGGTAACTGTGTCCGTGCGGAATCAAGCGGTCAAGATGGACGATTCCACTTATAAGGGTGCTTATCTCTTTTCTCCGGACGCTGTGAATCCGGATTGCGGCGTGGTCAAACTTGCGATCTATTCCTCGAAAAGCGAAGAGCCTGTAATCAAAACACTCGACGAGAAAAGCGTCCAGCACATTTGGGCGGATTTCGAAGCCTTCCGCCGGGCCGAGCAAGAGGCCAAGGTTGCTAAGGCTCACTAGAGATAAACGAAACCCACCAACTTACTCGTAGCGCAGCGCCTTCATCGGGTCCACGCGGCTGGCGCGCAGCGCAGGAATGTATCCCGCCGCGCACGCTACCATGGCCAACAAACCCGTTGCTAGTCCCAGCGTCCAGGGATCATGCGCTTCCAACCCGTAGAGTTGGCTCTTAACGACGCGCGTCAGCAAGAGCGCTGCCGGAACACCGACGCCAACGCCTATCGCGATGAGCGTCAGCACCTCACGCATCACCATGGAAATCACCTTGCCCTGCTCCGCGCCCAGCGCCATGCGAATCCCAATCTCTCGCGTGCGCTGCGCCACGCTGTAGGACATCACGCCGTACAATCCGATGATCGCCAGCACGGTGGCTACAAACCCAAACACGGTAGACAAGCTCGCAATCATTCGCTCCGTCGAAAGCGAATTGCTGATCTGCGCCTCCATGCTTCGCATCGCATAAATCGGCAGATTGGCGTCCATCTCTCGCACCTTCGCGCGAATCGAAGCCATCAACTGATCGGGCTCTCCCAAAGTCCGCGCGTAGATCGTCATGCCGCCTAAGTAGGGACTATTCATGTATGGCACGTAAGCCTGGATCGGAATTTCGTCCCGCAAGTTCGTGTACTTGATGTCTTTCACGACGCCGATGATTTCCATATCCGTGGGCGTTCCGGGATCGGTCCCAAATCCCAGGTGCATGCCCACCGGATTCCTTCCCGCGAAAAACCTTTTCGCAAGCTTTTCGTTGATGATTATCGTCGTGGGTGTCGTATCGAAATCGTCTGTCGCATTGGCCCGTTTGACCACGCGATTATCCGTCAAGCGGAAGTCGCGCCCCGCAATGATCGGTACGCCCAGCGTCGCAAAGTAACCAGGTCCAATCTGATTCATGTACGACTGCGGATGATCATCCGGCTTCGTCGGCGCATAGCCTTCCGCCGTCATCCCGCTGTCCCATTCGTTGTCTTCCATGATACGCATCGAAGCCACAGACACAGACTTCACACCGGGAATCGTGCCCAAGCTGTCGGTTAGCTGCTGATAGAATCCATTCAGTCGCTGCGGTGTGTAGCCGTTCAGCGACGGATCGATATTGAACGCCACCAGCCGCTCCGCCGGAAACCCGGGCCCCAGGTTGCTCAAATTCTTCAAGCTCCGCAAGAAAAGTCCCGCGCCGATCAGCAGCAAAAGCGATAGCGCCACCTGCGTCACTACCAGCGCATTCCGCAACCGTCCGTGTCCTCCGCCAACGACCGCGCCCGCCTGGTCCTTCAGCGTTCGCCCCACGTCCGGACGTGTGGATTGCAACGCCGGCGCTAACCCAAAAACCAATCCGGTCGCCACCGTCACCGCCAGCGTGAACAACAAAATTCGCAAGTCCGGCGCGGTGGAAATCTTTAGATTCCCCGAGTCCGAAGGCAGGTAAAGCGCCATTAGCGCCTTGTCCGCCCAAAACGCCAGTGCCAATCCTAAAATCCCGCCCAGCGCGGAAAGCGACAACGTTTCGATTAGCAATTGGCCCACAATGCGGCCACGCGTCGCTCCCATGGCTAGCCGCACCGCAATTTCTTTCTGTCTTCCTGTCGCGCGGGCCAGCAACAGGTTCGCGATGTTCGCGCACGCGATCAGCAGCACCATCCCCGTCGTCGCCATCAACACCCACAACGGTGTGCTCAACTCCCGCCGCAGCGACGCCCGCCCTTGCGAGCCCGGCAAAACGTCAATCCAGCTTTTCAAGAACTCTTTGCGGTCATACGCGGAAGCATTGCGAAAGGCCGCTTCTTTCACTTCCTGCTCCAGCATCGAATGCATGAAAGGCTGCAGCGACGCCTTAGCCTTCTCTTCCGTAACGCCCGGTTTCAACCGGCCAAAGGCATTCACCCAGCGCGATCGCCGGTCCGTCAAGAACTTCATAGGGCCGATGATGATTTCCTTCTCCATCATCACTGGGATGAAAATCTTTGAAGACGCTCCCAGTTCGACGCCGTCAAACCCCGGCTGCGCCACGCCAATGACCGCCATCTGGTAGTTGTTCACCAGCAGCGTCTTCCCGATGATTTGTGGATCGCCCCCAAAGCGTCGCTTCCAATAGTCGTAGCTCAACACCACCACCGGGTGTCCATCCGGCACCCGATCATCCTCGGGACCGATCGGGCGCCCCAAAACAGTTCCTACACTCAAAACGCCGAAGTATGTTCCCGAGACTAGTTCCCCCAGCGTGCGCTCCGCTTGCCCCCCGTACGTCATGCTCACCGGTTGCGGAAACCGGCAGAACATTCCGGAAAAAACTTCATTGTGATCCTGGAAGTCGCGGTACATCGGGTAGGAGATCGCGTTGCCGCCCCAGTTGTTTCCGTAATGCTTGCCGCGTGTAGTCAGCAACACCAACTGCCGCGGATCTTTCACCGGCAGCAAGCGCAGCAACACCTGATCGAGCAAAGTGAAGATCGCCGTATTCGCGCCAATGCCGAGCGCCAAAGTCAGCGCCGCCACAACGGCGAACCCACGGCTCCGCCGCAAAGTCCGCAGCGCATACGCAAAGTCCCGCCCCACCATCTCCACCCACTCGCGCATACCCATCCCACCCTCCGCCTTGGAGTGCGGCGGTCTTGCCGCCGCTTTTACGGTTTAAGCCAATCGATGCGGGTCACACTCCGTGCTCCACCCAAGCCAATACTTCCTGCCTTTCTATACGCAATGACGACGAATAGGTTCCCTTGGTCTTGTCGAATCTTTCCGCATCGTGGGGTATATTCGGCCGACTGTGCTGTGGTTTTATCAGCGCACCTTACGATAGAGTGACCGAATGCCTTCCCCTCGCGAGCACAACAAAAGTCTCAGAACGTTTCCCGCCATTCCCGCTGAGGCAGCCCTCAGCTTCCTGAAAGATACCAAGGGCGCGCTTACCTGGACCGCTCGCGATGTCGCTGGCACGCTGAAAATCGATCGCCGCGAAGCGGAGCAAGCTCTCGCCTTACTGCAAGCCCAGGGCTACATCCAGCCGGCTCGTGGCGGCAAAGGCGAATGGATCACGACGCCCGCTGGCGAAAGCCTCGCTGGCGCGAAGACTCCCCGTTTCAGCCGCGAGAGTATCGAGCAATCCCTTGCCGAGCTAAAGAGTCGGGTCCAACAGAACAATAAAAATCGTCAAGTACCTTTCCGCATTACGGATGCGGTAGCATTTGGTGATTTCCTTTTGCCTGACCGCGCTCGAGTCCAATCCGCCGACGCAGGCATCGGTCTTGTGCGCCGGCAAGATTCGCCGCGTCGCGACGATTCCTCCAACGCGACGCATTCCGCCTCGGAAGCGCAAGCCGAACGCAAATTCCTCCGCGAACTGCGCGCCAAGTCCGCGCACCTGAACCTACGCCCGTATGCCGGCTGGATGCGGAGCCGCAGCCATCGCGATCTTCTGTAGCAATCTTCTCTAGCGACGCGCCCGTTCCGCTACTCACTACGCAGCGCGCTCATCGGCGAAATCGATGCGGCCCTGCTCGCCGGTATTATCGCCGCCGCAAACGCGGACGCCGCAAGCGCGCCTGCCGCAATCATCAACGCCAGCGGATCCCAACTGGAAACGCCATAGAGCTGGCTGGAGATCAAGCGCCCAGCCCCGATGGCCAGCGGCACTCCGAGAATCAGCCCGCCAAGCACGCGCCAAGACGCTCCGCTCAACACCAATCCCACCACCTTCGCGCGTTCCGCCCCAAGCGCCATGCGAATGCCGATTTCGCGAGTGCGCTGCGCAACCGTATACGCGGTGACGCCGTAAAGTCCGACAGCGGCCAGCAGCAGCGCCACAATTCCAAATAATCCCGCAAGGCTGGCCACGGCACGCTCCTGATCGAACGACAACTCCACCTCTTCGCGCAACGTACGTACGCTGGTCATCGTGAAGTTCGGGTCTACGTCCGCCAACGCCTGCGTCAACAATGGTTCGAGGCGCCCCGGAGCAGCATTTGTCACCAGCAGGATTCCGCCTACGAAATGCGAATTCACTTCCACCATTTTCATCACTGGGTTCTTGTACTCAACGCTTTGTGCCAGCGGCACGTAGAACATAGGTCTGGCAGGCTTCTCTAGCGCGAAGCCTGCAAATTTCGCATCGCGCACAATGCCCACGATGCGAAATGTGCCCGCGTTCTCGGGCAGGTCCATCCCGAAATGCGCCTCGAGTGGATTTTCGCCGCTCTTGAAGAAGCGTTTTACGAAGCCCTCGTTCACAATGGCCACCGGTGCAGCGGTTTCGTTGTCCGCTTCCGTAAAATAGCGGCCGCGCACCAAAGGCACTTCAAGGTTCTGCAAGTAATTCGCGCTCACGCGATCCCATGACGACCCCGATTCTTCGCCAACCTTCGGCTCGGGATGCCCCGCCACCAGAATTCCTTCGCCCCAGTTATCTGTAAGTGGGTTGTAGAGCGCCAGCCCCGCGCCTTGCACGCCGGGCAAGCGATTCAGCCGATCTTCCAGTTGCCGATAGACCGCTCTCAATTTCGCTCCCGTATAGCTCGCCGGTGGATTGTGCAACGCAACCAAGACACGCCCTTGCACCTTAAATCCAAAATCCTGGTTCTCCAGTTTGTTCAGGCTCCGACCCAGCATCGTCGCTCCCGCAACCAGCACCACGGAGAAGGCAGCCTGCACCAGCAGCAGCGCCTTCCGCGCAAACGTGGACCGATCGCTCGTGCCCCGCCCCGAACCGCGTAACGCATCTACCGGGTTGGTACGCGTAGCGAACCACGCCGGGGCCGCCCCAAAAATCATTCCTGTCATCAATGCCAGTGCAAACGCAAAGCCCAGCACGGTCAATGATGGTCGAGTACTGATCGGGAGAAAATGCGCGGTGTGGAACGCGAGCGCCAGCAGCAACCGCGCTGCACCAACCGCAACGAGCAGTCCGGCGATCGCTCCCCCGATCGCGAGCAGAATGCTCTCCGTCAGCGCTTGCGTGATGATCTGCCGCCGCGTCGCGCCGACCGCCATCCGCACGGCGATCTGTCCACGCCGCGCCACGCCCCGCGCCAGCAACAAATTCGCCACATTCGCGCACGCAATCAGCAGCACCAATCCGCACACCGTAAGCAGGATCTGGAGGCTCCGCCCGTACGCTTCTTTCATCTCCGCCACGCCAGCGCCGGCGGGAACCACATTGAGCACCTGCTTCGGGAGCACATGCTCCACTTCCGGCATCCAGTTCGCGGGATACCCGGAATCGTGAAGCATCCATTGCCGCAGGATTTCGGTCAGTCGCGGCGACATGCCGGCAACCGTAGCTCCAGGTCGCAAGCGTCCAATCATGCGCAGCCACGCCGACACAGATTGGTGCAGAAGAGCGCCTTCTCCTCGAATCATCGGTTCCTGTTGCACCGGAATCCAGATATCAGGTGGATCGCTGCGCAGGGTCTCACCAAAAAAGCCGGGCGGCGCGACTCCGATTACGGTGAAGGGATGCCCTTCCACAACAAACGTTGCCCCAACCACGGTCGGATCACCACCATACGTGCCCTGCCAGGCGCGATGGCTCAGCACCGCGACGGGCGGAGCCGAGGGCCGGTCGTCGTCTGTCGTGAACACTCTTCCGCCAAAGGCGCCGACGCCCAGCGTGGAGAAATAATTCCCAGTGACATACTCCGACCGCAGCGGCCGCGCAGCCGATTCCACTCCCTCGCGGCGCACGCTTAATCCCCCGCGACCGGCTTGAAACGCCATCACTTCTTCAAACTCCGGTGATTCCGCTTTAAGCCGCTCGTACAGCGGGAACGAAAACATCCCCCAGCGGTCCTGCGGACCGCCCTCGACGCAGCAATCGTCCCCCTCGCCCACGCGGTAGAGGCGGCCGGGATCCGTGACAGGCAATGACCGCAGCATCACTGCGTCGATCAACGTGAAGATCGCAGTCGTTCCTCCAATTCCCAATGCCAGCGTAAGCACCGCCGCCACCGTAAACACGGGCGAAGACCGGAACTGCCGCAGCGCATAACGCACATTGCCAATCAGATCGCGCATCTGCCACACCCCTTTCCTCACCTGCACAGACGAATACGCAGCAAAAGCGTCTGGTGTTCCCGCACGAGAGACGCATACAAGTAAGTGGAGGGGAATGATGGACTTGGACGATTGACTCGATAATCGGGAATCGCCATGCCGTGACGTGCTTCGCGATTATCGAATTCCTATAAGTCCTTACGGCCTCATTGAGCATCCATCCGCCATAACTACACGTCCGTGACGCTCATTGCACTCGGAGAGCAGTGGATGAGTGCTGGCCCTTTGCTCGTGCCGCACCTCGGCGGTCAGGAGAGACTCATGCGCATTCTCAACTTTAGAAGGGTTGCATCTTTTACGCTGGCTGGAGTGCTTTGCGGAATCGTCCTTCCCAATCGTGCGAGAGGCGTGAACGACAAAGACGAAGCCGCCACAAAAGGAGCGGTAAAGCCGGAAGCTCCTGCCCCAATAACGGCG
>WNFP01008603.1_pt1 | contig 14572 bp, 13 predicted proteins | sample 5400201 | NCBI WGS metagenome assembly WNFP01 (sample SAMN13153355, study PRJNA577476) | soil metagenome | isolation source: 115 cm saprolite under Madrone tree | place: USA:California | collected 2016-06-14
TTCTTTTGCGGAGTCAGGGATGATGATGCCACCCTTGACGCTTTCCTTCTCTTCAATGCGCTTCACGATGACACGGTCGTGGAGCGGAGTCAGATTCACTGCCATCTTGAAAAACCTCCATAGGTGAACTTGCGGTTTAGAGTGTGGATGCAAGGAAAAGGGGAATTAGCACTCCTCACAGCCGACTGCTAATATAGCAGAAACTCCTGCCATGTCAAGCATTTCCCGGACAGACCGACTGAGCTTCAGTGGATTCCATGTCCTGCTAAACCATGTATTTAGAATAGTTTAGATGGTGCAAGAAAAATCTTGCACTTGGCGATTGTACTGCAGATGGGCTGGGCGTAGAATCCGACACGCGGAAGGCTAATGGGATCGTTGGTTTACATCCGGCTTATCGGCTGCACGTTTGGCACGCTGCTGCAGCTCTTTTGGATGGTGGTGATTCTCGGCTACCGCCGCCAGCGCAATTTTGAGCGCGTTTTCTTTTTTCTGTGTCTGGCGTTGTTCCTTTTTTATGGCGGGTCGCTCCTCGCGCTGAACTCGCAGATCTACTATCGCCAGCCGCCGGTGGCGCTCAATCAGTTTGCAATCGCCATCATTTCCATCGGACTCTGCATGTTGCCGGCGCTCCTTATGCATCTGCACATGGAATACGCAGAAACGCGCGGGCTGCTCAAAAACAAGCGATGGAAGCTCGCAGTATTACTTCTTTTTTATGCCACTTGCTTCCACTTGGCGGTTCGCCGGATTCCCGTCCTCGTGCAAGCCCCTCAATTCAACTTTCTGGTGCCCGGCAGTTCGTTGGGCGAGGGTTTCGCCATCACGCTGGCGGTTGCGCTGGCGTGGTGCGGAGGCTGGGAAAGACGATTCGCAACGGCCGCCCCGGATAAGCCACAGCGCTGTTTTCACTGGACGCTATTGGCATTCTTCGCTGCGTCCTTCTTGGCGGTCGATGGTTTGCATTTGGGACCGTTTCCAATGCAGGCGCGGACGACAGAGGCGCTTGCTACAGTTTTTTCGCTGCTCCCGATTTTGCCATTTAGCGTGCTTATCTATCTTGTATTTCGGCATAACTTTTTGCAGATCGGCCGGCAGAAGAATCTTCTGTACGCCATTTCGGCCACTTTCCTTGCCCTGCTGTACCTGAGCCTCGTCCGCCGTGTCGGCATGTGGCTGGAGCCGCTGCTTCCGCCGGAGGCTTCGGCGTCCATTCTGCTCTTTGTGCTGGTGATTTTTATCGAGCCGTTGCAACGCGTACTTGGCCGCCAGCTGGAGGAAACGGCGCATCAAGAAATGGACCGCGTTCAACGACTTTCCGCGGAGATTCAACAAGAAGCTCGTCAGGGTGACTTGCGGCGTCTGGTCCGTTTCATCGAACGCCGCGTAAAGGAACAGTTCGAGTTTGAAGCCGCTTGGCTGACCGTACTTCAGCCCGACTTGGGAGCCAGTTTCTCAAAGAGACAAGAATCTGAAGGCGAGGAATTTTTTTCCGTCTATCAGTCTGACGGGGTCAATGCCGTTTTGTCCGTGCGTCCGCACGGGGCGATGCTCTCAGGCGAAACGCGGGCAGCGCTGGAGTTTCTTTGCGAGCAATTGTCGGGGGCGCTGGATTTGTGCCGGCTGATCGAAGAAAAGCTGCGGTTGGAGAGGAAATTGGCGGAGCGCGAGCGGCTGGCGCTGGTGGGGCAGATGGCGGCAAGCATTTCGCATAATCTGAAGAATCCGCTGGGATCCATGAAGACCATATTGCAGGTGCAATTGGAGAATCCGGAACTTCCCGGCTCGATGCGTGCCGAAACGAAGATGGTGCTGGAAGAAGTGGGCAGGCTCTCGACGAAGCTGAATCAGTTGCTGCAATTCAGCCGGCCGGCGGTGCGAGGAGGAAACGCCATTGGCAGTTGCGATGCCCGAGTGGTCGTGGAGGAGGTGGCGGGCCTCTTGTCGCACGAGGCGGAACGGCGAGGCGTGCAGATGCAAATGAAAGTTTCCGGCGGGAGCGCATTGGTGGCGGCTAGTGCGGAAGCGGTGAACGACATTGTGTCCAACCTGGCGGTGAATGCACTGGAAGCCACGCTGCGTGAAGGACACGTCATTGTAACCGTTGCTTCGCGCGACGGCGCCTGTATCCTTGCGGTCGAAGACGATGGGCCCGGGATTCCGGCAGCGCTGAAAGAAAAGATTCTCCAGCCTTTCTTCACGACAAAGTCACAGGGAACAGGATTGGGTCTGGCGATTGTGGCGCGACGCGTGGCCGAGTTCGGCGGCAAGGTGGATTGGGAGAGCCCCGTACGAAATGGGCGTGGCACGCGGTTTCACGTCACGCTGCCGATGGAAGAAACAAAGAAGTAAGGGAGTAACGAAGTAAGGAAAAGAGAATGATGAAGACCATCTTGATTGTGGATGACGAACCCGCGGCGAGATATGGGCTGCGGAGAGCGCTGGAGGCCAAGTATCGGATCGCGGAGACGGATTCGGCCGAAGCGGCGCGAGAAGCGCTTACCCGCGAGCAACCGGACCTGGTGTTGTTAGATGTAGTGTTGCCGGGACAGGACGGGCTTTCGTTTCTGCGCTGGATGCGCGAACAGGGAAGCGAAGTGCCAGTGCTGATGGTTTCGGCGCTGGACACGGCGAAGACTGCAGTCGAAGCGCTGCAGCTTGGTGCCGCGGACTATCTGGTGAAGGGTTTCGAACTGGAAGAGCTGCGCCAGCGGGTGGCGAATCTGCTGAAGCTAGTGACACTTGAAAAAGAAAATGACTCGCTGCGGCGGCGTTTGACGACCGAAGGGCAATTCGGCCCGATGATCGGCCGCTCGGCGGAGATGCGGCGCGCATTCGAGATGGCGGACCGCGTGGCGGCGACCGATTCGACGGTGCTGATCTTGGGAGAGAGCGGCACGGGAAAGGATTTGCTGGCGCAGGAAATTCATGCGCGCTCGCCGCGCGGCGGCAAAGCCTATGTTGCGGTGAATTGCGCGGCGCTGCCGGAGACGCTCATCGAATCGGAATTATTTGGTTTCGAGCGCGGCGCGTTTACGCGTGCTGGAAAATCGCACGATTGAAAGGCTCGGCGGGACGCAATCGATCGCGGTGGATGTGCGAGTGATCAGCGCGACGCACCGCAATTTGCAGGCGGAGATTCGCGCGGGGAAGTTCCGCGAGGATTTGTTCTACCGGCTCCGCGTGGTGACCATTGACCTGCCGCCGCTGCGAGCCCACAAGGAAGACATTGCGTTGCTGACGGAGACCTTTTTGCAAATGCATGGCGCGCGGCTGGGGCGGACCGCGGGGCTCAAGCGCGAGGCCATGGCAACAATTGAGAAATATGATTGGCCGGGCAATGTGCGCGAGTTGAAGAATGCGCTGGAACGAAGCCTGGTGCTTTCCCGCGGCGACGAGATCGGCGTCGAAGATTTGCCCGGCGAGGTGGTACACGGCGAGTCGAGCTCGCTGAAGCATCGCAGCGACGAACATGACAACGGAATTGGCGAACGGGATTTTCGCGAGGCCAAGCGAAAATTCGAAGTGGCTTACCTGACTAGGCAACTGGCAGAGCATCGCTGGAACGTCTCGCGAACCGCCGCGACGATCGGATTGCACCGGCAGAGTCTGCAGGAGAAACTGCGCGAGCTGGGGATTCGGCGGCCGGGACGCGAACCGCTGGAAGAGGAGTAGTCAGTATTCAGTGTTCGGTCATTAGTAAGGGAAACAGAAGGGCGCGGACGGCTTGAAAGGTCAGTCCGCTGGTGGGCTAGGGGCTAAGAACTAACACAGAGACCGCAGAGAACACAGAGGGCACAGAGAAGAGAGATGAAGCAGAGAGTCAAAGAATGACTGCCGGGAAAAACGAGGGGGGAGTCGCTGGATACATTTTGGCGGGGGGCGGTAGCACGCGATTTGGGCGGGACAAGGCTCTGGTGGAGTTTGATGGTCAGCCTATGCTGGCACGAATGATGAAACTGATGCGCAGCGTGACGAAGGAGCTGAAATTAGTTGCGACGCCCGATAAATATGCGGAATTTGGAGTGCAGCTTGTAGCGGACGGATGGCCGGGACAGGGACCGCTCGGTGGGATCATCACAGCGCTCGAGGATGCAGCCAAGAGTCCTGCGGGTAGTGGGTGGAATCTGATCGTGAGCTGCGACATGCCGTTCCTGAGGCGGGAGTGGCTGGTTTTTCTTAGCGAGCGCGCGGCAAAAAGCAATGCGCAAGTTGTCTTTCCGCACTCGGCGTCTGGGCCCGAACCGCTCTGCGCCTGCTGGCAAACGGGCGCCGCGGCGAAGCTGCGCTCCGGATTCGAACGCGGCGTGCGCAAAGTGACCGAAGGAATCGCACTGCTCCGCGCGGAAGTTCTTGACGAGGCGGACTGGAAACGATTTGATAGCGCTGGGCGATTGTTCTGGAATATGAATACGGCGGCGGATTTCGAGGAAGCGCGGCGAATTCTGGAAGCGGAGCGCTCGTGAGCGAAGAGAAGCCGGTCAACTACTTCGAGTTTCGCGACGTGTGCAAGAGCTTCGACGAGCGCCTAGTGCTCGATCGCGTGAGCTTCGCGGTAAAGCGCGGAGAGACCTGCGTGATCATGGGCCGCAGCGGCGTGGGCAAGTCCGTTTCGCTGAAACACATCATGGGTTTCCTGAAAGCGGACTCGGGGCAGATTTTCATCGATGGAGAGGACGTCACCGAATTCAAGGAAGCGGACTTCGCAGAAGTGCGGCGCAAGGTGACCATGGTCTTTCAATCCGGCGCGCTTTTCGACTCGCTCACGGTTGGCGATAACATGGCATTCCCGCTGGAAGGGCAGCCTGGGATGACCGATGAGGATGTCGAAGAATATGTAAAAAAAATCGCGCAGATGCTGGAAGTGGACGACGTCCTCGACAAATTACCCAGCGAACTTTCCACCGGAATGAAGCGTGCGGTGGCCATCGGGCGCGCGCTGGCGCAGAATCCCGAGGCGATCCTGTTCGATGAGCCGACGACCATGGTCGATCCGATCATGGTGGGGCACATGGGCGAATTGATCTTGCGTCTTAAGAAAGCGTTTCAAAAGACATCGATCGTCGTGACGCACGACACGCATCTGGCAAAAAGGCTCGCCGACGTGGTCGTGTTTCTCCAGGAAGGCCGCGTAACCTTCTTCGGACCCTGGGCCGATTTTGAGAATTCAACCGATCCCTTCCTCAAGAATTTCCGCCTGCTGGATGAATTGACTCCCGCGCTGGACGTGAACCCGTGAATCAGGCGGCTGACGGCTCTCCCGATCCGATCAAACAGCTTCGCAGGGAAATGGGCTTCTGGGACGTCCTGCTGTTCAACATCGCGACGGTGCTGGGTCCTCGGTGGGTGGCGGCAGCAGCGCACAATGGAACTTCGTCGATCAGTTTGTGGATTCTTGCGGCGCTGTTGTTTTTTGTGCCTTCGGCGCTGGTGATCAATGAATTGTCATCTCGATTTCCGGAAGAGGGCGGACTATACGTCTGGGCCAAAGAAGCGTTCGGAGATTTTCACGGCTTCGTGGCTGGATGGAACTACTGGATTTACACGGTGTTTTATTTTCCCGGGTTGTTGCTGGCCAGCGCGGCGATGAGCGCGTATATCATCGGAGAAAATGGAGGGGTGCTTTCGCAAAACCGCCCGTTTTTGCTTTCCGTCTCGCTCGGCATGCTGGTGGTGGCCGTCGGACTAAATATCATCGGATTGAACATCGGCAAATGGCTGCAGAATGCAGGGGGCGTGTCTACTTATTTGCCGCTGCTGGCGCTGCTGGGTATCGCAGCGATTCTGTGGGCGAAGCACGGACCCGTGACCCATTTCACGTGGTCGAATATGTTGCCGGTCTGGAATTGGGACACCGTGAACTTCTGGTCGCAAATTGCGTTTGCGTTCAGCGGGTTGGAGCTTGTTTCAGCGATGAGCCAGGAAGTGCGCGATCCGCAGAAAACGCTGCCGCGGGCGGTGTATGCATCGGGAGTGCTGATCGCCGGGATGTACATCGTGGCGACGGTTGCAGTGCTGGCGTTGGTGCCCGCGGCTGAGGTATCCACCACCAGCGGCGTGTTCCATGCGATTACCGCCGGATCAATCGCGCTGAAAATTGGCGCGCTGGGAGTTCTTGCGGCTGTTGTAGTGACCATCGGCAACGCGGGCGGGGTGGGCAGCACGGTGGCCGGGATTGCGCGCGTGCCTTTTGTGGTTGGCATCGACCGCTACTTGCCGTCAGCGTTCGGAAAAATTCATTCGCGCTGGAAAACGCCCTACGTTTCGATCCTGGTGCAAGCGATTGCATCATGCGCGATTTTATTGATTAGCCAGATCAACGAGACAACGCGCGGTGCTTATCAGTTTCTCGTGGATGCTACCATCATTTTGTACTTCATTCCCTTCATTTACATGTTTGCGGCGGCGATCAAGCTGTATCCGCGGCCGGACCGCAGCGCAAACAAAGAGGCCGTGCTCATCCCGGGAGGCAAAGCGGGGGTATGGATTGTCTCGGGAACGGGCTTGATGATCGTATTGATTGGCATTCTGGTTTCGCTGGTTCCGCCGGGAGACTCCTCGGACAAGTTGGGATTCGAATTGAAGCTCGTTGGTGGAACCCTGGCCGCAATTGTGCTGGGATTGACGTTGTATTGGCGCGGGCGACGGTGAGCGGTGATTCCGCTGGCGCCGCGAGGTTGCGCTGTTCCAGATAGCGCTCCACGTATTTTCCGAGTACATCGCCTTCGAGGTTGACCGCGTCGCCCGGTTTGCGGTCGCGAATGTTGGTGTGTTCGTAAGTGTAGGGAATCACTGCGACTTCCGCGATGTTGTTCTGCCAACGGGCCACGGTGAGGCTGATGCCGTCGATGGTGATCGAGCCTTTTGGCACGACGTAGCGGGCGAATTCCTGCGGGACCTGCACTCCTAACCACCAATTTTCTCCTTCGTGTGTGAGACGCGTAACGCGGCCGACGGTGTCCACGTGGCCGAGGACAAAGTGGCCGCCGAATTCCTTGCCCGCGGTGAGCGGCTGCTCGAGATTAACGCGCGCACCCTTTTTCAGCTCACCGCCCTTTGCGCCAAACGAAGTCTTGTGAATCGTTTCACCGGATAGATCCGCGGAAAGCCGATAGTCGTGGAGAGCGACTACCGTCAGGCAGCAACCGTTCAGGGCGATGCTGTTCGAAACGGCGAGCGACGGCGCGACGCTCGGCGCGTGGATCGTGATGCGCCCGCCGTCGTTTTCGATGTCGAGCGCTTCAATCGTGCCGGTGTGCTCAATGATTCCGGTGAACATAGTGATTCCGATCGTCCTCGAATCCGAGTGTACAGCATTTTGCCCACGACACCGAAAGCACTAGACTGGTCCGCATCGGAAGGGCAGAGATAACGCCGAGGTTTTACGATGAAAGCATGCGTGTTGCGCGCGCCGGCTGCGATGGAAACGAATCCGCTGAAATATGGGGAAGTCGCGGCGCCGCTGCCCAGGAGCGGTGAAGTGTTCGTGCGCGTGCATGCCTGCGGCGTGTGCAGAACCGATTTGCATGTGATCGAAGGAGAATTGCCGCCGCGCAAATCGCCGGTGATTCCGGGCCACCAGGTCGTGGGTATCGTCGAGAGGCAAGGGGAGAACACGCGGCGCTTCGGAATCGGCGACCGCGTTGGCATCGCCTGGCTTCATCGGACGGATGGAACCTGCGAATATTGCAAGGCAGGCGCGGAGAATCTTTGCGACAACCCGATGTTCACGGGCTACAGCGTGGACGGCGGTTATGCGGAATACATCGTTGCGCCCGAAGATTTCATCTACGCCATTCCGGCAGGATTCCCCGACGAACAAGCCGCGCCGCTGCTCTGCGCAGGAATCATTGGGTTCCGGTCGCTGCGGCTCTCCGGGATCAAAGCGGGCGGACGGCTGGGCTTTTACGGCTTCGGCGCAGCGGCGCACGTGGCGATTCAGGTGGCACGGCACTGGAACGTGGAAGTGTTTGCTTCCACGCGAGACGTTCGTCACCAAGAACTCGCGCTGGAGCTGGGCGCGGCGTGGGCCGGAGGCACGTATGATGAACCTCCTAAGAAGCTGGACGCCGCCATCGTGTTTGCACCGGCCGGAGAAATCGTTCCGGCGGCGCTGAAGGCCCTCAAGAAAGGCGGCGCGCTCATTCTCGGCGGAATCCATATGAGCCCCATTCCCTCGTTCAGTTACGACCTGTTGTATCAGGAGCGCGTGATTCGCAGCGTGGCGAACAATACGCGGCAAGACGGCGAAGACTTCCTGCGCGTTGCCGCTGAAATTCCAATTCGAACGCACGTACAAATCTTTCCTCTTGCGGAAGCCAACCGTGCGCTCAATGCCCTCAAGAACGATGCCATCCCTGGCGCTGCGGTCCTTCGCATCGGACAGTAGCCCGGTCTATTTCTTGTATACGTCTTGCAAGTAAGCTTCGATGGCGAAATCGGGGCCGAACTGCTGCGTGCGAATGTTGCGAAGCGGCGGAAGAATGAGCGTCGGAGCGAGCGCGAAGGGGACGCGGTTCTCGCCGGCGATCGTCGGAGCGTAGAAGAGAAAAAGTTTGTGAACGATACCCGCGGCGAGCGCCGCGCCATTCAAGAGCGGACCGGCTTCCAGTAAAACACTGAGAATTTCGCGGCGGCCGAGTTCAGCGAACACTGAAGATAGATCGATCCGGCCATTTTTTGTCTTTGCGTGGATAACTTCGACGCCCCCGTCTTGCAATTTGCGCGCTTTCGACGAATTCACGGGGAGGGTGGTGAATACCAAGAGATCGTCGTCCGAGGTTTTCACGATGCGCGATTTTGGGGAAAGGCGCAGCTTCGAATCGAGAACGACGCGCAGAAGTCGCTTGCGGCGCGGAAGACCGCTGCGATCGGTAAGCAACGGATCATCGGCGAGAATCGTGCCGATTCCCGTGAGCAGCGCATCCGAAGCGTGTCGCATGCGGTGAACTTCCTCGCGGGACTCTTCAGACGAAATCCAACTACGGCGCTTGCCGGAATTTTGGCCGGTCTTTTTGTCCGAACGCGGGAGAGCCAGCTGCCCGTCCAGCGTCATTGCCGACTTCAGCGTGACGAAGGGCTTCTTCGTTCGAATCCAGCGTGCGAATGGCTCATTGAGGCGGCTCGCCTCTTCTTCGCAAACCCCCGTAAAAACTTCGATGCCCGCCGTGCGGAGGCGCTCAAAGCCACAACCGGAATTGACGGGGTTCGGGTCGTCCATGGCCGCAACGACACGCTGAACGCCTGCGGCAATGATTGCTTCCGTGCAAGGGCCTGTGCGCCCGGTGTGATTGCAAGGTTCGAGCGTGACGTAGAGCGTCGCGCCGCGCGCCTTATCGCCTGCGGATTTGAGCGCGACGATCTCCGCGTGGTCGCGCCATTCGTATTGATGAAAACCTTCGCCGACAATCTGGCCTTCGCGCACGACCACACAACCCACCATGGGATTGGGGCTAGCGAGGCCGGTGCCTTTGCGGGCCAGCGCCAGCGCGTGTTCCATGAAGCGAATGGCGTGAGCGTCCACGGTTCAGTCGAAGAGGGAGTTGGCGTAGGTTTCCGCGTCGAAGGGAACCATGTCGTTGATCTGCTCGCCGATGCCGACGAAGCGGATGGGCAAGCCCAGCTCGCGCGAGATCGCGACAACGATGCCTCCCTTAGCCGTGCCATCAAGTTTCGTCAGGATGATGCCGGTGACAGCGACGGTGGAAGTGAATTCACGGGCCTGAGCAAGCCCGTTCTGCCCGGTGGTGGCGTCGAGAACCAGCAAAACATCGTGCGGCGCGCCGGGAATCACTTTTGCGGCGGTGCGCTTCATTTTTTCGAGCTCGGCCATGAGGTTTGATTTGGTATGAAGGCGTCCGGCAGTATCGACAATGACCACGTCCGCTGAACGTGCCTTGGCAGCGGCGACTGCATCGTAAACGACCGCGGCGGGATCGGCGCCGGATTTCTGTTTGATGACCTCGATTCCGTTCCGTTGCGCCCAGATTTCCAGTTGCTCGACTGCGGCGGCGCGAAACGTGTCCGCGGCGCAAAGCACCACGCTGCGGCCTTCGTGGCGAAGCCGGTTGGCCAGCTTCCCAATGCTGGTGGTTTTGCCCGCGCCGTTGACGCCCACAATGAAAATCACGCGCGTGCCGCTGCCATTTTGCGAGGTGGAAATGCCGCTCCCAGCCGCCATATCCGGCCGCACGGGCGCATTCAGAATTCGAATGATGTGCGACTTGATCTCGCGCTTGAGCTGCGCGGCGTCGACGAGCGCGTTGCGGTCCATTTTTTCCCGCACCGCATCCAGAATCTCCCGCGTCGGCTTCACGCCCAGGTCGGCGGAGAGAAGCGCCGTCTCCAGATCCTTGAGGATCGATGGATCGATCTTCCGCTCGCCCAGAAAGATCGTATCGACGGTCTCAGAGAGCGCCGCCTTGGTTTTGCTGACGGAAGCCTTCAAGCGTTCCGCAAGTGTCGGTTCCGGCTTCCCGAAGAGAGAAATCATACGGTCGCGCGCTCTACTCCCGTCGCAACCTAAAATTGTAACAGATGCACCCAATGCGAGCCGCCCTGAATCGACTCTGGACAGTCAATCTTGGTGCAATTTGCAAAGCTCATGTTGAACTTAGTGAGCCTCAATAACTCTGTATCTCACACCGTGCTCACTAGTCTGATAGCTTATGGCGATCCTTCCACAGAAGCCTTCTCTCAGCCCTCGCACAACATAGGGCCGAAACGTCCACCGCCTTACGGAATCGATGGTTGTACCAATGATTAGTGGGTGACCAGAGATGATCTGCACACAATTTACCTCGCCTTTGCCATCAACGGCCAGTGCCATCACGACCGTGCCTTTGATGTGAAGGTTATCGACCGTACCGGGGAGATTGATGGGTTTAGTTTTTTGCAGGAGGGCTTTCATCTGGTGAGACGATAGTTTCTCACTCTCTGACTCACAGCAGTTTGGAGCTAATTCCTGCTGCTTAGCCATTAAGAGCAGATATGTCAGCGCGAACATACAGCCAGAGCGAAACAGAATGTGCAACCCCCTTCAGATAGACACCAAAATGATGAAGGGAGTTCCCATCCCAGTGGGGACCTCAAAGGAAGTTGGAGCAGCAGATTATCAGACGTGCACTTCGACGGCGCTAAGGCGGAGCTTGCCGGCGTTGACTGCGGATTCGAGAGCAGTCACCACTACGTCATCGAATTTGGAGCCAGTCAGTGCCCGGATGCGGTTCATCGCGTAGTCCAGTTCCATCGCCGTCTGGTAAGGGCGGTTGGTGGTCATGGCGTCGAGCGTATCGGCCACGCCGATGATGCGCGCCATCAGCGGAATCTGCTGTCCCTGCAGGCCGTAAGGATAACCGCGGCCGTCCATATGTTCGTGGTGCAGCTCGATGCCCGGAAGCATTTCCTTTAGTTGTGAAACCGGGCGCATGATGTTCGCGCCCTTCACGGTGTGCTGCTTCATCAACCCGAATTCTTCGGGCGTGAGCGAGCCGGGCTTTTTTAGCACGCGGTCTTCGACGCCGATTTTTCCAACGTCGTGCAGCAAAGCCGCGATGCGCAGCTTGTCCAACTCTTCGGTGGTTAGTCCCAACTCCTGGCCGATCAGCGTCGAATACTTCGCCACGCGGCCGGAGTGACCGCGCGTGTACGGATCCTTTTCGTCGATGGCCGCGGCCAGCATGCGGATGGACCCGATAAACAGCTCGCGGTTTTCCTCGGCGGCTTCTTTCAGCCGTTCGATGTATTCCTCGATGTCGCCGGCCATCTTGTTGAAGTTTTCAGCGAGCTCGCTGATCTCCGAAGCCCCGCGGACGGGAGAGCGTTGGTGAAATTCGCCGCGGCTGATCGCCCGCGTGGAGGCCGCCAGCCCGCGGATGGGCCCGCTGATGCCCACCGCGAAAAAATAACCGACGAGAATGGCGGACAGAGTGACCACGCTGACGAACGCCAGGGCCTCCCGGTTCAGTTCGGTGACTCCGGTGTCGCTCTGCGCCTGATCGAGGCTCCGTTGAGCAATGACCGCCCAATTCACTTCAGGAAAAGTGCTATACGTTCCGATCATCTCGACCGGGTGTTTCTTGTCCGTTTCGGTAAAACGCACCGTTTCCGTGTTGCGGAGCTCCTGCGGCAGCGCCTTCACTTTTGCCACAAGTGAATTGCTGCTGACGTCCGCGCCAGGAACGAAGTTTTTCGTCTCCGGGTGGGCCACCAGGCGGCCGTTGTGATCCACTAGAAAAACGGTGCGTCCCCTCACGCTGGCTTCCTGCAAACGATGAAGGATGGATTCCAGGGAGACGACCGCGGCCAGCATTCCGGTAAAGTTGTCGTCCACGTCTTTCAAGGGCACGGCCACGACGAAGGCCGGCCGGTTTTGGGGAGCCACCGCCAGAGGATCGCTGCGAAACTTGACCACCTGCAGTTGCTTCGATTGCAGGCAGGTGACGAAGGCCCGCTGCAGCGCTCTCGCCACGAACGGATCTTGCTCGGCCCGGAAATTTCCCTGTGACGCGCTCGTGCCTTTTCCGGACTTCCCGACCGCCGTCAGGTAAATGAACGTATCGCGATTGCTTTCGACAAAATTTTCCAGCAGGCGGGTGACCTTGGGTTCTGCCGCGGAATCCTCCACGTTGTCGATGAGGCCGGTCAGCGCCAGAATCTGGCGCTCGCTTAGGAGCTGTTGCGTCAGGTTGGATTCGAATAACTCGATCTCTTGCGCCAGCGACCTGGTTAGATCGGTCTGCTGGACGCGCTCGGTATCCACCAGCTTTTCCTGGCTAAGCTGCAATACCTGGCGGTGGTAGAGACCCATAGGTAGCACGCTGACCAGCAAAAGCGCGCCCAGAACGAGCCAAAGGATTCGCACGCGCCCGGCGCGCACACGTCCCCAACGAGATTTGGTATCCAGTGACATCTCCACTATTCATTCTAGGAGAACTTGAGGTACTTAGGCGGTCCGGTAGCGCTCCGCGTCGCGCATATGCAACTGGAACTTTGGTACTAGAAGCCGAAAAAGGTGGACAGTTATGAGTCGCCAGTATTCAGTGGGTGAAATCGGGTACGACAGTCTCAGTTCATTGCCAACCGACAACTGAGACCTGAAAACGTATTGCCGACTTTCGAGGACCGTCCGGCAGTAGAGACGATTCAGCAGATCGTGTTCGTAGGTACCGTCAAACCCAATTCCTCCACTTCCCACTAACAACTTAGGACTAAAGACTGACGGCCGAAAACCGCGCCCCGCGCTTATTCCCGCTTCAAAGGCCGCTCCATGATGTCCCGAATAGCGTCCTTGGGAGCCTTGCCCGCATGCAGAATAGCGTCAACTTGTTCCGTGATGGGCATATCGATCTGATGTTCGCGGGCCAGCGCCAGCAACGGCGCAGCCGTATTCACGCCTTCGGCAACCATGCGCATATTCGCGAGGATTTCACTCAGAGTAAGTCCTTTGCCCAGTTCGATTCCCACGAATCGATTGCGGCTGAGCGAGCCCGTGCAGGTGAGAACCAAATCGCCCAATCCCGCCAGCCCACTGAGCGTCTCCGGCCGCGCTCCCAGCGCCACCGCCAAACGCGCCATTTCCGCGAGGCCGCGCGTGATCAGCGCCGCCACCGCATTCGAACCGAGGCCGAGACCCTGGCACGCGCCCGCGGCGATAGCCATCACATTCTTCATCGACCCGGCGAGTTCCACGCCCAGAACGTCGTCGTTGGTATAGAGACGGAACGCTGGCCCGGCAAACTCTTCCTGCAGCTCGGCGGCGAGAGCGGCATCCCGAGACGCCAGAACGACGGCGGTAGGTTCCCCGCGTGCGGCCTCCACGGCGAACGATGGTCCGGAAATCACGGCGATGCGCGGCGTAAATTTCGGCGAGACTACCTGCGCCATCACCTCGCTCATCCGCAGGTGCGTTGATGGCTCAAGGCCCTTGCTGGCGCTGACGAAACTTGCGCTCGTCGCGACAAAAGGAAGTGCGGAAACGTAAACGGCGCGAGCATGGGCGGAGGGCATGGCGCCGAGAATGACCTGCGCGCCAGTGAGCGCGGCTTCCAATTGAGGATGAACTCGAAGGCTCGCAGGCAATTTCGAGCCGGGAAGATACGTTTTATTTTCACGGTCGCGGCGGATCGCTTCGGCGAGTCCGGCATTGTGTACCCAAAGCGAGATTTCGTGGGGCATGCGGCTGCGCGAAAGAACGATTGCCAGCGCCGTTCCCCAGCTGCCCGCGCCGAGGATGACGATCCTCGTCATTCCGCTTCCTTCTTCTTGCTGAAAGAAAAGCGCGGCTCGGTGCCTTCCACGAGGCGCTGAAGGTTGCCGTCATGCTTGTAAATCACCAGCAGAGCGATGGCCAGCGTTCCCACGTTGGTGATAATCGGCGGCGCATGACGCGGCGCCCACAGAAAATAGATGAGCAGCGGCATGGCCGCCGCCGCCGCGATGGAACCGAGCGAAACATAGCGCCAGTAGGCTACGCAAAGTAGGAAAAGCAACAGGGCGCTGACGGCTGCAAGGGGGCAGAGGGCAAGAAACACGCCAAGAGCAGTGGCCACGCCCTTGCCACCCTTGAACTTCA
>WNFP01004437.1_pt1 | contig 14571 bp, 11 predicted proteins | sample 5400201 | NCBI WGS metagenome assembly WNFP01 (sample SAMN13153355, study PRJNA577476) | soil metagenome | isolation source: 115 cm saprolite under Madrone tree | place: USA:California | collected 2016-06-14
CCTGATTGCAGTATTTACCTGATTTCCGGAAACAGGAAGGTTTCTATAAACACGCGCACATCATCTTCATTTAGACCTGAACTAACCAACACACGAGGCGTTGTCGGGCTTTGTTTTAGATTCTGCGCATAATAGTTTTGCTCAAGAGTAGTATCTACAACCGTATTATTGGTTTTATCTACTTCCTCCAGGTAAAATGCCAGCGTATTTTTGGCCAGTTCAACAATTTGCTCTAGTTCTTCTTCAGCTTGTACATTACGCGCAGCCACTATGTCTTTAGTAAAGACACGCTCAGCCCAATCCGGGAGTTCGCGGTCGTTGCGCCAGGAAAGTTTGCCGACTTCCTCCGCAAACCAACGTATCATAGGGTGGTTCTTATCGCCGGCAGGGCTAAAGTCATGGAAACAGCCGGTTATCTTGTCACGGCCAGCCACTACAATAAAACCATAAATTGGAGCAGGATTATGAATATACGGAAAGACGCAACAATTCATGATCCAGATCCCTTTGGTCTCTCTGGCATCAACTACGGCAATGCGAGCACGGCGATATTTGGAGCCAGTCCATACACGATTAAACCAACCAGGCTGGTTAAAGCGATCCATCCCGGGCTCGAAGATTTCAACCCCTGTTCGATTAAGCTCGCTTTCCAGTAAGTGCTGTATATCAATTAATGTCTCCCACACCTTACTCATAATGTTTGGCTATCTCCATCATTTCATCGAATAAACGTTTAGCAAAACTAAAGCACACCTTTGCTTCCTCCGCCATTTCGTCCTCTAACTTAGAACGAATAGCTTCTTTAATTTTCTGCGGTTCGCCGCCAAACTGGTAATACTTACCACTACCTGGAACACGTTTAGCAATCATTTGCCCGCCACTTAGATCTCCCATGTGACGAACATAAATGTGCGCCATAAGCCTATGTGGATTGTCTTTGATGCTTGAGATATATTTGACATAGTCATGTACCACAGGGAGAACAGGAGGTTGTTTTTCTTTGTCAGCCCCCCATAATTCCAGGAAGTCTTCATTAATAGCAGCGGCTCTTCCAATCTCCGGCAGCCCGTTAAACAAGCCATGCGGCATAGCACATACTTCCAGAATCTCATAGATAGAATGTTGATTCTTCAAGTAGATTGCATATAATTCCGGGTTGATGTATCCGGAAAATAAAACCTTCACAAAGGGTGAACGTTCCGCAGCTATGTGACTGTCTTTTGTAAGTTCTCTTAGGTTGCTCATTCTTGCTCGTTCCATTATTTTCAGCGATGTCGGATGGTTTCTTACGGCAGGAAATTGGATTTCCTCGCCCGTTATCTGATGAGGTGAGGCAATGCGGGTATCGAAATGTCCTCCCATGGCCTTAAGCATGCCGCCATTTTGCACAGCAGATTGTAGCAGGGCTAAACTCGGCTCTCAATGAGATTTCATCGGGCGGAAGTCCATTTTTAGATTTCCACTTGGCGCGGCTTGTTTTTGAGTGCCTTAATAACTTAATAGGCTCCTTGCTGCTCGAAGATTTTTCTTGGGTTCGCCACCAGCATGGTCTGCAACTGTTCGCCGGTCACGCCCTTCTGTTTGAGCGCGGGAATTACGTCGTTGTGAATATGGAGGTAGTTCCATCGCGGCATGATGCTGGGCAAGGGTCTTTCCGGCAACCAATGGTTGAAGCAGGCCGCGTCATGCGAAAGGACCATCTTTCCCGCATGACCGCGTTGGCACATCTCCGCTACGGTCTGGACTCGATCTGCAAAAGAGAGAATGGTGTCGATACCGAAACGGTCCATGCCAATGTATGAGCCATTGCCGACAAGCTCTTCCAGATAGGCGAGGTCGGTGGTGTCCCCGGAATGTCCGATCACCACGCGTGTGAGATCAACGCCTTCCTCGCGAAAGATCCTCTGCTGGTCCAGCCCCACGCGCCGCCGAGCGTGCGTATGCGTGGAAATTGGTACGCCTGTCTTCCGATGCGCCTGTGCGGTCGCGCGCAGAATTCGTTCCACGTCCCTGGTGACTCCGGGCTCGTCAGTGGCGCACTTCAGCATACCGGCTTTTACTCCGGTATCCGCAATCCCTTTCGTAATATCGCGGATGAACATGTCCGCCATCAACTCCGGTCCGCCCAGAGGCGTGCCAGGCCCCCGGTAGTGAAAGTAATGCGGGGCGTTCTGATAAGTGTATATCCCGGTGGCAACAATGATGTTGATCTCCGTCTGCCGCGCGACTTTCTGGATCCTGGGGATGTAGCGGCCCAGGCCCATTACCGTGAGATCGACAATTGTGTCAACGCCTTTTGACTTCAGCTCGTTCAGACGCGTTGCGGCATCTGAAATGCGTTTCTCCTCGTCGCCCCACTCTTCAGGATAATTTTGAAGTATCTCGGTATCGAGCACGAAAACGTGTTCGTGCATCAGGGTAGTGCCTAATTGAGATGAATCCACCGGACCACGAACCGTTTCTATCTGGGACATACGGGTAAATTCCTTTGGGTAAGATTGGAGGGAAGTATCCCAAGTGAATCTTTTACACGTCAAGAGAATGTTCAGCAAAATTGCAAAATCCGCCACATTGCGAACGCTCTGGCTACCCAGGAGATTTCCCGGCTAAGCAGTTTCCTTACGATCAACCGTGTCCTTAAGTCATGTGAAATGCGCTTTGCCTCACATATTTTCATGATGTTGCCAGCGCCCTTTTGGGTTTACGTCTGTTCGGGATGAATCTTCCATGTGATTGGATTTGTGTGGAGAAATAACTTTCTGCAAGAAAGAACGAGAGCAGTAGTATCATTAAGCTGTAATGCCGTTGACACTCCTTTATTAACAGAGGCTACGTCAAGCTCACGATTGAATATTTCTCAAGATATCGGCGGAAGGCTTTCAGACAGAGAAATTGTAGCCGGACCGGATTCAGATCTTTAAGTTTGAAAGCGGATCGCGAACAACGGCCGGGCAACTGTGTGGGAAAGCCTGGTGAACTTTGTCTGCACAAGTCCCAAGGAGGGACAACACCAGGCATGAAAGTACATTTAATCAATCCCAGTAACGTGGCCTTTGGAACCGCTGTCATTACTCCTCGATGGCTTTATGTGCTGGCCGCAGCCACTCCTCTATCGTACGGTACACCCAATCTGGTGGATGAAACTCTTGCAACCACAAATCCCCTTACCATCCATGCCGGGGATGTCGTAGGTATTGGCATTCATACCGGAAACGCTCTCCGCGGCTATGAAATCGGCAAAATGGCACGCCAGCGTGGCGCCTATGTCGTGTTTGGCGGCATTCATGCCACGCTGTACCCAGAAGAATCCGCGGAACTGGGCGGTGCGCATGCCGTGGTTAAAGGCGATGGTGATGTGGTGTGGACGCGTGTGCTGGAGCACTGCACTCAAGGCAAACCGGAGCCGCTTTATGTGGGCGGACGCATTGAGGGGTCGGAATTCCTGCCCGCACGATGGGACCTGTTGCCCCCGAATAGTTATATGTGGGCCTCTGTGCAAACGATTCGCGGCTGTCCCAAGCATTGCTCGTTTTGTTCTGTCTGGTTTGAATTGATGGCCCGTCTGGCCCAGCTCCCTTCCGATACGGTTTTTTTCACGCAGATCACCATGGAAGCGGCGGAAGATGCAGAGTTTCTGGCTGCCATGAAGGCCGCGCATATACATGGCGCGCTGGTCGGGGTGGAGGCTGTTACGCCCGAAGGATTGAAAGACGTTTACAAAGATTTCAACCTGGCGGGACAAAATCTGGTAGACCGCCTGCGGAAGTTCAGGCGCCATGATATCCATATCCTCGGCTCGTTCATCTTTGGTTTGCCCAGTGACCGGCCCAATACATTCGCGGCCACGGCAGCTGTGGCCGAACAGTCAGAATTGACGTTCGCGCAGTTTGTCATGCTCACGCCGTTCCCTGGAACCGTGGATTTCGCCCGTTGGGAACAGACCATGGTGGACGATCCAACGCGCATTGCCGGCGTTCCGCTCACGCGCGGCTGGCTTATCCCGCAGGCAATTCGCCCCAAGCTGTTTTGGACCCATCCCGTGATGAGTGCGGAGGAGATAAGAAAACGGACGCAGGATGTCTGGGACAGGTTTTACAGTATCCGCGTGATCTGGAAGCGCTCATCTTTCCTCCGGTCAATGAAGGGCCGCCTGGCTTTTATCCTGATTTCAAAGCTTTATCGGAGAATGTACGCAGACACTGGTATCGCCACAGACAGCGCCCGGGTTGCATGGTCCACCAGATGGGCCCGCTGGCTGGCAAAGCCCACCCGGCGTCTGTTTGCCGGGCGGCCCATGCCGAACTTGCAAGTCCCGCCAGCGGTTGAAGTGTCTTCTTAATATCGATTTGCCGGCGTTTATAGAAGACTGAGCCAACGTAAGCGGGTCTTGCAACTTTGCTTCAATCAGATCAAACGTTGCTGAGTACCCGCTCGCGAGTTTCCGCATCCTGCCGCTCTTCCTGGTGGGATGACGGTAATGCAATCTCCAGCACTTCTTCAATTGTGCTGACGAAATGCACGTTCACGCCTTCCAGTTGCTCCGGCGTAAGATCTTCTTCCACGTTCATGCGATTGTCCGCAGGAAAAAGAACGTCTTTTACGCCGGCGCGCTTGGCAGCCAGGAACTTTTCCTTCACGCCACCGATGGGCAGCACGTTGCCGCTCAAGGTGAGTTCGCCAGTCATGCCGGTAAGCGGACGCACGGGCCGGTCGCACAATAATGAAACCAGCGCCGTCGCCATCGTGACACCGGCAGATGGCCCATCTTTGGGAATGGCGCCGGCAGGGACGTGGATATGTATATCGTGGTCCTTGAAGAAATCCTCTGAAATATGGAGTTTCTCCGCGTTGGAACGAACCCAGCTGTGCGCCACGGTGATGGACTCCTGCATCACCTGGCCAATCTGCCCGGTCAACAATGGGGGGCCGCCTTTGCCCTTCATCTTGTTGGCTTCGATGAAGAGAATGTCACCGCCTGAAGGCGTCCACGCCAGACCCACAGCAACACCGGAACGCTTGGTACGCTCTGCGATTTCCGTGTCGATGCGGATCTTGATCCCCCCCAGAAATTCCTGTACAACCTCCCGGGTCACCATAAGCTTATCGGTTTTTCCTTCAGCGATACGGCGCGCCTGCTTGCGGCAGATGGTGCCGATATTGCGCTCCAGGTTACGCACACCGGCTTCCCGCGTGTAATGCCGGCTGATGAAGCGGACGGCATCTTCCGAAATCTCAATCAGCTCTTTGGTCAGGCCGTTCTCTTCAATCTGCTTGGGGATGAGATACCGCTCGGCGATATGGGTCTTATCGTCTTCGGTGTAACCTTGAAGTTCGATGATTTCCATGCGATCGCGCAGCGGTTCCGGAATCGTGTCCAGCATGTTGGCCGTGCAGATAAACAACACCTTGGACAAGTCGAACGGCACATCCAGATAGTTATCGCGGAATGTGGAGTTTTGCTCAGGATCAAGCGTTTCCAGCAGCGCCGATGATGGATCGCCGCGGAAATCGCGCCCCAGCTTGTCCACTTCATCCAGGACAAAGACCGGATCGTTGGTCTCAGCGCGACGCACTCCCTGAATAATCTGGCCAGGTAACGCGCCAATGTACGTGCGCCGATGGCCGCGAATCTCTGCTTCATCATGCACGCCGCCCAGTGAAAGACGCACAAACTTGCGCTCCAGCGCGCGAGCTATGCTGCGCCCCAGTGACGTTTTGCCTACTCCCGGAGGTCCGACGAAACACAGGATTGGCCCTTTCATGTTGGGCTTAAGCCGGCGCACTGAGAGATAGTCCAGGATGCGGTCTTTGACCTTTTTCAGATCGTAATGGTCGGTATCCAGCACTTCGGCTGCTTTCGGAATGTCCACCACCACGCCGCTGGACTTGGCCCACGGCAGCACTGCCAGCCATTCAATGTAGTTACGCGTGACAGAATAGTCGGCCGCCATAGGAGACATCCGGGCCAGCCGGTTAAGCTCCTTGGTGGCTTCTTTTTTTACTTCTTCCGGCATGCCGGCGGCTTCAATCTTCTGTCGCAGCTCGTCTACATCACGCTGCGTCTCATCCTGCTCTCCCAGTTCTTTCTGGATGGCCTTCATCTGCTCGCGCAGGTAGTACTCGCGCTGGGACTGCTGCACCTGGTCCTGCACTTCATTCTGGATCTTGTTGCGCAGTTGCTGGACTTCCAGTTCCTTGGCCAAATGCTGATTGATGGCCTGCAACCGGCGGGCAATATCCGGCGTTTCCAGGATTTCCTGCTTGTCTTTGGTAGAAAGGAAGGGCAGCGAGGAGGCGATAAAGTCCACCAGTCGTCCGGGCTCTTCAATGTTGATGGCCACGGTCTGCAGTTCGTCCGAAAGCGTGGGCGAGCCGGCCACAATCTGCTGGAAGAGCGTCAGCACATTGCGCTGTAACGCTTCAACCTCCGGCGACATCTCCATATCTTCATCCGCAATAGGCTCAACATCAGCGCGCAGAAATGGCGCTAATTGGGTAAAGTCCTTGAGCTTGCCGCGGTTCAATCCTTCTGTAAAAACAAAAAGGCTCTGATTCGGCATCTTGACGACTTTATGTACGGTCGCCAGTGTCCCAATACTGTATAAATCGGTGGGTTGCGGAGCGTCCACGCGGGCCTCCCGCTGGGCAACCACCAGAATCGTCTTTTCTTCCCCGAGCGAGTTGATTAGTTGAATAGAACTCTCGCGCCCCACCGTGAGGGGCAGAACAGCATGCGGAAAAAGTACCGTATCCCGTACCGGAAGAACCGGAATGCTCTTCTGCTGTTCGTCCATGATTTGTTGTCTCTCCTGCTGTTGGTCCGGCGCCGCTCCAGCGGATTCGACATTGCTATTACGCGTTTCAGACGCCATAAATTTTATCCTTGATATAAATACGCTCACATTTGATGACTGCGTTGTTCGAAAAGATGCAGTCGAAGTCCAAAAGTGTCGATTTTACCATTGTTTTCTGACATTTCCAAAGGACTGGACGGATCTTCCATGTTGGTACCCCGTCCGTACTTTTTGCTGGCGACCTCTCTGAATCATGATCATGGTATCCACGTCAAGACACTCCGAATCTTGGTAGCTTGCACGTCCATCCCTGCCCGTTTAGGACGGCAGGTTCTTTAAGATGCCGGCAAAAAGCTGTCATTTCGCCCTGGGGTATACTCCCAGCACCTTTACAAACTCCGCAATTTCCTTCAGGTGATTCAATGCCAAGCGCATGGCACCATCATCGCCACTTAGAACATCCACAAAAAAGCAGTATTCCCAGGGCTTTCCACGCACGGGTCTGGACTCAATCTTGCTCAGGTCGAGATCGCGCAGAGCAAAAACGCTGAGTGCCTTGAACAATCCTCCAGCGACATTCTTCAAGCCGAATGCCAAAGATGTTTTATCGGCCCGTAGAGCGACTTTCTTGTTCTTGTTGATGAGAAAAAAACGGGTGAAGTTTTGCTTATCATCTTCCAGTGCCGGCAAGAGCACCTTGCCACCGTACTCCTGTCCTGCCTGGCGGCTGGCAATGGCTGCGGTATCGCGCAGCATGCCGGCAATAACGTGCTTCACGCTGCCGGCGGTGTCATAAAAAGGCACAGCTGCAATCCGGCGATGGCGGCGAAAAAAGTTGCGGCACTGGTCCAGCGCCACCGGATGCGATAGCACCTGGCGAATGTCCCTGAGCCTGGTACCCGGGGCCACAATGAGGTTGTGCTGGATGCGCAAACGCATTTCGGCATGGACAAAAACTTCACGCTCCATAAGAAGATCAAGTTGCTCGCCCACCGGGCCCGCCAGCGTGTTTTCCACTGGAATGACGGCCGCATGTGCGTGCCGGGAATCAATTGCGTCAAATACCTGTACTGAAGTTGCGCAGGCAACAACTTGGGCCCCCGGCAAAAGCTGCAATGCTGCCTGGTGGCTGAATGCTCCGAGTTCTCCCTGAATAGCGACTCTCATGCCGTCACTAACAATAGCGCTTTCCGTCTGGTCGCCGCCACTCTTCTCCAGCTTTACCTGAAAATAAAAACTTGGCTTTGCTGAATTTTTTAATTGCCCCTATGTCTCGGCGTGAAGCTCCCGACAACCTGGCGCAGTGACGCAATACTCGTCTTTTTCAGCAGCTCTCAATTGCCTTGCAACCATGCCGTAGCGAGTAGCCTCCAAAGATATTAATAAGTTTGTTAATACGGGAGGGGTGACATGCTCTGGACTCTGTTTGTGATTCTTCTTGTTCTATGGCTGCTGGGAGTGGTGAGCAGCTACACCATGGGCGGATTCATTCACCTGCTGCTCGTTCTGGCATTGATTGCTCTGGTCTTCCAGTTGATCACCGGCAGGCGACCGGCTGTATAGCATACCTTGACAATCACCACCAAATTGCATCGGAGGGATATTCTTATGGATAAGGAACGTATCAAAGGCACAGCACAAGATGTAGCCGGGCGCGTGAAGCGCCAGGTGGGCGAATGGACAGGCGACAAAAAGACCCAGGCTGAAGGGTTGGCGGAGCAGGCGGAAGGCAAAACCCGTAATGTCGTGGGCAAAGCAAAAGACGCAGTGCGGGAGACTGCAGACAAAGTGGACGCCAAGCTCCATGAGGAAAAAATCAAGCACGAAAAGCACAAGGAAGACCGCAAGAAAGACGTGGCTTAGTCATCTCCCCGGCAAATTGGAAAGGCGTCCCTCAGTGGTCGCCTTTTATTTTTTGGAGCGGGAAACTTTTCCCGGAACTTCGGGTTCTTGGTGATATAGCCGAAGGCATTATCTCTCTGTTGAAGTTGTCCCAAGAGGCATTCTCCCGGAATGCCTCTTGGTTTATTTCTTGCACTCATCGCTTGATCAAGTCAGGACCTCTCGATCACCAGGCTCCCGTGTGGATCTTTGTGGAAAGAAAAAGCTGGGGGAACCACTGAGGTCGCGCTGTATTCGCTAATAATTGCCGGGCCGCGATAGGTACGTCCAGGCTTCAACAAATCGCGCGGCATAATCGGCGTTTTGTAGTTCTTGCCCGCAAAATGGACCATGGTGCTGGACTGCTGAAGTTTTCCTGCTCCCGTTTGTATACGCAGACGCGACAGCTTTTCCGGTGAAGCTACGCGTCCCCGCATCCGCACGGTAACGATTTCCACTTCCCTCTCAGGGCTGCTGTACCCATAGCGTCTTTTGTGTTCCCCATGGAAGCGCGAGAGAAGATCAGAGCTGTAAGGCAGGTTCAGTTCGTATCCCTGGCCGCGATAACGAACGTCACAGCTCGGCTCAAAAATTGCTCTTCCCTTCCACTCTTCTTTTTTGAGTTCAGCGGCAATATTGCGCTGGAGTTCAGAGAAAATTCCATCCAGCTTTTTTAACGGCAGGATGCGGGGCTTGCCCGCATCGGTCTGGCCAGAGGCTAAGGCAACGCGCAGCAACACAGTGCGCGAGTGGTCTTTTACCACGTCGCTGATCAGGATACCCAGGGCAGAAAGTGCGCCAGGATACGCGGGCACAATCACGCGCGGGATACGGAGCGCCTGCGCCAACTCACAGGCGTGCATGGCTCCCGCGCCGCCAAAAGCTACCAACGAAAACTGGCGCGGGTCATAGCCGCGTTCAATGGAGACCACGCGAATGGCCTTTTCCATGTTGGCGTTCACAACGCGCACGATCCCTTCAGCAAACTCTTCCAGCGAGAACTTGCTGCCGTTTTCCTTCAGCCATTCCCTCACGCGCCTCTGTGTGCGCGGCAGGTTGAGTTGAAAATCGCCGCCCAGAAACTGGTCAGCGGGCAGACGGCCAAGAAGCAGATTGGCATCGGTAACGGTGGGGCGGTCCCCTTTGCCGTAACAGATGGGACCGGGATCGGCTCCGGCTGATTCGGGTCCTACGCGCAATGACCCACCCGCATCAAAGCGCGCCAGAGAGCCGCCGCCCGCTCCAACGGTATGGATATCAAGTACCGGTACACGAACAGGCAATCCGGCAACATCAGCTTCATTCGTGGTGGCCGGCTGGCCATCCACCAGGGCCACGTCCGTGGAGGTTCCACCCATATCAAAAGTGATAATCCGCTCAAAACCGCTCCGTGCGGATACAGCCGCAGCGCCCACAATACCTCCTGCGGGACCAGAGAGCACGGTCCGTACCGGCTGTTGTGCAGCAGTCTCCAGCGCGGTGATGCCGCCGCTGGATTGCATGACAAAAATCCGTGATTCCTTTCCCTCGCCCGCCCGCTCCTGCAGCTTATACAGGTAGGTCTGCATTACGGGTTGAAGGTAAGCATTGACCAGGACGGTGCTGGCGCGTTCATATTCACGGAACTCCGGGAGAATTTCATGCGATATGGAGACCGGGAGATTGAGCTTGCCCAAGGCGTCAGCAACGGCCCTTTCATTACAAGGATTTGCGAAGGAAAACAACAGCGAGAGCGCGATGGCCTGCGGCCGTTCAGCAGCAATCCGCTCTACCAGGGCCGCCAATGCGGCTGGTTCAGGATCGTGGAGAATTACACCTTCCGCGGAAGTGCGTTCTTTGACGGCAAAACGCAACTCAGCGGGAGCAAGCGCAGGCTCGCGTTCAAAGAAAAAGTCATACAGTTTGGGGCGGTGCTGCCGGCCAATTTCAATGGAGTCTTCAAATCCCGCCGTGGTCACAAACGCAACCCGCGCGCCTTTGCGCTGCAATAATGTGTTGGTCCCCACCGTTGTGCCATGGAGCACAGTCACCTGCTCCGTACTGCCGGCAATCTTTTGCACCGCTCCTGCAATGGCCTCTGCGGGGTCCGCTGGCGTGGAAAAAACCTTGAGAACTCGCAGTGTAGAGCCATCCAGCCATACACAGTCGGTGAAAGTACCGCCGCTATCGATGGCGATTCTGATAGCAGAGTTCGCGCTGGCTGACTTTTGTGAGGACCTGGCTTTTTTCAATCGAGTCGTCAATCTAATGTTGTCATCCTGGGTAAGCCCAACCAACTGTGAGGGCGAAAGTGTGAATGATCCCGAGGATGCTTATGCTAACACGGCACGGAACTGCACTCGACAAGACAACCTTGAACGGAAATGCCCTAACTGGCGCTGAATCAAGAAACCATCGGCCCACAGCCAGAATAAAGCCCGTCAGAGCTTCTTGCCCATCAGAAGGCCATCGATCGAATCAAGGTAATAGCGCGGAAGCACTTTCAAAACGGAATAGGCATGCTTCTTGTAAAACTTGAGGGCGGGCTCATTGTCTACAGCCACTTCCAACGAAACGTAGTCGCAGCCAGCCTGTTGCAGCTCTGCTTCGGCGCCAGAGATGAGCAGGGACCCCAGTCCGCCATGCTGCGCCTCGGGCGCAACGTCAATGGTAATAATTTTGCCCACAGACCGGGGCGACCGCCGGGACCGGAGACGATTGGCAATAATGAAACCCTCAATATTGGCTCCTCGAGCCCCAACCAGGGTAATGGCTAAAGGCATCGAGAGAAAGTAGAGCATCTCCACCTCAGAGTAGGCTATGCCCGTCGTGAAGCAGGTTTGATCAATTTTCAGTAAGCGCTCAAAATCCGCGGGCTGGTACTTGCGCAGTTGGAACACGCATCCATTGTAATGACGAAGTGGCAGATCTTGGCGCACCTGCCCTGCGGGCCGAAAGATTTCATGCCTGACTAAGATTTCATGCCTTGCAACATAAAGATGGATTCGTATGCATTCCTGAAACGGAAGTCATCTTTGTATGTTGACACCACGGAGAGTGGCCGCCTGTTGCTGAGGAACCTTCTATAGCGCTTTTCTGGCCGGCTGTTTACGGCAATCTTCGCAGATGCCATATATCTGAAAGTTGTGGCGGGTAGCCTCAAAGTGATATTTTTGCCCGATCTCCTCCTCCAGCTTGCTGACCTCAGGAGAAAAAAACTCAACCGATGCGCCGCACTCCGTACAGACCATGTGATGGTGGTTGCGGCGGTTGAACTGGTGTTCATAGCGGGCCATGCCATCAGGAAAAGGAACCACGCTGGCCAGCCCGCACTCGGCCAGCAGCTTGAGCGTGCGATAGACGGTGGTAAAACCGATCTTGCCGTCTTTCTTGCGCACCAGCCGAAAAAGCTCGTCAGTGGAAAGATGGTCGCGGGTTTCCAGGAAGGTGCGCAGGATGGTATCGCGCTGGTCCGTATGTTTAAGCCCCACGCGTTTCAGGTGTTTGTAGAAAATGTCCTGCGCTTCGCGCACGGCCTCCCGTGAGGGAGGTGCATGATCGTCAATCCGTCGTTGCAGCATGGGTGTGAATCGCTCCGGTGGGCCTGTACCGGCAAATGAAAATGAATTTCATTTTCATTATACGCAAGTCCGGCGCTTTGCAAGCCGCCATTTCTAAGGCGGGCTTAACAACCACTGCCTAAAAGGCAGTGGGATTGGACCTGGTGCGAGGAACTAAAAATGACAACCAATGCGATTGCCGCGTTTCTGCTGTTCCCGGTAAAATCTCTGTCTCATGGTCACCACCACTGTTTCTTCGCCTGCCTCGGGCCGCAATTTTCCCAGGCTGATCTTGAAGATCATCCTCTGGATCGCGCTGCTGCTAATCGCCACAGCAGCCGTTGCCTTTTTCGGGTTCTACACGGCGCACCGGTCACTGGCGCAAATGGATGGCACAATCATGCTTTCGGGATTGCAGGCCCCTGTTTCCGTGGTTCGTGACGCGCATGGTGTCCCGCACCTCACGGCGGCGAACCTCCAAGATCTTTTCTTCGCGCAAGGTTATGTGACGGCCCAGGACCGGCTCTGGCAGATGGATCTGACGCGCCGGGCCGTGGGTGGTGAAATGGCTGAGATTTTTCCCGCTGCCAGTGGACCGCCGCAAGCTGCCTCACGCTCCACCGCCGCAGTGCGTCCGCGACAGACCTGGGTGGATTATGACAAGCGGCAGCGCATCATGCGCCTGCGCGCGGTTTCAGAGCGCGTGATTCAACAGCTCCCGGCGCGCGATCGCGCCTTCTTTGACGCTTATGCCAAAGGCGTGAACGCTTATATTGACCAGCACCAGGGCAATCTGCCCATTGAGTTCCGCATTCTTGGCTATAAGCCGCGTGCATGGTCGCCCGCCGATTCTCTGCTGATTGGGATCGGTATGAGCCAGCTGCTGAATCCACAATTTGAGGTTGAGTACTGGCGGGAGAAGATCGGGGCCAAGCTCTCTCCCGAGTTTATGGCTGACCTTTATCCGCCAAGCTCGCCCCGTGACCATCCTCCGGCCAGCGAAGCAGGGCTGGACGCAAATGCCCCCCGCGCTCCCGCGCGGACTAACAAGGCCCATTTTCCCCCACAGCGCGGCAGCATGATCACACCTGCGGGCCAGACTCGTTTCACACAACAGCATGAGGCTGACGTGTGTGACGCCTGTCTGCCCGGATCGAACAACTGGGTGGTCTCCGGTGCGCACACCGTCTCCGGCAAGCCACTGCTCTCCAATGACATGCATCTGCCGCATCGCGTGCCCGGCGTTTGGTATGAAGTGCAATTACACTCCGGTGACTTCAACGTGGAAGGTTTCTCTCTGCCTGGCGTGCCGTTTATCAGCGTGGGACATAACCAGCGCATCGCCTGGGGTTTTACCAATCTCAATCCTGATGTCCAGGACCTGTTCATTGAAGACTTCAACGCTGCCGGCGAATACCAGACGCCCTCCGGCTGGCAAAAACCTGAGATCGAGCACCAGATCATCAAGGTACAGGACCAGTCCGAAGTCGCGTTCGATGTGGTAGTGACGCGCCACGGTCCCATTGTCACCAGCCTGCTGCCCGGAGAGACACGGCAGATCGCGCTGGGATGGCTGGTCTATGACCGTCAGGGCATCAGTGTGCCTTTGTTTGATCTTGACGCTGCGCAAAACTGGGAGCAATTTCGCAAAGCCCTCTCCGTGTTTGCCACGCCTTCACAGAACGTTGTGTATGCCGATCTTGACGGCAACATCGGCTACCAGCCTATGGGCTTTGTGCCCATCCGCTCCAGCGGCGACGGCACCCTTCCTGTCTCCGGCGCTGACGGCAAGCATGACTGGACCGGATACCTGCCTTTTGACAAGCTGCCGAGCTTGTATAACCCGCCTTCAGGCATCATCGCCACGGCAAATGCCAAGATCACGCCGGAGGGTTATCCGTATGAGCTGTCCACACAGTGGTTCCCGCCGTACCGCACCGAGCGTATTTACCAGGTCTTGAAATCCGGCAAAAAGTTTTCTCCCGCGGACATGCTCGCCCTGCAAACCGACATCACTTCAGACTATGACCGCTTTTTTGCGGAAAAGTTTGTGTACGCCATTGACCACAGCGCCAAGGCGACAGACCGCACACACGCCGCCGCAGCCGTAATGCGCGGATGGGATGGACAGATGCTGGCCGAGTCCGCCGCGCCTACCATTGAGGTACGCACCCGCCGCTACCTCTGGGAGATGCTGCTGGAACCCAAGCTCGGCAATGATTGGGAAAACTATGATTGGTCTGAATCGTCCGTGGCGCTCGAAAATATCGCCAAAGACCAACCGGCGCGCTGGCTGCCGCCCGGCTATGCCAACTTTGATGACGTGTTCACGGCAGCAGTGGAACGCGCTCTGAAAG
>WNFP01015015.1_pt1 | contig 14550 bp, 16 predicted proteins | sample 5400201 | NCBI WGS metagenome assembly WNFP01 (sample SAMN13153355, study PRJNA577476) | soil metagenome | isolation source: 115 cm saprolite under Madrone tree | place: USA:California | collected 2016-06-14
CGTCAACGCGAAGCTCTCGAGCGCACCTTCGAGCGTCACCAATTCCACATCGGCGAGCGCACCTGGACCCGGGCGGACCTGCATGCCCGCCGCTGAGTTCCTGGACAGCGACATCCTTGTCTACGCATACGATGCGAGCGATTCCAGGAAGCACTCCATCGCTCAGGAATTAACTCGCCGTGCTCTCGCCGGCGAGTTCGTCATTTCCGTCCAAGTACTTTCGGAATTTGCTTCCACCTTGCTGCACAAAGTCTCCCCTCCCGCAACCGCTGAACAACTCGTGGCTATCCTAGACGCCTTAGCGCCAATCAAGACCATCTCTCCAGATCAAGAAACCGTCCTCCGCGCTGTCGCAGCCCACAGCGCCTACGGCCTCCATTTCTACGACGCTGTGATCATTGCCACCGCCGAGCAAGCCGCCTCGAAGCGCATCTGGTCCGAAGACCTAAATCCCGGCCAAGAATATTTCGGCGTCAAAGTCGAAAATCCCTTCAACCGTTAAAATTGCTAATCCTGTCGCTGCCTGCAGTCGCTTTCACTGCGCGACTCCGCTAACTCCCTTCTCAAACGCTCCCACAAGGGTTTGCGCCGTACTCGATCGTGGAAACACAAGTGCCCGCAAGCGCGATTTCAACTGAGCCGATAACAAAACCCACTGGAGCATCAGTGGGAGCGTTGATAAAATAAAACCATGACTTCAAAAAAAGCGCGGCCCACAACCATCACCGAATACATCGAAGCCGCCCCCCAAGAGTCTCAAAAGAAACTGCGTGAAATGCATGCGTGTATTCGCAAATCTGCACCCGGGGCCGGGGAAGGCCTGAAGTGGGGAATGCCGGCCTTTTCCTATCGAAGAATACTGGTCGTATTCGCCGCGCACAAAACTCACATCGGCTTCTATCCCACGCCGTCGGCAGTGAAAGCCTTCGCGAAGGACCTTTCTAAATTTGTCACGGCCAAAGGGTCGATCCAGTTTCCATTGGAGAAGCCGCTGCCTCTCCCTCTGATTCGCAAGATCACCGCGTTCCGCGTTCGTGAAAGCACCGAGCAAGACAAGAAATGGAAGACCTGACGGAAAAACTATCTTCACTCCTGCGGTAGCGGATCATAGGCCACGTCTTCTCTGCGTGTCTCCGCGCACTCCGCGCCTCTGCGTTCTTATATTTTCTCTTCACCGGTCACGAGTCACCGATTAACCGCTTCTTCTCTCAAAGTCAGTTTTCCACCGAGCTCGTATGGTCGTGAACAATCTGCCATCCCTCGGGGAACCGCTGCCACACCAGCGAGAATACGCCGCCAATATCTCCTTTGTCTCGCTTCAGATGCCAGTGCCCCAGCACCAGCGCCGCGTCCGGCCCCAGAAACCGGAACTCCAACTCCGAAAAATCGAGCTGTCCCATCGCCGCCCGGTCCGGATAATTCCTCTTGTACCGCGCCATGACGCCATCCCATCCGCGCGACACTCCGTTGCTCCCTGAAAAGGTCAGCTCCGGCGAATGCCAGTAGCCCACCAGAAACGCGTCCACGTCGCCGCGATTCCACGCCGCTTGCTGCGCGTTCAACACCGTCGTTATCGCCGCTCGATCCCCCTCACGTCCCTCGGCCGCCTTTGTCTGCCTCCCCGTTCGCATAGCCAGCGCAAAAAGGAGAACCAGCAGCACACCCGCCGAAATCAATCGAAAACTCTTTCTCATCGTGTTGCCCCCTTCATAGAGAGACGGAGCATAGGTTGCGAACGCAGACTGCGCAAGCCCCTCGTCAACGCAAAGCGGGCAGAGAAGACGTCGTTTCCGAATATGATGGAAGCGAGGACCCCTTACGTGGAGCCGAACGGCGGCAACAAAGAGAGATTCTTTCGCAGGCGGATTGCGCGGCCGATCGCGGAGCTTCTGCGCCAAGGCGTGACACCCGAAAAAATGGCGTTGAGCCTGGCGATCGGCGTAGCACTAGGGGTGTTCCCCGTACTTGGCACCACGACAGCTCTTTGCGCGCTGGCGGGGCTGATCTTGCGCCTGAATTTACCGGCGATTCAAGTCGTCAACTATTTTGTGTATCCGTTACAGATTGTCTTGCTGATTCCTTTTTTCCGCGCCGGGGAACAGTTATTCGGCGCGCCGCACTTGCAGCTCTCCGTCACGCAGATTTTGGCGATGGTGCGCACCAGTTTCTGGAGCGCTACTCGATTTTTATGGACTATGGTCTGGCACGCGGCGGTGGTTTGGTGCCTGGTCGCGCCAGTTTTCGTAACGTTGGCGTACGTAACTCTTTGCCGCTTTTCCGGCACGTTGTGGGAAGCACACTTAGAGAAAGGAAGACAGACTGAAGTTTGTCCCACTCACCAACAAAACCTGCTACTGCCGGCTACAGAATGTCGAGGACTTCTTCGTAGCGCTTGAAGGGCGGAATGAGATAGGCACCGGCGAGTTCGGTGCGGGACCAGGCCAGCATCTGGCGGGCGACGTCGAAGCCGCGGTCACGAGCGGCAGCACCGGCGGATTCGAGCGAGGCTAGCACCTCTGGCGGGATGACGATGCCGGGAACTTCGTTGTTGAGCCTCAGCGCTTGCTTATAACTGTTGAGCGGCCAGATGCCAAGGAGCACCGGAATCGACGGCTTGCCGCCGAGTTTTTTCACGAAGGCGTGCCAATGTTCGGGGTCGAAGATGGGCTGAGTCATCGCGAAGTGCGCGCCAGCCTCGATTTTGGCGTGGAAGCGCTCGATTTCGTTGTCGACATCGTCGGCGACGGGATTGACGGCGACGCCGATAGCAAAATTTGTTGCGCCGCCGAGCGTCTTGCCGGCCCAGTCCGTGCCTTGATTGAGGCGGCTGAGAACCTTGACGAGGCCGACGGAATCGACTTCATAGACGCCGCTCGTTTCCGGATAATCGCCGACGGCAGGCGGATCGCCGGTGATCGCGAGAACGTTGCGGACGCCGCCGACGGTCCACGCGCCGAGCAAACAGGCTTGCAGGCCGATGATGTTGAAGTCGCGCGTGGTGAGATGCGGAACAGTCTCGACGCCGCGCGCTTCGAGCGCTCCGGCAGTGATGAGCGCGTCCATGCCGACGCGAGCCATGGCGCCGCTGTTGATGTCGATGGCATCGACTTTGTTCGAGGCCATGATTTTGTCGACCTGCTCGAAGATGCGGTCGAGCGAAAGGCCTCTGGGCGGATCGATTTCGACGCAGACGGTGAATTCTTTGGTCTGGAGTTTCTTCCAGAACTTGCTTTCAGGTTCGCGCTGCAAAACCGGCGCTGGTTTTGCGACGACTTCTACAGAGTGATGCGCCGCCGCGGATGATTTTGCGGGACGCAGTGATTTGACGGCTTCGGCCATCGCACGAATGTGCGCGGGTGTGGTGCCGCAGCATCCGCCGAGAATGCGCACGCCGAGGGCAGTGGCTTCGCGAGCGAAGAGCGCAAAATATTCCGGCGAAGATTTGGGATAGACGATGCGATCTCCTTCGCGCTTCGGAAGACCCGCGTTGGGCATACCGCTGACGCGGAGATCATCAACTTCGGTGAGCTCACGCAAGATTTTGAGCAAGGGCTGCGGGCCAAGAGTGCAGTTCGCGCCGATGACCTGAACGTTTTTTGCTTTGAGCTGGGCCGCGGCATCGGCGGGGCGGAGATCGCCGTAGGTTGTTCCTTCTTCGGAATAAGTAAGCTGGGCCACGATGGGCAAACCGGAGAAGGAGCGGATGGCATCGACGGCGAGAAGGATTTCTTCGATGTACGAGAAAGTTTCGAGAATGTAGAAATCAACGCCGCGCTCTTCGAGAGCAAGCGCCTGCTCGTGGAAGACATCAAGAATCTCGCCGGGCTCAGGATGGCGCGACTGCACGCCGAGGCCGAGCGGGCCAATCGAGCCGGCGATGAGCACTTCGCGGGACGCGGATTCGCGGGCTTCGCGTGCGATTTTTACGCCGCGGGAATTGAGGCGCTGCACTTCGTCGGCAAGACCTAGCGGCGCGAGCTTGAAGCGGTTCGCTCCGAACGTGTTGGTCTCGATGATTTGCGCGCCCGCTTCGATGTACGCCTGGTGCACGCGGAAGACGGCTTCCGGCTCGGTAGCGTTGAGTTCATCGAAACAGCGTTGTGAGCCGACAGCTTCGTGCAGCATCGAGCCCATCGCGCCATCCGCAATGAGAATCGAATCTTTCAGCCGTTCGTTGAAATCAAGAATCTTCAAAAGTATTTCACTTTATTTCTACGGATTGCTTTGTGCGGAAAGGCACTCAACGTTTCTGTTCCATGAGACTGGCGACGGTGCTCATCAAATCGTACTTGGTTAGAATTTCGAATTTGGCGCCGTCCATTTCGACGAAGACGGCGGGATTTTCGTGGCTGAGAATGTAGGTGACGCGCTCGACGGGCGAGGTGCCGGGGATGCGCGGGAGCGGCTTGCTCATTACTTCGCGCACGACGAGTTTGCGCAGATCTTTTCCTTGCAGCGCCATGGTGAGAATTTGATCTTCGTAAATCGTGCCGATGGGAAGGTTTTCTTCGAAGACGGGAATTTGCGAGATGTCTTGCTCCTGCATGGTTTTCAGGGCGTGGAAAACGGTTTGATAGGGGCGCGCGATGACGAGCTCGCGGACTTTGCCGGCTTTGTGTTTGGCGTTGACAACTTCGGCGGCGGTGATGCGAACGGCGGCTTCGACGTAGCCGCGTTCGCGCATCCATTCGTCGTTGTAGACCTTGCTGAAAGCACTCTTCATCGTTGACCTGAAGAACGTCGTCGAGAATCTTTAGATTCATGGTCGTCGGGAAAAAATCTTCGCCAATGCCTTCGACGACGTAGGTCTTGGGCTTGATGGTTTCGCCGCGCTTGAAGAAGTCGTAGTAAAGCGAGCCGATGGGATCCACACCGATAATTTTGACGGCGGGATTTTTTTCCTTAAGATATTTTCCGACACCGCTGACGGTGCCGCCGGTCCCGATCCCACAAACGAAATGCGTAATTTTGCCCTGGCTGTCTTCCCAGATTTCCGGGCCGGTCGTGAGGTAGTGAGCCTCAGGGTTCATGGGATTGTCGTACTGATTGGGATAGAAGGAATTGGGAATTTCGCGCGCGAGTTTTTTAGCGACGGAATAGTAGCTGCGGGGATCTTCGGGCTCGACGGCGGTGGGGCAGACGATGACTTCGGCGCCGAGGGCTTTGAGGAGATCGACTTTTTCCTTGGATTGCTTGTCCGTAATGGTGAAGACCATTTTGTAGCCGCGAACGGCGGCGACGAGTGCGAGACCCATGCCGGTGTTGCCGCTCGTGCCTTCGATGATGGTGCCGCCCGGTTTGAGTAGACCGCGCTTTTCAGCGTCATCAATCATGTTGATGCCGATGCGGTCTTTCACCGAGCCGCCGGGATTCGTGTAATCGGCTTTGACGTAGATCTGCGGCTTGAGGCCCTGGTTGATGCGATTGAGGCGCACTAGCGGCGTGTGGCCGATGGCTTCGAGAATGTTGTTACAGAGCATGAAGTTTTCCGCGGCTTGGCCCGGCGAGTAGTTCGCGCTTAGGCTGTGCCATAATTCTTTCAGTTTAGCATGCGGCCTCACGCTGACACAGTAAGGTGAGGCGAAGGAGACTCATTTGGCACGGGAGAATATTTCCAGCGGGACAGCTTGGGAGCCGATTGTGGGGTATTCGAGGGCGGTGCGCGTCGGAAACATAATCACGGTGTCCGGGACAACGGCGACGGGGCCGGATGGAAAAATTGTCGGAGTAGGAGACGCCTACGCGCAAACGATTCAGACGATTCGGAATATCGAAGCGGCGCTGGGGAAGGCGGGGGCGGGGTTGCAGGATGTGGTACGGACACGGATTTTCGTTACCAATATTGTGGAGTGGGAAAAGATTGGGCGGGCGCATGGAGAGTTTTTCGGGGCGATACGGCCAGCGACTAGCATGGTAGAGGTGAGCAAGCTGATTTCTCCGGAGATGCTGGTGGAGATTGAAGCGGATGCGGTGGTGGAGTGAAGAAGCCGAAGTAATTGGCTAATGTTGTAAAGAATCGAAGAGAAGGTGGGCAGCGAACGCGTAAGAAAACTCTATGAGCAGCGCGCTTTACGACGGATTCATTGCGGATTATTACGACGAATCGCCGATTGTGCGTGGGCGTGTGGGGGATGTTGCGTTTTACCGCGATGCGGTGCACGAGTTTGGCGATCCCGTTCTCGAGCTTGGTTGTGGGACGGGGCGAATTACTTTGGCGCTGGCGGAGGCCGGGCACCGGGTTACAGGGCTGGATATTTCCGAGCGGATGCTGGAGCGATGCAACCAGAAGCGGGCGGGTTTGCGAACAGAAGCGCGCGAGCGGGTGCATTTGGTGCAGGGGGACATGACGCGGTTCGATCTTGGGGAAAAATTCAGATTGGTGATTATTCCGTTTCGACCGATGCAGCATCTTTTGGAGATCGAGGCGCAGATCTCTTGCTTGGAGTCGGTGCGGAGACACCTTTCAGAGGACGGACGGCGATTTGGGGAGCGGCGCGGGCGGTTGATTCTGGATGTTTTTCAGACGGATGCGGAGCGGATGCATGATTCCTCGTACCAGGAGGAAGGGTTGGTGGCGGAGTACTCCATGCCGGACGGGCGACGTGTGAGGATTATGGAGCGAGTTACGGCGTTTCACCGGGCGGAGCAGCGGAACGATGTGGAGATGATTTTTTATGTGACGGATGCCCGGGGGAAGGAGGAGCGTCTCGTGTTTGCTTGGACGCTTCGGTATTTTTTCCGGTATGAGGTGGAGCATTTACTGGCGCGGTGCGGATTTCGAGTTAGCGCGGTTTATGGGGATTTTGATCGGTCGCCACTGGCGGATAATTCGCCGGAGATGATATTTGTGGCGGAGAGCCAGTGAGGCGCGGGCACAAGGGATGGCGCATCCCCTGAGGATTGATATGTGAGTCTCGCGGCCCGGAGGAGTGGCGGCCGTCATAAGAGCACGGAGTGAAGTCTGTTCCACGGCTGGTTAACCATAACCGCCCCCCTTCTCCGGTTTTTGCAGAAGTCAAGAAAAACGTGCTTCGGGCCCCGTGGTCTCACCAGTGAGCTCGGATGCGGTAGCGTAAGACGGAGGTGCCGTTTTTGTCGACGGGAACATTGAATTGGGCGGCCCACGCACTCGTTTTTGTGTATTTGTAGCTGGAGTTTAGCATCTCCCAATCGCCGCCGACGGGTTCGTTGACCTGTACCGTGATTGGCGTGTCCTTGTGGTTGCGCAGCGTGATTTCAAACTCCATTTCCCAAGTGTTGGTGCCGATGCTTTTGTAGTCGGTTTGTTTGCGTTCGGAGACGACATCGAAGGCGTTGCCGATGTGGACAGAGATGTTTTCGTCCTTGGGCGTGTGATCGATGCGATCTTCGCCGACGAAGAGAATGCCGCCTTTGGAATCTTTTTGGTAGACGCGGACGTTGCCTGCGGGGATGGGGATGCCGAGGCCGGCCTTTTCGTCGTTCTTGAATTTGTAGTACACCATGACGGCGTCCTTGATGGGCGAGCCGGGGTTCTGGCGATTGTGGTAGTAGTAGTTTTGGCCATTGACTACGAAGATTTTTTGGACAGGGACGTCGGTGCCCTGGAGAAGGCTGATTTGTTTGGTTTCTTTGTCTTCGACGGACGTGCGGCGGCCGAGCGTGTAGAGATGGTATTCGCTGAAATTTTCTTGCTGAAATTGCGGAGCGGCAGCGACAGACTTTTGGGCCATTCGCAGTTCCATCATATCGGCGCGACCGTTGGCCGGGAGGCGATTCAGATCACCGGCGACGAGCTGGAGGCGGGCGTTGCGGAAGGCCGTGCCGCTGTTGTTGGCGAGGGTTACCCAGCCGTCGAGGTCGCCGGCTTTGTCGTCGCGTCCGACGGTTAAAACATAATCGGAATTCCAGGATAGGTTGTTGGCCAGGTAAGAGGCTTCGATTTGCTGTTTGCGTGAGCCCGAATTCTCAAGGGACATAAGAAGCGTGGGTCGGTCGTAGAGATTGGCGGGAATATCAGGGAAGCGATAACTCTCGGCGTAGCCTCCAGTGACGATGTCGTTGCCGATTTTCCAGACTTGCCCATTGTTATCGGAGAGCAAGGTGGCTTTGATTTCCTCGTGCTTGGTGGTGCCATTGTCTTGATAGGAGCGAACGAGAGTGATTTCCTTGCCGACGTATTTGTGGAGAAGCTTGGCGGGCTCGAGTAGATCGTATTCGTAGTTTTGCTCAATAACGCCAAGCTTATCGGGATCGGTGAGAGAGCGGAAATGGACCGTTGCGGGATTCACTGTCGCGGCGATGTCCATGAATTTGAGACGGAATGTTCCGCTCGGAAGCGAAAGATTGCGGACGTCGCGAACGAGGGCGATGTTGGAATTGTAGACGGTGACGTTGAGATCGGTCTGATCGCTGAGACTGGTGGACTGATCAGGGCCGGTGGCGCGAGGAGCTTCTTTTTCTTGCCCGGTTTTGTCGAGCGATGCAAAAACGTGTTGCCTGCGGCACGCGGGATAAAAGAAAGCAGCAGCGGCAAGCAGAAAAGCGGTGCCGGAGAGAATCCAGGGCAGGCGGCGCTGAACCCTTGATGCACGGATTTCCATGATGTTCACCTCGACCAAGATTTAGCTTCCAGCTTAGAACGCAGGGGCGGGGATTCCTTGCACGAGGCGCGAGCGGATGCTTCGGGTGTACTACTCGCCGGAAGTCGAGAACCAGGTCCGTCCGCCGTCCGAGGTTTGATAGGTCTTGACGAGACCTGTCTGCAGGTCCGGCACAAACCAAATCCAAGCGTGCATGGCATCGGTGGCGCGAACGCCCGCGAGATCGTTTGCGACCGGCGAGTTCAGCTTGACCCAGTGTGCGCCGCCGTCGGTGGTGAGGAGGATAGTTCCGGAACTGCCGACGACCCAGCAGACTCTTCCCGATGGGGCGGAGCCAGCGAGTAGATCAGTGTAGACGCCGCTGATCTCCGGCATCCAATTCAGACCTTTGTCCTTGGAATGTTCGAGCGAACCCGCGGGGCCGACGCGCCAAAGCTGCTTTCCACCTGGTGCTCCAAACACATGGGGATTTCGCAGCGCGGCGTCGCGCATCATGGCGCGTACTTTAGCGGGGGATTGAGGAGCAGCGGAGACTTCGAGCGCGATACTCGCGCCCGATGAGGTTATTGTGTCCGCAGTTGCAGAGCTCGGGTTGGGTGCAGAGGAATTAGATGGTGCGGAAGGCGTTGGTTTTGGCGGCGCACCCTTATCCGCAGCAGTAGGCGGAATGGAGCCATCGGCGACAAAGCCCGGTTCAGAAGACGCGGGAGGCGGGGGTGGCGGGGCGGGTGCCTCCCTGCCGTTGAATGGAGATTTGGGTACGGCTTGCGCGTGGAGCTTTTTCTCGTCGAAGGCACCGCCAGTGCCGGCGGCAAAGCGGCCCATTTGCTGTTGTTGCTTTTGCTGGCTCAAGTAAGGTCCACGGGCGGGAGGGGCGGCATTCTGAGATGGTGCTTGTTGAGCAACCTGGTCCCGGTTTTGGGGCTCCTTGAGGGCATCCTCACGTTTTCCTGAGGGGGAGCCGGCGACTGCGCCAACGGATGAAGCGGCGGGCTGATCTTTCTCTCTCTCCTTTTCCTTGCGCTCCCTCGGAACAGTGAGCGCGGGCTTTGCTGAAGAAGCGTCAGCCACGGGCTGGCGGTTTTCCGCGACTTCAACGGGCGATGACTTCACCCCAGGCAAAGGCTTTGGTTCTTGAAGGGAAACCCAAGCGATAAGAGTTGCGGCGATAGCGCCAGCAGGAACGAGCCAGAGCCAACGCAAACTGTGAGCAGGACTTGGACGAACGATGGGCGCGGGCGAAGCGGTTTTGGCCGAAGAAACTCCCTGCTGCGCTACCAGAACACTTTCGTTGGTTCCCAAATTGACGGGGGTTTCGAGAGGCGTTTCAAGATGGGCAAGGACGAGCTGGCAATTGTCGCAACCGAGGGCGTGCTGTTTCCAGAGATTGCGTTCTTCGGGCGAAAGCGAGCCATCGTGATAGGCGGCCAGCGTCTCGGGATCAGGACAAAATTCGGCGTGGAGATCATCCGGCGCTCCAGCAAGGGTGTTTGCATCCACGCTGGAAGATGCGGAGGAACGCAGATGGCGGGCGAGCGCTTTTTGAAAAGTCCGGTCGCGGTCGTCAGGCGCCATGGTTTTCTCCTTCCTTAGAACGAGGGTTGGCCGAGTTCTTGCAATAAGAATTGATAGTGCAATGTTTCATGGGTCTGGCCTCCCGCGTGCGGGGGGCGAGGGGCTGCGGCGCTGAAGAAGTTTTTCCAGATCGAAGGAAGCATCCGCGGAGGCATACTCGAAACAGAGAGAGATTTGGGCGTCGCTGAGGCCGAGTTCGGCGGCAAAGCCGTTGGCGGCGGGACAGCCTTTGCGGAGGGTCTCTTCGACGGCGCGGCGAAGAGCGAGACGAATGCGATCGAGGTTGCGCGAGACGCTGGATTCGTGTTCGGCGAGTTGTCTGCCGATTTCGGCGAGGGTTTGCTCCTTGGCGTAGTAGAGGCGCAATCGCTGTTCATCGCGGGGATCGAGGGCTGCGAGCGCGGCGTGCAGGGCACGGACAAAAAGAGAGACGTAGCGTTCCCGATAGGGGTCGAACGGCTGGACGGAAACGGCCTTAGGGATTTTGTTGGCGCTCGGTTTTGCGTCGTCCTCCTCGAAGGATTCAAGGCGGCGGGCTGCGCGAATGGCGTCAATATGACGCTGGGCGAGAACGGCGCGTAGCCAGGTTTTGAGGGAACTGCGACCGTGGGCGCGCCATCCGCGAGTCCGTAAAGCTCGGCAAAGAGTGAATCGGCGAGTTCCGAAGCCTCGGGGGAAGCTGAGCTACGACGGAGAACAGCGGCTGCGGCGGCGCGAAGGTAGGGGCGGAAGACGCTGACGAAATGCTCCCAAGCGGGTTCGCAATTTTCCATGCAGGCGGTGGCGAGAGCTAAATCTTCGAGATGCAGGGCGCTGAGATACTCGTCGACTTTTTCTGGGGCGAGGTTGCCGCCGGCGAGCCGTTTCTCCGCGCTGCGCTCGAGGGAAGCCGCAAATCGCTCGCGAGAGAGTCCCCAGCGCGCGGCTTTAGACTGCGCGAAGAGCCAGTCGAGCTTGGCGGGAGCCGCGGCCAGTGTTTTGGCTGCGCTGCCGCGGGCATCGGGCTCACGGGCCTGAGAGCGGTCTGAGGTGTCTTGCTTCATGGAGAATTCAGGTGTTTACAGTATCGCAGACCATCCAACGTCGGGGGTATGCTTGGCATCCTATGAGCTTAATCCAGCCGGGGAGGAACTGTTCATAAAAGTACAGAGACCGAAGGGCAGGATTGCGGTATCCTATACCGGTTGCGCCCCCAACCCCGCAACAAGAACCGCCTCGCCGGGTTAGCGGACAGGGAGCAACCGTGCGCTCGCGGGACCATTAGCGACTTCGCGACGCTAGTACGAAAGTCCTATTAGGCCACCCTCAGCCCCGTAAGTACCCTAGTACTGGAAAAGCGCACGAACTGAGAAAACGGCGGACTTGGGAACGTTAGGCCTTCCTAGATGTCCGAGGTTCCCAAGAATGAAACCTCTCGAGGCGGCACGCGGATGACAACCATGATTGCAGATTCACCACGGAGTACGACGCGGTTGGGCGTCGGATTTGACGCCGACCGGCGTCGCCAACCCAATGCAGACGCGTGGAAAACGGCCATCGGGACGAAGCCCATCGCCGCTCGACTCGCCCTACTGCCGGATGCCAAGCCCCGCTGGAGCCGGATAGGCGTCAGCGCGGTGGGGCAACTCGGCTTGCTGATTTTTTGCGTGCTGATTCCGTTAATTTACCCTGACCAGCTGAAGACGGCCCTGCACTTTCAAAATGTCGAGATAGCCGGACCGTTAACGGAGATTCCCGTAGCACCGCCGCCCCCGCCACCTCCGCCGCCCAAGGTGGTGAAAGCGAAAACGCCGCCGCCCCCGCCAAAACCGGAAGTGGTCGAGCCGCTGAAACTGGATCCCAAGAAGCCGCACATTTTCGAGATTCCGAAGGCCGTGGTGCCAAAGGTGCAAAAAGTGGAAGCACTGGCGCCGGAGATGCAGGCGCATCTGGAAGCGGCGAAGATCGATACAGCGACGAACGGACCGAAGCGCCCTAAAGAAGATGTGAAGCTGAACAATATGAATTCGGGAAGCGCTGCGCCGGCGACAGTGAAAGCCCCCGTAGATAAGGTGCAAACCGGCGGCTTTGGTGATCCGAACGGGATACCTGGCAAGGGCGACCCACAACACGCGACAAATGTGAACCGGCTGGGTTCACCTGCGTTACCCGGTGGGCCGGGCTACGGTAATGGCACGGGCGGCGACAAAGGGATTAAAGGGACTGTGGCGAGCACGGGATTTGGAAATGGCATAGCGAACCCACCAGCGAGCGGCGGCAAGCAAGGGAAAGTGGTGTCTTCCGGATTTGGGGACCAAGCTGTGGCGGATGCGCCAAAGAAAAAGGTGGCAGCCGGAGGTCCGGCGGACACGCCTGTTGACATATTGGAAAAGCCGAAGCCGGAGTATACGGCCGAAGGGCGTCGTCTTAGACTAGAAGGCGACGTGGTCATCGACGTGGTGTTCCTCTCGAACGGCACCATGCAAGTGCACCGCGTCGTAAGCGGATTGGGACACGGCCTCGATGAGGCTGCGGTCCGTGCGGCCCAAACGATCAAGTTCAAACCAGCAAAACGCGAAGGCCAGCCGATAGATTTTCCGGCACGCGTGCGGATTGAGTTCCGCCTGGCCTATTGAGGGGAGAGAGAAATGCGTATGTTAGCTAGAGTTGTCCTCGGATTCATCCTGGCTGGGTCCGGGACCATCGCGAGTGCGGCGGCGCCCGAGCCGCAACAAGCGCGGACGATGGATCAAGTGATCGACCGCGTAATCACGAACGAAAACCGCCTCGACCAGCAGATTCGGCAGTACTCACCGCTCGTGGAGACATACATTCAGAATCTGAAACCCGACAAGGAACTCGGCTACGTGCCCGCGGGAGATAAATATTTTCTGGGGCGCGCCGATTTCTCGAAGGGTGTCCAGCTGGTGGCGTTGAGCGACGCGCAGAACAAGGGCAAGAAGATATTCGGGTCGATCGGAAACTTCTTTTCGTTCGCGATGCAGTTCCTTCCGGACGGTTTCCTGCAGATGATTTTTATCGATACGAACGGATTCGACAAGCAGCACTACAAGTTTGACTACGTGCGGCGCGAATTTCTTGGAGAAGTGCGCTGCTTAGTGTTCGATGTTACGCCTCAGGATAAATCCGGCAAGGGCCGGTTCCTCGGGCGCATCTGGGTCGAGGATCAGGATTACAACATCGTGCGCTTCAACGGCGCTTACAGCGGCGGAGGGCACTCAAGCTGGTACTTCCACTTTGACAGCTGGCGGACCAACGTGCAGCTAGGCATGTGGATGCCGTCGTTTGTTTACAGCGAAGAAAAAGATCTGCACTATGCGATGAGCAAAAAGCTGGACTTCAAAGCGCAGACGCGGCTGTGGGGATACAACCTCGGCCATTCGCAGCAAGAGCAGGAGCTAAGCAAGATTTTGGTGGAAACTCCCGTGCAGGACGACACCAAGACTGCCAATGACCTGACGCCAGTACAGGCGCAGCGCTCGTGGGACCATCAAGCGGAAGACAACGTGGCTGACCGGCTCGAGCGAATTGGTTTGATGGCGCCGAAGGGTGAAGTGGACAAGGTTCTCGACACAGTCGTAAACAACCTCGAAGTCACGAACAACATCGATGTGGAGCCGGAAGTGCGGTGCCGCGTGATGATGACTTCGACGCTGGAGTCCTACACGATTGGGCACACCATTGTACTGAGCCGCGGCTTGATCGACGTGCTGCCGGATGAGGCTAGTTTGGCAACGGTCATCGCTCATGAGTTGAGTCACGTCGTGCTAGGCCACCGGCTGGATACGACGTACGCCTTCTTCGACCAGTTGCTGGTCGATGATAAGGAGACGTTCCGCCACTTTGGTTTTGGCCGCACTCCGGATGAGGAAAAAGCCGCCAACGCCAAGGCTATTCTTTTGTTGAACAACTCCCCCTACAAGAACCAGCTTGGAAACGCAGGTCTGTTCTTGACCGCGATGGAATCGCGGCAGAAGGAAATTCCCAACTTGATCAGCCCGCACTTGGGGGACCGCGTACCCGTAATCGCCGACCTGAAGACGTCCACACCGGTGGATCCCAAGCAGAATCCACAGATGATCGCAGCGCTGCCAATTGGCGGCCGCGTGAAACTGGATCCCTGGAACGACACCCTGACGTTGATCAAGAGCAAGCCAGTGGGGACGATCGCCGAGCGTGAAAAGATGCCTTTCGAGGTGACGCCCTTCATGCCTTACCTGACGCGTTTCGGCAGCGACGCAGGCAAACCGATCGCGGCAAGCGTGACCACGCAAGCCGACCCGAAAGCGGCCGACGCGCCAAACAAACCAAACAAGTAAAATCGAAAAACGAAGGAAACGGCCCGGTGAAGATGTCTTCACCCGGCCGTTTTTCTTTGCATTATGCAGCGTGA
>WNFP01006286.1_pt1 | contig 14546 bp, 7 predicted proteins | sample 5400201 | NCBI WGS metagenome assembly WNFP01 (sample SAMN13153355, study PRJNA577476) | soil metagenome | isolation source: 115 cm saprolite under Madrone tree | place: USA:California | collected 2016-06-14
CGAAGAGATCGTCACCGATGCGATCAGCGCCATAAAAATCAAAAGCGGCGGAGCCGGTCGGAACGTAGACGATTGCGCGAACAGGATCGAGCGTCATGCCGGCCCAGTTGTTGGCGGCTCCACTGGTTTTCCAGGCGTCGCGCGGCCAGGTGTCGTAACCGAATTCGCCGGGAGTCGGAATGGTATGAAAAGACCAGCGAAGTTTTCCGGTGTGGACATCGAAGGCGCGAATGTTGCCGGGCGGAGCGGGAAGAGTTTCTGGATTGCGTCCACCGACGATGATCAAGTCTTCGAAAACGAGGCCGGGGCTGGTGAGAACGATGGAGTTGGCACTGGCCGGTTCACGGCCGAGATTCTCGCGGAGATCGATGCGGCCGGCGTCGCCAAAGTCAGGAATGGGTTTGCCGGTGGCCGCGTCTAGCGCGTAAAGAAAACTCATCACACCGACGAGGATGCGAGCAGCGGTTCCGGAATTCCAGTAGGCGAGGCCGCGATCGGGTTGCGTGCCTTTTATGCCGGAATCGAATTTCCAAAGAAGTTTGCCGGTGGCGGCGTCTAGCGCAAAAATTTTTTGTGTGGGAGTGATGCCATAGAGAATGCCGTTGATGATTAAGGGATTGGTCTGGAGGCCGCCCTCTTCGCCGGTGTCAAAGGTCCAGGCGACCTGGAGTTGGGTGACGTTGCTGCGATTGATTTGTGTGAGCGGGGAGAAATGATTGCCTTCGGGGTTGGCGCCGTAACCCGGCCAGTCTTGCGAGGATGGTGGCGGGACGGCGGCAGCTTGCGGCGGATTTTGTTGGGTGGCGAGCGTGGATGGAAGAGTGAGTAGAAGGAGTGAGAAGCAAGCTGTACGGGTGAGGCGAAGGTGATGGTTCAAATTTCCTCCTGCTTGCAGGAGAGGATTTTGATTTTTGGCGCGTTGAACCGGAAGAGTGTAACGCAACGGGGGAAAATCGGCGGGGTGAGTTTGCGACAAAACGAGTTGCTGAGAACAGAAAACAAGCAGTGGCGCAGATTTCCCTGCGGACAGGGCAAGATGCTGCTGGATGGATCTCGTTAAGAAAGGGTGCGGCAGTGCTGTTTAGTGCCCCTGCGGGAAGCAAGAAGAAGCCAGTTGCGCCAAGCGGCAGGGACGCGGTTAACTGGAGGCGTGCAACGAAAAAGGGCGGGATGCCGTCGAACTAGTGTTGGACTGGGAAGGCGCCCGCGTTGTATGCCTGCCGACGAGTGACGTACACTGGCTAGTTAGCCTTGAGTATTCGAATAATCGTGAGGACTCCTTTGCGTAAATTTACACGTTTTTTTGCCGCGTTGTTGGTGCCATCGCTGGCTCTGGCACTTGCAGCGACATTGCAGCCGACAGTGACGTTTGCCGGACCGCCGGATACGCCAGCGATGGCCAAGCCATCTCCGTTAATAGCGTCGATGCAGATCGAACTTGAGCGGTCGTTCAAAGTGCTGGGCGGGCAGGAGCCGCCAGCATATTTTATCGGCTACACGATCACGGATACACAGCGGGCGGAGGTTTCGGGTTCGAATGGAGCGCTGCTCTCGAGCAGCGAAGCGCGAAACCGATGGCTGCAAGTCTCGGTTCGAGCCGGTTCGTACACGCTGGACAACACACATAAAGTTGGCGAGCAACGCATGCCGAGTGGCGGGCCAGGTACCGGCATTCCCGTGGATAACGATTCCGAAGTTGTGAGGCGGGCGATTTGGCTGGAGACGGACAGCCAGTACCGCACGGCGGCAGAAGCGCTGATCAAGATCCGGTCAAGCAAGGAAGTGAAAGCGGACACGGCAGAAGGGCACGCGCCGGATTTTTCGCACGAGCAGCCGCACAAGTCGATCGAGCCGGAAGCTTCGTTCGCCCTGGACCGGAAGCCGTGGGAAGAAAGAGTGCGCGCGTATACGAAGACATTCCGGGAATCGCCGTCGATTTTGAATTCGATCGTGACATTTTCGGCGCTGGCACAGAATGCGTACCTTGTGAATACGGAGGGGACGCAACTGCAGAGCGGGCAGATCCGCTACCGGCTGGAGCTTTTTATTCAGGGCAAAGCCGCGGATGGGATGAATATCGAGCGCTACTACAATTTTGACTGGGTGGACCCGAAGGATGCGCCGAGCGACAAAGAGGTGGCGACAGCCAGCGCGACGTTGAGAAAAGAAATGGAAGGCCTGGTGAAGGCGCCGCTGAACGAACCGAGCGTGGGGCCGGCGCTGCTGACGGGACGCGCGGCGGCGGTGTTTTTCCACGAGGTGTTTGGCCATCGCGCGGAAGGGCACCGACAAAAAGATATTTCAGAGGGGCAGACGTTCGCGAAGAAAGTGGGCGAACCGATACTGCCGGATTTCCTAAGCATCGTGGATGATCCGACGGAGAAAAAAGAAGGGCACGAAGATCTGCTGGGGTATTACCGCTTCGATGACGAAGGAGTCTCGTCGCACGAGGTAATACTGGTGGACCACGGAGTGCTGAAAAATTTCGAGATGTCGAGGTCGCCGCTAGCGGATTTTCCTCATTCGAACGGACATGGAAGGCGGCAATTGGGAGCGACGCCGGTATCGCGGCAGGGCAATCTGATCGTGAGAAGCAACAAGGCGGTGACGAATGCAGAGTTGCGCGCGAAGTTGGTGGAATTGGTGAAAGCACAGAATAAACAGTACGGATTGCTGATTGACGATATCGCGGGAGGATTTACGTTTACCGGACGCGGACAGCCACAAGCGTTTCAGGTGCAACCCCTGGTGGTTTACAAAGTGTTTGCGGATGGAAGACCGGATGAACTGGTGCGGGGCGTGGACATTGTGGGCACGCCGCTGGCCGCGTTGACAAAGATTGTGGCGACCGGCGACACGCCGGAAGTGTTCAACGGATATTGCGGAGCGGAATCCGGGTCGGTGCCGGTATCGGCCGTGGCGCCGGCAATTTTGACGACTGAGCTGGAGGTACAAAAGAAACAGGCGGACACGGATGCTCCGCCGATACTGCCGCCTCCGGCGCACGACCCGCAATCCGTGCAGTCAGCTGGGAAGACGGGAGGCGCGCGATGAAAATTTCGGTTGGCTTAGGGATTTTGTTTCTCGTAGCGGCCACGGGAATAATTCCAGCGGCATTCGCGCAGGAAAAATCAGACAACGATCACACTTTGCAGGCCATGCGGGATGAGATGGCTCGTGCGAAGGCGCGGCTGGAGCTGAAATTTCCGGGTGCCGATGAGCCAGTGCGGCCGTACTACCTGGAATACCGGCTACTAGATTTGGATGTGCGGGAGATTGTCGGCGAATTTGGCGCGCTGATGTCCAGCACCCACACTCGCAACCGCTTCATGAACGTGCAAGCGCGAGTAGGAGACTACAAGCAGGACAGCTCGAATTTTGTGAGCGACGAAGGATTTCGCGGGTTCATCGGGCCAACGGGAGCAGTGGGAATCGACCGGGACTACGACTCGCTGCGCCAGGATTTGTGGATTGCGACGGATCAGGCGTTCAAGGAAGCGGTGGAAACGTATTCGAGGAAGCGAGCCTATCTGGGCAGCCTGGCGCGGCAGACAGACATTGACGATTTCTCGAAGGCCATGCCGGTGAAAAACATCGAGCCGCTGCTGACGCCGGATTGGAGCGCACGAAACTGGGAACAGGAAGCGCGAGAAACTTCGGCAGCGTTGCGGGCATTTCCCGAAATTCAGGAATCGAAAGTTACATATTACCTGGTGTACGCGACAGAGTATTTATTGACGAGTGAGGGCACGGAAATCCGCACGAATCGCAGCTTCGCCGCGACGGAAGCTGGATTAAGTACGCTGGCGAGCGACGGAATGCAGCTGAATCATTATTATGCGACGTACGCGCCAAAGCCCGCGGAACTGGCGGGCGTGGCGGAAATGAAAAAGGGACTGAACGTGACAGGCAGCGAGTTGATGGCGATGCGCGTTTCGCCGCCGGCGCCGGATTATACGGGCCCGGTGCTGTTCGAAGCGCGGGCGGCTGCGCCGTTGGTGGCGCAGGTGCTTGGGCCAGCGCTGAACGGCGCGCGGCCTCCAGTAGCGTTTCAGCCGGTGATGGAGCAGTTCTTGAGCAACATCGGCGGCAAAAGCGACTGGGTAAACCGCATCGGAGCGCGGGTGCTGCCAACGAACGTTACGGTAGTGGACGATCCTAGCGCCAAAGATTTTGCGGGTAAGTCGCTGATTGGCGGCTACCGTGTGGATGACGAAGGAGTGCCCGCAGAAAAAGTGACGATAGTTGAAAATGGCGCATTGAAAGAACTGTTGATGTCACGGCGGCCGGGACCGGATTCCGGGAAATCGAATGGTCACGGACGGTCGGCGTTTCTGAATGATGCCAAGCCTACGCCGAGCAATTTGTTTTTTACTTCGTCGGAAACGGTGCCCGCCTCGGAATTGAAGAAAAAGTTTTTGGATATTTGCCGTTCGAATAAGCAGGAATATTGCCTGGAAGTGAAGGAGATGGACAATCCCGCGATCAGTCTGCTGCATCAGGAAGATTTCAGCGAATTGCTGGCAAGCTACGGCGGAGGCGCGGGAAATGGAGACCGACTGCCGCTGATCGTGACGCGTGTGTACGTGGCGGATGGGCACGAAGAAATCGAGCGCGGCGCACGGATTACGGGATTGAATACACGCGTGTTGCGGAACGTGACGGCGGTCGGCAACGATCCGTTTGTCTACAACTATATGCAGACGCAAATCGCGGGATTTGCGGGAACGGCGCTGGGCGCTTTCGGATCGGCGCAGAACGGGCTGCCGTCATCGGTCGTTGCGCCATCGTTGTTGTTCGAAGAGTTGGATGTGCGGGGAGCGCGGGGGGAGCCAAAACGGTTGCCGCTGGTGCCTGCGCCAGCGATGACCGCGAAGTAATTTCTATTGCTGCTGCAATTTACGGAAATCTCATAACGATGCGAGAACTGACTCGGCGCGGATTGATCTTTGGGGGCGCTGCCCTGGCCGCAGCCGGGGTATTTGCGGGCGTGGATCATGTGGCGAGCTCGACGTTCGTGAAGGACGAGCCGCCGCTTGGGCCGGATACGACGGTTGAGATCGTGGAATTCGACGACGCGGGCAAGCGCGTGGGCAAGATGCAAGTTCACAGGGTGCGAAAGACGCTGGCAGAATGGCGGAACGTTTTGACTACGCCGCAATTTGTGATTACGCGGAAAGCGGCGACGGAGATTCCGTATTCGGGAGAGTTGTTAAAAGAGCATCGAGCGGGAATTTACCGTTGCGCGGATTGCGGGACGGCGTTGTTTGACGCTAAAACGAAATTCGAATCGGGCACGGGATGGCCGGGAAGCGATTGCGGGCGAGAATATCAGCGAGAAAGACGACTTCAGCATGGGCATATTGCAGCGCGAAGTGAGGTGCACGCGCTGCGATGCGCATCTGGGACACGTCTTTCCGGACGGTCCGGACCCGACCGGGCTGCGTTATTGCATGAATTCGGCGGCGTTGAAGTTTGTGCCGCTGCGAGCCGCTTAAATTTCAATATCAACTACAGGCCAGGCATAGTGTCGCGTCCGGCCCCACTTAGGGTAGTCTAAGCCTGGTTATGGAAGCCCTGTTGCCCGGCGAATCACGAGAAAAAAAGAGGGCAGCGCTGCTGAGCGTGGGTTCGGCGCTGCTGCTGGTTTCGTTGAAGGCGTTTCTGGTAATTCGAACGGGAAGCCTGGGCGTGTTGAGTGAAGCGCTACACTCCGGGTTGGATCTAATCGCCGCGATTATTACTTTTCTTTCCATTAGAGTTTCCGACCAGCCTGCGGACGAACGGCATCCTTACGGACACGGGAAATTCGAGAATTTTTCAGCGTTTGTCGAGACGGGGCTGCTGGTTTTGACGGCGATGTACGTTATTTATGAAGCGTTCGACCGGTTATTTTTTCATAGCGTACACATTCGGCCCAGCGTGACGGCGATTCTGGTACTGCTGGTGGCGCTTTCCATCGATATTACGCGAGCAAGAAAGCTTTCCCGCGTGGCGGCAAAATATTCGAGCGAAGCGTTGGAAGCGGACGCGTTGCATTTTTCGACGGATGTTTGGAGCACGATTGTCGTCATTGCCGGGATTTGCCTGGTGTGGGCGGGGGAAAAGTGGAACGTGCCATGGTTGGTGTACGCGGATGCGCTGGCCGGATTGGCGGTGGCGGCGGTGATTTTATGGGTTGGATCGCGACTAGGAAAGCGGACGCTGGATGCGCTGCTGGACGCGGCGCCGGAAGGGCTGCAGGAACAAATCACGAAGGCCATCGGACAGATGGATGGCGTGCTGAACGTACAAAGAGTGCGATTGCGGCGAGCTGGGAACCGTTATTTTGTGGATGCGACGGTGAGCGTGCCGCGGACGGCGAGCCTGGAGCAGGTGCATGGTTGGAGCGATGCGATTGAACAACGAGTGGCGGAAATTGTACCGTCGGACGTGGTGGTTCATGCGGAGCCGCGGGCGCCAAAGGGCGAGCCGTTTTTCGATTCGATCCGCGCGGTAGCGCAACGAAGCGGATTGGCGATTCATGATTTGTTCGCGCAACAAAACGATGGGAGGTTATTTGTGGAACTCCACCTGGAACTTGATCCGCACTTGACTTTGAAGGAGGCGCACCAGCAGGCAACCGACCTGGAAGAAAAAATCCGGGAGCTGCGGCGAGAGCCGATGGAGGTAAACATTCATATTGAGCCGCTGGGCATGGCAATCAGCGTCCCGGATTCCGGCGCGGAGGATTTGCGCGACCTGGCGTGCGCGATTGAAGCGTTTCTGAACGGGCTGCCGGCGGAGTATCACGAACTTCTGAACAGCCACAATGTGATAGTGCGGCAGGTAGCCCATCACATTCTGGCTTCGTGCCATTGCGTGATGCGCGGCGAGTTGCCGATCACGGAGGTGCATGACGTGACGGGCGCGCTGGAGGACCGTGTGAAGGAAAAATTTCCACAGATCTCGCGGATAACGATTCATCCGGAACCGCAGGAGGATTAGGATGTAGTGTCCTCCATGGGCGGGCAAGATTTTCTGCAACGAACGAGGGAGCTTGAACCTGAGGTCCGGGAAAAACAGTGGATCAAACTGGATTGCGGCGTGAAAAGGCGTGCGCGGCCAGAGCGATGACCGCGGGGTAGCAGACGAGGACGTAGCGAGGCTCCGGCGTTTCAACGGTGGTGAGGAAAGCGGTTCGAAGCAGGACGAAGCAGGCGAGTAGGACGACGGCGGCACGTGCGTCAGGTGAGTTGCTCCAAAGGCGCGCTGCTCCCCATAAGGCGAGCAATACATAAAAAGCATTTAGGAAGAAAAGAGCGCTGGTGACAACCATATCCTGCCGGTCGGTATCCCACATTTGCGCGAGCGGAAAAATGGAACCGGAAATCGGCAACTGCTCGACGCGTGGAGTGAACCAAAGCGTGAGGCTTCTTTGTAGAGGAACCCAAAGATAAGTGCGCAGGGGATGGCGTGTGGTACGCGCTTGAGCAATCTCGGCAAATTGCTGATCTTCCTGAGGGGAGAGATTGGAATCGTTGTTGTACTGTTCAAGGATCGCGGCAACGTGCTGGCGCTCTTCCGAGGTATCGAAAGCCCGCGCGGGGATGTCATCGAGTTGAATGGTGTCATCGTTGAGCTTCCAGGAAACCAAGAACACTTCGCGGAAACGATAGAGCCAGGTGCGCTCCCAGCTCATGAAGCCGGCGGGAACGAGTTCATCTGGCATGGTGGAGTATCTGGGAGTGAGTGGTTGGAACTGGTGCAAGGTAACGGCGTTGCGGATCGTCCAGGGCAAGAGCACCAACAAACACGCGGCCATAGCGAGCACCGAAGCGCGCAAGCCCTTGCCAAGCTGGTTGCGCCGGAACGCGACCCAACACACTACGGGCAAACTGGATATCAGAATGAGTGGAGTCTCGGGACGAAAGAGCGTGCCAAAGCCGGTGCAAATGCCGGCGAGGGTGGCATTTTTCATATATTCGGCACGCCGTGGAAATCGGCCCCATTGCAGCAGGTCGCGCATGGGATGCTCAGGGTTGACCATCGGGATCAGAAAAATGAATACCAGCGCAGTAGTGAAAATGGCGAACGTTTCCGTGAGTGGAGCTGCAGAGTAGTTTGCAGTGAAGGGGCAGAGCGCCGCGAGCCAAAGAGCAGTCAGGAAGACTCGTGAAGTGTTTTCGCTGCGGCCGGAGCAACGCGCAGCAATCTCGGCAATGATCAGGCAAGCTGCGAGATCAAGAAATACTTGCCCCAGCATGACCCAAAAGCGCGAAGCTTCGGCACTGCGCCGGGTGATTGCCTGGATCAAGGCAAGATAGGCCGGGTAGCCTGGCATACGAATATCCACTGGCCTCAGGACATTGTCGACCGGGATTCCGTACACATGGTGACGCAGCCAGTTCGAAGCCAAAGTTTCGTAAAGCGGCGTGTCGCCGGCGGAACTAGGTAAACGGAAAAGGAACAAGAGTCGAAGCAGAAGCCCGATGACGAGCGGCAACAAGGGATGCGAGAAAACTCGCTTCATGGGTAGCGTGCATCTTACAATAGTTGCACCAGGCCGTTGACAAAGATCTGGGCAGCTGAGCTGCGGTGCGTTTAATTCCCGATTGCCGCAGCAGGTCTGCCGCAAAACGATGAAAGAGCGAAGTCCCATATTTTATGATGCGGAACGGGTGCGCTGGAGACGCACACGACGCGTGATGGAAGTCAGCGGCGCGCTGCTGACGCTGCTACTGGTGTATTTCTTTTTTAATATAGCTGGGAGCGTTGATTTGCCGGCGGCGCTGTTACCCGGCGCGAAATCGTCCTACCGAGCACTCAAAGTCAAAGCAAAACCTGGAAAAACCGTGACGTTACGGGAAGGACGCCACCGACGCGTGGCAAATATCGGAAAAATTCCCGCCAGCTATGATCCGTTGCGAGCCGCGTTTTATGTCAGTTACGACGCCAATAGCCTGGCGACGATGAAAAAACATTATAAGGATTTGGATCTGGTGGTCGCCGAAGAACTGCACGCCGTTACGCCAGACGGCGGATTGACGATTGTTGACTACGAGCGCTATCAGACGGTGAAAGCATCGCCTGAAGAAGCACTCTCAATCATCCGCGAAGACAAACTGCACCAATGGTTGCGTTCAGCGAACGTGGAAATTCCCATCATGGGGATGCTGAATAATTATGACGGTCAGACGTGGCGCATCCCGGAGATGGAGAAAATGCTGGCCGATCCCAAGGCGCGGGCGGGGCTGGTGCGTGACACGGTGCAATATGCAATCGAGGCTCGCGAAGCCGGGATCGTGGTTGATTTCGAGGAAGTTCCGCAACCAAGCGAGAAACATTTGCAGGAATTCGTCGGGGAGCTGGCGCCGGCTTTGCACGCGGTCGGCCTAAAGATCATGATTTCGCTGCCGGCCCAGGACGACACATTCGACTACGGATATTACGGTAAGCAGTGCGATGCAGTAGTGATGATGAATTACGACCAGCACTGGCCGACGTCGGCACCTGGGCCGATTGCCTCGCAAGACTGGTTCATGGACAATTTGCAGCAACTTTTACAGGTCGTTCCCGCGCAGAAGATTGTTGTGGGCATTGCCAATTATGGATACGACTGGCCGGAACCAAACAAGAGCTCGCATCCCAGCGCCAAGGATTTGAGCGTGCAGGAAGCGCTGCTGCATGCATATGAATCGGAAGCCCAGGTGGAGTTGGATCCAGCTTCCTTGAATCCACATTACTCGTATTCCGATGACAGTGACCGGGTGCATCAAGTGTGGTTTCTGGATGCGGTGACTGCGTATAACCAGATCCGGGCGGCGGAGCGTCTAGGGGTTCAGGGAACGGCGCTGTGGAGATTAGGTTCTTCGGATAGTTCGATCTGGAAGATTTGGGACGCGACGCGGCCAGACGATGCGATCCGCGAAAAGCTGAAAGACGTGCCCCCCGGCCCGGATTTGATCCTGGAAGGCAATGGAGATATCTGGAAGATCGCCGACAAACCGAAGCGCGGCGTGAGGTCCTACACCTATGACGCAAAAACGGATCTCTTCACCGCGGAGACATATGAAAGCTATCCGCTTTCCTACGAAATCGATCAACTGGGTGCGGCGCAGAAGAAAATCGCGATCAGTTTCGACGATGGGCCGGATCCGCGGTGGACGCCTAAAATCCTTGACGTATTAAAGCAGAAGCAAGTGTCCGCGGCGTTTTTTGTGATTGGAGAAGAAGCCGCGAAATCTCCCGGAATCTTGCGGCGAGAATATGCAGAAGGCCACTCGATTGGGAATCACACCTACACGCACCCGGCACTCGAGGAAACATCGCCGACAAAACTGCGCTGGGAATTGAATATCACGCAGCGGTTGATTGAAAGCACGCTGGGAGTGAAATCGATACTATTCCGGCCGCCGTATGGAATCGACCACCAGCCAGAATTTGCGGAAGAAGTAGAGAAACTACCGGTGGCGCAAGACATGGGGTATCTGATCGTCGGACAGAAAATCGATCCGCACGACTGGCGACAACCCTACGGCAAGCAAGTTCCAGCGCAGGATATTATTGATGAAGTGCTACGGCAGGCGAGTAGTGGAAACATCATTTTGTTCCACGATGGGGGAGGCGACCGCAGCCAGACGCTGGCAGCACTACCGAAAATCATCGACCAATTGCGCGCGCGCGGATATGAATTTGTGTCAGTGCCGGAGCTGGTAAATAAAACGCGTGGGGAAGTAATGGTGCCCTTGTCCGGGCGGGAATGGCTTGAAGCCAAGGCCGATGGCTTTATTTTTGGACTGTATCACTGGTTTGCAATGGGCATCGGCTACGTGTTTGTACTGGGAATCGTGCTGGTGAGCGGTCGCGCGTTGATCATCGGGATTCTTGCACTAATTGAGAAATTGCGTGCCGATCACGACCAAGCGCCCGACCCGCTGCCGAGTGTTACCGTGCTGATTCCAGCCTACAACGAAGAGGGCGTAATCGTACAAACGGTGAAATCGGTACTGGCGTCCGACTACCCGGTGATGCAGGTGATTGTGGTTAACGACGGCTCAAGCGACGAGACCGGCACGCTGCTGGACGCTCACTTTGACCACGACCCGCGCGTACAAATAATCCACCAGGTGAATCGCGGAAAAGCTGCGGCGTTAAATAACGCCATGGGACAGGCGAAAACCGAGATCGTGGTGACGATTGACGCGGACACGGAAATTGAACCGGATGCTATCCGTCAGTTGATGCGGCACTTCTCCGATCCTGAAACCGGTGCCGTGGCCGGGAACGTGAAGGTGGGAAATCGCTCGCGCTGGCTGACGCGCTGGCAGGCGCTGGAATACGTCACCAGCCAGAACATGGAGAAGCGCGCGTTCGATTTGCTGAATTGCATCACCGTGGTGCCCGGGGCGCTGGGCGCGTGGCGCGTAAAGGCGATTGAGGCGGCAGGCGGAATTACGGCGGACACCGTTGCAGAGGATGCCGATCTTACCATCGCAATTCGGCGGCTGGGATGGCGCGTGAGCTACGAAGAGCGTGCGATTGCGTGGACGGAAGCTCCAGACACGGCCAGCGTGCTGATCCGGCAGAGATTTCGCTGGACATTTGGGACGCTGCAGTCGTTCTGGAAGCACCGCGATACGCTCTTCCGGCAAAGGTATGGCACGCTAGGCTGGGTAGCGCTGCCTAATATTTTTGTGTTCCAGCTGATGTTGCCGCTGGTTTCGCCGATCATTGATCTTATGTTCCTGGGCTCAATCCTGTTTTGGGGATTGACGCAATTGCATGTCTCGTGGATACCGCAAACAATGTTTGATACGGCGAATCTCCAACGGTCGGTGCTTTTCTTTTTGGGATTTTTGCTGATCGACCTACTGACGTGCGTGGTGGCGTTCGCGCTCGAGAGGGACGAGGACTGGACTCTGCTGATTCCGGTATTGCTGCAACGTTTTTACTATCGGCAATTGATGTACGTGGTGCTGTTCCGGTCGGTGAAAGAGGCGGTCAGCGGCCGGCCGGTGGGGTGGCGAGGCGTCGAGCCGGAGCCTCCGCACGGCCCTACAAAAACACCCGAAATTGCTCACGCCCGAACTTAGCATACGTCATATCTAATCTAGAGGACCGCCGGCGCTCCAAGGGTGTGCGACCGCTCGTTTCAACTTTTCGTATAAGGCCGGTTGGGTTAGGATGAGGGCTGCGGTCTTTGCTTCGCGCGGAGGTTTTTTATGGCCATCAGTTTCACGCTCAATGGAAAGTCTCAGTCGGTGGAAGTGGACCCGCAGATGCCGCTGCTGTGGGTGCTGCGCGATACGTTGAACATGACCGGCACGAAATTCGGCTGCGGAATGGCGCTGTGCGGAGCTTGTACGGTTCATATAAATGGTGAGGCGGCGCGGTCATGTATCACGCCGATTTCGGCGGTAAGCGGAAAACAAATTACCACCATTGAGGGCCTTTCGGCGGATGGCAATCATCCGGTACAGCAGGCCTGGGTGGAAATCGACGTTCCGCAATGCGGTTATTGCCAGTGCGGACAGATCATGTCAGCCGCGGCGCTGCTTGCCAAGAAAGCCAGCCCCAGTGACGCTGAGATTGATGATTTCATGAGTGGCAACATCTGCCGATGCGGAACCTACCAGCGCATCCGCAAGGCAATTCATCGCGCGGCGGAGATCCGGTCGGCGCAAAGCAAGTCCGCGTAGTTTTTCGCAAGTTGTACTGCAAAATCCGAGGTGTCTTATGTCGACGCTGATTCTAGACCGTCGCGAGTTTCTGAAAGCCGGAACAGTTGCCGGCACCGGGCTGCTGGTCGGATTCCACCTGAACGCGGCGGCCGTGAAAGATCCCGCCGAGGAGCAGGAAAAGAAAACTCCCAATCCATTCGACGCCTGGGTGCACATTTCGCGGGACAACCGCGTGACCTTGATCCTAGAAAAATCTGAGATGGGGCAAGGGATTATGACCGCGGTGCCGATGATTCTTGCGGAAGAGCTCTGCGTAGACTGGAAGAAAGTTGAGGTGGAACAAGCGCCCACCAATCCTGCGATTTATAACCATGGAACTGGAGGAAGTGGCAGCGTGTCCGGTTGTTGGCTGCCGATGCGGCAGGCAGGAGCGGCGGCGCGAGAGATGCTGGTGGCTGCCGCAGCGGCGCGCTGGAACGTGAACCCTGACACGTGCATGGCGCAGGACGGAGGAGTGCTGCATGGTTCGCGGAAGAATTTTCTGACGTACGGCGAGCTGGCAGCGGATGCCGCAAAACAGCCGATTCCAAACTTGCAGACGGTGCCGCTGAAGAATTCGGACAATTTCACGATTGTTGGACACGAGATGCCGCGCTGGGAAGCGCGTGCGAAAACGAACGGAACCGCAAAATTCGGAATCGACTCGCGCGTGGATGGAATGCAGTTTGCAGTCGTGGCGCGGTGTCCGGTGTTTGGCGGAAAAATGAAATCGTTTGACGCCGCAAAGGCCAAGGCGGTCGCAGGCGTGCGGGAAGCATTCGCGATTGAACCGGTGGGGCAAGGAGCGTTTACGGCTGGCGGAGTGGCGATTGTGGCCGACAATTCATGGGCGGCGATGCAGGGGCGGAAAGCGCTGCAAGTTGAGTGGGAGCCCGGCCCTCACGCAAGCGAGTCATCGGAAACGCTGCGACAGCAATTTCTGGAAAATGGCGCGAAGCCGGGAAAAACGGTTCGCAACGATGGTGACGCAAACGCGGCGCTGGCCGCGGCAACGAAAAAAGTGGAAGCGACGTATGAGTTTCCATTCGCTGCGCACGCGACGATGGAGCCGATGAACTGTACGGTGCACATACGGCCAGATAGCGCTGAAGCTTGGGTGCCGACGCAAGCACCGCAGTGGGCGATGGATGTGATTGCGGGCGTATCGAAATTGCCGAAGGAAAAGATCACGGTTCACACCACGCTGATGGGCGGAGGTTTTGGCCGGCGCTACATGGGCGACTTCGTAATGGAAGCGGCACAAATTTCGAAAGTAACCGGCAAGCCGGTGATGGTGCTCTGGACGCGCGAAGACGATATGCAGCACGATTTTTACCGGCCGGCTTCGTACCACCGCTTCTGGGGCGCGCTGGACGAAAAGGGCGGGCTCGCAGGGTGGAAACATTTCCAGACATCAACTTCAATTGACGCGATGTGGAGCGCAAAGGGCCAAGAGCATCCGGAAAACTCGGAATTTGCCACGGCGGCGTTTATTCCTTACCAGACGCCGAATTACCGGGTGGAATACACACTGGCAAAGTCCGGTGTACCGCGCGCATGGTGGCGCTCGGTCGAACATTCCTCGAGCGGATTTGTTGTGGAATGTTTTGTGGATGAGCTAGCGGCTGCGGCAGCGGCGGATCCTCTGGAATTTCGGCTGCGCCTGATCGGCGGCGACCGCAAAATACCGGATTTCACGAATCCCAAAGAAGGCAAGCCTCTGGATACGGCGCGGCTCAAAGGCGTGCTGAAGCTCGCGGCAGAAAAAGCCGGCTGGGGATCGCCGCTCCCATCCGGAGTGGCGCGAGGGATTGCAGGATACTATTCGTTCGAATCGTACACGGC
>WNFP01006349.1_pt1 | contig 14543 bp, 10 predicted proteins | sample 5400201 | NCBI WGS metagenome assembly WNFP01 (sample SAMN13153355, study PRJNA577476) | soil metagenome | isolation source: 115 cm saprolite under Madrone tree | place: USA:California | collected 2016-06-14
GAGCGAAAGAAATCAACGCCTGCTATTTCAGCAATCGAACCGATGGACTGCGCGTTGGCGATGATCTGGGCCAATTGATGGGTGCCTGGGTTTGAGGCGTGCCTCGCGAATCGTCGATCCCCTGTAAAATTCAATCAGTGAGCCCCGGAGCCGTTCCACACTTGTCCTTTCTCGATCAACTCAACTCGCAGCAGCGCGAAGCCGTCGAAACCACGGGCGGGCCGGTGCTCATCCTGGCGGGCGCGGGCAGCGGCAAAACCCGGGTCATCACCTACCGCATCGCATATCTCATCGAAAATCGGGGCGTCATGCCCGAGTCCATCCTGGCCATGACTTTCACCAACAAGGCTGCGCAAGAGATGGTGGAGCGCGTGGACACGCTGGTTGGCGGCCTCTCTATCGCCAAGCCAGTCATTTCGACCTTCCATTCTTTCTGCGTACGCGTGCTGCGGCGGGATATCGAACAACTGCGCATTCCCTCGGCCGTGCCGGGTGTGCCTCCCATCGGCTTGACCAAGAGCTTTGTCATCTATGACGAGTCTGATCAGCAGCAACTGGTCAAGTCGGTCATGCGCCGTTTCGGCATTGACGATAAGCAGACCACGCCGCGCTCGGTGCTCTCTCATATTTCCTGGGCCAAGAACCACATGCTCGATCCGCAGGAGATTTATCTGCAGTCGGGCGATCCCAAGACTGAGCGTGTGGCCCATATCTACGAGGAGTATCGCAAGGAATTGCGCAAAGCCAACGCCCTCGATTTCGATGACTTGCTGCTCGAGACCGTGCGCCTGCTGAAGGCTGTGCCAGCGGTTCGCGAATATTACAACCGGCGCTTCCAGTACGTCATGATTGACGAGTATCAGGACACCAACCGCCCGCAGTACGAACTCATGCTTCTGCTGGCGGGTGCCCATCACAATATCTGCGCCGTAGGCGATGAAGACCAGTCCATCTACTCCTGGCGTGGAGCGGACATCCGCAACATCCTCGAGTTCGAAAAAGACTTCCCCGAAGCCAAGACGATTCGCCTGGAACAGAACTACCGTTCGACCCAGAACATTCTGCAGGCTGCCTCAGCCGTGGTCTCGAACAACCTCAAGCGCAAGGGCAAGAATCTTTGGACGTCGCGGCAGGGCGGCACGAAGATCGGCTATTACGAAGCGCCGGACGGGGAAAACGAAGCCCTCTTCGCCGCCGACTACATTGCTCGATATCTCCGCCAAGCCGTCGATCAGGGCGAAAACGCTCGTGCCGCCGTGCTCTACCGTACCAACTCGCAGTCGCGCCTGTTTGAAGAGGCTATGCGCCGTTATCAGTTGAAGTATCACGTGGTGGGAGGGTTTTCGTTCTACGAGCGGGCGGAGATCAAGGACATGATTTCGTATCTCAAAGTCATCCACAACCCGGATGACTCGATCTCGCTGCTGCGTGTGATCAACACGCCAGTACGCGGGATTGGTAAAACCAGTATTGAAACGGTGGAGCGGGTTGCGCTCGAGACCGGCCTGTCCTTCTGGGGTGCGATTTCGGAGGTGGTCAAACGTCAGCTTCTGCCCCAGCGAGCGCTGGCTGCGCTTAAAGGCTTCACGAGTCTGATTGAAGACGGGCGCGCCATTCTCGTCGGAACATATGTGGAGCGGCTGCAAGAAACGGCGCGGGAGGAGGCGGAAGCGAAAGACGATGCAGAGACGGGCACCCCGCCTGCCGCGGAGGATACGGACTTCAGTCCGGATATGACCGCCGGCAGGATGCCGGCGCTGTCGCTGCCAATACCGCCGACATTCTGAAGTTTCTCATTGACCGCACCGGCTACATCACGCTGCTCGAAGAGGAAGACACGCCCGAGGCCTACTCTCGTATAGAAAACCTGCGCGAACTGGTCAACGCGGCCCTGGATTCGCGCGACCGGGGCGAAACACTCGACCAATTTCTGGATCACGCCGCGCTGGTCAGCGACGCCGACGCTTACGATGAAGCTGCCCAGATCACTCTGATGACCCTGCACGCGGCCAAGGGGCTTGAATTTCCTTTGGTGTTCTTAGGGGGCCTGGAAGAAGGACTGTTTCCACACTCGCGAACATTTCTACAGCCCGACGACATCGAAGAGGAGCGACGGCTTTGCTATGTAGGCATGACACGGTCCATGGACACACTGATTCTGACCCGGGCGGTCTATCGCCGTCGTTACGGAACCGATCTACCCGAAGCCAGCATACCTTCGCGCTTTCTTGCGGAAGTGCCTTCTCCGTTAGTCGAAGAACTGGGTGGTTCGCGAACCAGCAGAACAGCTACGCGGTCGGGGGCGCCCGTGCCACACGAGCAGGAACATGGCTCCACGCACTATTCCTACGAAGACGAAGACCAGAGTGCAAGCTGGGCCGGCCACACCAAGCAACGGGCGGCGTCCTATTCGGCCAAATCGTACAACTCCATCGACAACATTGCCGAGTTTTTCGCCTCGCGGGGCAAGAAGTTCAGCCTTCCGAAATCGTTGGTTGAGGAGCCTAAAGGGAAGAAGGGTTTCCGCCCCGGACAGAAGGTCCGCCACCCCAAGTACGGGGAAGGCTTGGTGTACCAGCGCGAAGGAGAGGGTGAAGACGCCAAGATTACGGTACAATTCCCTCGCTTTGGTTTGAAGAAGTTGATAGAGAAGTACGCGCAGCTGGAAAAGGTTAGCTCTTGAGCTATAGCTCTTAGCCCTTAGCCAGAGGAGTCAGGTTCCGAGTGGTGAGGTTTTGTCTAAGAGTAAAGGCTAGGAGCTAGTGTTTCAGCGTATACCTTGTTGAGGAGAAGCAAACAGCACTCATGGCAAACACAAGCAAGTTGAGCAAAGAAGAGCGCAAGAAAACCAAGCGGGCGTCGCGCAAGAAGCGCAAGACGGAAAATCCGCTGAAGCCTCGCGAATACGCCCGTGGTTCGGCCAAGCGCAAGGTGAAAAAGTTGGCCCGCGGCACGGCGAAGCGGTAAGGGCGGCGGCACTCGGCACTTAGCGGTGAAAGTTCGATTTCGTAACCGAAGTCATCGGCTAAATGCCAAGTGCCAAGTGCTAATTGGCAGAAGCTTTAGGAGACAAGAACCCCTTTGGCACAACCACCATCCGCGCGCACGTCAGACAACCAGCTTCTCTGCTGCAAGTCCATTGACAAACTGATCGCGGAAGCCGACGAGCCGGGGCATCGCCTTAAGAAGACGCTGGGCCCATGGTCGCTCACTGCGCTGGGCATCGGGGCCATCATCGGCTCCGGAATATTCGTCCTCACTGGCACCGCTGCGGCGGGAGAGCACTTCGAGGCTCCCTCCATCCTGCACGCGCAGGTGTTGGATCTGATCGGAAACTTCCTGCGAACAGGGAGCACGGCGGGCGCGTTGATGCACGGGCGTCCGCCTGCTGGCCCTTCCATTGCCATCTCGTTTCTGCTGGTTGCGGTCGCCTGCAGCTTTGCGGGGCTGTGTTATGCCGAACTAGCCTCCATGATCCCGATCGCGGGCAGCGCCTACACGTATTCTTACGCCACGCTGGGCGAGATTTTCGCCTGGATCATCGGTTGGGATCTGATTCTTGAATACGTCGTGAGCAATGTTGCGGTCGCGGTCGGCTTCAGCGGATACGCCAAGGCTCAACTTGCGGCTTTCGGCGTCAATCTGCCCAACCAGTGGGCCAGTCCTGTGTGGGCGTCGGGAAAGTGGACGGGCGCCTATTTCAATGTTCCTGGCTTTCTCATCGTCTTTATCCTGACCTTGCTGCTGGTCCGCGGCGTGAAGGAATCGGCAGGCGCCAACAACGTCATGGTGCTGGTCAAAATCGGTGCCATTCTTACGTTCCTGGTTGTAGGCGGAATGCTCATCAACCCCGCCAACTGGACGCCGTTTGCCCCTTCTGGGTTTGCCGGAATCGTGACCGGCGGCGCCATTGTGTTCTTCACCTATATTGGTTTTGATTCCGTATCTACCGCGGCCGAGGAATGTAAAACGCCGCAACGGGATCTGCCTTTCGGGATCATCGCTTCGCTCATCATCTGCACGATTCTGTACGTCGGCGTTGCCGTTGTGCTGCTCGGCATGATGAAGTACACGACCTTTGTTTCCGGCGAAGCCGCGGAAGCGCCCGTAGCCTACGCGCTGAAACATCTGGGGGCGCACCCTTTTTTCCGATCGGTGATCGTGGTCGGCGCGCTCACCGGCATGATTTCATCGCTGCTGGTCTTTCAGTATGGACAGGCTCGTATCTGGTATGCGATGTCGCGCGATGGCCTGTTGCCCAAACTTTTTTCAGCCGTTCACCCCAAATTCAAGACACCACACTGGTCCACCTGGATTGCCTGCTTTGCGGTGGGAATTCCCGCTGGGCTGGTGGATATCGGCGACGCCGCCGATCTTTCCAACATCGGCACGCTGTTTGCCTTTGTTTTGGTTTCGCTCGGCGTCATCTTTCTGAGGCGCAAACAGCCGAGCAGAGCGCGCGCCTTCCGCGTGCCCTTTGTTCCCTGGTTTCCACTGATCTCGGTGGCGTTATGCGGCGGGCTGATGACAGGACTAACGGTCATCACCTGGTTGCGTTTCTTCATCTGGCTCGCGCTCGGCTTGGCCATTTATGTTTTCTACAGCCGGCGTCATAGCGAGTTCGCCAGAGCCAAGGTTTAACGGAGATTGCCGCCGGAATTGCCGATTGTAGATTGAAGATTCACGTGCGGGGAAACTTCATTTATTTGCTCTTCAATCTGCGATCTTCCATCTACAATCTGGAGTCATATGGACCGGCCCAGCTCGTTCCTGGTTAGCCTTCCCAAAGCCGAGCTGCATCTGCATCTGGAAGGTTCGATCGATCCCACAACCCTGGTCGAGCTCAGAAAGCGCCACGGAAAAACCAGCACGCTCGCTGAGATCGAACAGCTCTACCGCTACGAAGACTTCAACGGCTTCCTGCTGGCCTTCAAGGCCGTGACCGAAGATCTCAAGACCCCCGATGACTACGAATTTATCACCTACCGGTTGATGGAAAGACTCAAAGCGGAAAACGTACTTCACGCCGAAGTGTACGTGTCGGTGGGGGTTTGTCTTTGGCGCAAGCAGGATTTCGACGCCATTTTCGAAGGCCTGGATCGCGGGCGAAGGAAAGGTGAGCGCGATTTTGGCGTCTCGCTGTTGTGGATTTTCGATGCCGTGCGCCAGTTTGGGCCCGGTGCCGCCCGCGAAGTCTTCGGCGCTGCCCTGCGCCATCGGGATCCGGAGTTGGTGGAGGAGCTAGCCGCTCGGCAAGTTCCGCTAGAGATTTGTCTCACCAGCAATCTACGCACCGGTGCTTGCCCGTCGCTGAGTGCTCATCCGGTTCGCCAGTACTTCGATCAGGGCCTCATGATTACTCTCAACACTGACGACCCCGCAATGTTTCGTACATCGCTGTCGCGGGAGTACCAGCTGGCCCAGCAGTTGTTCAGCTTTACGGATGAGCACTTGCGGGAGCTGGCCCGGAATTCCTTCGAAGCATCTTTTCTTCCGGCAGAAAAGAAACTGACATTCCTGAATTTGTTTGACGCGGCGGCAGCCCACACTTAGCCTTTCCTGACTGGCTTTTTTTGGAGCTTGGGGCATGAAGGCATTGCTAATCGCTTGTTTTTGTCTGTCTACTCTCCTCCCTGCTGATGCAAGGCCGAAGACTGCACCCGAGAAGCTCATTTTCACCAATGTCAACGTGGTGAATACGCGTGATGGCGGGATCGAGCAGGGCGTGACCGTCGTCATCACCAAGGACCGGATCACGGGAGTGGGGAAAGTGGGCTTTGTTGCCGAGGGGCGGAACATCAAGGTGATTAATGCCAATGGCAAATATTTGATCGCCGGGCTGTGGGACATGCATGTGCACAGCGCCTTCGTGTCCCCGGAGTGGGATGAAAAAGTGATTTATCCCCTGTACATCGCCAACGGTGTGACCGGTGTGCGCGATATGGGTGGAGATCCCGATGCGCTCGAGCGCAGGCGAAGCCGGATCGAGAACGGAGAATTACCCGGTCCGCACCTGGTTTTGGCAGGCCCGTTTCTCGCGGGAGGAAAGAGTGACCAGCAGACAATCGCCGTGAATACACCCGAGGACGCGCGCCATGCGGTAGATGCCCTCAAGGGCCGAGGCGTGGATTTCGTGAAGATACTCTCCAACATTCCGCGCGATTCATACTTTGCCATCGCCGACGAGGCGGCCAAGCAGAAAATTTCTTTCGCGGGGCACGTCCCTTATTCCGTGAGCGCTGGCGAAGCGGTGGCGGCAGGGCAGAGAAGCATCGAGCACCTGACTGGCATCCTGCTCGCCTGTTCTTCCCGTGAGGAGGAGTTCCGCGCCCAGGGGCTCAGGGCGTTGGCGAATCACGATTACGCGACCTATGAGAAACTGGGCAGTCAGGTTATGGCCACGTACGATCAGACCAAAGCGCAAGCCCTATTTCTACAAATCGCGCGGAGCAATACCTGGCAGGTGCCGACCTTGGTGTGGACGCAGGCCGGCAGCCGGATTGACGATCCGAATCTGCAGAGTGATCCGCGCCTCAGGTACGTTCCCGCCTCGGTGCGTGAGCAGTGGAATCCCGCCAAGCTCCGTAAGAACACTTCACCTGAGGAACTGGCAGACCGGAAAGCCGAAGCTGCTCGCGCTGTGGAACTGGTGAGGGCGATGGATGGCGCGGGAGTGAAGTTCATGGCCGGTACCGATGGACCGGATCCCTACGTGTTTCCTGGGTTCAGTCTGCACGATGAACTGGAGTGGCTGGTGAAGAGCGGGTTCACGCCATTGCAAGCCCTGCAGGCGGCTACCATCAACCCTGCCCTGTTCCTCGCCAAGCTGGACAAGTACGGAGTCGCAGAGACGGGGCACACAGCCGACCTAGTCTTGCTGGACGCGAACCCCCTTCAGGACATTCGCAACACCCGCAAGATTTTCGGTGTGGTGGTGGGCGGAAGATATTACTCACGCGAAGACGTCAATAAGATGCTCGAGCAAGTCGAGAAACTCGCGGGGCAGCAGTAAGCCAGGATCAGACCCGCCATGACCCAGCATATCGGCATCGTAGCCTGCAGCGCAGAGGGGGCCGCGCTGTGTTATCGCACCATTGCCCTAGAAGGCGCGAAGCTGCTCGGGGCGCATGATCATCCCGAGGTCTCAATGCACACCCATCCCCTGGCCCGCTACATGACCTGTATTTACGCCAATGACTGGCCTGGAGTAGCGGAGCTGATGCTGTCGTCGGCCGAGAAGCTGGCTAAAGCTGAAGCCGACTTCCTGATTTGCCCCGACAACACCATTCACCAGGCATTCGATCTCATCGAGCATCGTTCCCCGCGCCCCTGGCTGCACATTGCCCAAGAAGTTGCAATCGAGGCTCGCCGGAGTCACTTCAAACGGCTGGGCGTACTGGGCACGCGTTATTTGATGGAAGGGCCGGTATACCCTGAAAAATTGAAGGCGGCCGGCCTCGAACACCGCATCCCCGGCGCGCAAGAGCGCCAAAGGATCAACCAGATCATTATGGACGAACTGGTGAACGCGCAGTTTACCTCGCGTTCCCTCGCTTATTTTCAGGAAGTCATCAGAACCTTGCAGGACGAAGGATGCGATGCGGTGGTCCTGGGATGCACCGAGATTCCGCTGCTGGTCACGCCCGATTCCTCTTCGCTGCCAACGCTCGATTCTACGCGCTTGCTGGCAAGAGCAGCTGTCAAGAAGGCCGCAGGCAGCATCTAAGGCCTTGTAGGGACGGGTCGGAGCCTACGCTGAGCACGGTCGAAGCGATCCGTCCAGGCCGGGCGAAGCTGGGCTGGGTTTAATGGCCAGAAGAACAATAGACCTCCAATGCGCCTGAAGTTCCGTCAACTCCCCGTCAGCTTCGCAATCTGCCGCCTTCCTTCGCATGCTCCTATTCCAGAATGCATCTCAAGCGCGCCTTTCGCATCGGCAACTCGAACCGCCGATGAACTCTCCGTTGTGTGCCCCACCGATCGCGCCCCCGGCAACGCAAAGTGTGAAGGGCCATGGACATGTTTCAAGCTGCGGGGCCCCTTCCCGTTCTCGCAAACCGGCGTGCTAGCATCGTTCATCGCTCCTTTGGCCGCGCACGGCGTGCCCATTTTCGCAATCTCAACTTTTGACACTGACTACATACTGGTGAAAGAAGAATCTGCAGCGATGGCGCTGAAGGCGTTACAGGCTGCCGGGCACGAGTTGATTCCCTAAGACAACCGCTAAATCTACCCCGTCATTCTCCATTCACTCCGCAAATTCACCCGAACGCTGTCCAAACGATGCACTTGAGCAATGCCTATGCTTTAATAAAAACAGCATTATGCCTTCTACGCGAACCATCGTGCGCCGCCGTCTGAAAGCGTTCCACCGCAACATCCGGGGAGCGCGGATGATAGCCCAGGCGTTCACCTCCACCGACCACCCTCTGCTGGCGCATATCATCCCCATCCGGCGTTGTAATCTGGCCTGCGAATATTGCAACGAATATGACGATTTTTCCAAGCCCGTCCCCACCAAGACCATGTTTCAGCGCGTGGACAAGCTGGCTGATCTAGGGACCTCGGTCATCACCATCAGCGGCGGCGAGCCGCTGCTTCATCCCGAACTCGACCAGATCATTGGCCGCGCTCGCAAGCGCGGCATGATCGCCGGATTGATCACCAACGGCTATCTTCTGGTAGCGGAGCGCATTGAACGCCTGAACCGTGCCGGGCTCGAATGGCTGCAGATTTCGATCGATAACGTCACCCCAGATGAGGTCTCTAAGAAAAGCCTGAAGGTGCTGGACAAAAAGCTGGAGCTGCTGGCCGAGTACGCCGACTTCCACGTGAACATCAATTCAGTCGTGGGCGGCGGCGTGCGCAATCCGCAAGACGCGCTCACCATCGGCAAGCGGGCGCTGGGACTGGGCTTCAGCTCCACCATCGGCATCATTCACGATGGGTCTGGCCAGTTACAGCCGCTGAATGAGGAAGAGCGGCAGATCTATCACGAGATGAAGTCAATGGAGAAGAGCAGCTTCACCCGCATCAACGGTTTTCAGGACAACATCGCGGACGGCCGCCCCAATCAGTGGCGCTGCCGTGCCGGCGCCCGCTATCTGTACATTTGCGAAGACGGGCTCGTGCACTATTGCTCCCAGCAGCGCGGCTATCCGGCGATTCCTCTGGAAAAGTACACAACGGCCGACATTCTCCGCGAATATTTGTCGGAAAAAACCTGCGCTCCTCATTGCACCGTGTCCTGCGTGCACCAGGTATCGGTCTTCGACTCCTGGCGTGCTCCGCAGTTTCCCGCGCCAGCCGCGGTCGCGTCGGCAGGACACGGCTTGGTACAAATTGAATAGCTCAGACTGAATAGTACAGATTGAGTACAATTTCTGTCCGAGACCATACTTCGTACTTTTCTAGCGGGACTTCTCTTCGTTGTGTCGTATTCCCGGCGCGACTCATTTCGTTCATTTGGATCGACCCGGGCGTGAAGGAACACGCTTCAGAATGAAGTAAATTCCTTTTTGTCGCATGACTGATCTTGGGCTCAGCTCTCTGTTCTAGTCGCCGTACTTGCCGATCAAATACTTTCTGACTTCATCCTGTAGCTGTCCGTAGTCATCGTGAATGGTGGCCCGCAGAGCGGCTTCGGTGGAATTCCCTTCACCCAGCCTTTGTAGAATACGCTGCAGGTCGCTCATGCCGTAGGTGTCTCCGATGAATTGCACCGCGGCCAGAGATTCGTCGTAGGCCAGAACCGCTTCCGCCGGCGAAAAGCGCATGAAACTGCCTTCGAGCGCGTTGAAGGGAATTTCCTGCTGCGCCTTAAAGAGCTCGGCCAGGCGGCGTCCACGGGAGGACAATGGTCTCGGTTCCAGTGCCTGCGCGATGCCCTCATTCAACCACTGCGGGCAGCGTCCGCGGGAAAGCTGGTTGATGAAAGAGTGTGCCAGTTCGTGCTTGAGGACGCGCGACAGCTCGGGAGTAACGGAATTCATGCCGTTCACCGGGATGCGCAGCTTGCCATCATTGACCGCGGCCGCCCAGGAGGTCGACTGGGTCACGTCGAAAAAGGCCTGATCGGTGTAGAGGACGACCGAAATGCTGCCGCGCGGAGCCACGCCTAGGTCGCGTACCAGATCGCCGTAGTGCGACTCCAGAGTGGAGACCAGATCGCGGCGTAAGGACTCCGGCGTCTGGGTGCCCTCGTATTTCAGGGTGAAGTGGCTGGTTTCTTTTTGCGTGAAGTCCGATTCCGCGCTTGCGTCCCGCTCCGCTTTCTCCAGGTATTTCTGCACTTGTGCATCGGGACGAAGCGCCAGAGACTGTTTCCAGCTGCGGATGGCGTCGCGATTCCGGTCGGAAGCAAACTGGGCATAGCCCAGTATGGCCAGCGTGTCGGGGGAATCGGGTGCGGCCCGTACCGCCCGTTCCGCCAAGGGCAGCGCCTCAGCCGCATTCCCGGTTCGAAGGAGGAGCGCGACGTAGTAGTTCAGAATGGTAGGATTTTGGCTCTCGAAACGGAGCGCGGTCTCAAAGAAGGTTCGGGCCTTGCGAAAATTCTCGTGCTCCATCTCGTGTTTGCCGGCGATGAAATATCCCGCCGCGGTTGCGCGCGCGTTGCCTTGTTGCTCCAAGACCGCGAGCGCCCCAGTATCGAGCTGGCCGTCGTGGATCAGCTGGTCGCTTAATTCCGGCTCGCGCTTCAGGTTGTCGGCAGGGGTGAACGACGGTACTTCGTGGGACGCCTGGCCGCCCGATGCGGATGTGCGCTCCGGACGAATACCTCCAGCCTCGATACGGAGGACAACGGATTTCGGAATGGCGTAAGAGTCCTCACCCACTTCATACTCGAGATGGGCGCCGTCTTCTCGAACCTGGTCGGCATAGATGGTGCGACCATTTTTTAAGTGAATAACTTCGGCGGGAGCGCAGACCGCACCCAGAAGTAGACCCGATGATAATAGGAAGATGACAGGTGCCCGCACTAGGGCGCATTCTAGCAACAGGAGTGAAGTCGGCCCACGTGACCATGGTAATCAGGAATATTCCCGCTAAGCCGCTGGCGCTGCTGTCGGTGACGGTGGCAATGGCATTGCTGGCACCGCTCGGTTGGGCGCAAAGCCCGGCTATGCCCTCCCCCGTCGCAGTGGCCGGCATTTCAGCGCCGCCGGAACACGCTGCCGAGGCTTTGTACTTGCAGTTGCGGAGCGTGGGGCTGGATCATTCGCGGGTGTATAGCATCCGCGATGTGACCCTGGATCGCGGCGCTTTTCATATTACCTTCGATGATGGCACCATCGGCTTCACCGAAGACGTGGCCGGACGCATTACCGGCGCATTTTTTGAGGGCGAGGGCGAGGTCTTGCTGGTTCCCCGGGATCAGGCGGAACGGGCGTCTATGACCCTTTTCACCGGGGCGGCGATTCTGGAAGAGAGGTTCCTCACCGCGTATTTTCGCTTTAATGACGACACCTTTGCCGAGTTAAAGCCTTCGCTCAGGCGCGCCGAGCACTCGCAGGAATTTGTTTCGCAGTGGAACGGGACCGCCCGCAACTTGGCGGCAACCGATGCGCTGCGGCTGCTTCTTAGCTTCAGCCATTTTCTACCTTCATCCGGTCGGGGAGAAATTGCCGACACGAAACCTGAACTGCGCGCGGACGACGACCGTATGTTGCATGCGCGAGTGCAGGGCCCAACGCTAGGCATATTCGACCTCTATTTCGACTCTATGACTCCGGAACAGGTCTGGGCAGGTCAATTGAAAACGGTCGAAGGGGATAGCCATTACGACGTGTGGACTTCGTTCTCAGTCGACCAGCCTGCGGGGCACGCGAGCTCTTTAACAGGTGCCCTAAGCGAAGCAGCCAAGCCCGACACGGTCAAGGTTTCGCAGTACCAGATTCGGACAAAAGTGGAACCGCCCACGAAGCTCGATGCGGACGCATCTTTGCAGCTTGAAGTGCGCCAGGGCGGCCAGCGAGCGGTGCTCTTCGAATTGTCCCGCTTCCTCCAGGTCAAAGAAGTTGAGGCGGATGGACAGGCAGTAGAGTTCATTCACAACCAGGCGCTCGAGGGCACTCAACTGGCGCGGCAAGGCAATGACCTGGTCGCCGTCATTTTTCCCCGGCCTCTGCGCACCGGCGAAAAAATCGAGCTGCACTTCGTTTATGGAGGCGAGGTACTCTCCGAAGCCGGACCGGGTCTGCTGTACGTCGGCGCTCGCGGGACCTGGTATCCGAACCGCGGGCTGGAAATGGCCGGATTCGATTTGCGATTCCGCTACCCTGTGGGTTGGACGCTCGTCGCTACAGGAAAGAGGTTGGAAGCCGCACCTCCAGACCTGTCGCCGGGCGAACAAGCAAGCCATTGGGTGTCTGATCGTCCTATGCCAGTGGCTGGATTCAATCTCGGCAAATACTCCCGCGTAGTGGCGCGCACCGGCGCGGTGCAAGTCGAAGCCTATGCCACAGCCGGTGTGGAGCGTTCCTTTCCGAAAGGTACGACTGAAGCTCCGATTCCGCAACCTCTTACCCCTTTCCAAATTCGGCGCCCGTCACAACAGTTGACGGTCACCGCGCCTCCGCCTTCTCCGGCACGGAATGCGCAGGCGGTGGCGGATTCGTCGGCGCAGGCGGTGGAATTCTTCGCCAGCCGTTTCGGTCCATACCCTTACGCGGGCCTGGCTCTCACCCAACTGCCCGGAAATGTCAGCCAGGGTTGGCCTTCGCTGATCTTCCTGTCCAGCTTTTCCTTCCTCACTCCTGAGGAAAAATCCCAGCTGCACATGAGCCAAGTGACGAGGATCCTCAGCGATAGCGTAATTGCCCACGAAACCGCCCATCAATGGTGGGGCGACCTAATTTCGTGGAAAGGTTATCGTGATCAATGGATCGTCGAGGCCCTGGCGAACTATAGCGCCTTGATGATGCTCGAGTCTGATTCTCCGTCCAAGTTTCGCGCGGTCATGGAAACATACCGCCAGAATCTGCTGGAGAAAAACAAGGAAGGCTCGCCCTTGGCAGATGCGGGTCCGGTAACGTTCGGCACGCGGCTCAATTGCTCGCATTTTCCCGCCGGGTATGAGGCTATCAGCTACGGCCGTGGCACCTGGTTGTTCCACATGTTGCGGTACACGATGCGCGACGCGGTACGCCAGAGCGGCGGGCGTTCCAGGAGCATTTCACAAGCTCAAGCGGACGCGCCTTTCTTGCGCGCCCTCAGCAAAATCAGACAACGCTTTCAGGAAAAATCGATCAATACGCGCGAGATGCTCCAGGTGTTCGAAGAGGAATTGCCACCTTCCCTCTGGTTCGAGGGCAAGCAATCGCTGGACTGGTTCTATCAGGGATGGGTGAATGGTACGGCTCTCCCGCGTTTTGAATTGCAGGCGGTGAAATACACTCAGAAACCCGGCGGGTCGGTTGTGACCGGCACAATCGTGCAAGATGATGCGCCCAAGGATCTTGTGACTCCCGTACCGGTCTACGCCGTGCTGGCGGGAAAAACCGTGTTGTTGGGACAGGTATTCGCGGACGGGCCTGAAACCGCTTTTCATCTATTCGCGCCCCCAGGCGCACGGAAGGTCGTACTCGACCCTTATCAGACCTTACTGACGCGACCGCGGTAGTCTCTAAGGAAGTCTTTCCCGAAATTGCCAAGCTTCATCCCGAAACGACCTCCACCCTGTGCTTTCTGACCCGGCTGAGTTCTCGAGGGCGCGCGTCAGCGCACAACTCCCCTGTCATCAAGCAGTCTTTTGATGCACTCGCGGAGGCGAAGATGGACTTCGGAATGCACAATCGCCACTTAGTTCTCGGAGGTGGAGACTTGCATCGATCTGATCCCGGCAGTGGAGGAACCGCCGCTTCTGTCGCCAGCGACTCAACGTCAAATCAAGTGACCCGAACCATTCTCCTAGTGGAGGATGAGGCCTTCGTTCGTGAAGTGGCTTACGAAGTCCTGTCTCGTGCCGGCTACCGGGTGCTAACAGCCGGGAATGCAACCGAGGCTCTCCAGGCATTTCGTGAACATGCCGGAGCGGTGCAACTGTTGCTCACCGACGTCGTATTGCCTGACCGGAACGGCTGCGATCTAGCTCTGGAGCTGGCGGCGTTGTGTGATGGGGTCAAGTCCATATTCGTCTCTGGGTATCCGGAGAATTCGATCACAAGAAGAGGGCTGCGGCAGCCGGGATGGCTCTACTTGCCCAAGCCTTTTTCAGTGGCGGTTCTAATGCAAAAAATCAAGGAGGCCCTGCCCGACGAAAATCTTCCCAGCTGATAAACGCGCGATTCGGGTCCCCGTGTTTTCTGGGTGGCAGTTGGACGGGAATTGTGAGGCACTATCCGATCGGTGCTCAACCCGGAGAGGTGAGTTTTCCCAGAATCACCACGTCCACGCGGCGGTTCTGGGCTCGCCCCTCCGCTGTGTGGTTGGGGGCGACGGGGTGGTAGGCAGCGTAACCGGCCGCCGATAGTCTGTCCGGTGCAAATTGGTATTTCAGCATCAGCAGGCGAACCAGTTGTGTGGCCCGAGCCGTGGACAGT
>WNFP01005113.1_pt1 | contig 14542 bp, 12 predicted proteins | sample 5400201 | NCBI WGS metagenome assembly WNFP01 (sample SAMN13153355, study PRJNA577476) | soil metagenome | isolation source: 115 cm saprolite under Madrone tree | place: USA:California | collected 2016-06-14
AGACGTAGACGACCTCGTCGCAGGCGGCGCCGCCGAGCCTCGGCGACCAACCCGGGCCGACTTCGAGAACGTGCAGCGAGATGGCGGTGGCCCCGCTCTCGCGGCCGGCATGCTGCCAGGCGCGGATGGTGCCTCGCTCGCGCGAAGCCCCTTCGTGAAGACCGCTGACGCGGCAGCCCCCCGTCAGTTCGATGGCCATCGGCGCAATCCTGCCCCACGCGGCGGCGCGAACGGAAGTATCTTAAAGACCACGGGAGCCACGGCATGGACGACAGGAAGAAGCAGGGCATCGAGGCCACCAACCAGGCCTTCACCCGCTACGACCAGGTGGACAAGAAGCAGGAGTACCACCTGGCCGAGGGATGGCATCAGGAGCCGTTCGACGAAGAGACGCGGATCCAGACCTGCGACATCGGCCGCTTCCTGCACGGAAACGACGCCGACAAGGAGCGCTTCGCGCGCGAGTTGGGCGCGGCGCTCCGCTCGATCGGCTTCGCCATCCTCGAGGGGCACGGCGTCAGCTCCGCGCTCTACCGCGAGGCCGAGCAGCGGACCGAGCGGCTCTTCAGCGAAACCAGCCTGGAGGACAAGCTCCGTTTCCGCGCGAGGCGGCACGGCTCGGTGAACCAGGGATACTTTCCCATCCAGGAGACGAGCGGCATCCATCCCGACCTGGTCGAGGGTTGGGTCTTCTGCCGCCGCGCCTTCGATCTGGACGGGGACGCCACCTTCCGCTGGCAGGACTACTGGCCGCGCGCCGACGCCGAGCCGTTCTTCCGCCAGCTCGCGCAGGCGCACCAAAGGCTGATCCTGCCCGTGATGCAAAGCATCCTCCGCGACCTCGGCTGCGATCCGCATCTCTACGACCGCAAGCTCACCCGGACCAACTTCGGGCAGCGACTCAACTACTATCCCCCGTTGAGCACGGCCGATCTCGAGTCGGGGGCGGGGCGGATGCTCGGCCACGAGGACGTCGATCTCTTCACCTTCCTGCCCGCGGCCAGCGTCGAGGGATTACAGGTCCTGAACCGCGCCAACATGAAGTGGATCCGGCTGGACGCGCCGGCCGGCTCCATCATCCTCAACACCGGCGATTACGCGCAGCGCATCTCCAACGACATCCTCCCGTCGACGACGCACCGGGTGAGCCCGCCCCGCGATCCGAACCTGCGCTCCAGGGCGCGGGTCTCGTTCCCAATGGCGATCTACCTCTGGGAGGACGAGGTGCTCGAGGTGTTGCCGGGGCTCACTCCGGCGAAGTATCCGCCGATCAAAGCGCTCCCGTTCCACACCCGCATCACCAGCAAGTACTACGGCGACGACTACGCGGTCGACGAGAACAGCTTGAAGGAAGCGTAGGTCGCGGCCAGCGTCGCCACCGCGGCGGCGGAGAGCAGCGGCTGCTGCACGACGGCGGCGACGAAGAGCAGGGCGTATCCGCCGAGGAACACGAGCGGCACGACGGGATGGAACGGCACCCGGAACGGCGCCCTCGGCTCGCGCGAGCGCAGCCGCAGGAGCACGAGTACCATGAAGCCGTCGGTCACCAGGACGAAGACGATGGCGAGCGAGAGGAGGCGATCGAAGGTGCCGGTCGCGGCGAGCGCGGCCGAGACCACGCCGACCAGGATCATCGCCGCCCACGGGCTGCCGCCCTCGTTCACCTGCGCCAATGCCTTGGGCCCCAGCCCGTCGCGGGCCAGGCCGAACACGACGCGCGGCGTGACGAAGAGGTTGCCGTTCACCGATGCGAGCAGGACAAGCAGCGCCAGCGCGGCCATCAGGCTGCCGGCGCGGCTGCCGAGGATGGCTTCCGCCACGTCTCCGGCGACCAGGTTGGAGCTGGCGATGCGCTCGAACGGCAGCACGTGCACGAAGGCCGCGTTGAGGAGCAGGTAGAGCGCGGTCACGGAAGCAATGCCGAAGAGGAAGATGCGCGGCAGCGCGCGGTCGGGGTCCTTGATCTCCTCGGCGATCTTCGCCGCGTCGGGATACCCGTAGTAGGTCCAGATCACCGACTGGAACGCGAGGCCCATCGCACCCCAGGCGGCGATACCCGTGGGCGCGTTCGGCAGCGCCCCTTTCCATCCCGCCCCGGTTCCGGCGGCGAGCGCCAGGCCGACGGCGGCGAGCAGCGCCAGGACCTTCGCCGCGGTCCCGACGTTCTGCGCCCAACGGCCCACCGAGACGCCGAACAGGTTCATCCCCGTGAAGGCGAGGACGAGCCCGGTGCCCAGGAGCTGCGCGCGGCTCGCGGGCCACCCGCAAAGTCGCGCGAGGTATTCACCGCAGACGACCGCGATGGCGGCGATGGCCGCGCAATAGGTGCCCAGCGCCTCGATCCAGCCGATGACGAAAGCGGCGCGCCGCCCGAACGCCTCGCGGGCATAGACGTACTTCCCGCCGGCCTGCGGATATCGCGTCGAAAGCTCCGCGAAGATCAATGCGCCGAGGAAACCCACGGCTCCGCCGAGGGCCCAGGCGACGAACGTGAGGCCGGGGCGGCCGAGGAGCGCCGCCACCGTGCCGGGCGTGCGGAAGATTCCCGACCCGACCATGATGCCGACGATGACGGCGAGGCCGTCGCCCGTCCGCAAGGTGCGCGCAAGCCGGAGCATTCGTTGCAGTTGGTACTATTGTTCTGCTGGCAAGCAAAAAACATTACCCGGCGCCGGTGCGTTGGCACCGGGCGCCGGGTGGGTCAACACGCGCCGCGGGGGAGCGCAGTTGGGTTACTTCGTCGCCGTGATGTTCAACGCGCCGGCGGGGATCGCGCAGCCGGAGGCGTCGCAGCGGAATTCCGGATACGCGAAGAGCGACTCGTGGCCGCCGTCGCCCCGCGCCGACACGGAGATGAAGAAAGTCTGCCCAGGGGCCATGTTGAGCTGCCGCGGGGTCACGAAGGCGCCCGACTGTTCGACCCTCACCCGGGCACGGTAGAAGTTCTCGCCCGTGGCCCGCGCCGCGACGATGAACTTCTCCACCTCGTCGCCAGGGGCCGCGCTGAACGTCACCGTCACCCCGTGCGTCGCGTCCCCGCTCGCCACGAAGTTGACGGGCGCGTTGGGCGCGCGGGCGAGGCTCGCCAGCGTCGCGGTCATCACCCTGGCGATCTTCGCCTCGTAGTCCGCGGTCGGGAACTCGGGGCGATCGCTCGGAGCGTGCTGCCGCTGGAAATTGTGGAACGGATTCGGGTTGGTGGGATCGACGCAGCCTTCGTTCAGCCACGGTTGCGGATTCGCCGGGGTCGGATCCCGCGCGCTGAGGCCGTGCGCGCGCTCGTCGTCGTTGGCGCAAACCTTGGCGACGAAATTCGTATGCAGGCAGTTGTAGCGCAGATCCGTGGCCGGTGACCCGAGAGGCCGGAGCGCCGCGAATGGCGACGGGCACGGCCGGCCGACGAGCCTGAGGTCAGCACCGGTTGCGGGGCAGCTGTTGTCGACCGGCGAGGAGGAGCACTCGTGGCTCTCGATGAAGCGAACCGCCGGAACGCGGTTGGCGATGAACGAGGCCTGGTCGCTGGCGCGTCCGGGGCGGTCCTCGCGCAGGATCGGCCTCATGTTGAAGCCGGGGACGGCCGGCACGCCGAACGTGGCGATGAAGCGCATGAGCCCGCGGTTCGGGGACGTATTGTCGGTGGTCCCGTCCTCCGCGGTCGACGTCCGTTCGCGCGGCGTCCCCGCCGAATACAGCCGGAACGCGCTGAAATCGTCGCCGGTGTTCGCGAGATTGTCGCCGCCGGAGATGTCGTTGTTCAGCATCGCGATCACCGTCGCGTTCGGGATGCCCGTGATCGCGGCGAGCCTTCCCGGGACCGCGACGTCGGCCGATCCGAACAATCCTTGCTCCTCGCCCGAGAAGGAGATGAACACGATGGTGTTGTCGAATCGGGCACGCGCGAGCGCGTGCGCCGCCTCCAGGACGACCGTGGTCTGGGCGCCCGCGTCGTCCCCTGCCGGCGCGTTCTCCGTCACCCGGGCACCGCCGGGCGGCACACCGGCCGCGGCCAGCAGCGCGGAAGTGTCGGTATTGGTGTCGAGCCCGCCGAACGAGCGCGAGTCTAGGTGGCCGCCGATCACGACGAGGCGCTCCGGGTGCTTCCCTTGGTCCCGTTGTCCCTTCCCGGATCCGGAGCCAGGTTCGTCGAGCAGGAGTTGCGCGTCTCGAAAGTGGCGAGCTTCTCGATGGTGTTCTGGATGCGCGCGGGATCGATTCTGTTGATGAGCTCCCTGATCTGGCCGTCGAGTTTCGGCCGCGCGTTGCCCTCGCCTTCATCGTCGTCGTCGTCGGCACGCGCGCCACCCGCCATCGCGGCGATCAGGCCCATGGCAAACAATGTCGCTGGAAAATTGCGCTTCATGGATGATCCCCCAGGGAAGGCAACGGCGTAGGAATGCGCGGAACGGGGCCGAGTCCGATTGCGGAGAATTCCATGAGTCAGTCAACACTGCGATGCGTTCACAGCGTCCGGCGCCTCAACGCTGCGCGGACCACGCCGGAGCGCGCGACTTTGCCGCCCGGCGTCGGTGTGGGTCAACGAGACGTTGGTCTGAGGCGCACCGTTGCCGCTACACCATCGGTCCTCTGCGCGAAGTCGTGCGGGCATCTCATGCAATTTCGGGAACGAGGGTAGTAAGGTGCGCGCGTGCTCCTCGCCGCGGCCGTCATCAAGGCTTGCGCGCTGCTCACTGCGGCCGACGTCGCCAGCGTTCAGGGCGAGAAACCCGGCAAGGTGCGCGAATCGACGCCGCGGCCGGATGTGTCGCAATGCCTCATCGCCTTGCCGGCGGCGAAATCCGTCTCGCTCGAGGTGAGGCAAGGCGCGCAGGTGGCGCAACTAGCGGGCCGGCTTCGCCAGGCCGCCGAGGTCGAGAGCGAAGAGGCCGGTGAGCACGAGGAGCAGGCCGTCGAGTTCGTCCCGGGTCTGGGCGACGAAGCCTTCTGGGCAGCGGGAGGCGGAGGGCTCTATGTCCGGCGCGGTGCGACGCTGCTCCGGATGACGATCGGCGGCGACGAGAGCCAGGGGGCGAAGCTGGGCAAGCTTCGCCTCCTCGCGGGCAAGGTGCTGGCCCGTCTTCCAAAGTGACGCCGGCGCCGGTCGTGCGCTGGGGATGTCCGCCGCGCAGCGCTGATCACGCGGCGATGCCGAGGAACGGCGCAATCGCCGCGACGAATTCCTCCGGCTGCTGCAGCGGCGGGCAGTGGCCGCAATCCGGCAGCTCGACGAGCTTGGCGCCGCGGATGCCGGAGACCAACTCGCGCGCCAGCGCCGGCGGGGTCGCGGCGTCGCGGGCGCCGACGACCACGAGCGTCGGGTTCTGGATGCGCGACAACTGGGGCCGCAGGTCCAGCGTCGCGAGAGCGCGGCATGCCGCGGCGAACCGGACGGGATCGATCCGCAGCAGCACCTCCCGCCGCTCGGCGACCGCTTCCGGGTGCGCTGCGAGCCAGTCCTCGGTGAAGATGCGGCGAACGGCGGTATCCACGATCGCGGCCATGCCGCCCTTCTCGACCGCCGCAGCCATGGCGCGGAACGGAGCGCGCCCCTCCTCGGGGAATGCGGCTCCGGTGTCCGCCAGGACGAGCTTGCCGAGCTTCGCGCCGTGCCGCGAGGCGAGCGCGACCGCGACGAACCCGCCGTAGCCATTGCCGAGCACGTCCGGCTTCCCTCCGAGCGTCGCGAGCAGCGCCGCCACGCGATCCGCGGAATCCTCGATGGACGGTCCTGCGGGGGACGACCGGCCGAACCCCGGCAAACTGACGAGCGTCACGCGCCGCCTGCGCGACAGCGCCGGCATGATGCGCGCGAAGGATCCCGGATCCGTCAAGAGCGAATGCAGCAGCACGAGGTCAGGCCCGCGCCCCGTCTGCTCGATCTCGAATTGCGCCCCGCTCGCTTCGACGATCTGCATGTCGGCTCCTCAGTGCACCCCGAGGTGCTGCGCGAGGAAGGACTCGTCGCTGCGGATCGTCTCCACCGCGCCCTCGTACGCCACCCTACCGCTGTTCAGCGTCACGACTGCGTCGGCGAGTCGGAACGCGACCTTCGTGTTCTGCTCGACGAGCACGATGGACAGGCCGCTCCGGCGGAGGCGGTCCAGCACGCGGGCCACCTCGGCGACGATCTGCGGCGCAAGCCCTTCGGATGGCTCGTCGAGCAGGAGCACGCGCGGATTGGTCATCAGGGCGCGTCCGATGGCGAGCATCTGCTGCTCGCCGCCGGAGAGCGAGCCCGCCGCCTGACCTTCACGCTCGCGCAGCCGCGGGAACGTCTCGTAGACGGTGCGCAGGTTCCACGCGCCGTTCCCGCGAGCGGCAACCGTCAGGTTCTCGCGCACCGAGAGGCTCGGGAACACCCGGCGACCCTGCGGGACGAGCCCGATCCCGCGGCGCGCGATGTCCTCGGGCGTCAGCTCCGCGATCTGCTCTCCGAAGAGCTGGATGGACCCGCTGCGCGCGCGCAGCAGGCCGGTGACCGTGTACATGCAGGTCGTCTTGCCGGCGCCGTTGCGGCCGAGCAGCGCCAGCAGCGAGCCCTCACGCAGCGAGAACGAGACGTCGTGCAGCACGTGGCTGTCGCCGTAGAAGGCGTTGACGCGCGAGAGCACCAGAGCGTCACGCGCCAAGGTACACCTCCTGCACGCGTGTGTCGGCGACCACCTCGGCGCGGCTGCCCTCGACCATGATCTGCCCCTGGTGCAGCACCGTGATGCGCTCGGCGAAGGAGAGCGCCACGTCGAGATCGTGTTCGATCATCACGACGGTGACGCGCCTCGGAATGGCGGCGAGCTGGTGCTGGACGTCCCGCCGCTCCTCCTGCGAGAGGCCCGCGAACGGCTCGTCGAGGAGCAGGACGCGCGGCTCCTGCGCGAGCGCCATGGCGATCTCGACGCGGCGCTGCTCGCCGTATGACGTTCCCGAGAGCGGCCGGTCTGCCGCGGCGCGCAGCCCGACGCGGTCGAGCACCGCCAGGGCGCGCTCGCGCAGCTCGGGGCGCCGCGAGAGGAGCGTCACGGGGCTCCAGCGCAGCGGCGACAGCCCGAGCAGGGCAAGCTCGATGTTGTGCGCCAGCGTGTTCCGCGGGAACAGCGTGATCACCTGGTACGTGCGCGCGAGCCCCAGGCGCACCCGGTGGTCGGGACGCATCTTCGAGATGTCGCGGCCGAAGAGCCAGATGCCGCCGGCATCGGCGGGAATGTCGCCCGTCACCAGGTTGAACAGCGTCGTCTTGCCGGCGCCGTTCGGGCCGAGCAGCAGGCGCCGCTCGCCTTCGGCGATCGCGAGCGACACGCCTCGGACCGCGGGGACGCCGCCGAACGACTTCGACACGCCCGAAAGGCGCAGGGCGTCGGCGCTCATCGCTCCCCCGCTGCGAGCCGGCGGCGGCGCAGGCGATCGAGCCCGGGAACGAGGCCTTCCGGCATGAAGACCATGATGGCGACGAACACCAGGCCGAGCAGCATCACCCAACGCGTGACGTACGCGCTGACGACGTTCTTCAGCATCACCACCACGACCGCGCCGACGACCGGTCCGAGCAGCGTGCCGGCGCCTCCCGCGATGACCATGAGCAGCACTTCCGCCGAGGACGTCAGCGCCAGGACGTGCGGGCTGACGAACTGGTTGTAATAGGCGTACAGCACGCCGGCGACCGACCCCCAGAAACCGGCCGCGACGAACGCGAACAGGCGCACGAGCCAGACGTGCCAGCCCAGCGCTTGCATCCGCCGCGGCTGATCGCGTACGCCCTGGAGCCCCGCTCCGAACGTCGACCGGACCAGCACCGCGATGAGCACGAACGCGCAGGCGAACACGGCCGCTGCCAGGAAGTAGAAGGCGCGCGGCGAGGAGAAATCGATCCCGAAGGGGTGAGGCCGGCGCAGCCCGGACAGACCGTTGTCGCCGCCCGTGACGCTTACCCAGCGGTAGGCAAGGCCCCAGAGGATCTGCCCGAGCGCGAGCGTGATCATGAGGAAGCCGAGCCCCGTCGCGCGGAGCGAGAGCAGGCCGAACACCGCGGACATGGCGGTCGTCAGCGCGACCGCCGCGATTGCGGCGGGCAGGTGCGAGAGGCCGGCGCGGGTCACGAGCCAGATCGTCAGGTAGGCCGAGACGCCGAGATAGGCGGCGTGTCCCAGCGAGATGAGCCCGCCGTACCCGACGAGGAGGTTCAAGCTGAGCGCGAAGATCGCCGCGATGAGAATCTGCGTCCCGACGTTCACGTAGAAGTCGGACGGCGAGAACGCCGGCACAAGCAGCAGCGCGACGCAGGCGACGATGAGCGGAGCGCGCCTCATGCGGTCTGCGCACCGAAGAGGCCGGAGGGACGGATCACGAGCGCCGCGACCATCGGCAGGAAGAGGATCACGTACGCGAGCTGGGGAAACAGAGCCTGACCGAACGTGTAGACGAACCCGATGAAGAAGCTGGCCGCGAACGCTCCCACCACGCTGCGCGGCCCGCCGAGGATGAGGACGATGAGCGCCAGCGGCAGCATGTCCATGTCCAGGCCGGGGTAGACGGACAGGATCGGGCCTCCCAGCACTCCGCCCATCCCGGCGAGGGCGGCGCCGAGACAGAACACGGCCGTGAACAGGCGGGGCACCGGGATCCCCAGCGCTCGCGCCATGTCCATGTCGTCGACGCCGGCCCGGATCATCGCTCCGAGGCGCGTCCGCTCCAGCAGCGCCCAGAGCGCCACCGCGGTGACGATCGAGATTCCGACGACCGCGAGCCGATACTTGGGGAAGAACACGCCGAACACCGGCACCGCGCCCATGAGGGCGCGCGGCACCGGCAGAGGCATCGGGTCCCCCGACCAGATGAGCAGCGAGGAATCGGCGATGATGAACGCGATCCCCAGCGTGACCAGCACCTGCGAGAACGTCCTGCCCGACAGCCGCCGGAGCAGGAGGCGCTCGATGATCGCGCCGAGCACGGCGATGGACAGCGCCCCCGCCGCCACCGCAGCCCAGAAGCCGTAGCCCGCGTTCAGCACCGACAGCCCGACGTACGCGCCGAGCATGAAGTAGGCGCCGTGCGACAGGTTCGCGACCCGCATCAGGCCGAAGATGAGCGAGAACCCCGACGAGAGCAGGAAGAGGAGCCCGCCGAGCGCGAGGCCGTTCAGCGACTGGATGAGCCAGAACCGCACGGGCTTCGGCTACTGCTCGAGGTTCGCAGCCTTCGGGTACTCGCGCGAGTACACGGGCTGCGACAGGAACGTCTTCGGATCGTACTTCCAGAACTGCGAGACGTTCGGGTACGTCTGGATCACCGTGTTCTGCAGGCGCCCGTCCTTGCGCTCCACCTTGCGGATGTAGACGGTCAGCACGGGGTTGCCGTGATCGTCGATCTTGATCGGCCCGCGGAAGCTGTCGGGGATGTCGAGCGAGCGCAGCGCCTTCATGAACGCGTCCTTGTCCTCGACCTTTCCTTTCACCTTCTGCAAAGCGAGGTCGAGGAACGTCGCTGCCGTATAGGCGCCGACGGTGTAGTAGCCGGGGTCTGCGCCGTACGCGGCACGCCCGGCTTGTACGAACTTCTTGTTCGCCGGAGTGTCGATGGCGGCGGTGTACCAACCGCAGGACACCACGCCGAGCGCTTCGTCGCCCATGTTCTTGAGGATGCCCTCGTCGACCGTGGTCATGTTGCCGAGGACGGGCACCTTGAGGCCGTACTCGGCGTACTGGCGCAGGAAGCGCAGCCCGTTGGCGCCGGCGAAGCTCGCGTACACGGCGTCCACGTCGGGCTTGATCGCGGCGACGTACGATCCGTAGTCGGCGACGTTCAGCGGTGCCCATTGCTTCTGCACGATCTTGCCCCCGTTTTCCTCGAACGTCCGCTGGAAGCCGGCCGTCGTCTCGTGGCCGAACGCGAAGTCGTCGCCGATGGTCGCGACGCGCTTGTACTTGAGCGTCTTCGCCGCGTATTCGCCGAGCGGCTGGTTCGGCTGCGCCGACGTGCCGACCGCGCGCACGAACCACGGGTTCGGGGAGCGCTGCGTCAGGTCCTCCGCGGCGGCGGAAGGCGAGATGACCGGCACCTTCGACTGCTTGATGTAGTCGTTGATCGCGAGCGCCTCGAACGCCGCCAGGGGCCCGATGATGACGTGCACCTTGTACCGTTCGACGGCTTCCTGCGTGCGGGTGCGCGTCGTGGCGGGCTGGCCTGCCGTGTCGAGCGTGACGACCTCGATCGGCCGCCCTGCGAGCGTATTGCCGTGCTCCTTCAAGTAGAGCGTGAGCCCTTCCTCCATCTGCCGTCCGCCCGCGGCGAGCGCGCCCGAGTTGACGGTGAGGAAGCCGACGCGGACCGGTTCCTTGCCGGCGGCCAGGGCGACGTGCCCGGCGGCGAGGAGGGCGAGGACGAGCGTGCGCCTGTGCATGTGGATTGTCTCCTGGAGTCGCGAGCGCTCGCTTTCAGCGGGGCCGCGGCGAGCGCAATCGGGCGGTGATATATCACGCGCCGGAGAATGCACATGACCGCGATTGGCAGCAGAGCGGTGGCGGCGCAGGGGCCCGCCGCGAGAGGGTTCTTCATCGACGGGCGCGAGGTGCCGGCGCCGTCGCACGAGCAGATCGACGTGTTCAATCCGGCCACCGGCGAGGTCGTCGCCCGGATCGCACACGGCACGGCGCAGGACGTCGACCGCGCCATCCAGAGCGCCCGCCGCGCTTTCGAGAGCAAGGAATGGGGCGGAATGGACGTGCGCTCGCGCGCCCGCCTCGTGAACCGGCTGGCCGACGCCCTCGAGGCGAAGCTGCCCGAACTGTTCCAGCTGGAGACGAGCAACAACGGCCGCCCCGTCAACGAGACGCGCGCGCAGATCAGCCGCATCCCGGACTTCTTCCGCTACAACGCCGGCTTGGCGCTCTCGCGCCGGGACGCCGTGGTCCCGGTCGAAGGCCCGTACCTGGCCTACACCCAGCGCACGCCCATCGGCGTCGTAGGCAACTCGACGCCGTTCAACCATCCGCTGATGATCCTGTGCAAGAGCCTGGGACCGGTCTTCGCCTCGGGCTGCACGACGGTGGTGAAGCCGTCCGAGTACACGCCGCTCACCACGCTGGAGCTGGCGCGCATCTTCACCGATGCGGGTCTGCCGCCGGGCGTCTTCAACGTCGTGACCGGTCTCGGCCCCACCACCGGCAAGGCGCTGGCCGACCACACCGGGCTGAACAAGCTCGTGCTCACCGGCGGCACCGAAGCGGGGCGCATCGTGGGCAGCTGCGCGGGACGGAACTTCGCGCGTCAGACGCTCGAGCTGGGCGGAAAGACGCCGGTGCTCGTGTTCGACGACTACGACATCGAGCAGGCGGTGAACTACGCCGCTTTCGGCGCGTTCGTCGGCGCGGGGCAGACCTGCATCTGCGCGAGCCGGCATCTGGTGCAGCGCAGCATCTACAAGGAATTCGTCGAGCGGCTCGCCGCCAAGGCGAAGACGATCCGCATCGGCGACCCCGCCGATCCGAAGACGCAGCTCGGCCCGATCATCTCGGAGAAGCAGCGCCGCCGCGTGCTCTCCTATGTCGAGGCCGGCCTGTCCGAGGGCGCGCGGCTCGTCGCCGGCGGACGCATCCCGGACCCGGCTACGCTGGGCAACCCCGGCCTCGCGAACGGCTTCTTCCTCGAGCCGACGGTGTTCGCCGACGTGACGCCGCGGATGCGCATCGCGCGCGAGGAGGTCTTCGGACCGTTCACCGTGGTGCTGCCGTTCGACGACGAGGCGGAGGCGATCCACATCGCGAACGACTCGCCCTACGGTCTGGCGGCGGCGATCCGCACTCGCGACGTGGCGCGCGCGCATCGCGTGGCCGCGGCGATGAAGTGCGGGATCGTGTGGATCAACGACCATCACCGCCTCGACCCCGCGCTGCCTTGGGGCGGCATCAAGGAGTCGGGCGTCGGGCGCGAGTTCGGCATCGAGTCGTTCGACGAGCACTTCGACGTGAAGACCGTCATGGTCAACACGGACGGACGCCCGTTCGACTGGTACCGCGACACCGCCGGTCAGAAGCGGCTGAATTGATCACGGCGGCACGTGTGCGAGGCCCGTTTTCGAGCACGGGCCAATTGTTTCCGATTGTTGCCGCCGGCCCAACGCGATCAAACGCGTTCGACTCGGTCAGACTTGACCGGAGCCATGCCGGGATCATACGAGGCGGCCGCTCTCGCGTGCACGACAGTGCCCCTGCCCACGGAGATCTCACAGATGAGAACTTGTCCGCCGCTACGCAAATCGGCAGTGGTCGTGATCGCGCTGACCACGGCGTTCGCCCTGACGCCGGGCGCGCAGGCGAAGATCACCCGCGTCGTCATCGACAAGCAGACCTCCCCCGCCTTCTGCACCGTGACGCCTCCCGTCTGCCCGTCGTTCGGCTCCGCCGGCCAGTACGAAACGCTGGTGGGCCGCGCTTTTGGCGAGCTCGATCCCAACGATCCGCTCAACGCCATCATCCAGGACATCCAGCTCGGGAAGGCTCCCGACGGCAAGGTGCACTTCGTCGCCAGCTTCCAGATCGTCAAGCCCATCGACATGACGAAGGCGAGCGGTCTGTTGTGGCACGACGTGCCCAACCGCGGCGGCCGGGTCACGATCGTCGACGCGGAAAAGAACTTCGGCGACGTCGGCTTGAGCAGCGCCTGGCAGGGTGACAACTCGGGCAACACGGTGGTTCCCGCCAACGCCACCGATCCGACCAAGACGGTGGTCACGGCCAACGAGTGGCTGGTGGTGCCGGTGGCCAAGAACCTCGACGGATCGACGGTGACGGGCCGCGTCCTGGGGCGCATCGTGAACCACAGCGGGACCAATTCCGCGCCCCTGCTCGTGCAGGGCGCGCCCTTGCCGTACAAGCCGGCCGACCCGGTCAACAATCCGGGAACGCTCGTCTCGCGCGTGCACGAGAGCATGAATGGCGTCGTCACCGGCGAGAAGACCATCGCCAACAGCGACTGGGCCTGGGCCAGCTGCGACGCGACGCATCCGTTCCCAGGGACGCCCAGCTCGACCCAGATCTGCGTCAAAGGGGGCTTCGATCCCAACCTCCTCTACGAGGTCGTGTTCACCGCCAAGGATCCCTTCGTCCTCGGCGTCGGCTTCGCGGCGTTCCGCGACCTGGAGTCGTTCCTCAAGTTCGAGACGGTTGCGCGCGACGGGGGCGTGAACCCGGTGGCCGGCGCCATCAAGTCCTCCATCGCCCGCGGCGTTTCGCAGTCGGGCAACTTCCTGCGCGGCTGGCTGCACCTCGGATTCAACCAGGACGAGGCGCGCCGTCAGGTGGACGACGGCATGTGGCCCATCATCGCCGGGCGGCGCATCGCGCTGAACTTCCGCTGGGCGCAGCCGGACGGCGTGCTCGAGCTGTACGAGGCGGGGAGCGAAGGCCCGCAATGGTGGGCGGACTTCGAGGACCGCGTGCGCGGCCTGCCGCGGCGGGGGATCCTCGACCGCTGCCGGGCGACCCACACCTGCCCGAAGATCGTCGAGCACTTCGGCGCGGCCGAGGTCTGGGAGTTGAAGCTGCCCATCGAGTGGGTGGGGACTGACGCCAAGCGCGACATTCCGCTCCCCACCAACGTGCGGCGCTACTACATCCCCAGCACCACCCACGGCGGCGGCGCAGGCGGGTTCACCGAAACGCCCAACGGAGCCGCCCGCTGCCCGGGCAACACCTACGGCGGCCTCGACGCCAACGGCATTGTCCTGCCCGCGCTGTTGCCGGCCAATCCCGTCCCGCACACCGAGACGGTCAACGCCATCCGCGTCCACTTCCGCGACTGGGTGATGCACGGAATCCTCCCGCCCCAGAGCAAGTATCCGACTCTGCACGGCCTGCGCATCGAAGGCCAGGACGACGGGGACGACGAGCGCGACGAAGACAAGGACGACCGCGATCACGACGGCGACCGCGATGGCGACCGCGAAGGCCACTTCCTCGTGGAGCCGACGCAGAAGGCGATGGGCTTCCCCCAGGGCATCCCAGGGCTGCCGGCGAAAGTGCCGGAATCGGCTATCCTCACCTCCATCATCGACCCGCGCACCGGCCAGCCCACCGTCGAGACTCCGTTCATCAACCCGGTGCTCGACTACGCCTGGGGCCCACAGTTCAACTTCAGCGACGGCTCGGGCGTGCCCACCAACTTCCCACCGCCCATCAAGCAGGTCATCAAGATGCTGGTCCCGCGCGTGGACGCGGACGGGAACGAGCTCGGAGGAGTGCCGGTGGTGCTGCGCGACGCGCCGCTCGGCAGCTACTTCGGCTGGAACGTGACGGTCGCCGGCTTCCACAAGGACCAGAACTGCGACTACGTGGGCGGCGTGGTTCCGTTCGCGCGGACGCGGTTGGCGCGGCTCGCCAACCACGATCCGCGGCTCTCGCTCGAAGAGCGCTACGGCGATCACCCGGGCTACGTGAAGGCGGTTGATGCCGCGGCGGTCAAGGCCGTGGCCGCGGGCTTCCTCCTGCCCGAGGACGCGCAGAACCTGCACAACCAGGCCGACGCGAGCACGGTGCTCAAGTAGCCGTAAAAGGCGGAG
>WNFP01002531.1_pt1 | contig 14538 bp, 14 predicted proteins | sample 5400201 | NCBI WGS metagenome assembly WNFP01 (sample SAMN13153355, study PRJNA577476) | soil metagenome | isolation source: 115 cm saprolite under Madrone tree | place: USA:California | collected 2016-06-14
AACCCGAATCGTGCCCCTGCTTTAGCCAGCCGTTTCGAAACCCTCTTTCAACACAACGCCTCGAGTTGGCAAGAACGCGAGGAAAGCACGCTGCAGCTTTTCCTGACCCTGAGAATGTCCGTCGCGATTACGGTCTCTCTTATCATCCTGCTCGCCGGCTTCGGGATTTTTAATGTCCTTACGATGTCGGTGCTCGCGAAAATAAAGGAGATCGCGATTTTGCGCTCGATGGGTTACCGGCGCATCGACATCTCCTCCATCTTCTTATGGCAAGGCGCTCTGATCGCCGCAGCCGGATCGCTGCTCGGCTGCTTGTTAGGCGCGTTGCTGACCTGGGGCGTGTCGCACATTCCCATTCGGATCCGCGGCTTGCTTTACGCCAATTATTTTTTGGTGACATGGGACTGGCGCCATTACGTGTTCGCTACTTTGCTGGCGATCCTGGCGGTGTTCATCGCAAGTTATGTCCCGGCGCGGCGCGCTGCTGGCCTGCCACCGGTCGTGACACTGCGCGGCTCGAGCGTATGAATCGGGAAATCTGCCTCAGTTGCCAAGCGATCGAACGCTATTTGGGCGAAGAGGAGGAGCGTGTCCACGCGCTGCGGGGAGTCTCGCTCGACCTTGAACCATGCAGCATCCACGCTGTTGTCGGCCCCTCGGGATGCGGAAAAAGCACGTTGCTCTATATTCTTGGTTTGCTCGATCCACCCGATGCCGGGCGGGTTTCAATTGAATCAGAGGCAATGTTGCATCTGAGCGATGACGAGTTGGCGCATAAACGCAACGAGTTCATCGGCTTCATTTTTCAGTTCCATTTCTTGATGGAAGACTTCAGCGCGCAGGAGAACGTTATGATACCGATGCGTCGGTTGGGGCGGCTCTCCGATTCGGAGATGCGCGAGCGAGCGGCTGGCTTGCTGGAAGCGGTTGGGTTGGGCGACAAATTGCGAAGACCCAGCCGTCACCTTTCCGGGGGCGAGCAACAGCGCGTGGCCATCGCGCGCTCTTTGGCGAACGATCCGCGGGTGATTTTAGCCGACGAACCGACCGGCAATCTCGACACCGCCAACTCCGAGCGTGCCTTTGAACTGCTGCAGAACATCGTGCGACAAGATGAAAAAGCGCTGCTCCTAGCCACGCACAACCCCGTGATCGCCGAAGCTTGCGATTGGATCCACGAAATGAGAGATGGCCGCATCATTGCGAGCCACACTAGCGGACGACGACGTCCAGGTTCCTGAAATCGGATCTGACCCCTGCCGCAGCACGAGTTGCACTGCTTTAACCTAACGATCGCAGGTAGGAACCGCCTTTATTTTATCCGGCGAACTCATAACCAAAACGCTCGATATCCACTCTGAGCTTATTCGCGATCACATCTCTCGTTCTGAGCGTGTAGTATTCAGTGTAGTGTCGCGCCCCTCGGATTAGCCATTCGATGTAGCAATCTCTCCGCAATCCCGAGCTTTTGCGCTACAAAGGCCCAGTCCTCGTCGAGTCGTTCGAACTTTCCAATGAAATCCGCCAGCACATTTCCAGGATCAACAAACCAATCCAATTGATGGCGATGCGGCGTGGGATAGAGACAGGTGCTGCTGCTATACTGAATCCAATCGACAAACTCATCGAAACTCATTGTGTTTCGGAATTGCAATCCTTCAGCGCGTTCATAAAGCGAAACAACGCGGTCCCACAGATTGCGTACAAAGCCGAACTTGAAGTAGGTTTCGAACTGTTTTCGACCGATCTCTATCCTTAGATGCCTGGGAAGAGTGAGATATAGACACTCCACGATGCGATTCTTCCTACCCCCGTAATGGGTCCAATAACAGCCATCTGCGTCTTGATCTCACATAAATTCAAATGCGGTGTCCGCGGCTTGCCGAGCGCGGCTCGGATGCTAGTCGAGCCCGTTTTGGGCACTTCTACGAAAATGCACTTGTATCTGTGGGAGATCACGTCATTTCGGTTGTCACTGCATATTGTTAAATGCCGTTGTCGCGCGAGCGTGCACAACGAAAATTAAGTCGAAAGCTTCGTGGTTGGTATTGATTGAAAAATCGCGGCCAGACATTCCGGTGATGCATAGCGCCCGAGGTATGGGCCCGTTGTCGGGGAAATCAACTCTCGGCCGCGAGGCGGGGTGGCCGTATGCGTACTTCATTTACGACGTCGAAGGAGTTGCAAATGTTTGAAAAGCTTCTCGATGTAATCCGACCACGAACGAAACTTTCTGGCTCGCGCTTCTGCGCATAATCGCGCATAAGTTGCCTGATCCCTGAGCAATTTCTTAATCCCGGCAGCAATCGCGTTCTCACTTGTTTGATCGACAGTCAAACATCCGCCGCCCCAAGCAACTTCTCCAAGCGCACCGTTTCCGCCACAGACGCACGGTTTGCCATGCCAAAGACTTTCGAGAATCGGAAGACCGAACCCCTCGATGAGAGAAGGATAAACGGTGAACAAGCATTCTCGATAGGCCTGATGAAGCGTGCGATCGTCCACATGTTTAAGCCAGCGAATGGGTCGCCCGAGTGACTGGAGCCGCCAGGCTTCACGCGCCACTTTCCTTCCCCAGTTCGTGCTCGAACCAATGAGTTGAAGTTCGAATTTAACCCCGCTGTCCCACAGTTGTCTGGCCGCATCAAAAAGTCGTATGTGGTTCTTGCGCGCAGTAAGGGAGGATACGCAGAGGATAACTGGCCGCGCGCTATGCGCGGCGGAGCGTTCATTCTGGTCAAACTCCAGCGGCCAATGCTCAACGAAGGTTTCTACTCCGGCAGTCACCTCATTTTGCTTCCAGAATTCAAAAAGATCGGCATGTGATTGGTTTGAAACGCAGATCACGAGATCAAACGCTGCGAGCAACTCGATGTAATTCTGAAACTTTTTCATTCGACGCCCCGATAGAAGGGCCATTCGCACGTCCGCAAGATCGTGGAAGATCGCAACAAACCGCGCTCTGGTTCGTCGCGCCATTTCCGGCAACTTCTGCATTCGGCGATCGGTAAACGTACCCGGCACGAAAATTACATCGTCATCTTGCAATATGTTAAGCATGTCGACGCTGCCGTTGCGGAGCAGACGCAGGAATTCGCCCAAGTCTTCCCTTGCATGAGGACGGCTTATCGGGCCGTTGTAACAGCGAAACGGCGTTCTCAGGTACTCCATTTCGCGTGAGTCGAGGGGCTGATAAAAATTACCCAGCCTGTTCCAGCACAAAGGGGTAACCGGGACACGGGTCGCCAACTCTGCGAAAAGCTGGCGAGTGACGCGTTGAATACCGCTATTTCGGGCAGACCTGCACGCGCTCGTGACGTCAATCAAGACCTTCATTTACTATTGAGAAGCTGCGTTCTTATCGGTTACTCCCTATGGCAACGTGATTATACCCCCCTCACGTCACTTCAGGTCCAGAAGAAATTACCCGCAGCACACTTCTCACTTCGAGTGAGTCCAACGCTTTCGGAAACATCCCCATTCGCTGAAAAAACATCGGAAGCAACGACCGCTTTACCTTGTGCGGCAAGAAGCGAGACCTGCGGATGGCTTGCACAGTAGCGACGGGGCGTTGTATCAACATGAGAAAGACACGGAAAGTCGCTTCCAGCCAGCAGAAAATTCGCTTCTGCGCCGTGTTCGCAAGATAGCACTTGATAGGAAGCATCAGCGTCGCGCAATCGTTACGCGAAAGCAAAGAATGATGTCGCTGATAGATTTCCGGTAACGCCCGTCCGAACATCGCTTTTAGGCAACCAAGGCTCGAGGTATCCTGGCTCACGCTGAGTTGGTTTCCGTGAAAGCGCCACATTGTCAGCTTTCTCGGTACATGGACTGTTCCGGCGAGGTTTGTCAGACGGAGGAGCCAGCCCAAATCGGCGACTGAACCTACAGTAGTGTCGAACGGCTTCGCGGATTGTGCCAGAGACGTGCGAATTAGTAGCTGCGTAAGAGAAAAGTAAACGCTCTTCGCCGAAAAATGCAGAAGACAGTCATGCGGAGGTGGCCGGTAGTTAGGAGTGTGCGTGGCGGGATAGGAACGAACGACGTCTAGGGCAAGCATGTCATCGAGCGATTCGACCGGTAAATAACTGGCCATTTCTTCTCTTGTAAGTTGCCCGCCGTCGCGATTGATCAGCGATACATCACAAGCAGCGATCCCAGCCTCCGGACAAATCGCGAGTGCTTCGAGCAGCGTGGCGAGAAAGTCCGCACGCATTGTATCATCACAGGTGGCGATGAGGAGAAACTCGCCGCTTGCCAATTCCATTCCGCGATTCAAAGCCGCGTAAAATCCTTCGCCCGGGATTTGATAAAGCCGGAAACGCCAGTCATTTGATGCGACGGATCGAAAAAATTCCCAGCTGCCGTCGGTCGAGTGACTGTCGAGGACGATCGCTTCCCAATCGCCGAACGTTTGCGCCAAAAGCGAGTCGATTCGTGGTTCGAGAAATTGCCGGGCATTTAGGCATGGCAACAGGATGGAAACTCTTGGCGATTGGTCCATTGTAACTAGACGGCAAAAAGTTAGGAGCGCAGTAAGTCTTGCGAGTCGGCAGACCAACACCGTCGTATTGGTTCAAATTCGTCGAGTAAGTCCAACAAGCCTTTCGCAAAATCCTTACCTGTAAACCGGCCTGCACGCTCCCTCCCACGACGAATTAACTCTTCTCGTTTTGCGTTATCCGAGAAAAGCCACCGGAGCGCGTAAGCAATTTGCAAGTGGTCCGCCGGATTTGCGAGAATCGCTGCGTCACCGAACTGTTCTTGTGCGCCGGGTATATCCGCAGCGATCACAGGACAACCCAATGCGAATGCTTCCAGTGGCGGTAAATTCAAGGGCCCGAGAAAACTTGAATAACAGAGAACGAAGGCATTTTGATACAACGCCCGCAACACCGGACGCGAAACGTGACCGAGAAAAAATACCTGATCGTCCAGCTGTAGCGTCTGCACGAGTTGCCGAATATAACTTTCGTTCCCTTGATTGGAACCCGTGAAGACAACAGGCAGGCGCAAATTCTCCTTTTCTTTGAGGTGTAGAATCGCGCGCAGGATGCCGACATGATTCTTGTGGCTCCAAAACTGCGCCGGATAAAAAATGTAATTGGGCGGCAATCTGAATTGGGCCAGCGTTGACGTGTCTTTCGCGCCGTCTTCGAGCGCGAAACGCGGCGTCGGGTGAGGAAGAATGCGGATCCGTTCATCAGGTATGCCATAAAACATTTGCACCTCTTTCTTCCCTGCATCGGTGCCGGTAACGACATAGGCAGCCCGTTTTAAAACTTGGGAAAAGAAATCCTCTCGGCGTTGCCATTCGCCCCTCGAGCTGACTTCAGGGAAAAATGGGTGCAGACGGTGTTGCAAATCCCAAACTATCATGAGGAAGGGAACATCCACGATAGCCATTTTCGGACTAACATTTATAAAGAACTCTATCCTTTCACGCACCAAGCTGTCCCTGATCCATTTGTTTTCCCATCGATAGGTCGGCGTGGGAACCGAGCTTGCAGTTTGAGAAACACTTCGGAGGCTCCTATACAGTTGCTTTGCGGAAAACGGACGCTTGCGCAGGGCCTGTTTAAAGTTCGTTGTATTGCCGGTCACTTTGTGATCGCCCAAGTCTTCAAAAACTACAAACTCATGTTTTGAGGTGGACGCGCATTCGAGCAATTGCTCAAAGACTTCATGTTCGAAGGTATAGCCGCCGCCGATACCCTCAGAGGCGAGCGGTCGGAATAAACCGACTTTCATAGATGACGTTAGTTATCGCTCACTCGTTGCGATCGCTTTCGGTACGATCAGCACCAATAAAGCATCGTCTGCTCCGATCCGTCGATTACTGTTTGACCGGTGGCAAATGTCTCTGCCATCCTTGTGGCAACCTGTAGTCCCAGTAATTTTTTTTGCGCACCCAAGCAAGCAAAATTGGATCACGAAGCGCTTCATTTCGATGAAACTGATATCCAAGGCGATATGCCCTTTGTGCTCGAATTTTGATGTCGCTCAAGATCAGGGCCCCGCTGGGTGATGAGTGGAAAAGGTATTGCTTTGCGCAAGAAAGAAACCGCCTCCACGGCTGTCCCAGCGGTTTGCAGTGGCTTCTTGCATCTGTATATGAATCACAAACCCCCTGACGGAAGCCGCGCTGCTCGAAATATTCAGCCGTTAATCTCTTTGCTGGGACTTCGTGCAGCAGCGAAGCGTTGGGGTGATAAAACGCTTTACGGTTCTCTCGCCTGAGTTTCAAAGTCAGGCCAAACTCGCCATCTCCCTGAAACCGCTGCAGGGATTTTGTAATTAAGTCGGGTTTAAAACCGCCGAATTCGAACAACGCTTTTTTTCGAATTGAGAAATTGAGGCCAAAGACATGACAAGGATCAACCCTTTTGCTCTGGTCGCCCCCTTCGAACAAACTGAGCCAGATACAAAATCGGCCCTGCTCATTCTCCTCGTAAAAGCTGTTTAACCAAGCCGGAGGGGGGCATTCAAAGAGCGGTCGTGATGGGCCACCTGCCAAAATCGTAGCGGGATCCTGAAACGCCTCTTCCAATGCTGCCAGCCAACTTGGGCTTAGTCGAACGTCGTCATCCAAGAATGCACAGACATCGCCGCGTGCTTCGCGCACCCCGCGATGCCGGCCAGAAAGGAGGCCCGGGATAGGCTCACGGAAATATCGAAACTCAATCTCCGGAAATCTCGAGCGGACTGATTCGAAGCTTTCTCGCGTCGCGTCAGTGGATCCATTATCAACGACGATCACTTCGAACGTATTCGGCGACGCGTGAAGATGAGCGACAGATTGCAGCGTGCGCTGCAGTGCCGCGCACCGATTGCACGTTGGGATAATAACGGAAATAGCCACTCGTGTGATCTAAGGATTTCGCCGGTAAACCGGGCTCACTCTACTTGTTCCAAACCTTTGGCCCCACCACTTCGCATAGGCATAATCGCAGTGTCCAGCCAACCGACAAAGCTTATCGTACATCTCTCCAATTTCAGTTGAGACCAGTTTTCTTGGCTTTGACCTTTTTAAAGACAAATCCAGAAACCGACTATTAACCGAGGCATGGAGAATCGCTTCGAGACGGTGTACGGCAGCACCATCAAAAAATTGATCGTAATTCACGAATAACCAATCGCCGCCGGCAGGATAGTGGATCTCAAGAATGTGCTGATACATACGAGTCCAAATTTTGAGCGCTTGTTCGTATGTCATACTTAGGTTTCGCAGGTAGGGATCGCGTTTGCATTTGGACAGGATGCTTTCTGCTGTAGTCGAGGGATCCCGGAAAACGCAAACGAATACCGCGTCTCGAAGGAATGGTCGCCAGACGGAAAGCGTGTACGAAAAACGCGGGTCCTTAAAGCAGAAGGGCTCACGTCGCGTCAAATTAGCGATTCGCGCGCGCAATTTTCGGCTGAAATGAAATTGCGCGTTTACAGAAACAGCGGATAACCAGTGCTGCAGATGAGGCGGTCGAGACCGGAAAAAAAGATCGCCAACGATACCTCTTGGTCTAGTGGGAACAACTTCCGCAAGAAGTTGTTCATTTATCTCGTTGATTTCTGGGCTCTCGAAATATCCCTTCGGGTTTTGATCGTCTCCGGGGAGCAGATCGTTACCCATAAAGTAGCCCGCATTCGCTAGTATTCCGCAGGTAAGGCTCGTGCCGCTACGACCTGAACCAAGAACTAGACAATTACGCATATCACACGGATTTTGAGCGCTTTTCGAGGCAAGTTAGACAGTGATTCTCGTCTCGCAATCCCGGTTGATTGCTCACGCAAAGGTTAAAGGTTGCGACTTTACCCCCTTGGCAGAGCTATCGTTAAGTTCATGTTGGCTCCAATCTGGATGCAAGGCAAAGGCTGGATCGCCAACTACGGAAAACCTCGGACCGCTCTGGTAAGGCACAGCCAAGATGGTAAGTCGAAGACAGTCCTTCACCACATGCACTTCTTTGTACGGGCGAACATAACAGCCGATGGTCACATAGTAGTTGCCCGGAATGAGGACGTTGTAGTCAAAGCCGCATGTTATTTCGCGCAAGCCGGGATGATGCAGTTGTAAGTCGCTCCCGAGAGTGTTAACCGCAAACAAGAATCTGTTTCGATTGTCGTAGACGCGAACAGCATACGAGCTAGCTGCTACTTCCACGAAATGTCGCCAGACCATTCGCAGCGCGAATGGTTCACGATAGAGCAATGAGTCGCAGCTCCTGCCCTTACTGTCGAGAACTTCTGCTTCAATCAAACATATGTCAGCTGCCGTATTGCACTTCTCCGGCAGGCGATACGTTTGGCGAACGCTCGGATGGGTTTCGTGCAAATAGGAGGAGATTATGGCTGTAACGTCGCCTTCAGCAGCCATCACTCCGTCACGCAACAAAATGGCACGACTGCATAATCGGTGAATGGCGTCCATGTTGTGGGTAACGAAGATTATTGTACGCCCCTCTTTCGTTGCCACGTCCTCCATCTTCCCAAGACATTTCTTCTGAAACTCGGCGTCGCCTACCGCGAGCACTTCGTCGATGAGAAGAATCTCTGGGTCGAGGTGAGCAGCAACCGCGAAAGCGAGCCGTACATACATGCCAGTCGAATACCGCTTCGCCGGCGTGTCGAGGAACTTCTCTATCTCGGCAAAGGCGACGATTTCATCAAATTTTCTTCGAATTTCCGCCCGACTCATGCCGAGGATCGCGCCGTTCATAAAAATGTTTTCGCGCCCAGTTAGTTCCGGATGAAAACCTGTCCCGACTTCGAGAAGCGCTCCGACGCGACCGTAGATCTCTGCGGTGCCAGACGTCGGCTCTATGATGCGGCTCAGAATCTTCAGCAGTGTGCTCTTGCCTGCGCCGTTGCGTCCAATAATGCCGACTACTTCGCCTTTTTCAACATCGAATGAGACACCCTTGAGCGCCCAGAATGTTTCTGACGTACGTCGGCTATTCCGTCCCAAACGTGCCAGCAAACGCCCTGGCAATTTGGTCAGATCGTCCCGCAGCGTCCGGTAACCCCCCAGCCCGCCCGGCTCATGCGCAATCCTGAAAGACTTGCTTAGGTTTCTAACAGAGACGGAAATGTCCGACATTTTTCCCAGGAATAAGCGCGAAAATTAGATCATATCGGCGAAGCTGCGTTCGACGCGGCGAAAGAAAAATGCGCCACTGAACAAGGCAAGTAAGGATGTCGAGACGGTAATGCAAAGAATCTCTGCGCTCAACGCGTTACTCCCCAACACCGCCCAACGGAAGCCCTCAATGAAACCGACGGCGGGATTTAAGGCGAAGAGCCATTGCCACCTTTCGGGCACCATGCTCATTGGGTACACGACAGGGCTTGCGTACATCCACACCTGAACGAAATACGGCAAGGCATTGGTGCAGTCACGGTACTTGACGCCGAGCGCTGAAAACCAAAGGGCAACACCAGTTGAGGTAAGAGCCATCAAAATGAGAATACCCGGAATTGCGGCCAGCCGAAACGTTGGCTGGACTCGATAAATTGCCATCAACACCGCGAGCACGATCAGTATGACAGCGAAATCGACGAGCCCACGAAGGGTCTGGGCGAGCGGGATAAGCAACTTGGGAAAATAAACTTTGGAGACAAGTTGAGAGTTGCGCACAAGACTAGTCCCGGCGCGTTGCAGCGCCTGGGAAAAATAGGTCCAAACGGTTACCCCGCAAAAAACGAACAATAAATACGGCGCGCCGTCGCTGGGAAGCTTCGCCACTCGGCCAAAAACGACTGCGAAAGTCACCGCCGCAACGAGCGGCTGTGCCACTACCCAAACAACCCCCAGCGCCGTTTGCTTGTATAAAAGCTTGATATCGCGCTGCACCAAAACCCAGAGGAGATCGCGGTATCTCCAAATTTCACGAACATTAAGGCCGGCCCATCCCCTGGTCGGTTGAATGCGATAAGTCGGCTTTCTCCATTGCTGGGCCAGTGTGGCTGGCCTTCGCGGTTCGATCTCAGTCATCAAGGTCACACATTCCGCGTTCAAGAGAGCAACGTTAAGGTACTGCTCGCCGAGCGCAAGGAGAGGCCTCACCCACTCATCTCGAAACTAGCTCGCTTTTTTCAGGTTCTCGCAGAACTCTGCCGCGTAATCGGCCCAAGTCCTCGGTTCCCGAGACTCGATTTCATTAATCAGTTCCTCACGCCACGCAGGCTGCGTCACCAGTGCGATTATTGCCTGTGAAAGTTGCAATGGATCGCGAACATCGCATGTCAAGCAAGCACCGTCTTTTGCGATCTCGGCCATTTCACCAAAATTTGCGCAGATACACGGGCGGCGATTCCACAAGCTTTCGACAATGGGAAGACCGAACCCCTCGACTAACGATGGATATACACTGAAATCGCAGTCGCGATAAAAATCACTAAGCTGACGATCGGTTACCTTACCGTGCCAGGTGATGCTTCGGTTCCGCGCCGCCGCACGGTTCACGAGATTAACAATGGATTCTGCACCTTTGTAGCGATCGCCAACCAAATGAAGCTGTACGGGATTCGAGATCGCGGCACAAGCCAGGTCGAATGCTTCGAGCAAGGTTTTGTGATTCTTGCGAGCGTCCAGTGTGGAAACGCAGAGAATCTTTACAGGACCGGAAAAATCGACCTCCTTCGCCGAACAACGCTTCTCGCCAACCAATTCACCAGAAAGTCGGCAAACGGTTAACTGCGGACGTCGTTGCCCATGCTTTTGTACAAAGGCGCGAAACTGTTCTGCCGCGGAATTGGAGACGGCGATGACAAGATCAGTGCCGCAAAGTACTTTCATGTATTCAGGATGACGTTTTACAGCGTCAGGACGCATCGAGTCCGGATGAGAGAGCGGGATCGCGTCGTGAAAGATGGCGACCACGCGCATTTTTCGACGCCGCGCATAGTCAATAACTCGCAGAGCTCGATTGCCATAAATTATTTCCGGCAAGGCAAGCCATGATCCGATTGGAAATTGGGAGCGAACGTTTTCGAAAGGTTTAATTACTCCCAAGCGCTTGTTCTCCTTCCGATTCAGCGGCAATAAACCGCCACGCCACTTCGACCAGCGCATTATTTGGAAATCAACGCGATGCTCACGCAGTCCCCAGAGCAAACCACGCACGACGGTTTGCGTTCCAGTTCTCGCCCCGGTCTTTGCGGCGTGAGTTGCATCGACAAAAATTGTTCCCATCTTGCGCGGATTCGCCACTGTCGGAGAGAAACGGGTACAAATCCTCGATGACTTCGCTTGACCAACGGCTATCGCGACCCGCTCGACTCGCGCTCGTGTGCGTGGTCTGTGTGCTTCCGCTGCGTTATATATTAAACCGGTTCTCGCCAGAAACGTACTTTACAAGTCTGATCTATTACGGCGAATATTTTTTTCCGAACGCGATACCGGAGGTGCGGCAGATAAAGCCAAAGATTAGCTCCTTCGCTGGCTACGACGGCCAATTCTATTCGCAGATAGCTATCCATCCATCGTTAAGAACACCCGGACTCAAGGAGTCGCTGGATGCTCCCGCGTACCGCGCGATGCGGCCCCTTCTGCCGTGGCTAAGTTATCTTGCAGGATTTGGGCGCCCCTTCTGGATAGTGCAAGCTTACGCTCTGTCCAATCTGCTATTCTGGTATTTGCTCGTTTTTTGGCTCCTGCATTACCTGCGTCCAACGTCACGTCGCGACTATTTATGTATTCTCGCAGCCTGCACAAGTTCCGGGGTGCTGTTTTCGCTGCAACGGGCACTGCTGGACCTTCCTGCGGCTACACTCTGCTTCTTTGGGGCGTCGCTGACAGAAAAATATGCTCTGGTCGCGATTGCCGGAGCAGTCCTAACGAAAGAGACGTACGTGTTGCAACTGGTCGAAAGACGTTTCCGCAGAGGAAAGACAGGGAGTATCGCTGCAGCAATAACCAAGTACGGATGTATTTTAGTTCCAGTGCTACTGTGGCATGGATATGTGCGCTTCACCTTTGGACCAACTCACTTCGGAGCAAACTTCGGCTGGCCATTTTCCGGATATCTTGCGGCTATACTCAAAGCAATAAGAACGTTGCCTTATAAGCACTTCAGCTTCTCATCGATTACATCTCTGCTTGCGCCACTCTCCCTGCTTGTCCAGGGCTTCTACCTCTTTTGGGCGCCACGATGTGGCGCAATTTACCGCCGGACTGGAATGGCGTTCGCTATAAGCTCCATCTTTCTCAGCAGCGACGTCTTTGTGGAGCAAGTATCGTATTGCCGCGATTTGATACCAGTTAGTCTCGCGTTCAACATTACATTGATGCAAAACAAACTACATCGCTTCGTATTCTGGTTTGTTGCTGGCAATTTGGGTTTAACGACGGGTTTGGTGTGGCTAATCCGTGGATAAAAGGCAGGCACATTGCGATCCAAGCCAAAAACGGTCGCCGTAATCAAGGTTGATCTCGAGTGGGAACCTTTCGGCCAAAATGTTACGAACCGAAAAAGACGGACCTAGGGCATATTTCAATGCCGATTTGAGCATGCGAAGCCCACCCACTTTCGTCGTTTCCCTAGCACGCATGGCCTCTTTCAAATCCAAGTCTAAACATTCGAGGAACGTCATGGCGTCAGGCTGCGGCGTGGATTTTGTTGCCCAAGCCTTCTCGCCGACAGGGGTTGCCTAACGAACGGCCTACAACGCCTGTTCGACAAAGTTGCGTCCGGAAGCAGACACTCGCTCGCGCTGCACCGTCGCCGGAATTTCGAGCCAACCGGCCTCGTCAAAAAACCACGAACGCCGCTCCAGTTTCACGAAAAGCGCCTGCGCTGGTGAGAACATGTCGATAGGAATAGTCAGTTCGCCGACAAACGCATTACCGCAATACCATGCCGTGGCGAGACGCCGCCCAGTAGCACAGTCGGATATTTCGACATCTGCAGAGCGCACAGGGAGGCGAATATTCACGCAACGCAACACACCAGTCGCACCATGTCCCAAAACAAAAAGTGCTGGCTCAACAGCGTGGACTGCTTTCACCGGAAGCTTCAGCTTGAGATCAAGCGTATGCGGATGTCTCGAAACGGATTGGATCGAGCCGTCAGTGATCGTTGCATCCCGCGCATGGAGCTTCAGCAAACGTTCGGGACGAGCAGCATAATTGAGAAATCGTTTTCTCGATAATTTGAGCTGCGTTTTATGGCAATGTATCGCCCGGAGTTTTATCACCTTTTCAGAGTCGGATTGTTGAAATTTCTGCGCCCGATGAAAAAACGCCGAGCTACGACCGTGCACGACATAGCTGCAGATCGACAGGGGCGGTTCGTTTACAAGAAGCTCTGCGCAGACGAGCCGAAGCATCACGGCCAGCGCATTGTGGTCGGGATGCGTATCGGTAATTGAAGGCACCAGAAGGTCTGTTGGCGCCCACTCGACGATGATCGTTGCAAAATGTCCGAGAACAGATTCGCAATCGCGCGTTAACAAAGATGTCAGGCTCTGATCGGGTAAAGCGAGAAAGCGCGCGGACGATGGTTGCAACCCTAGGGCGCGCAAAGCGGCCAGTGCTTCTGCGCGGCGAAGCTTGCCCCAGCGCCTGCGATCAGTTGCATTCAAGCGCCACTTGCGTTCTAACAAGCGTTGCGGCCACGGATTATCTTCACCGTCCGTGGCATAAACGACACGAACGGATGCGTGTGCGCGAATAGCACGTTGCAAAGGAATACTGCAGGCAAGCGACTCATCGTCCGGATGCGGCGCGAAAATCATCAAGCGCGAGTCGGAATCAAAGGCCGGGACAATCATGCTGACGGTCTTTCCATTAGATAGGCTAAGAGAGCTTATAAAAGAGTCGGTTATCCGCTTTAGCAAGACGAATGCTGTTTCTCAAAAGGCGTAAAGTGGCGATCCGCAGCCCGGCCCAAAGCAGAGCGAGACCTTGTCCGGCTGAGGTCTGCACAAATGTGTGCTTCCGGACTGGAGAAACCGCGCGCCTTCATCCGGTGTCCCGTCCAGCAAGCCTGTCACCTGAGAATCCCGCCCTATAATTTCATATCACGACCTGCCATGGCGAGAAATCACCGTGCCGCTCGTCAGCGAACTACGTTGAACGGTCTAAGCAATCGATGGAGCCGACCGCGATCCGGCGTTATATTAGTTTTGTGATGACTTCGTTTCCTTACTCCGCAGTGACGCACCCCGTCACCCGCGGCAGCTCATCTTGTTCTCGTTGGGCGGCAACATCCACCATCTCTTCGTTCATATCGTGAAAATTGTCGGAATTGGACTTAATAAGACTGGGACGAAGACGTTGGGCAAGTGCATGCGCTGCTGGAATATGAAGCACATATCTTTTTCGGCGCACGCCTTTGACTATTGGAGAAACAACGATGTCGCCGCCATCATGAGGCTTGTCGGAGAGTATGATAGTTTCGAAGATTGGCCTTGGCCATTGATTTATAAGGGAATCGATGAGGCATTTCCAGAAGCGAAGTTCATTCTAACCACCAGACAATGCCCTGACGTTTGGTTTGATAGTCTATGTAGGCATGCTGAGAGACATGGTCCAACAAT
>WNFP01002536.1_pt1 | contig 14525 bp, 8 predicted proteins | sample 5400201 | NCBI WGS metagenome assembly WNFP01 (sample SAMN13153355, study PRJNA577476) | soil metagenome | isolation source: 115 cm saprolite under Madrone tree | place: USA:California | collected 2016-06-14
CCGCGTATTCCAATTGTGCCGCCACCTGAACCAACTCCAGGGCCCGCCGCGCGAGTTCTCTTCTCACGCGCTGGTCGGAGACATGATTGCGTCGCTTCAAGAGACCCCACGCCACGTCTCGCAGACCGGCGGCTGATTGCTTCGGTGTCTCAGTTGACTTTTTCATTGCTCACCTCAGGAACGATGTCCACAAGCGCGACGTAGAAATTCAAACGCCAAGGGGTTGATACCATTGCTGAAAGACGACGATCCGGCCAAAGGCAGACGGCTATTCGACGACACGTTGCCCGTGCTGACGCCTGCGGATCCGCGGCGCGGCGAAAAGGTCGCTGGAGAGCGTGCCGCCGAAAACCGCATCGCGAAGCGATCTCGGTGTCTTTTGATGTCGTTACTATTCTTCGATCTCGACGCTTGCCACGGTTCAAGACATCAATGATCGGAGTTGTAACTCGGTCGAACGAGGGGCGGGCAGCCAGCTCCGCTTGGCGATAAGCTGGCCATCCCCTGCTGCTGCCTTTGGGCAGGGTCGCAAGGCGGTGGCGGATCGTCCTTCGCGCTCGTGCATCCAACCAGGCAGACGCCGAGGACCGACAACACAACCGTCGCGTTGATCGTCGACCGAACTCGGTCCATTACATTTCCTACATGTTCCGGGGGCTTCGCCATCTGGCTCTCCTTTTTCTTGCCCTACGGAACGAAGGTGTTGATGAAACACTCAAACAAAAACCCCATATCAATTGCATTCGGTGTTGAGAGGAACTCAGGAATGGATCGCGGTGACCTGGCCAATCTGACCGCCTTCGTCGCGGTTGCCGATCAACGGAGTTTTCGAGCCGCGGCAGTGCGTCTCGATGTCACGCCCTCGGCGCTCAGCCACTCGATGCGGCAGCTGGAGGCGCGTCTCGGGGTGCGCTTGCTGAATCGTACGACGCGCAGCGTATCGGTGACCGACTCCGGCCGGCGTCTGCTCGACCGGCTGCGGCCGGCGATCGATCAAATCGCCGGCGCGCTGGAGAATCTGGACCAAGAACGGCTTCGTCCTTTGGGTCATCTGCGGATCCACGTGGCGAACCAGCAAGCGGCGACGGCGGTGATCGTGCCGGTATGGGACCGCTTCCTGTCGACCTACCCGGAGGTCCAGCTCGAGGTCCATGTGGGCGACGGGCCGACCGACATCGTGGCGATGGGATTCGACGCCGGGGTAGGGCCGCGGCACGCCGCCGCGGCTGATATGATTGCCGTCCGGGTAACGGGACCGATCAAGCTAACCATTGTTGGCGCGCCGGCCTACTTCGCGCGGCAATCGCCGCCGCGCACGCCCGACGATCTCGCCCGCCATAGCTGCGTCCAATACCGTCTGGCGGGGGATCGCTTGCTTGAGTGGCCGTTAGCAAAGGGCGGCAAGACGTGCCGGGTTGCGGTGGACGGCCGGGTAATGGTCAACGATCCCCATTTGGCCGCTCGCGCGGCGGTCGATGGACTAGGCATTGCACTCACGCTCGAAACTCTGGCCGAGCCGTTCCTGCGCTCGGGGCAGCTGGTCCAAGTGCTGGAGGACTGGTCGCCGTCGTTCGAGGGGTTCTACGTCTATTATCCTGGGCACCGGCAGGTCCCGGCCGGCCTGCGCGCCTTCATCGACATGATCCGCGCCGCCTGCGGCTCGGCGCCGGCCAGAAGTTCACGCAAGAACCCTTTTACCAAGGACTGAGCGAGCTGAAGTTACTCTAACAGCCCGTCCTGTTCGCAGCCCTATGTCTTCGTGGAAGACGCATCTAGCCAGGCGAAAACCTGGATGGGCTCGGCAAAGCCCTTGATGATGTGCCAGCCGATCGAGTCGGCGCCCGGCAGGGTGAGCAGCCCCGCAAAGCGCTCGGACATCAGCAGAGGCTGGGAGGTCGATCCGCAAAGGCCCTCGATGCGACTGGTGAGGTTGACGTCGCGTCCGATTACCGTGAAATCGAGCCGTTCGCCGGCACCAATGTTGCCGTAGCTCACTTCTCCGAAATGGAGTGCGATGCCAGCGCGCAACTCTGCATCGGGCAGCGACGTGGCGGCGAGCCGTTCATGTATCAGGCGCGCGGCTTTGAGGGCCGTGGCGCAACTGGAGGAGGAGCCCGCGGCGTCATGGAAAAAGGCCAACACGCCGTCTCCCATGAATTTCAGGATCTCGCCGCCGCACTCGGTGACCACTGGGACGACCTGGTCAAAGTAGATATTCAGCAATTCAAGCATGCGTTCGGCCGGCAGCCGATTGGAGAGCTCCGTGAAGCCGCGCATGTCACAGAACATGAGTGCGGCTTCCAGCGTCTCGACATCGCCCCGGCGGATGTGGCCCGACATTATGCGTTTTTCCGCATCCATGCCGACGTAGGTGTCCAGCAGCGTCCTGGTCGTGCGACGCCACATCTTGAGCTCGATTGCGCTTCGGAGCGCTGGAAGGATCCGACGCAGCAACGCCTGGTCGTTGGGGGAAAAGCCCGTCGCCTGTCGCGTACCGAATGTGACGGCGCTTACGGACCTTGCGGCGGCGCCGTGAATCATCGGTGCGAAGATGAACTCGGCCAGATCGCGCCCGGCGAAGAAATCAGGCAGCCGCCACCGCCGGTCGTCCACGCCTAAGACCAGCCAGGTTCTAGTCGTCATCACGTGCCAAACGGGGCTCTGCTGGACACGCGGTGACCCCTCCTCGCTATGCTCGATGTCCAGAACAGCGACGAGTTCCCCAGGGGCCCAGGCCAATGAGCGCCCCAGGACTGTCGGATGCAGAGTCCGCAAATGGAATACCATCCAGTGGAGCGGCATCCCCGCTTCGCTCAGCTTCGCGCCCAAGCTGCCGATGAGCCCCGTCCCATCCAGCTCATGACATTCATCACTGGCGAGCCAGTCGATGATTTCGAGTGCATTCTTGTCCATCGCGATTGCCGCGGGCGGTTCATCCAGTTGCATACTGCCTCTTTCCGGCCGGGGCGGCCAACTTGTACGCCGCGAATTCAAGTTCCTTGCTGAGCGTCGAGCCGGGTGTCGCCGGCGGCAGGCCCCTCATACCTTGCCAGTCCATCGAGCCCAGGCGGTCAGAACGAAAACGCAAACGGCGACGAGCATATGCCGGTCATCGTTGCCTCCCGATTCAGTGAAGCCTACGCGGGCCTTACTGCAACTCCCGACGCAATGCCTCGGCCAGCTGCTCATACTCCGACATCTCGTTGTAGACCTGTGCCGAGATGCGCACCCAGAGACGGCCGGCGAAGGCGAAGATGGGCACTTCGATCCGGTGGTGCTCCCAAAGCCGGACGTTCAGAGCCTTGGCGGTGTCGATGTCGCCGGGCAGGGCGGTCGGCAACGCAATCGTGGCCATGGCTCCGCGCATTGACGCCGGCGATGCGGTCAACGTCCCGAACTTCGCCACCAGGAGCTCGGCGGCGCGGCGCGCCAGATCCTGGTTGTGGTTGCGAACCGCCCGGTCGCCGATCTTGCGATAGAAATCGATCGCCGCGGGCACCGCCAGCCAGGCGGAAGGATCGCGGGTGCCGGTCCAGGTGAATTCCGCCTGGAAACCCTTGCCGTAACCGTGGGAAATCACTGTCGGATGAATATCGGCTTGCGAGCCGGGGTCGGCCCAGAGAAATGCGGCACCCTTCGGCGCGAACAGCCATTTATGGGCATTGCCGGTCACCCAATCCGCGCCCAGCGCCGTCACGTCGAAATCGATCTGGCCCGGCGCATGGGCGGCGTCCACCAGAACCTGGGCACCGACGGCCTTGGCCGCCTGCGCGATCTCGGCCACCGGCAGGATCGTCGCCGTGGGCGAGGTGATGAGATCAAGAACCACCAGTCGCGTGCAGGCGGAAAGCTTGCCGGTCACCGCCTCCAACACCTCCGTCGGGCCGCTGACGGGAAACGGCAGATGGACCTCGACGAGAAGCGCGCCGCTTTCGGCAGAGACATGGCGCAGGACGTTGCGCACGGCCGGATAGATGTGATCGGTGATCAGTATTTCATCGCCGGGCCTCAAACGCAGCGAGCGCAATACCGCGTTGCAGCCGGCCGTCGCGTTCTCGACAAAGACGAGATCGGCGGGCCCGGCGCCGACGAAATCGGCAAGGGCGGCCGACGCATCCGCCAGCCGCTGCGGCAATTCCCGCGACATGAAGCGCACCGGCTGTGACTCCAGCCGGTGACGCAGATCGGATTGCACCGCCAGCACCTCCTTGGGCGCGGCGCCATAGCTGCCGTGATTGAGGAAAGCCATGCCGGGTTCCAGCAGGAAACGTTCGCGCATGCCCGGCCCGAAATTGGCGATCATGGGCGCTCGCAAAAAATCATCAGGAATTCCCCGTCAAAGCCGCCAGCAGGAAGGCGATCAGCACATAGCCCATCACCTTGTGGAAATAGAGGTAGTATTTGGGCCAGGCCTGCAGATCGAAGGCGCCGTGCTCGATGCGCAGCGTGACGAAGGGCAGCAATGCATCGAAGCTGTAGATCAGCCGGTCGACGAAGCGCATGGCCCGCAAACGCACAGCCGGATCGAAGCCAAAGATGATAGCGCCCAGCGGTACCAGGACCAGGATCCAGATTCCGGCACGCTGGGCATAGAGCCCGAAACCGATGATGGCCCAGCGCATGGCCTGCCAAACCCAGGCGATCCCCGTCGCATTGTGCCATTCGCGCATGTTGCCGGCGTAGAGCACCTGCTTGGCCGTGTCGGCGAATCCCGCGCCGCGCAGCACGTCGGAGAGCGCGCGATAGGGCTGCGGAGAATAGAGAGGCTGCTTGGCAAGCCAGTCGACGAATGTCGCCGGATCGCGTCCGGTCACGTCGTTGGCGCCGCCCGCCTCGCGATAGCCACCCAGCTGCTGATAGGTGAAACCTTCCAGATCGAGTTCGGTCGGCCAGGCTTCCGGCAGATCCTGCAGCGCCTTGGCGCTGACGTTGCGCAGGGTCAAGCGAGCGCTGGGGCCCCAGGCGATCGTCGCATAGCCCTTGCTGGCCAGGCGAATTTCGGCGCCGATGGTGGTCCCGGTCAAATCGACGGAATTGAAGCGGCCCGCGGTCAAATCGACATTGGCGCCGACATGGGCGAAGGTCATGCGCAGCGGCCCCACGATAGTGGCATCCTCGGTGATACTGAGACTCTGGCCGATGGTGATGCCGTCGAGATCGACGCCTTTGGCGAAGCGCGACTGGGTCATCACCACCCCGCCGTCGATTCGTGCGTACCGCAGGCTGAGTTCGTCGTCGAATTCGGAATGGCGCCCCAGAGCCAGCAGATGGCCGATATGGGCGGCGGGCATCGACAGCGGTCCCACGACATGGGAGCTATCGAGGCGCATGCTGTAAGCGACGTCGGCGTCCGGCAGCGCGACTGCCTGGAACGTCGCCTTGCCGTCCATCGCCAGATCGCCGCCGATCTTGATGCCCTTCATGTTGAGCGGCCCGCTGAGATCATCCCCAGTCATGAGCAGATTGCCGGCGATGACGGCCCCCGGCAGGTCGACCTTTTCGAGCCTCGATTTCTCCAGGAAGATGTCGCTGCCGACTTGGACATTCTCCAACCAGGCCCAGCCGGTGATGACGCAATCGCGCAAGGTCAGATCGCCGGCGATCACCGCCCCCAGCAGGTTGATGCCCGGCAGATGGGCGGTGTGAATGCTGAGATTATGGGCGACGTTCAGGCGCTCGAGATTGAGCCCGCGGCTGATGGTGATGGTGTCGAGATTGGCGCTGCCCCCGATGGTGGTGCGCACCATGCTGATATAGGCGGCCTCGGCGCCGTCGTTGAACTTCAGATTGGCGCCGAGCTTGGCGCCGTCGAGGTCGAGCAGGCTGGCGAAGCGCGAGCCGGCGAAGGAGACTTCCTCCGGATCGGAGAGCCCATGAAAATCCACGTTGCCGAGGAAGTCCGAGCGCTCCAGCGCCAGCTCGAAACCGGGCGCGGCATTGGCCAGCGCGAGGGCATCGACGAAATGGGCGCCGGCGATATGAACTCCCGAATGGGGAACCTGGCCACGCAGATTGGCGTCGAACAGCAGGGCGTTCATGAACCGCGCGGAGATATCGTTGGCAAAGGGCGTGCCCGGCAGCCCGGCGGCGAAATCGGCGGGCTTGCCGGCGCAGATCTGGCCCCAGGCCCAGGCTTCCGACGCCGACCAACCCGGCTTGGCGGCTGCCAGGCAAGCGGCCGTGTCTTCCGCGCGGGCCGGGCTGGCCAGAGCGAAAACCGCAAGCAAGGCGAGGACGAGGCGATACAGCGGCATGACGTTTCCGGAGGGAAATTGCCGCTTTCTCTAGCAGGCCGGGACGCCCGCGCATAGACGGCGCGCGAAACGCTCCGTTATACTTGATCGGGACCAGGGGAACGGCAGGGAACGTGACCGGCTTCGAGAAAAAGACGCTCGCCGACTGGGAAGAGCTTGCGGCCCGCGATCTCGGCGGCAAGCCGGCAGACTCCCTCGTGCGTGCCACGCCGGAGGGCATTCCGGTCAAACCCCTCTACACGGCGGCCGATCTGCAAGGCCTCGAGCAGCTCGATAGCCTGCCGGGATTTCCGCCCTATTTGCGCGGGCCGCGGGCGACCATGTATGCCAACCGGCCCTGGACCATCCGTCAATACGCCGGCTTCTCCACCGCCGAGGAATCCAACGCCTTCTATCGTCAGAACCTGGCGGCGGGCCAGATGGGTCTCTCCATCGCCTTCGACCTCGCGACCCACCGGGGCTACGATTCCGATCATCCCCGCGTCATGGGCGATGTGGGCAAGGCGGGCGTCGCCATCGACAGCGTCGAGGATATGAAGATCCTGTTCGATGGCATTCCGCTGGACCGCATGAGCGTTTCCATGACCATGAACGGCGCGGTCCTGCCGGTGCTCGCCGCCTTCATCGTTGCCGGCGAGGAACAGGGCGTGGATCGCCGGCAGCTCGCCGGCACGATCCAGAACGACATTCTCAAGGAGTTCATGGTCCGCAATACATATATCTACCCGCCCGGACCCTCGATGCGCATCGTCGCCGACATCATCGCCTTTACCGCGGCGGAGATGCCGAAGTTCAATTCGATCTCCATCTCCGGCTATCACATGCTGGAGGCTGGTGCTACGGCCGTACAGGAACTCGCTTTCACCATCGCCGACGGCATCGAATACGTCCGCGCCGCACTGTCGCGGGGCTTGGCAATCGACGCCTTTGCCCCGCGGCTTTCCTTCTTCTTCGGCATCGGCATGAATTTCTTCATGGAGATCGCCAAGCTGCGCGCCGCGCGATTACTCTGGGCGAAGCTGTTGCAGCCCTTCGGGGCGAAGGATCCGGCGAGCCTGGCGCTGCGCACCCATTGCCAGACCTCCGGCGTCAGCCTGACCGCCCACGACCCCTACAACAACGTCATTCGCACCACCATAGAGGCCATGGCCGCCGTGTTGGGTGGGACCCAATCGCTGCATACCAACGCCTTCGACGAGGCACTCGCGCTGCCCACCCCGGCATCGGCCGCCATCGCGCGCAACACCCAGCTCATCCTCCAGGAGGAAAGCGCCATCACCCACGCGATCGATCCGCTGGCCGGCAGCTATTACGTCGAATCCCTGACCGCTTCGCTGGTCGCCGAAGCTGAAAAACTCATCGCCGAGGTGGAAAAGCTCGGTGGCATGACCCGCGCGGTGGAGGCCGGCATGCCCAAGCTGCGCATCGAGGAAGCCGCCGCCCGGCGCCAGGCCCGCATCGATCGCGGCGAGGAAGTGATCGTGGGAGTCAACAAATACCGCTCGAGCGAGCGCGCCGAGATCGACATTCTCGATATCGACAACAGCAAGGTGCGGGCAACCCAGATCGCGCGGCTGGCCCAGGTCAAAGCGGCGCGCAACCCCGCCAGGGTCGAGGCGGCCTTGGATGCCCTGACGCAAGGGGCCGCGGGCGAGGCCAACCTTCTGACGCTCTCGGTCGATGCGATGCGTGCGCGGGCCACCGTGGGCGAAGTCTCCGCGGCGTTGGAAAAGGTCTTTTCCCGCCATCGGGCGACGACCCGGGCGATTGCCGGGGTCTATGGCGCTGCTTACGACGGCGACCCCGAGTTTCGCCGCATCCAGCAGGATGTGGCAGCCTTCGCCGAGGAGCGCGGCCGGCGCCCGCGTATGCTGGTGGCGAAGCTGGGCCAGGATGGCCACGACCGCGGCGCCAAGGTGATCGCCACGGCCTTTGCCGATATCGGCTTCGACGTGGATATCGGCCCGCTGTTCCAGACGCCGGAAGAAGCCGCCCGCCAGGCCATCGAAAACGATGTGCATGTGGTGGGCGTCTCCACCCAGGCCGCCGGCCACAAGACCCTGGTCCCTCAACTGATCGAGGCGCTGGCCGCGGCCAATGCCCGCGACGTGCTGGTGGTCTGCGGCGGCGTCATCCCGCCCCAGGATTACGATTTCCTGAGAAAGGCCGGCGTGGCCGCCATATACGGCCCCGGCACCAATATCCCGCGCGCGGCGGCCGAGATTCTCGGCCTGATCCGCCGCCAGCGGCTTGCCGCCTGAGCCGTGCGCATCCTCGAGGACGGGCCCAATCGCGTTACCTTCGGCATCGGGATCTTCCTGACACTGATCTGGCTCATCGCCTTTGCCCTCTACATCGACACGCAGATCGGCTGGGGCAGTGTGGCGGCGCTGCTGCCCAGCGAGCTGGGCGGCCTGCTTGCCGGGGTCACGGCACCCCTTGGTTTTCTCTGGCTCTTTCTCGCCTTCCTGAAGCGCGGCACCGATGTGGAACGCCACATCGAGGCCGTGCAGAGTGAATTGCGCAAGCTCTCGTATCCCCCGACCGATGCCGAGGCCAAGACCATGCGCCTCGCCGATGCGTTGCGCCGCCAGGTCGAGGTCCTGAATTCCGCCAGCGGCCGGGCCCAGGAACAGTTGGGCAAGACGGGCGCGGCACTCGAGGCCCAGGCCAGGCAGATCGCCACGGTCGCCGATCAGGTCGCAAGCAAGGTAAGCGTGGCCAGGGAGGCACTGGCCGGCGAGACCGCGGCACTCGACGATCGCATCGGCAGCGTCGGCAAGGCTCTGCGCGGCCATGTGGCCGATCTGGAAATCAAGCTCGCTGACGCCGGCAGGCGCCTGGATGACCAGGCGAATGGATTTGCCGCCCAGGTCGAAGCGGCCCGGCGTGCGCTCGGCGACCCGGTCGATGAATTGGCGGCGCTTGGCGACAAGCTGGCGGCTCAGCCGGCCGGTTTCGCCAAAGTGGCCCGCGAACAGAATGCCGCGCTGATTGCCGCCTTCGAGGCCGCGGGCCAGCGCTTTACGTTCAGCATCCAGGGCCAGACCCAGATCGTGAATGCTGCCTTCGACGTGGCGGGCCAGCGCTTTGCCGAGGCAACCCAAGATCAGGGCGCGGTCTTGGTGAGTGCAGCCGTCCGCGCGGCCGGTGAGCTGGAGAGCCGATTGCGCGGCAAGGCCGAGGAAATGAATGGGTTGTTCGATCGGCTGGCGGAACAGGGCCGGGCGGCGCAGGACCTGGTGCAATCCCATCTGGCCGATCTCGCCAAGGCCGCCGCCGAAGCCGAGTCGATGGGTGCTTCCTTGCGCGCCAATCTGCAGGACAATGTGAGCGCCATCCGCCATAGCGCGGCGGAGTCCAGTGCCACGGCCCAAGGCCTGGGCGGCATGCTGGAACAGCGCGCTGCCGAGATCGCGCGCACCATCGAGGCGCAAAGCCGCGATTTGAGCGAGACGCTGACCCGTCATACTGGATCGTTGGCCGATCTTCTGCGCCGGCAGAACGAAGCCTTGCTGCGCGATGTCGCCATCGGCGGCGGCGAGGCAGTTCGCGAGTTGCGCCGCGAAACGGAAGACGTTGCGGGCGCGCTGGGCGAGGTGCATCGCCAGACCGAAGCCTTGCGCGGATCGCTGCAGGCCCAATCCCACGAAAGCACTATCATCGCCGATCGCATCGCCATCGAGGCCCAATCCATCGTCACCGTCTTCCGCCGCGAGGCGCAATTTCTGGCAGCGGCCACAGGCAAGGCCTCGCTCGAGGCCCGCGAACTGGCCGAGACGCTGCGCCGCCAGGTGGAGGAGATCGCCCAGGCGGCCGGCCAGGCGACCGACAGTGTCGCCTCCCTGCAGAGTGATGTCGACTCGCGCCTGCAACTGATCGCCTCGGAAACCGAAGCGGCCGCGGGCCGGGCGGCCAATGTGGCCGAGACCTATCGCCAGCGGGCCCTCGAATTGGGCGAGGCGACGGAGCGCGAGCATGGCCGGATCGCTGCCATGGGCCGGACCATCCGCGAGGAAGCCACCACCCTCACCAAGATCGCGGTCGACGCCATGGAACGCCAGCAGGCGGTTGCCGCTGCCTTCCGCCAGCAGACCGATGAATTGACGCGCGTCGTCCAGCAGGGCGATTCCCGCGTCAGCCATCTGCATCAGGCGGTGCGCGATTTGACGGCCGAATTGGCCGTTGCCGCCAGCGAGGCCTCCCGCCAGGCGGAGGATACGACCCAGGCTTTCAAGGGCGAGTCCGACGCGCTGATGAACATTGCCCACCAGGCGACCCAGCAAGTGGCGGAGGTGAAGAATTCCGTCAGCGAGCAGATGAACGAGCTGGGCCAATTGGCGCTGCGCAGCGGCCAGCTCGCCCAATCGGTGCGCGACATGCTGAACAAGCCGGTGGCCGAATTGACCGCCGCGGCCAGGCTTGCCGAGGGTCAAGCCGGCACCGCGCGCGCCGATGTGGCGGCGCTGCGCGAGGAGATCCAGCAACAGGCCTCTCACCTGACGGCCGCGGCCGATCAGGCCGCCCGCCAATTGGCGGCGCTGGGCAAGGAAATCGACGCCAAGGCCGAGGCCCTGGTGAGCGCCACCGACTACGCCCTCAACAACGCGGATAATATCGGCAGCAAATTCGAAGAACAGGCGGGCAAGCTCGGCACCACGGTGGGCCAAGCCCTCCATCTGGCCGCGGGGCTGGGCGAGCATCTGCAGAAGCAGAGCGAGGCGCTGGCCGCTGCCACGGCCGCCGCCCAGCAGCAGATCGTCTCCCTGGGCGAGACCCGCCAGCACGCCAAGACCGACGGCTTCCTGCGCGCCGCCGCCGATCTCATGACCGAACTCAACAGCCTGTCGCTTGACATGACCAGCCTGCTGGACGCCGACGTGCCCGACGAGGTCTGGCGCCGCTACAAGGACGGCGATCGTTCCGCCTTCGCGCGGCGCCTGTTGCGCCTGAAGGACAGCTACGTCATTCCCGCGCTGGAACAGCGCTATGCCAAGGACCTCAAGTTCCGCGATCTGGTTATGCGCTTCACCGGCAAATTCGAAGATCTCCTGGCCCAGGCCGGCAAGGCCGACACCGACAACGTCCTCAGCACCGCCTTCCTCACTGCCGACATCGGCAAACTCTACCTCCTCATTCAGCGCAACCTGGGCAAGGCGACGGCGCATTGACGAGGAAAGACCCCCTCTACCTCATTCCCCCGCTTCCTTGACTTGCCTTTTGGGCGCGCCGATTTAGGGTGAGGTCATGACGTTCGCCGCTACGCCCCCCAAGAAATTCAACGGCCAATGGGCCGCCCTGGCGACCATGCTGCCGCACCTCTGGCCCAAGGGCCAGTTCGAGATGCGCGCGCGCGTGGTGGTGGCACTCCTCTGCCTGGCGCTGGCCAAATTCTTCAACATTTTCGTGCCCGTGCTGTTCAAGCGGCTGGTGGATGGCCTGGTGCACAAGGCCGATCTGGCCATTACCCTGCCACTCGGCCTGCTGTTGGCCTACGGCCTTGCGCGGGTCCTGACCCAATCCTTCAGCGAGCTGCGCGATGCGGTCTTCGCCCGTGTGGCGCAACGCGCCATCCGCAAGGTTGCGCTCGATACGTTCCGCCATCTCCACAGACTCAGCATGCGCTTTCACCTCGATCGCCAGACCGGCGGCCTTTCCCGCGTCATAGAGCGCGGGGCCAAGGGTATCGAGTTCCTGCTGTTTTTCGTGCTGTTCAACATCCTGCCGACCATTCTGGAGATCGGCCTGGTCTGCGGGATTCTCTGGTACCTCTACGACTGGCGCTATGCCGCCGTCACCTTCGTCACCATCGGTGGCTATATCTGGTTCACCTTCGCGCTCACCGAATGGCGGATCAAGCATCGCCGGCAAATGAACGAGGCGGACCAGGAGGCCAATACCAAGGCCATCGACAGCCTGCTGAATTACGAGACGGTCAAATATTTCGGCAATGAGGAGCACGAGGCGCGCCGCTATGACGTCGCCCTGCAGAGTTATGAAACCGCGGCGGTGCGCACCCGCGTCAGCCTTGCCTTCCTCAATATCGGCCAGAATGCCATCATCGCCGTCGGCGTCACCCTGCTCATGGGCATGGCGGCGATGGAGGTCGTCCAGGGCCGGGCGACCGTCGGCGATTTCGTGCTGGTGAACGCCTATCTGATCCAGCTTTATCTGCCGCTGAATTTCCTGGGCACCGTCTATCGCGAAATCCGCCAGGCGCTGATCGATATGGAGGCCATGTTCACCTTGCTCGGCGTCGATATCGAGGTGGCCGACAAACCGGGCGCTCCGCCCCTGAAAGTGGCGGGCGGGCGCGTCGAGTTCCGCCACGTCGCCTTCGGCTACGATCCCCGCCGCCCGATTCTGAAGGACGTGAGTTTCATCGTCGAGCCGGGGCGAACGCTGGCCATCGTGGGGGCCAGCGGGGCGGGAAAATCCACCATTTCGCGCCTGCTGTTCCGCTTCTATGACGTGACCGAGGGCACGATCCTGATCGACGGACAGAATATCGCCGACGTCCAGCAATCCTCGCTGCGCGCCGCCATTGGCGTGGTGCCCCAGGATACGGTGTTGTTCAACGACTCCTTGCATTACAACATCGCCTATGGCCGGCCGAGCGCGCGCGAGGATGAGGTGATGGAGGCGGCAAGGCTTGCCAGGCTCCACGATCTCGTGACACGCCTGCCCGACGGCTATGCCACCAAAGTGGGCGAACGGGGCTTGAAGCTTTCCGGCGGCGAAAAACAGCGTGTGGCCATTGCCCGCGCCCTGCTGAAGCAACCCACCATCATGCTGTTCGATGAGGCGACATCGGCGCTGGATAGCCGCACCGAGAAGGAAATTCAGAAGAGCCTCGCCGAGGTCTCGGCCGACCGCACCACGCTGATGATCGCCCATCGCCTGTCCACAGTCATCGATGCCGACGAGATCCTGGTGCTGGAGGATGGCCGCGTGGTCGAGCGCGGCCGGCATGGCGAGCTTCTGGTCAAGGGCGGCGTCTATTCCGCCATGTGGGCCCGCCAGCAGGAGGCGGCCGCCGTCGAGGAGGCTCGCCAATTGGTCGCGGTGAAGTGAGCGCGCCGCGATTGCCCGACGTGCCGGCCTTGACGGAAGCGATTGCCGGCGGCGATCGCCAGGCGCTGGCACGTGCCATCACTCTGGTGGAATCGACCCGGCCGCAGGATCGGCCTGCCGCCGATGCGTTGTTGGAAGGATTGCTGGCGCGCACGGGAAAATCGATCCGCCTGGGCATTTCCGGGGCGCCGGGCGTGGGCAAATCCACATTGATCGAATCTTTCGGACTTCACGTCCTCGGCCAAGGCCATCGGCTGGCTGTCCTCGCCGTCGATCCTTCCTCGCGCATCGGCGGCGGCTCTATCCTGGGCGATAAGACGCGCATGGCCGAACTCGCCGCCGACAAGCGAGCCTTCATCCGCCCCTCGCCCGCCGGCACCACGCTCGGCGGCGTCGCGCGGCGCAGCCGGGAAGCCCTGCTGCTCTGCGAGGCTGCGGGCTATGACGTGGTGCTGGTGGAAACCGTCGGTGTCGGGCAATCGGAAACCGCCGTCGCCGATATGACCGACATGTTCCTGCTTCTGCTCCAGCCTGGCGGGGGCGACGAACTACAGGGCATCAAGCGCGGCATCGTCGAACTGGCCGACCTGATCCTGGTGAACAAGGCCGATGGCGAACTGGCCGAGGCTGCGGGACGAACCGCCGCCGATTACGAGCATGCGCTGCGCCTGCTGCGCCCGGCCACACCCGGCTGGCAGCCGGCGGTGCAGCGCTGCTCCGCCCTGCTGGGAATCGGCATCCCGGAGATCTGGAAGACGGTGCAGCGCTACCGCAAGGCCGTGGGTGCGCCCGCCATCGCGGCCCGGCGCGCCAACCAGGCCAAGGCCTGGTTGCGCGCCGAGCTTTCCGACAGCCTGATGGCGGCATTGGCCTGCCATCCCGGGGTGGCGGGTCGCCTGCCGGCCTTGGAGGCCCGGGTGGCGGCCGGGGCCATGGCGCCAGGGGCCGCGGCCCGGGATCTGCTGGCCGCGTTTTTGGGCCCGAATGGGGGCTCTTAGGGCAGCGGGAGCGGCGGTTTGCCGCTTGACGGGCCAATGCTGGTAACGTAAAACCCCGCCCTGCTCGGGCGGCGTGCTGGCGCCGCCTATTTCGGTTTTACATCAAGAGGATCGTGGTCATGGCTCGACGCTGCGCCATCACCGGCAAGGGCGTGTTGACGGGTAACAACGTCAGCCACGCCAACAACAAGACGAGACG
>WNFP01007779.1_pt1 | contig 14524 bp, 13 predicted proteins | sample 5400201 | NCBI WGS metagenome assembly WNFP01 (sample SAMN13153355, study PRJNA577476) | soil metagenome | isolation source: 115 cm saprolite under Madrone tree | place: USA:California | collected 2016-06-14
TCACTTCGAACGGCAAGGCACCCGGATCTTCATCCAATTGCCGGATTTCATAGGTTGCAGTATCCGAATCGTCCCGCAGCGTGATCTCGATCAGCTCGGGCGAACTGCCCTGGAAAACGCGCTTAAAGCTGATCTTCGCGCCCGCAGCGGGCGTCGAAGCGGCTGCCGCGCTCGATAACCAACAACTAAGGCAGAAAAATACCAGCATGCCAGCTACGAGGACGCTCCTGGTCGATAGGCGTGGCTTCTTCATCGCGGCGGCTGAATTCGAGCGTCTGGAGCGCCCGAGGCTCGGGAAGCATTCCCTCCCCTAAGCGAGCGCGAGGATTTGACAGCTGACATCGCTGGAACTTCAAAACGCACCCGAAATTGTTCATGTTGCAGATGGCAGAGGGCCACCGCGAGGGCATCGGCGGCGTGTGCAGGTTCCGGAATCACGGACATTCCAAGCAGCGATCGCACCATCGCCTGAACATGCTGTTTATCGGCGTTGCCATAACCGGCGACCGAGGCTTTTATCAGGCGCGGCGCATAACTGTGTACCGTTATTCCGTGTTGCGCCGCAGCCAGCAGCACTACTCCGCGTACCTCCGCCAGGCGTAGCGCGGTCTTCACGTTCAACGCCGAAAAAATCGCTTCGACCGCCAGCGCATCGGGTGAAAAATCTCGCAGCAGTCCGCATATCAATGCGTGCACCGCTTGCAACGCAGCCCCTGCGGATTCTTTGCGAAGTTTCTCCGCCACCTTCAGCACGCCATAATGCACCATTCGGCAGTTCCGGCCATCCGACTCAATAATGCCGTAGCCGGTCGGACCAGCCGCAGCAGGATCGATGCCCAATACTCGAAACACAGTTCGCCGCGTGGGGGATTCGCTCATCGCAAAAAGTGTAAGGCGAGGAACGTTCTGGTGCCAGTCGTTTGTGCACTATTGTGCGCGCCGCACTCTGCCGGCCCGCTTCTGTGTGCCCTGCTCTTAGGTAAAAGAAAATCTCAGCTTGCGCCGACGGCCGCCTGGATTTCGCTCTCGTCGATATCAAAGTTCGCGTACACGTGCTGCACGTCGTCATGCTCTTCCAATGCCTCGATCAAGCGCAACATTTGCTTGGCCTGTTCGCCGGTCAGCTTCACATAATTCTGCGGAACCATGGCCACTTCCGCGCTCTGCAGCGTAATTCCCGCCTTCACCAGCGCTTCCTTCACTGTTTCGATCGCTTCCGGTGGCGTTACGATGTACCAGCCAGAGCCGTCGTCCTTCATATCCTCGGCTCCCGCTTCCAAAACCAGGTCCATCAACTTGTCTTCGCTCGCCGCTTCCTTGGCCACCGTAATTTCGCCTTTGCGATGGAACATCCATCCCACCGCGCCGGCTTCGGCCATGTTGCCGTTGTTTTTGCCCATCACGTGACGCATTTCGCCCACCGCGCGATTGCGATTCGTGGTTACCACCTGAATCAAAATCCCAACTCCGCCAGGGCCATATCCCTCAAAAGTAACTTCGTCGTAGACTTCGCCTTCCAGTTGCCCGGTACCCCGCAGAATCGCGCGCTCGATATTATCGTTCGGCATGTTTTCATTTTTTGCGGAAAGAATCGCGGTGCGCAGCCGCGGATTGGAGTTTGCATCGCCGCCGCCAATGCGCGCCGCGATGGTCAGTTCGCGAATCAGCCGCGTAAACGCCCGGCCCCGCTTGGCGTCCGTAGCCGCCTTCTTGTGCTTAATTGTGGCCCACTTTGAATGCCCAGACATGACGGTTCCTTCGTAATCCAGAATTTCGTTCAGCCCCGCGTTGCCGGGGAAGTGTCTGCGGAGACTTGCGGTGAACCGTAGCCCCTGAGAGTTACGGCCTAAACCTTTGCCAGTCTAGCACAGCGGTTTGGCGGTTCGAAACCCAGTTATACTCGGAGGATGAGTGCGCAAAGTGCTTGAAGTGGCGAAGAAATGTGCCTGCGAAGCGAAGCTAATTCACTCCGAAAGAGCTTATGTCTGAGCGCCGTTTCAAAGTATTAGCCGTCGCCACGCACCCGGTCCAATACATGGCTCCTCTTTTTCGCCGCATGGCGGTCGAGCCACAACTCAATTTGCAGGTTGCGTATTGTTCGTTGCGGGGAGCGGAAGCCTCGATCGATCCGGATTTTGCCACCAGCGTCAAATGGGATGTTCCGCTTTTGCAGGGATACTCATGGACAGCAATTCCGAATAAGGGCTCCGGCAACGAGTCCTTTTGGGGGCTGAACAACCCCGGGCTGTCCAACCTGATACATGATGGAAAATTTGACGCCCTGCTGTGTTTTGTTGGCTACGTTCGCGCATCATTCTGGATTGCTCGAGGTGCGGCCAAGGCATCTGGCGCGGCGTTCTTGTTCGGTACCGATGCGCACAGCCTGGCCCCGCGGGATGGGAAAGCCTGGAAAGTTGTGTTCAAGAAAGCGTTTTGGCCGTTTCTTTTTCGCCAGGCCGACCAGGTAATTGTTCCTTCAACTGGCACCTTTGAAATGATCAAAAATCTCGGAATTCCCGCCTCGAGCATTACCCTCACTCCCTATACCGTTGACAACGATTGGTGGAAGGCACAGGCCGCGATGGCGAATCGCGAAACCACCCGCGCAAATCTGGGCGCGACATCCCAGCAGCTAATAATTCTATTCTGCGCAAAGCTGCAACCCTGGAAACGACCGATGGACCTGTTGCAAGCGTTCGCCGAAGCCGGCCCGGAAGGGTCCATTCTGGTGTTCGCTGGTGAAGGTCCGCAACGCCCCAAACTAGAAGCGGAAGCGGCGAAACGGGGAATCCAGCGCCGCGTAAAATTCTTAGGTTTTGTCAATCAGTCCCAATTGCCCGCATTGTACTCAGCGGCGGACGTGCTCGTGCTTCCCTCAGTCTATGAACCGTTCGCGGTAGTCGTAAACGAGGCCATGTGCTGCGGTTGTCCGGTGATTGTCAGCGATCAAGTCGGCGCTGCCCGCGATCTCGTGGCTCCCGTGAACCCGGAATTTGTCTTTCCCGCAGGCGATATTCAAGCATTAGCAAATCTTTTGCGATTCGCCTTCACAGATCGCGAGCGATTGCGGGAAGCGGGACGGCGAGGATTCGCTCACGTCGAAACGCACTCGCCAGAAAGACTTATCGCCGCAACCGTGGAAGCGATCCGCAAAGCTATCGAGGTTCTGCGGCATGAGAAGTAGCAGTGTTTTAGCGCTGGCCGGAATGGAATTGGCAAATATCGCAGTGCGGAGCTCTTTTCCATGCGCATAGCGCTCTTTACGCCATTTTCCCCTGAACTTGGCGGCGGCTCCGCGCAGTTGCGCAGCCACCTCCGTCATCTTCCAGAACTCGACGTCCAATGGTACTACCTCGCGAACCAGCCTGCCGCAAACTCGCAGAATAAGTACCAGTGGCTCGGACCGCGTCTCACAACAACAGAGCTCCTTAGCGACTTAAGCGCGCGCACCGGATTTTTGCCTGGATCGAAATCGCGCGTAAGAAATCTGGTGGATCAGATGGAAGCCGACCTTTACTGGGTGGTCGGCCACTACGAAGGGATTTCGGTCGCCTCTGAACTCATCGCGCAAGGCAAGAAAGTCCACCTGACTATCCACGACGATCCCTTCGGCACCTGGATTCGTTCGCAACGCTACACCATGTTCCGTCCTCTCCTGCGCGACACTTTTCCCAGACTTCTGCGCGCTGCGCAGAGCATCGACGTCATAAGCTGGGGGATGCGAAATCTGTATCGCCAGAAATACGGCGTAAAATGTTTTGCGGTATATCTTCACGTGTCGGCGCTGCCACGATTAACCGCGTTCCCGGAGCCAGGCCATCTGAGGGTCGGTCACATCGGTACTCTCTACCATCCGCAACCGTTCCGCCGCTTCGTGTCGGCTTGCAAGAAACTAGCAGAACAAGAAAAACGCAGTCTGCGCATTGTCCGTATCGGCTCCTCGCCGCAAATCGACGCCATCGCCGCAGAAGGCCGCGAAATCTTCGAATCCCAAGGCGACCTGGGCGAAGAAAACGCAATTCCCCTGCTCGCAACTTGCGATTTGCTCTACGCCATGTATCCCGCCGGAAAAAAGTACGAATTATTCCGCCGTACCAGTCTGCCGATGAAAGTTTCCACATACGTGCCGGCGCAACGGCCAATCTTCGCGCACACGCCTCGCGACAGCACGCTTGCCTGTGTGGTCGCCAAGTATAAAATCGGAGGGATCTGCGAGAGCGAGTTCGAAGACGATATCGTAAGTTACATTCGTATGCTCCTCGAGCAGCCCGTGCCACGTGAAAACTTCGAGCAAGCCAGAAACGAACTCATGGGCCCGGCCCAAGTGCAACAGCTCGCTGCGGCGCTTCGCGGCGAGGATTGGCAAGGGTTCCCCGAATCAGATTGCGGCGATTTCAGTAACGCTGCCGGGCGTCGCGGCATGCTAGGCTGAAGTGATGCAGTTACCCGCGATTCCGCAGGCGTTTTTGGAGACGAGATAGGCTGTGTCTCGATTCCTGATATCCCCAACTAGCTCTGGAAGCCGCACGAAACGGTATTCGGCAATCGCACTTTTTGTTTTTGCATTGCTGGCTGCACTTGAAATATCGCAATTTGTGATGGACAGCGATTGGATGAGTCTCGGTTTAATCGTTGTCGGCGTTGTAGGCCTGGTATTTGCAATTCGCATTTTGAACAACTGGCGCCATGGTCTGTACATTTTTTTTGGTTGGCTTTTTTTCGAGGATTTTGCGCGCAAATACCTGGGCAACAATATGGTCATTTATTTTGCCAAGGATATCTTGGTCTTACTGGTATACGTTTCGTTTCTGGTGGCACGTCGCAATTCAAGGGAAAAAGCCGCGTTTCGCCCGCCGTTTCTGGTGCCGCTTCTGATTTTTGTTTGGTTTGCCGCCGCCCAGGTCTTCAATCCCGGCTCCACCAGTTTGTTTTACGGCCTCCTTGGCCTGAAGCTTTACTTTTTATATATCCCCTTGATGTTCCTGGGATATGCGCTTATGGATTCAGAGCAGGATCTTCGCCGCTTTTTCATGTTTAATGCGATTTTGATTTTGCTGGTTTCATGTTTGGGAATCGCACAGTCGATCATTGGACCTACTTTTCTAAATCCTTCGACCATCCAAGACGATATTCGCGGCTTAAGCACTTTGTACCGCGTATCGCCGCTCACTGGACAGATTGCCTACCGCCCCAGTTCCGTTTTCGTCAGCACCGGCCGCTTTCAGAACTTGATTATCGCCAGTTGGATGATCGTTCTCGGCTTCGGCGGCTACCTGATCCTGCGCACCAAGAAGAGCAGAATTGGCGCCTTCGCCACAATCGGAGTACTCGCGGCTGCCGCTCTCATGAGTACTTCTCGAGGTGTGATGATGTGGTGCTTAGGCAGTTCGCTGGTAATTATGGCGGCTTTCGTCTGGGGCGCCCCATGGAAACAAAAAGAAGCAACCCGCGTCGTTCGTTCGATTCAACGCGTGATCTTGCTAGGCGGCCTGGCCATAGTAACCCTCTCGGTGATCTTTCCAGAACAGGTTAACTCCCGGCTTGCCATCTATTCGGAGACATTAAGCCCGTATAGCACTGCAAGTGAACTCGCCTTCCGTACGCGTGATTATCCGTTGCGGAATTTCCTGGCCGCGTTCGGGACTCCGCGTTGGATGTACGGCTACGGAACCGGAACCGCTTCGCTCGGCATTCAGTATGTGGCGCGAATTTTGCGCGCCCCGTCCACGGGAATTAGCGTCGAGAACGGCTATGGTCAGCTGGTCGTTGAAATGGGCATCGTTGGGCTGCTGCTTTGGATCGTTCTTGGCGCCGCAGTTTGTCTTTCGGCCTGGAAAGTTGTCAAACGACTACGTGGTTCACCCCGGTTCCCAATCGCTTTTGTCATTTTCTGGTTTACCTTTCTGGTTTTTTTTCCGATGGGTTACAACGGCCTCGGGTTCTATCAGGATTTCCTGGTGAATGCGTACTTCTGGATCCTCATCGGGATTTTGTACCGGCTGCCGAGCATTGCGCTCTCCGCCCAATTCTCTGCGGACCAGGTGCGCTTCGAGGTCGCAGTAAACGCATACCGCCCCAAGCCTTCGGTAGCTCCCACCATATAAGATGAGCATTCAAAGACCGGCGATTGGGAATTATGTGTTTTGCGGCTGCAACAGTGGATGCCCGCATTCGCAGAAATCTTTCTCGTAGAACCACCGCGAAATAAAGAGAAATCCGGATAAGACGAAAAACAACTTGACGCCGAGCCATCCAGCTCGGGTCACGTTTACAAAGACGCGTGTGAACCAAAGAAAGTCCCTCGAGGCCGCTGGACCAAAACAAGCCGTGATAAAAAACGACGGAAAGTATTGCAACGCCGCGGAGCGAATCTAGCTCCGGCATCTTCGGTCTGAGGATTGCAACATTGCTCACGTGGACCCATGGAGTTAAAATGACAGCGAAAACCATTTTCCAGTACAGTCGAGAAGCGATGGCCTCGAGCGTTCCCTCAACAACCTTTCTAAGCAAAATGGTTCTGGGCGCCTAACGTGCGCATCGCCGTGATTTCTCCATTCGTGGACCGGCAACATGGAACGGAACGCGTCCTGGCAGAGCAATTGGAGCGGCTCTGCGATATCTATGAGTGCGAGGTTATCCTCTATTCGCAACACGTACAGGACCTTGCCGTCTTAATGCTAGCCAACCCTGCCGTAGCGGGCTCAAACGGCATTCGCTGGCGCCGGGTCGCCGCTGTTCCAGGCCCCCATCTCTTGCAATTTCTCTTCTGGTTCTGTGCGAATACCATTTGTCGGTGGAGGGACCGTCGATTCCATGGGCTGAAACCCGACTTGCTATTCTCGCCCGGCATTAACGCCTTCGACGCGGACGCAATCGCAGTGCACATAGTGTTCCACGAATTCTACCGCCACGCCGTAAGGCAACTTGGATTCCGCGGAGCGCCAATACGTGCGTGGTTGCGGCGGCTGCATCGGCGATTGTACTACCGTTGCATCATGGCTTTGGAACGCCGAATCTACCGCAACCCGAATGTCCGCCTAACAGCGGTATCCGGTCTGGTAGCGGAGCAGCTGCGCGAACACTTCGGCCGCACCGACGTTCAATTGATTCCCAATGGCGTCGCGGTAAAGGAGTTCAACTGTAGGGACCGCATTCACCGCCGGGAGAGCGCGCGTACGGAGTTGGGACTTGAAACCGGAGATTTCGTTCTGCTGCTATTGGGCAACGACTGGGTGAAAAAGGGCCTGCATTGTCTGATTGGTAGTCTAGCGATAAACAGAGATTTGCCAATCAAGTTGATTGTTGCAGGAACCGACGATAGTAATCTTTTCGGTGCCGAGATTCAGCGTCTCGGGCTTCGAAACAGGATCAAGTTCGAACGCCCACGGAATGACGTCATGCTCTACTACTCGGCCGCAGACGTTTACGTCGGTCCGTCCCTCGAAGATGCCTATGGTTTGCCTATCATCGAGGCAATGTCTTGTGGCCTGCCCGTCATTGCAAGCGTGCGGGCCGGCGCTGGGGAAATGATTCGGCACGGGGTGAACGGGTTTTTGCTACAAGATCCCACGAATGAAAGAGACCTCGCCGAGCGTGTTAGAGAATTATTCAGCGATCCTTCACTCAGGCACCGCTTAGGCGAGGCTGCAGAAATTACTGCGCGTAACTACGACTGGGAATGGAATGCCCGAAAGCTGATGACTTTTCTGGAAGACGCCAAGGCCCATTTGCACGCGTCGAAGCATAAACTGGACTAAACTGTGCGCTCCAAAGGGAACATTTTCGCTCAGGCGTGCCAGCACCGCTTTCCGCGTCGCTTCCAGCGTAAACGTCAAAGATTCCTTTGGCACCGCTGTTACGAACGGGCCAATCATCCAGCCCAGCCCGGCCGGAACATCCCGTGAAAGTGAAACCACCTCGCTTTGCACATACACGCCGTTATCTTTTTCCTCCATGCGCCACCACGTCTCCATGCCCCACAGAAAACCGTTGTCCTCCTCGCGCGGTTTTTCTCGCTCCTTCGCCTTGCCGGGATTTTCAACTTCCGCCACGTGCGTGGCGCTGCTACGGCTGTGCGCCCCCACGGCTGAATCGCGGTAGTAATTGATTTCGTGCTCCGTATTTAGCACTACGGTAATCACTTTTTGCCGGCGGAAGCGCAGAAAAACTCGAAAGTGATCGCCGGCGCGCGCCTCGATTTGCGAGCGCGCTACGTCTGGAGCGTAATACTCCGCATGATGGTTGTAATCCTCCATCACACCCAAGACTTCGTCGAGTCGCGCTCCGGGAATGAACACCAGCCCTTCCCAATGATGAATCATGCACTCCGGGCACGGTATCTCGCGCCCCGATTCCCGCGTCGTGCGCTGCTGCAGCTGAATTTCGCCGCGGCTCAAACCGGCGTACGCCTTTTTTTGCGCTGCCTCGGGCAGCGAGTCCACCCAAAGCAGATCCATCCCGCGCTGCAATTCGGAATTGTTCCGGCTGTCGGTCGCACGCACGTACTTGGCAAACGCTTCGGAGATTCTACGGCTGTCTCCCGCCCGCCTGGGAAATGAGTGGAAACCGTTCAGCTGTCGGAAAAAGACTCCAGTTTCATCCCTCCACGCCTTATTAACCCCTCGTAAGTGGTTGATTCCAAACATGCTCGATTGGCCCGCAGCCTAATGCGATGCATGCGCATTGCCGTCGGTTCTTCCGAGGCATTTTGCCCAAAATGCTCTAACTTCTGAGTGAGCCAAACGGCTGGGAAGAACAAAGGCGGGTTGGGTAGCTCGCACACGGTTCCCTACGACCTTAGAGCCTTGCCCGATAGAACCCTCCTCCCAGGATTGTGATTAAGGGGTCCATGAACGGGATCCGAAGTCGCGTGATCATCGGGAACGGCAAGTGCAGCGCCGTTAGCAAGACGACATAAAGAAAAAACACACGTGCAAGCACAGGGGCAGAGCGACGGGCTCGAAACCACCCGACAATTCCGAAGCTTAGAAGAACCCAGTAAAAGAGCACGCCGCACCACCGAAATAGCCTCTGGGGGAGAGAGAAGGACTGAGTCCAAAGCATCTGATCGATGCTTAACCAGAAATACGACAATTTCACAAACGCCAGTGGCAATAGTCGCCAGCGCCACTGCTTCCAGAGGCCCCGTGCGGCTCTCCACGCCTTGTGATTGAGTTCAGCTTCCGAAGGGAGCTGCAAACGTGATGGAGCGTTCGTTTCGACATCGCTCAATAGCCAGCCTTCCGCGGCTTTGATTTTCTCGTTGTCACCCGGCAAGGCTCGTCCTTGGGGCGTGAGGATGCCTTCAACAGCGTCGTGCCCGCTCAGGGTTGAATAGAGAATTTTCCCCTGGAACGCGATCTGATTTCGAATCAGCCACGGAGAAATAGCCATTCCCGCGAAGAGCGAGAACACCAATACTCTTTGCCATGTAGGACGTGCGCACTTCGCAAGGCAAGCCACGGAAAGGCCGACGAAACCCAGTCCAGCCATATTGAAGCGGAATACTGCGGCCACGCCGGTAACAACCCCCATTGCGGCAAGCGTCGTCATCCGGGGACCTTGTATTTCTTTGGTTAGGAGGTACAAAAATAGGGCCGCCAGGAACGTGCCGATACACTCGGTCAGCACTTCTGCCGTCACGAAGATCAAGGTGGGAAAGAAGAGCCCTATGACCAGAGTTGCGCGTCCGGCCCTTTCGCCAAAAGCAAGAGCGCTCGCGCGAGAGCATAATAAAACGGTGCCGAGGCCCAGCCCAAATTGGATCCACCGAATGGCGAGGACGTATTTATCATCGAAGAGCGACATCACGGCCGCAAGCAGCGCGGGATACCCGGGGGCGCGAAGCGCCGTGGGTTGCAACGAGTACGTAAACCCTTTTCCACTCAACAAGTTTTCTGCTAGCAGAATATACCTGGGGGTATCGCCGCCTCCGCTCCACGACGCTCGGAGCTGATTGCCGGGGAGAGCCACAACAGCGATTCGCACCAGCACACCGAGGACGACGATTGCCAACCCAAGACGACTCGATTTACGCTGACAACCGGCAATTCCGCTCAACGGAAAGTCCGCCCGGATGGGGAGTTTGAGCGCTGCAAAACAGAAAGTCGCGCGCAGTCGCAGAGAATATCAGCATAGATGTTAGCCGGGACTCGCATTGTAATTTCTCGGCTCCCTGACCGCTCCCAGATAGAATGAGCCAGCACCGTTTTCAGTGCATGGCATTTCCAGCGGCGCAGCTCTTCGAGCAGTGACGGCCGATCTTACTGGGTCCGACCGCCAACCGCGAACGTGCCGGACATTACGCGATCTCAGTGTATTGCGTCAACTTGCGATCGCTGTCGACGTTAACGTTAATCCCTGGATCTGTGTGGAGGACCTGGATTTTGAAAACAACCTTATCTGGATTCGGCGCGGAGCGGAATCGTCTGGGCCGTCCGTATAACCGGGGGAGGGTCGTACACAAAATCCTTTATCCAATTCTGGACAAGCTCGGCACTCCTCGGGAGGGCCGCCGTACCATGCTTTTACAAACGACGGGCGCGGTGGTAGCCCGGCGGCAACTCCGACACGTCGATGCTCGCCTGACCCTTGAGATTTACGGCCACGTGCTGAGAGATAACCACAAAGCAGCGAGAGACAAAATCGAAACGGTACTTCTGTTGCCAAGCGGCACTTAACGGTACTTTGCGATATTGCCCATCTGTAAGCGGTTGGAAAATGAGGTACTTCTGAAGAGCGGGTTGGGTAGCTCGCACACGACCCCTGCCACCTAAAAGCCTTGCCGCTAAAAGGGTTGAGGCTTTTTCAGCCTCCTCAGAAGTACCGATAAAGACAGGCCAATCGGTGCCAAAACCCCAGGTTCCGAATCTGTCCTTTAGAGGCCGATCCAGCGTAGACGCTTCTTAGTCCAGTCGTGGGCTGCTTGGCGGCCATATTATGCAATCGCATGCGGCGACAGCTGCTTTCACCAGACTTCTTGTTGTCCGCAACATGAAATCATCGTGTTCGCAAACTTTTATTTTCCATTACGCTTCCGACTCTGTCTTGTAGACACCGGCTGTCGCGCCAGCGTTATAGCTGACTATGAACTCAGAGCCGTCAGCTGTTATTCGGTAGTTGTCGTCGCGACCTAGAAACGCAAATATAAACCGTCACGGACGTAAATCGTAGCCTGAAAAAGTGTGGCGCGGTGGCGTACGAACGGATGCCTGATTTTCACTCGGAATGACTTCGGGAATGATTCCTGGGCTGCACGAATCGTTTGAACTTTATGCCACAATTGTCACACCAATAAGATCGAATTCCGAACAGGGTCTTGAGCACGTTGTGGCTCCCGCAACTGGGAGAATCCCTTCGCTGGAAGAGCGTGGTGTGCCAGGTCCGGAAAGGTCGGATTATCGGACAAAGGCAGCTTCGCCACTGAAAGTCCGGATTACCGTCATTTGCCAACCGCTGCCGAAGTTGGTGTAATCTCGACGAATGAAAACCTCGCGCCGAGTCAAGGAGTTCCTCGCGCTTTCCGGACTCTACCGCCAAATTCGCCGTCTCAGCTCGTTCGCACGTTCCAAAGAGGTCGCTCAAGCTCGCTCGCGTATGGCCAACCTAATATCAAGCATCGTTCCACCTAACTCTCTCATCTTCGATATCGGCGCAAACGTTGGCACATTCGCCGAGGTTTATGCGGGTGTACAATGCCGCGTAGTCGCCGTCGAGCCTAACGCCGATTGCGCTCGTCAGATCCAGCTTAGGTATCCCGATCTGCCAATCCAAACGTTGCAAACTGCTGTGGGCTCTCGCTGTGGTTTAGCCACTTTGCATGTTTCCAACTCCTGGGATGCGACTTCAACCCTCTCTACAGAGTGGATTGAGACCATGGAGCGATGGGACAATCGCTACCAGCAAAACTGGAACCGCGAGGATACTGTTCCAATTCTTACCCTCGACTCCCTCATTGCTCACTTCGGCCAGCCGTACTACATCAAAATCGACGTCGAAGGATATGAACTAGAAGCCTTGCAGGGTCTTTCAAATCAGCCGCCGCTCCTCTCTTTCGAGTTCCATAACAGCTATCTTCAGAACGCCTTCAAATGCCTCACTTTGCCCGTATTTTCAGATGACTCCGTTTTTAATCTCGTTGTCAATCCCGCTTGGGGCTATCACGACCGATTCGAGAAACCGGAGTGGATTTCAAGAGAAGAACTGTGGAACTTAGTTTCGTCGTTTACGATCGGAGATGTGACAGGAGATATTTTCGTCAAGTTGCGATAAATATGACTTGATTGCACGGACGAGATATTCAAAATCCGTCAAAAACTGTGGGCCGATGGCGACGCCTAATCCCCTCAAAAGTGCGAAGCGTCGAGGTCTGGTAAGTCGATTTTGGTATCTTTAGTAGGAGTTGGCGTCTCTCCATCTTATGAGTCGCGGCCAACCGGTGAGAGACAATCCAAAGAATCAACAGCCTCCTTGAGGTTGGGACTCACCAGTACCGTGCAGCCGCGGCGGATGCCAGATTCCTGGCTGGCGGGCCTTGACGGGAAATAGGCGGTGATACGCTTGTCTTTGTGGAAGGGAAAGTCGCGCAGCGACAGACGTTTACCCAGTCCGAAATCGTCGAACTCGTACCCGGAATCACCCGGCACTTCGAAATCATCGATCATGATCGCAAAAGTATCGAGCTTGCGGATGACAAATTCAGTTTCGTCGGCAAGAGGCAAGCTATCGCGCCAATGGGCGTCGAGATAGAAAAATGTACGGGCTTCTCTCGGCAGGCACAGAGCGGATAAGAAGTCGCGGGAATCGAGATTGTACAAATGCAGATTCGTCAGCGATCGCAGCCGCCTACGGGCGAGTTGAAAAAATCGTGGATTGATTTCGGAAGAATACACGGGTGCACCGTTGGAATTGTGGGACAGAAAGAGAGTTGTCGAGCCCCGGAACGTGCCGGTTTCGACGATGGCCTCAAAGCGGCAAGCCCGAACAAGATCGATAAAGATCAGTTGCCGGAAGCATTGACCATTGAAAGGGCCACCCCAGATGTCGAGGCGTTCGGGTTCTAGGTGGAATTCCACTCTGCCAACAAAGGATTGCGGCAGGTTGTCCTTCAGCCAGGTTTTTAGTGAATTCGCCAAACCCAATTCTTTTCCCCTTGTGCTGCTCGGATTCAATTATATAGTCACAAGCCTGATTAAACCCGCTAACCTTCTATGTGGAGTTACTGGGACGGGACTTGCGACGCAACCAGAGGTTGGCGGCGAGAAGGACACATCGAGAGGATGATTGGAGGCACTGACGGTACTACACGTCTAATCTCAGCTTGGCATTTGAGCTTTGGTTTGTTCTCTTTCTGCCGGCCCATTCCTCGTGAAGAAGAAAGATTCCTGGCGGTCCGCTGCCGCGGAGAAAATTCAAGGCCTGCGTAGTCGTATCTACCGTGTCGTCAAATCTCGCGGCGGGGAAATTGCAGTGCTCGTCTATGAAGTCCGCTAGCCACGGTGCGCCTTGTGGCAGATAGACCCGTCCGGCCTCTCAAAGCGGCAATATCTTCCGCAGGGGAAAAGGTGCATTGGGAGTTTATTTTCCGTTAGACTTTGGCGAAGCTCTTCGCTGTTACATCACGATCAGGGTTGACCATTCTTGCCGCCTGGGTGTCTGTTAGAGGATTGGAGAATGAGGTACTTCTGAAAAGCGGGTTGGATAGCTCGCACACGGTCCCTACCACCTTAAAGCCTTGCCCGATAGAACCCTCCTCCCAAGATTGTGATTAAGGGGTCCATGAACGGGATCCGAAGTCGCGTGATCATCGGGAACGGCAAGTGTAGCGCTGTTAGCAAGACGGCGTAGAGAAAAAACGCGCGTGCAAGCAGAGCAGATCGACGGGCTCGAAACCACCCGACCATTCCGAAGCTCAGAAGGACCCAGTAAAATAGCACGCCTCCCCACCGAAATAGTCTCTGGCGGAGAGAGAAGGACTGAGTCCAAAGCATCTGATCGATGCTCAACCAGAAATAGTCAATAGCCAACCCTCCGCGGCTTTGATTTTCTCGTTGTCACCCGGCAAAGCTCGTCCTTGGGGCGTGAGGATGCCTTCAACAGCGTCGTGGCCGCTCAGGGTTGAATAGAGAACTTCCTCCTGAAACGCGATCTGATTTCGAATCAGCCACGAATGAGCCAGCGCCGCTTTCAGTGCATGGTATTTCCAGTGGCGCAACTCTTCGAGCAGTGACGGCCGATCTTTCTGGGTCCGACCGCCAAATCTCGAACGTGCTGCACGTTACGCGATCTCAGTGGGTTGCGTCAACTTGCAATTGCTGTCAACTTTAACGAAATCCTGGGCCTGTATGAAGGACCTGGATTTTGAAAACAACCTCATCTGGATTCGGCGCGGTGCGGAATCGTCTGGGCCGTCCGTATAACCGGGGGAGGGTCGTACAGAAAATCCTTCATCCAATTCTGGACAAGCTCGGCATTCCTCGGGAGGGCCGCCGCATCGGGCTTCATGCCTTCCGCCACTACAGCCGAC
>WNFP01002538.1_pt1 | contig 14519 bp, 13 predicted proteins | sample 5400201 | NCBI WGS metagenome assembly WNFP01 (sample SAMN13153355, study PRJNA577476) | soil metagenome | isolation source: 115 cm saprolite under Madrone tree | place: USA:California | collected 2016-06-14
CTAATCTTAAAAAGCGATGCGATTTGCTCGGCGAAAATCCCCTCCCCGGTCATGCGCGTATGCCACTGAGAATTGTTGAGCCGTTCTCCGCGTAGGTGCCGGATACGCCCGAGCACTTTGTCTTTGCGCTCTGGGAAATGCTCTTCCAGCCAGTGCTCGAACAGCGACGCCACTGCCCACGGCAGCCGAACAATCGTGTAACCGGCAAATTGCGCGCCTGCTTTTGCGCAGGCGTCCAGAATCCTCGGAACTTCATGATCAGTTAGACCTGGAATGATCGGTGCCACCATGACGCCAACTGGAATGCTCGCGGCGCGAAGTTGCCTTATCGCATCGAGCCGCGCTTCGGGCACTGACGTTCGCGGCTCGAGCACTCGCTGCAAATCAGGATCGAGTGAAGTGACGGAAAGATTCACCGCGGCCGCGTGGCGTTGTGCCAATTCGCACAAGACGTCGATATCTCGCGTGACCAGACGATTCTTGGTGATGATCGCGACTGGGTTTCGAAATTGAGCGAGCACTTCGAGGCAACCGCGCGTGATCCGCAACTTTCTTTCGATCGGCTGATACGGGTCGGTCACTCCGCTCATAACAAGCGTCTGTGGCTGCCAGCGCTGTGATTCCAGCTCTGCGCGCAGCAGCTCCGGCGCGTTCGTTTTTACGATGATTTTGCTCTCGAAATCCAACCCTGCCGAGAAACCGAGATACTCATGAGTCGGCCGCGCGTAACAATAGATGCAGCCGTGCTCGCACCCGCGATATGGATTTAGGCTCGTTTCAAAACCGACATCGGGACTCGTATTGCGCGTGATAATCGATTTCGTTCCATCGCGAAAATACTGCGTGGGAGGCCGCGGTGTTGCTTCGATCTCGGGAAAGACATCTACTACGTCCGCGTCGGTTAAATCGATGTGCAGTTTTTCAAATCGATTGGCTGGGCTCCATGATGCGCCGCGCCCACGAATCGCCGCTTGGCTCTGCGGCGTTTCGACGATCACATGCTTAAATTTCTTCTTCGCCCGCACGCAATAAGTTCACATGAACGTATCACGCCGTCCAGCAAATCTTTGAGTTCCTGCTATACTTGCCCACCGATTACTGATCACCGATCACTGATCACTAACTCTCCCGGAGGGGTGGCAGAGCGGTTGATTGCGCCGGTCTTGAAAACCGGAAGGCCGAAAGGCCTCGTGAGTTCGAATCTCACCCCCTCCGCCACAATCAATTTTGGATTGCCGATTTCCGATTTGCGATCGGCAGCAGAAGAAAATGCGCGACGATCAGAGCGCAGAAGATCCCCAAGACCGCGGCACAGACAACATCTGAGAGATAATGCGCGCCGAGATACATTCGCGATAAGCCGATCAGAATTGGAATGGGAAAGCAGGCGAGGCCGATCCGTCGGTTTGCCAGAAACAAGCTACAGAAGAAAGCGGTTGAAGCGTCAACGTGGCCGGACGGGAATGAGTGATACTTGGAGCTGAAACGCGGGCCGCCCCATCGCATGTCGGTGTGCACCGACGGGCGCGGACGCGGAATCGTCCGTTTGATAACGTTGCCAGTCACGCCTGCAAGCGACATGGCTATCAGCATGGCGAGGAAAATGCGCGTCCACTTTTTGCTGTCGCGGATCCAGGCGATTGCCAGAAGGAGCAGCCCAAGCGCGGTGTGTAATGGCCAGTCGCCAAACAAGCTGACGTAGCGCATGAAACTGCGCAGCGCGGGAGTTTGATGTTCAGCCATGAAATCGCGCACGGTGTCATCAAAATAAAATCCCAGTGCAATCGCCAGCGCCGCGATCGCGATCCCAATCAGCCAATAAAAGGCGACTGTGCGCTTCATAAATGAGTTCCCGTTAACGGTTGCAACTCTTACTCTTGCTCATGCTCTTGCGCCTAATCGACCAGAACCGAGCATGAGCATGAGTAGGAGCATGAGCAGGATAAACTCGACAACCACAACATACGCGACACTTTTTTTCGGCTGTCTGCTTTTTCACATCGTCGGCACATGGAATTTGCCATTGATCGATCGGGACGAGCCACGTTTCGCGGAGGCATCGCGCGAAATGATCGAGCGCGGCGATTATATCGTCCCTTACTTCAACAATCAGCTGCGTCTCGACAAGCCTCCCCTGACCTATTGGGCGCAAACCCTCAGCTATCGCATCTTTGGTGAAAACGATTTTGCGGCCCGTTTTCCATCGGCAATTGCAGCCGCACTGACAGCGCTGGTGATTTTTACCTGGGGCACGCGATTGCGCGGAAAGGAGCTTGGCTGGTGGGCGGCGATTATCTTCACGCTTTCGCTGCAAACATTTATCCACGCAAAAGCTGCCGTTGCCGATATGTGGCTTGTGCTGTTCGCGACGTTGGCGCATTGGAGTGGCTGGGAGACTCTTAAGTGTTCGCGGAGGAATCAAGGAGCGGCGGTCTCTAGTCCGCCGTGGGCGATTTGGAGATCGCCCTTCCTTGTTTTCTACATTTCGCTCGCACTTGGTTTTCTCGCCAAGGGCCCGATTGCCTGGACGCCGCTGCTCACGGTCGCCGCAATGATTATTTCCACGCGCGATTGGCAGTTGGTGCGGTCATTCAAATTTGTGCGTGGAATTTTGCTCACGCTCGCCGTGATCGCGCTGTGGGGAATTCCGGCGCTCATTCAAACGCACGGAAAATTCTTCTCAGTCGGAATCGGACGGCATGTCATTGGCCGCTCACTTGCGACCATGGAGGGTCACGGCGCTGATTCATTCGGAATGTACCTGCTGCTTCTGCCGTTTTATTTTGTAACGGTCTTTATCAGTTTTTTTCCATGGTCGATTAAATTGCCGTGGTTGGTGCAAAGATTATGGCGGGAAAGAAGGGCCGGGATCGCCGATCCCGGCTACAGCGCGAACAAGATCGATGCTTATCTGCTAACGGGAACAGCGATCATTTTTGTTATCTTCACACTAATCAAGACGAAGTTGCCGCATTACACGCTCCCGGCTTTTCCTCTCCTTGCTCTGCTGCTTGCGCGGCATTGGCAGCAAGCCGCGCCTTTCCAAGCGCCGACGGTGGTTCGAAGCCGCCGCTCCTTGTTCGAAATAATCGCCGTTGGCGCTGCTTGCATTTGGATTGCCATTGCGTTCGTTGTCCCGCCAATAGTGGCGCGGTTTTTTCCGGCATATCAGCTTTTTCAACAATCGCGCGCATCTTTGCGGCCGGATATGCAATTTGCTTCGGTCGAGTTCGATGAGCCAAGTCTGGTCTGGTATTTTCGCTCGCGCGTGAAAGGCTTTCTTACGCCGCTAAACAAGCGTCGCGCTGCAGAATTCATGAGCGCGCCAGATCCGCGCTTTATTGTTCTACCGACCCCTCTCGCAGGATCACTTTTCACGACTGCGCAGCAAAGCTCGGAATTTTTTACCGTCAGCGGTCTCAATATCGCGAAGGGGAAACGCGTCGATCTTACTCTCGTGCTCAAACCGGAATAGTTTAACCGCAGAGGACGCAGAGAACACAGAGGGTTGACCGTTTATTCTCTGCGCACTCTGCGATCTCTGTGGTAAATCAGGCGCGGGATGATTACTTTTCTTGACGGCAAACTCGTAAGCGCGTTGCCCACGCAGGCAACTATTGATGTCGGCGGAGTCGGCTACGAAGTATTCATTCCGCTATCGAGCTACGACAAACTGCCCGTTGCAGGGCAGCCCATCCGAATTCTCACTCACCTGGCAGTGCGCGAAGACGCGCATATTCTTTACGGGTTTATGACGTCAGTGGAGCGCGATCTTTTTCGGTTGCTGGTCAATAACGTCAGCGGGATCGGGCCGAAGCTTGCCCTCGCAGTGCTAAGCGGGATGAGCGTCAACAATTTCAAAGCTGCAGTGGTCAACTCTGATATTACTGCGATTTCAAAGATTAGCGGGCTCGGCAAAAAGACGGCAGAGAGGATCGTTCTCGAATTAAAGGATAAGTTGGGCGTCGCTGCGGCATGGGAAGCAGCGAGCTCTGCGCATGCACCCACACCCGAAGAAGAACAGGCCAATGAAGCGGTGCTCGCCCTCATCGCGCTTGGTTACAAACAGATCGAAGCGCATAAAGCAGTCCGTGACTTCCAGGAGAAAGGCGAAGCGAAGTCGGCGGAAGAACTGGTCAAGCTCGCGCTGAAGCGGATGGCAGCCGGGCGATAATCAGAAAACACCGAACGCTCAACGTCCAACGCCCAATGTTCAATTCAGATGTTCGCATTCGGCGTTGGACGTTCGGCGTCTGCCACGCCGTAGCGTTTGCGGAGGCGGGTTGGACGTTGGACGTTTCAGTGAAATGGTCGCCATTGCCGACAACCGTCTGCAAACGATCCGTGCCGCTTTCCCAAAAGAAGGCCTCTTCGCGGAGAAGGAGTGGCTCCTTTCGCCTGACGCATTTCCGATCGATAAGAAATTTCTGGCTGACCTCGAGCAGCTTGGTCACCGGCTGTTTGTTTTTCAGCGCGCATGCAATCAGCTCTACCAACTCAGCGTCAAAGGGAAGCAGCCTGGGTGGATTGCGCGCTACCTCGACGCCGGCAAACCAAAAGAACTGATCGAATTTTCGCGGCGTAAGGAAATCCGAGACGATTTACCGCGGGTGATCCGGCCGGACTTAATTCTGACCGAGAACGGATACATCATTGCCGAAATCGATTCGGTGCCCGGGGGAATTGGTCTCACGGCATGGCTCAATCAGACATATTCAAAATTCGACAATGCAATCATTGGGGGTACGAACGGTATGCTGGGCGGATTTCATTCCGTGCTACCAAACGGCGGCGACATTGTCATCTCGCAGGAATCGGCAACCTACCGGCCGGAGATGGAATGGATCGTGGCGCGATTGAAGGAACAAGCTGCTGTAGCCGGAGGCGATGACTCCGGCTTTCCTCGCGATCACAATGGCGCCGGGATCACCGATCCCGGCTACAGCTGGCGTGTTGTGCCGGCGGAGAATTATGAACCGGAGAATGGGCGCGCGGTGTATCGTTTTTTCGAGTTGTTCGATCTGCCAAACATTCCGGGGATCGAAAAGACGCTGCGCGCAAATGCAGAAGACCGAATCACGATTACGCCGCCGATCAAGCCGTATCTGGAAGAGAAAATGTGGTTCGGACTCTTTTGGCTTCAGCCACTGCGCGAATTCTGGCGACGCGAATTGGGCGAGAAATATTTTAGCAAGCTACAGGAAGTGATTCCGTACTCGTGGTTGCTCGATCCAACTCCCCTGCCCCAGCACGCCGTCATTCCACGGCTGGAAATCCACGACTGGCATGAGGCTGCGAAGTTCAGCCAGAAAGATCGAGAGCTTCTCGTGAAAGTGAGTGGGTTTTCACCTTTGGGCTGGGGCAGCCGCGGCATTGCGCTCGGGAGCGATCTGCCACATTCCGAGTGGGAGAAACGAATTGAGCACGCGCTAACCACGTTCGAATCGTCGCCAACGATTCTGCAGCGCTTTCATAAAGGGCGGTTGTTTGAGCACCGTTATTGGGATCCAGATTTAGGCGAACTGAAAACGATGAAAGGTCGTGTGCGCCTTTGTCCCTATTATTTCGTCGAAGGCGATCGCGTGAAGTTGCGCGGCGCGCTCGCGACAATCGTACCAGCCGACAAGAAATTTTTGCATGGCATGAGCGAGGCGATTTTGGTGCCGTCAAAAGTGCAGTGAATACCGCCTTACGCGCAAGGGCGTCAGCGGCAAATATCTTGGGATTAGGCTCATTTTTGAGCGTGCAAAAGGAACGACACTGCTTCAAAAGAGCCCGATGATGATCACCAAAAATCTCGGAATGCTTCTGCTCGCTATCTATCTGATCCTCGTTGGAATCATGGCTCTCTTTCACGTCGGCATCCCCGTCATCGTGACCGGGATCCTAGCGCTGGTAGCCGGCATTTTGATTCTGATTGGCAGATAGAGTACGCCCACCGATCGGTCATAAAACGCCCACTGCGCGCGAGATCAGCAAAATTACAATCACCAGTGAGACCAGAATCTGAATCATCGCGAGTATTTTAGCCCAGCGCGCCAGGAGCGGCGCGTCGGTCGGGCCGAAGGTGGAACTCTGGGTGAAGGCGACGAAGAGGTAATCGATGAAACGCGGTCGCCAGTGTGCGCACGCAAATTCGGGGCGCTCGTCGTGCGGAATTTGCATCTGCGGGAAAAGGAAACTCGTGCTGCCGAATCTCTTTTGTTTCCGCCGCAGCGTCGGCCCGCCGCCATCGAGTCGCCAGTACCAGAGCGCAAAGACGATTACATTCGTGAGCCAGAGTAATCCGCCTGAGCGCAGCAGCTGCAACGGAGATTCGCGGTGTCCCGGCAGCCAGCGCACAAGCAGAATCACCGAGGCGATCAGCGCCACTGTTGTGATCGCATTAATCAGCATTCCGAGCGTGCGATTCAGCGAATATTTTCCTACGCGATGGCTCACCACCGTTGGCACGAGCAAAACGACAATCACAGTGGGCAACAGCCAAATCGGACCGACCACGAGATTCGACGGTAGCGCCAGATAAATTGCCCCGATCGCCAGAACGGCGGCAATTACCTGTCCACGCGGTTCGGGTTTGTCGATATGCTCCGGTGAGCGCGTCATTCCATGGCGCTTATAACTGATTTTACAAAGCGTGACCAGAGATCGAAATGTTGTGGCGTCGGCAACGCTGCCGCTGATTCTTGAATCCACGGGCATGTATTGCTGCATCGAATCAACATGCGGGGATCCCGCGCGGAAGTCGGCAAATGTTTAAGCGCATCTTGAAATGGCTCGGGGCGATCATCGCCTTGCTCGTGATCGCTTTCGGAGTGTTCCTGATCAATCTGATCTGGTTCCGGCCATGGAGTCTCAATCTGTTTTACGAAAAGGTTTTCGCTGAAGTCGTCTTCGACCACCCGGAGCTGCTATCAACACTCGGGTTGGTCGAGCAATTCGGTATCACGAATCACAATGGGAAACTCGACGATGAATCGCTCGCGCATCAACAGCGCGAATGCGACAGGTGGAAGCGCGACCTGACGCACCTTCGTGAGTATCCGCTCGACCGGCAGTCGCCTTCACAAAAACTTTCCACACATGTGTTGGACTGGTTTTTGCAAATGCAGGTCGAAGGCGAAAAGTGGCAGTGGCACAATTATCCAGTCAATCAGCTCTTTGGCGTGCAGAACCAGTTCCCTTCTTTTATGGCAAACACGCATCGCCTGCTCAGCCGCAAAGATTGCGAATATTACCTGAAGCGACTCGATGCCTTGCCGAAAAAGTTCGATCAATTGCTCGAGAATCTGAAGATCCGCGAACAAAAACAAATCCTGCCGCCGCGTTTTGTCGTTGAAGAAGTGCTCAAGGAAATGACGGATTTCATCGGCACGCCGGCTTCGGAGAACATTCTGGCTAGTTCGTTCAAAACTCGCGCAGCTAAAATCGCGGAACTGAGCGAAGCGCAGCGCGCAGATTTCCAAGGTCGCGTCGAAACGGCGATAAGCGGGCGAGTTTATCCAGCGTATCAAAAGCTGATCGATTATTTCCGGGAGATCTTGCCGAAAACGACGAGTGACGACGGCGTGTGGAAACTGCCGAATGGTAACGCCTACTACGCTTATTGCCTTCGCGAAAACACAACTACCACGCTGAACCCAGACGAAGTCCATGAGCTTGGTCTGCGCGAAGTGGCGCGAATCGAGGGCGAGATGCGGTCAATTCTCGATGCGAATGGATTCGCGGGCCAGCCGATTGGCGAAGCCGTGGACAAGCTCACGAAAGATGCGCGGTTCCTTTATGCCAATGACGATAAGGGACGCGCGGAGGCATTGGCACAGTATTCCGATCTAATCACGAAAGCGACGGAGCGCTCATCGAAAGAATTGTTTCTCACCACGCCGCGGGCAAAGATTGAAGTTCGGCGTGTCCCAGAGTTCAAAGAAGCAACTGCGCCAGGGGCATATTATCAGCCCGGCGCGATGGACGGCACCCGGCCGGGGATCTTCTTCGCGAACCTTCGGGACATGAACGAAGTGCCTAAATGGAGCATGCCAACCCTCGCATATCACGAAGGCGTGCCCGGCCATCATTGGCAGATATCCACAGCAGAGGAACTCAAAGCGGTACCGCAATTTAGGAAAGTAATTCCGTTTACTGCATACATGGAAGGCTGGGCACTTTACTGCGAGTGGCTCGCAAAACAGGCGGGATGGTACGAGAACGACCCGTTCGGCGACTTGGGACGGCTGCGAGACGAGCTTTTCCGCGCGGTGAGATTGGTAGTTGATACAGGCATTCATGCAAAGCACTGGACCCGGGAACAGGCGATCGCCTACATGCGCGAGAAAACCGGGATGGGCGAAAAAGAAGTTAAATCGGAAATAGAACGTTACATTGTCGCGCCGGGTCAGGCGTGCGCCTACAAGATCGGCATGCTAAAGATTCGAGAGCTCCGCGCCCGCGCTGAGAAAGAACTGGGCGAAAGATTCGACCAGCGCGAATTTCACGACGCCGTGCTTAAAAACGGTGCGTTACCTCTCGAGATTCTTGAAGAACAAGTGAACGAGTACATTCAACGAAAGAAAAGCGCATAAAGCCAGCCACAGATTTACACAGATTAAACACTGATAAAATCTGTGTCGCTCTGTGTCCAGCCGTGGCTCACAATGCTTGTAGCTGTGCGCAAAGTTCTGATCACGCTCGGAATTGTCGCCTTAACGCTCGTTGTACTTCTGACGGTTTGGGTTTTCTTCGGACGCCAGATCTCGGTTTTGGTTGATCGTCTCGGAACGATTGAAATCGCTTCCGTGCCGATTCACGCGATCGTTTACGAAGGTAGCGGGACCGGCGGCTGGCTCACGGTCAATGATGTCCATTTAAGTCTGGACGGTGCCAATCCAAAAATTGCTCTGAGCATTGGTTCCACCAAAGACAATCAATTTGCCGTGGCGAGCGGAGGAAGGGTTTTCGCGCTCGGGCCGCTTAAGTCCACAGGGGAAAATGGCGGCGACTATCTCGCCGTCGTGCCACCGACGGGGGACGAAGCTTTTTTTGTGACACGCCGCAGTGCTTTGAGCTGGCCAACACCGTTCGATCTCAATTTCATGACGGGCCATTCGCCGTCGTGGAAACGCGATTTGTATTATCACCTGCTCTGGAAACAATCTTCCGGAGCAACTCTCGAAATGGTTTGGCGTTATGAGCAATCCTTTTACGGGCGAGAACTCGTCCCGGGCAACGGTTGGGACAGCGGATTCGCGGTCAGGGAAGGCTCAACGGGCTTGGTCCGCGTCGATATCAAGGAGTGACCCCCGAAAGCTTTCGGGGCCGTTCCTTGAGTAGAGCCGAGTTCATTGCATCGTTCTCTGTGCGACTCTCGCATAAATTCCAGAAGTTCTTTTCCCGTGACGCGGCTGAAAGTCTGTGGGAACACGCTTGTCGCTGGACGCATCCAGTGAGTGCCCGGCGGATTCTGGCGACGATTGATCGAGCTGAACTAGAAAGGCTGCGCGAGCGGTATCCGTACCGGCCGAATGCGCGAAGAATCAACGCCTATGAAGACGCAGCGTACTGGATCGGCGTCAACGTGAAGCGCGTGCAGGACCTTTGGCTCGATCGCTCGGCTCCGCTTCAAATTCTCGATCTCGGCTGCGGCCCCGGTTACTTTCTCTACCTCAGTCAGCTTTTCGGTCACGAAGGACTCGGGCTCGATCCTGGCGACGAACCGTTCTTTCGCGGCACCACCGAGTTCTTCGGCGTGCGCCGTGTCATTGCGCGAATCCATCCGCAAACACCGCTACCTGATCTTGGAAAGAAGTTTGATCTCGTCACCGGCCACCGTGTCTGTTTCCATCGCATCGCACGCAGTGAAAACGGAGAATGGCTCGAGTGGTCGCCCGCCGATTGGAAATTTTTCATCACCGATATTCGGACACGATTCCTCAAGCCTGATGGACGGCTCCTTTTGGAATTCAATCGCCGACAGGACGGCTCTTCGTTTTTTACTCCGGAACTACGCGCTTTTTTTCAGTCACAAGGCGCACGCATCCTTCGTTGGAAAGCGCTGCTCGCGGCGGATGCAAATCAGCGTCCGCGTTTCAACAACAAGTAGTGGCGATTGACCTCAATCGCCGGTAAAAGTCGTAGCTGCCTCATTACAGCTAAGCGCTGTTATTTCATTTCACGTGGCTGGCTTCGTCCCATTGGATGGCTGCGCGAAGCAGCTCAGTCAAGGAGGTCACTCCGAATTTTTCTTTCGCGCGAGCGCAGTAGGCTTGAACAGTTTTGAGGCTTAGATGCAGATCTCCCGCGATCTGCGACGTCGTGCGGCCCTGGCCGAGCAACCGAAAAATTTCCAGTTCGCGGTCGCTCAGACGTTCGACCGGCGACCTGGCCACTGGTTCGCCTGCCGAGCCAAGTCTCCGGGCCATTTTGTTAACAATTCTTTCACTGATATAAACGCCACCTCCAAGCACGCGACGGATGGAGGCTAGCACACTGCTGCTTGTCTCGTGCTTCATGACGTAGCCTCGCGCGCCCGCGCGCAGCGCGCGTTCGGCATATAAGCCTTCGTCATGCATGGAAAGAATGATTAACGCAACTTGCGGAAACTGCGCTGCCAACTGTTTGACCAATTCCAAGCCTGATTCGTTTTCGAGCGAAATATCTATGAGAGCGACATCGGGCTGCGTTTTTATTATCCGGTCGATCGCCTGGGCGGAATTCTTCGCCTCACCGCAAACGACGAGATCATCCTGCCCATTGATGAGATTTGTGAGCCCCTCGCGAACAAGCGGATGATCATCGACTACGAAAACGCGACTCTTGCGTGCGACCGGTCTGGAAGGGCTGGTATTCATCAGGTGCGGGCAAAAATCATTGCGACTCAACATACTTTACGCGGCATGTCGCAATCGTCCCTTTCTCGGCATTTGGCCGAACATCGAACGTTCCACCGCTCAATGCCGCGCCATGACGCATCAAATTAAGCCCAAGTCCTTCGGGTCGCGGCTTGGCAGGAAATCCAACTCCATCATCAATAATGGAAAGACAAAGTTCGGGGCCAGCCATTGCAAGTCGAATATCGATCTGCTTGGCGGCGGCATGTTTGACCGAGTTTGTCACAGCCTCCTGCGCAATTTGAAAGAGTTGGTTCGCAACGGTGGAATCATGGATACGAATTGACTCGTCGCTATCCAGAACGCAGTTAATTCCAAATCGTTCCGTGACGGTTTCAGCCAGATTCTGCAATGCTACGACTAACCCTTCGGCCTCAAGTTCCGGCGAGAAGAACCCGCGGGCAAGGTTCCGGGTAAGATCGATCCCTTCTTCAACGTAGCGCACCAGTTTCTCTGCTTCGGCCGTTTCCGTTGCCGACCGTGCCGCGAGTTTTTCCTTCAATACCTGAGCCGCAAGAGCCGTGCCGGTAAGGTGCTGTCCCAGCCTATCGTGCAGATCGTGGCCCAACCGCCGCCGCTCGTGATCCGCAACTCGTGCGATCTCTTGATCGAGCCGTCGCCGCTCAGTCATTTCGCGTTCCAGCGCGCTCGTCCGTTCCTTGACGCGTCGGTCGAGTTCGCAAACGAGCGTTCGTAGCTTCGCCAGCACACCTGCAAAAAGCACGTAGGACGCGAAAGCCGTTGCAATGTTCCAGATTCCGAGAGCTGGGATTCCAGACGCAAGATCTGAAAATACCCATGCTATGATGCACACGACAGCTATCGCGATACTCAAGGCGAAGTTGCCAAACCATGCCGCCAGGGAAATAGGTAGAAGATAAAAGAGAAGCAGCGAGCGCTCGTATCCCGTCAAATAATCGGCATATCCAATGAGGCCGGCGAAAATGAGGCAGGAAAGCATTAAAGCCATACGGGAAAATTTGAGCTGACGAAACTTCCGCAGGCTGGCTGTTACCCCGTCAAAGGCGATTCGGCGCACAATTTTATCAACCTCTGCTCGTTACTTTTAACCGGCGCGTCCACGTTTCAAGCAGATTTGAAAATTGTAGGGCAGGCGCACCGCCTGCCGTCGCTTGGCAACCGGAGCGGTCACCCTGCAATGACTCTCCCGCGTCACAGTTTCCAATCTGAGCAGTCCCAGCCGAGCATCTGCTCAACTTTTGCGATGTCTTCCGCGAATAGGTTGTAAAGGAAAATTCTCTCCTCCCAATTCATCGCTCGCTGGTATGGCACAATGTTTCTGTCTTTGCTGCGCACCCAGCGCATTGGTTTTCGTCCAAGAAAGGAAAAGATGGATGCGAGGGTTTCCCGCTGGTTGTTCTTGAACTCTTCGAACTTCACGATCTTCATTTGTTCGCGCGGAAAAAATTTGAGGAAACGCTCAAGTTGTTGTCCGTAAAATCCGCGATCTACATAAGCAAAACGGCGCGCTTCAGTCGGAGGCGCACCAGAGATGCGCGATTGCTCTTCGCGAACTGCATCGAAAAAATCCAACGGCTCGCGACCTCTGAATCGTTGCATGTTCCAGTGCGCAAAGGCTCGCTCAACCGGATTTCGCAGAATCATGAGCAGTTTGATCTGCGGGTTGTATTTCCAGATCCGTTCCGCCGCTGGCTCGTAGTAGATGTAACTCGGCGTGCAATCACCGGCGATGGTCGAGCGAGCCAGCGGCGGATAATGTTTGTGCAACTGCTCGTAATCAGCCCCGGAAACGAACAGCGCGTCATTGTCGAAAAAATGTATTTCCTGTTGGTCGCCCATGGCGATATCAGGGTGCCTGCTTAAAAAATAATGCAAAGCCGTCGTGCCGGATTTTTGGGCACCGGCTACAACGAAATCCAGGCGCTCAATTCTTCGCCGCTTGGCCCTCCACATAATTTGAATCAAGAGCTGCCGATCGCACCGCGCAATCGACCATTGTTCCAGTCAGAAAAACCATATCATCTGAAGATGTCGATATTTTTGTAACCCGGCACTTCGGTCTCGTGTCTTAGATACCGATGTGTTCGGCTTTGAGGGCGATCGCGTATGGAATATTGATTTTCCTCGAAATTGCCATCGTCGTGCTCTTCATCATGTCACTGGCTGCAATTGCCGCCTTTCGTTCCGTCGGCGCGCGCAAGCGAAGCCGGAGACCAGAAACCGCCAAAGTGCCGTGTTTAATCGGTTCGGGCACCGGTCGCTGATCGCCGATAGCCAGCCGAAACCTTGTCGCCGCCATAGAAGCTTTGCCCGGATCCAAAGCGGCAGAACACCGCCGCACTCTCCCGCAGACGCAGGATAGCAGTTACTGCGAGCTTTATTCTTCGCTTGCGTCTTGGAGTGCGGCGGTCCTCCGCCGCTTTCGAAGTAGAGTGTAGTTGTCGCGATTGCCGGTGCCCTTTATGATCCGCGCATGTCAAACCGATTTGGGCCGCGTTTTTGCTACGCACTTTTTGTTTTCGCAGTCGGATTGAACACATCGGCACTAGCCGATGAAGGCATGTGGCCTTTCAACGCTCCGCCGCTGAAACAGCTCAAAGAAAAATATCAGTTCGAGCCGACGTCGCAGTGGCTTGAGCATCTGCAAAAAGCCAGCGTCCGGTTCAACTCCGGCGGCAGCGGCTCATTCGTGTCTGCGAATGGCCTGGTGATCACGAATCATCACGTGGGCGCAGATACGTTGCAGAAGATCGGCGACGCACAGCACAATTATCTGCGCGACGGTTTTTACGCGAAGACGCAAGCCGACGAAATCAAATCTACCGATCTCGAACTGAATGTGCTGATGTCGATTGAAGATGTGACGGCGCGCGTCAATGGCGCGGTAAAACTAGGCATGAACAGCGATCAGGCTTCTCATGCGCGCAACGCTGTCATCGCTGCGATCGAAAAGGAAAGCAAAGAGAAAACCGGACTCCGATCAGATGTCGTCACGTTGTACCAAGGCGGCGCCTATCATCTATATCGATACAAACGTTACGATGATGTGCGACTGGTCTTCGCGCCCGAGCAGCAGATGGCTTTCTTCGGTGGTGATCCCGATAACTTCGAATATCCGCGTTACGACCTCGATATCTGTATCTTTCGCGTTTACGAAAATGGTCAGCCGGTAAAGATCGACAATTTTTTGAAATTTAATTCACGCGGTCCGAGTGAGGGCGAGCTGATCTTTGTAAGTGGCAACCCGGGCAAGACGGACCGGCAACTTACGTTGGATGAACTGGCCGATACACGCGATCGCTATCTGCCTTACGTCCTGCGAATGTTTAACCGGCGCGAAGTGCTGGAATTGGCCTACAGTGCGCGCTCTTTCGAGAACGCACGAAAAGCGCGCGAGGATCTCTTCGGCCATCAGAACAGTCGGAAAGGCAACGGCGGTATCCTAACCGGACTCCTTGATCCGCAGACTTGGTCGGCATTAAGAGCGCGGGACCAAAAATTGCGCGACGCCATTGGGCGCGATCCCAAGCTGAGGTCGACGATCGCCGCATACGATCGAATCAAACGGGCCCAGGGCGAGATCGTCAAAAATGCTCCGCTCTATAATTATCTCGAACAAGAGCGGCCGCGTATCGTCGGTTATCGCCCGCCGCG
>WNFP01022374.1_pt1 | contig 14519 bp, 8 predicted proteins | sample 5400201 | NCBI WGS metagenome assembly WNFP01 (sample SAMN13153355, study PRJNA577476) | soil metagenome | isolation source: 115 cm saprolite under Madrone tree | place: USA:California | collected 2016-06-14
ACGGAAGGCCGTTGCGTGGAAAGGACAAGGTGGATGCCCACGGCGCGGCTCATTTGTGCAAGGCGCACGATTGCGGCCTCCAGTTCACGCGGATAGGTCTGCATGATGTCGGCAAGCTCATCGATAACCACCACAATGTAGGGCATGGCTTCCGGCATCTCAGCCTTTCCGCGCTTTTTCGCTGGCTCGAAGACCGTCTTATGATAGGAATCGATATCGCGCACCTGCTCTTCTTCAAGGATAGTGTAGCGACGATCCATTTCTTTTGCTGCCCACTTAAGCGCCATGATGCACTTCTTCGGGTCGGTGATGACCGGGGTAAGAAGGTGGGGAATACCGTTGTACAGCGTAAGCTCCACGCGTTTCGGATCCACCATGATGAAGCGGAGCTGGTTTGGCCCATTGCGATACAAAAGGGAGGTGATGACCGCATGGATGGCCACAGACTTTCCGGAGCCAGTGGCACCAGCAATGAGGCCGTGCGGCATCTTTGCGATATTCACGTAATGCGGCGTGCCCGCAATGTCGCGACCAAGTCCTGCAAGAATTGGCTTCGTGCTCGTATTCCATTCAGGAGCAGAAAGGACTCCACCCAGCCCCACCATAGCCTTCGCTGCATTCGGCACCTCGATTCCCACAAGCGACTTTCCTGGAATCGGCGCTTCGATGCGCACGGGATGCGCGGCGAGCGCGAGCTCCAAATTCTGCTGTAAGGCAATAATCTTTTGCAAACGGACGCCTTCAGCTGGCTTTATCGCATAGCGCGTAACGGTAGGGCCAACCGATACCTCGTCCATCTCCACAGAGATGCCAAAATTATGGAATGTCCTTTTAATGATATTCGCATTTGCTTTGATGTCTCCGACGCCTGGCTTGCCCTTGTCTTCTCCAAGAAGGGAAACGGGCGGTGCATTATATTCTGCGTCAAAATTCGGAATCGCCGTGCTCGCCGCCGCCATGTTTTCCGGGCGATTGAAGTGAGTGATGGTGGGTTCACGCTCTTCCAGAGCTCAATCGCTTGGGCAAGCACGATGATGTCGGTAAGGATGCCCACGCCCACCAATATGAGCGCGAAGAGCAGTATGAGTGCCCCCCACAATCCAAAGAATTGTTCCGCGGCATGGCCTGCAAAAAGCCCGGCAGTGCCCCCCAGATTGTGCTGCAAATTCTGAGTAAGAATACCCAGTAGGGTAAGGGTAGAGAAGACGATGATTGCGATACCCGCGGCAGTGAGCGGGCTCACCAGCATTCGTTCAATCATGATGGCAACACCTATAAGTATGATGATGACCGGAAGAAGGAAGGCACCGACGCCAAGCCCGCCGAAGGCAAACCCAAAGATTGCCGCCCCAGCGATGCCAGCCAACCCGAAGGCACCCAGAAGGAGAATCAGACCGAGCGCAATCAGAAGTATGGCGCTCACCCATTTTATAAGCGCGCGGTAGTTTTCCGCGTCGCGTTTTTTGCTCTTCCTTTTTGCCATAGGTGAGCTTATTTTAGCATCTCGCATACCTTCCTGGTGGAATTCACGGCACTGTCGTTCGGACAGAATCGTGGGCGCTTTGCAAAGAGCCGGAGAGGCGTATACTTGTCCGTAATGACACCCGCTGGCGTATAGGACATCCATGAGTGATACCGAAAAAATAAAGGACACTCATTCACTCAAAGCGCACGAACAAAAGGCGCCTACTACTGATTTCGTCCTTGAAAAAAGTATATTTTCAAACATATTTGAAAAAGACATACGACGCGTATTCATATACAAGAAAGCGGAACGACTCGCAAAAGCGATTCATCTCGTGGCGCCTGCCTTTCGTAATTCTCCGGCGCTCCGCGATCGTTTGGATCAGGTCGCCGTGGGTCTGGTAGATGCTGCCATCCTTCCGCCCACCTCGGCGCGCGATGCCCTTTCTCGCGAACTCCTCGCCCTCTCCAGCGTCCTTTCAATTGGGCGTACCGGCGGCCTTCTTTCAAGCATGAATGCCGAACTTATCGCGCGAGAAGCGCACCAGCTTCTTCAGGAAATTGCGGCCTATGAAGAACCGCGCCTCTTTCTGGACGACGCGCCCTCACTTGCCGAGCTTGCCAAGGAACTTGCTGCCGAACGACATGGCTCGCTCCTTCGCAGCCCATCCCCCCATGCACCACTCCACGCATCTCATCCCGGCGCTTCCCGCCCGGCACTGGCAAACCCTTCGGGTACTCGTGTTCAGCCGGCTCAAAATAAAGGACAATATAAAGGACAGTTGTCGGAAAAAATGACCGATCGCCGTGAAGCCATACTTTCCGTACTGCGTACCAAGGGACCCTCCTATATAAAGGATATTTCTACCGTCATACGGGATGTCAGCGAGAAGACGATCCAGCGAGAACTGCAGGCATTGACCGAAGAGGGAACCGTCATCCGAAGCGGAGAACGCCGGTGGACTACCTACGCTATTCATTGACTTTCTTCATGAAATTGGGTAGTCTGCGGGAAGGGGTAGCGGGGGAATTCTCTAGGGAATTCCTGGGTTATCCACATTCCTGCGTAGGGGTTTAGCCGTATGTGCTCGGTATACTTAATCGGTACCGAAACGGATGGGGCAAAATCACCGAACGGAAGAACGTTGACATTCACCTGGGCTTCACTGCAGCCATGCTACAGAGAAGTTCGGATATAGTGCTCAGCAAAAGCACCTACCGCTCGCGGCGTAAGAACCCGCGGGCAGGCCCGTCATAGGTATGACGGGCAATCAGCACGGAAGCACCTCACCTTACGGATGGATTCAGAATGATACGTACCCTTTGCCAGCTAGCCGATGGGCCGCGGGTCGATACTGCGTCTTGTCGGATAGTCCAGGAATGTGCGCACACCGGGCTTGTTTCTTCGGAAGCAAATCCATTACCAAACTTGTAAGCGGGCGTGTGTGATGCACTTTTAGTATTCATCGCACCGCACATGCTTCGTTCAAATAATTAATAAATCGCAATATGACTATTGCAAAAAACAATGTAGTAGCGAAAGCAGCTGCAGTCGTCGCAGGTCTCGGCCTCGTCGCTCTTGCATTCGCTCCTGCAGCAAATGCAGATACGACTTCTGACCTTCAGGCTCAGATCGCATCGCTCCTTGCACAGATCGCATCGCTCCAGGCTCAGCTTGGTGGTTCTCAGACGACTACGGTCTCGGTAACGTTCTCTAAGGACCTTACGGTTGGCTCGAAGGGCGCTGATGTTACCGCTCTTCAGACTTGGCTTATCAAGAAGGGCTTCACCATCGCCGCTGGCGCGACCGGAACATTCGGTCCTCAGACGAAGGCAGCTCTCGCAGCGTACCAGGCAGCAAATGGCATTTCGCCAGCTTCCGGTTTCTTTGGCCCGATAACTCGCGCTAAGGTAAACGCTGGTGCAGGCAGCACGACGGGCGGCACGACGGTTGGTGGCACCACCACTGGCGGCACGCTCGCAGGCGCTGAAGGCAGCATCGACAACTTCAAGACGGTCGGCGCTTCCAACACGTCTCTCAACTCTGCTGACTCGGATCAGGTTCTCGGTTTCGAATTCCGCGCAACTGGTTCTGACCTTCAGGTCAACCGCGTTGACTTCGATGTCGTGAACAACAGTGGTACAGGCACCATCCGCCCGTGGGGTGTGTTCCAGACTGCTACGCTCATGGACGGCAACACGACCATCGGTACGGTTGACGCAAGCAACGAGGCAAACTGGAGCCAGGACGGAACTTCCGCGAATGGCGTACAGATCTACCGCGTTCGCTTCGACGGTCTTAAGGATGTGGTGAAGAACGGCAGCACTGCTGACTTCTACCTCACCCTTTCGACTCAGAATGCAATCAGCCAGAGCAACCAGGGCGGAACGTACACGATTACGCTTCCTAACCAGGGCCTCCGCGCTGTAGACGCTACGGGAATCCAGCAGTACAGCTCTGCAACGGTCACCACGACTGCGCAGGTCAGCTCTGCAACGAGCGGTTCTATCGTTCTTTCGACGGGTTCTGACAATCCTCAGACCACCACGGTCCAGGTTGACTCGAACACTTCGACGACCGGTATCACCGTTAACACCTTCAGCCTCCAGGCTAAGGACGCTAACGTGACGCTCTTCTCACTTCCTATCCGCGTTGCAACCAGCACGACTCCTTCCGGTGAGGCTGCTTCCAGCATCGTTCGCACGCTCAAGCTCTACCAGGGCTCGACCTTGCTCGACACTGAAAGCATCGCTATCGGTCAGAGCGCAACCACGACCTTCCAGAACTTGAACTTCAAGATCGCACAGGGATCGACGGTTCCGTTCAAGATTGTTGCTGAAATCAACAAGATCGGTACGGCGACTTCCCCAGTATCTGGCTTTGCAGAAGGCTCGGGCATCCTCGTTACCGTTCCTGGTTCGGGTATCGACGTTGAAAACGGCAGCAACACGGTTAGCGTAACGGGCTCGGCTACGGGTAACACCATCAGCTTCCGCTCGCTCGGCCTTTCCGCTGATGCAGCTCCAACGACGAATGTAACGACTACGGTTAATGGAAACAGCGCGCAGCAGACTGGCACATTCACCCTCACGTTCAACGTGACGGCATTCGGTCAGGACGTCTTCGTGTCTTCGACCACTAACGGATTCCTTCCAACTCAGGTTGTTGATCAGAACAATGCTGCAACCACGACGGCTGCTGCATCAATCTCTTCGACGGCTGATCGTAGCCCTCTTAACAACTACGTGATCCACAGCGGTCAGACCAAGTCGATCACTGTACAGTTCACGAAGGTTGGTCAGAGTGGTGTCGCACAGGCTAAGCTTACTCAGCTCAACTTCGGAACGCTCGACGCTACTCCGACGACGAACTCGATTACGCTCCCTACTGCGTACCAGACTAATCAGCAGTTCCTCCAGGACTAATCTCCTAGAGAGACTTTCTGAAACTGGCTTCGGCTAAGTAAGGAAAAGCAAAAACCACCCGCAAGGGTGGTTTTTGCTTTTCCTCAGCGGAAGTGGCGATTTCGTCGTACTTGCTGGACCAAATCGGGTAGGGTATAGTCCGAAGGTACGGACCGAAGACAGCAGGCATCCATAAGCCCTGCCGAGGACCGAGCGCAAGGGAGCAATCCTTCTGTAGCTCGTCATTCTCCTTCAAAACGGTCCCGCAAGGGACCGTTTTGCGTTCCGTACCTACCAAACAACCATACAAAAAAATGGCAATTACCAAACAGAAGAAGCAAGACATCGTAGGCAAGGTTGCCGAGGCACTCGAGAACGCCGTCTCCGTCGTCTTCGTTCACTTCAAGGGCCTCACGGTTGCGGACACCTCTGCGATGCGTAAAGCTCTGAAAGGCGAAGGGGTTGGATACTATGTCGCAAAGAAGACGCTTCTGCGCCGGGTGCTCGCTCAGAAAGGGTATGCGGGTTCGATTCCGGAACTTCCGGGAGAAATCGCCGTGGCCTGGAGCGATGTGGATGTAACGAGTGCAGCGCGCGGCATCTACGAGCACGGTAAGAAGCATAAGGATGCGCTTTCGATAGTCGGTGGTGTTTTCGAGGGCATGTTCCTCGACGCACCGGCAATGACTGCGATTGCGACAATTCCACCGGTACCGGTGCTTCGCGGCATGTTCGTGAATGTGATCAACAGTCCTATCCAGGGCTTCGTTATCGCACTCGACCAGATTGCGCAGAAGAAGGCAGCATAATTTAGAAAACCCTTTAATCCCAAATACTATGGATGAAGAAATGAAGCAGGAGGCTCCCGTAACGGAGGAGCCAAAAATGGAAGAGGCAGCGCCTATGGCGGCTCCCGCTGCGATGGAAGCCGAAGTGGCAGTGCCCGCAAAGTTCAAGAAGCTCGTTTCCGAGATAGAGGAAATGAGCGTCATGGAACTTTCTGAGCTCGTGAAGGTCTTCGAGAAGAAGTTCGGCGTATCGGCAGCAGCAGTTGCCGTGGCTGGTCCGGCAGGTGCGGTTGCTGGTGGCGAGAGAAGATTGAAGACGCGGGCGGCAAGGTTACCCTTAAGTAACCGGCTCCGTGCGTGCGCAAAAGGACAAGGCCCCGCGAAGCGGGGCCTTGTCCTTTTGCGCAAACCGTCAAGACTTGTGCAGTCGCATAAAAGACAGGTACAATGCGACCAATTCCATGGATCCACTCTCCCGCCTGTTTGGCTCATCTGCCCGCCTGAAACTCTTGCGCCTCTTCCTCTTCAATGAAGAAACGAGCTTTACGGTCGCTGACATATCCTTCCGCGCCAAGACGCCGAAGGATATGGTACGCAAAGAGCTCACGCAACTGCTCGCGGCCGAGGTGATACGCAAACGGGTGGGGAAGAATGGCGCCGCCTATGGGGCGAGCCGCCGGTTTTCGCATTACGATGCGCTTCTCGCGTTTCTTCGCTCCACCACAAGCGTGAATGACACCGACATAGTAACTGCGCTCAAGAAGGCGGGCGCACTCCGACTCGTTGCCGTTTCCGGACTATTCACGGGTGCCATCGAAACGAAGGTGGATCTTCTGGTGGTGGGAGACAATCTTGACGATAAGAAACTTGAGACCGCGATTCATTCGCTCGAAGCTCACTTGGGAAGGGAATTGGCCTATGCTGCATTCACGACCCAGGATTTTCGGTATCGCGTGGGCGTATATGACCGTCTGGTTCGTGATGTCTTCGATTATCCGCACCGCACGATTTTGGACAAGATTGGCATTCGGAATTAGTGCGGGCCTGCCGCAGGCAGGCCCGCACCGCGGACTGTCCACAGGCCACCCCACCGGCCCCCTCCCCCTTGCTACACTTTAGGTAAGCAGGCCTGTTTCCTGCAGGTTACTTACCTAATACTTCAAAAACCTATGTTCCTCAACTCTTGGGCCGATGTCTTGACGCAGTCCGCTCAGAATCTCTTCTGGGGCGTCGTGAGCTTCCTTCCGAATCTTATTGTCGCAATCATTGTCTTCGTTCTCGCGTGGGTTATTGGGGCACTTCTCTCCCGCCTTATTGCGCAGGTAATCGCAGCGATAAAAGTTGATCAGGCCCTGCGCACGGCGGGCATTGATCGCGTGGTATCACGCGCAGGGTTCAAGCTCAATTCAGGCGTGTTCCTTGGCGAGCTGGTGAAGTGGTTCTTTATCATCCTTGGCTTCCTCGTGGCGCTTAACGTTCTCGGTCTTACAGACGTCAGCACGTTCCTCGGTACCGTGGTTCTTGGCTATCTTCCGCAGGTCATTGTGGCGGTACTTATTCTTATGGTGGCTGCAGTATTGGCTGAAGCAGCTGAGCGCATCGTTTCGGCAAGCGCACGTGCCGCGGGTATTCGTTCGGCGAATCTCGTAGGGGTCATCACTCGCTGGGCAATCTGGATATTTGCTATCCTCGCCGCCCTCAACCACCTCCAGGTGGCGAACGATCTTATCCAGCCCCTCTTCACCGGCGTCGTTGTGGCATTTGCACTGGCATTCGGCTTGGCCTTCGGCCTCGGCGGCCAGCAGACTGCCGCGAAGATACTTGAAAAGATGCACAAGGATTTGATGTAATCCTGTATTTCAGGACGAAGAAAGCCGCCCTCCGGGCGGCTTTCTTCGTCTATAAAGGCACCCGCACCCGGGTAGCGCCCAGACGTTGACAGGGTTTTCACCCACCTATATACTCCTCTTACGTGTTTATCACCACGAAATTACTAGCCAACGGTACGGAGCAGTAGCCAGTCCACCCCGGTGGGAAGCTGGTCATGCCCCGGAAGGGGCTTTTTCATGAAAATGAACGGTTAGAATTGCATGTCATACCTGAGCCGTAAGTATCAGGTATGACAATCACAAAGAACACAATTGTGGTGTTCAGGTTTCCGCACTGGAAACATGAAGGGTGCACGGTGGATGCCTAGGCTTATGTTGGCGATGAAGGACGTGACTAATCTGCGAAATGTTCCGGGGAGGCGATATGTGGCCTTTGATTCGGAAATGTCCTAATGGGGAAACCCGGTCCGTATGGATCATCTCTGCCGTATGTGCAGAGAAGCGAACCCAGGGAAGTGAAACATCTCAGTACCTGGAGGAATAGAAAACAATAGCGAGTAGTGTTCTGTCTGTTCGATGCTTCGAACGGATGGAACACTACTCTTGCGATTCCCTGAGTAGCGGCGAGCGAAACGGGAACAGCCCAAACCAGAATCTTCGGATTGTGGGGTAGTAGGATAAAAGCTCCGTACTTGTACGGCAAGAGTTACAAAAGACGAATATAGCGGAAGTTGCTGGGAAGCAACGCCCCAGAGGGTAATGGCCCCGTACGTAAAATATTCTTCCCTCTTGTGCTTTTACTCCTGAGTAGTTCGAGACACGAATAGCTCGGATGAATCTGCCGGAACTAACCGGTAAGGCTAAATACAACATAAGACCGATAGTGAACCAGTACCGTGAGGGAAAGGTGAAAAGAACCCCGAGAGGGGAGTGAAATAGAACTGAAACCGTGTACTTACAAAGGGTTAGGGTGGGCTCCGGTCCATCCTAGCGTGCCTATTGAAGAATGAGCCTGCGAGTGTATGTATGTTGCATTGGCTAAGTCCGTAATGGGACGGAGCCGTAGGGAAACCGAGTGTTAATAGCGCGTTGGTATCATACATACGACCCGAAGCCAGGTGAGCTTGCCATGAGCAGGTTGAAGTGTGCCGAAAGGCACATGGAGGACCGAACCCGTAGATCGTACAACGTCTTGGGATGACTTGTGGTAAGGAGTGAAAAGCTAATCGAACCTGGTAATAGCTGGTTCTCTCCGAAACATCTTTTGGGATGGCGTCGTGTGATCCTTCTGGGGGTAGAGCACTGGAAGGGATGAACAGGGAGAAATCTCGTCATTCCTATCAACCTCCGAATACCAGAAATTACAGCACGGCAGTTAGACGGTGGGGGCGAAGCTCCACACGTCGAAGGGGGAAGAGCCCTTGATCGCCAGTTAAGGTCCCTAAATTAACGCTAAGTACAACTTAAGGAAGTGAGGATCCTTTGACAATGAGGATGTTGGCTTAGAAGCAGCCACCATTTAAAGAAAGCGTAACAGCTCACTCATCGAGGGTCCTTGCGCCGAAGATAATCGGGGTTAAGCGTTATACCGAAACTGCGGGCTTGTGCATTTCATAGAGGGTACGATTCCTCGTATGTTCTATGAAATGTGCAAGCGGTAGGAGAGCGTTCCGTTCTGCGATGAAGGCAAAGGGGTGACCCATGCTGGAGCGTACGGAAGTGAGAATGCAGGCACAAGTAACCACAATGCGGGTGAGAACCCCGCACGTCGAAAGACCAAGGTTTCCTCAGCTATGACGATCAACTGAGGGTTAGTCGGGCCTAAGGGGATGGCGAAAGCCGCACCCGATGGACACACGGTTAATATTCCGTGACCGATCATGCGTGCGATGGAGTGACGGATTGCTGTATTTATTGCCCATTATTGGATTTGGGTTGGTGCTGTGAGGAAGTGTACTAGGGAAATCCGGTACGCATTAATTCCGAGCAGAAACGCGATCTTCTTCTACGGAGGGGGAAAGAATAGAGAGCGCGGTTCCAAGAAAAACTTCTAAGCTTCAGCGCATGACGACCGTACCGCAAACCGACACAGGTGGTCAGCTCGAGTAGAGTAAGACGAACGAGTGAGAGGTCCTCAAGGAACTCGGCAAAAAAGCGGCCGTAAGTTAGCGATAAGGCCTGCCCCTAGCAATAGGGGCCGCAGCGAAAGATTTTCTGCCAACTGTTTACCAAAAACACAGCTCCCTGCGAACTCGTAAGAGGATGTATAGGGGGTGACGCCTGACCAATGCCGGAAGGTCAAGCAGGGGAGGTCCAATGATTTCGATTGTTGGGCTGGACCCTATAAGCCCCGGTGAATGTCGGCGATAACTATAATCGTCCTAAGGTTCTGGGTGGGATTTCGGTCCTGTCCAGAACGGATTGGGGCGGTTATAGGAGACCGTAAACAGTGTTGAGAGACTTACGTCATTAAAAGCTACCTCTTTAGACCGGAAGGTCTATTGAATCCGCGACTCAAATGAGAGGCCATACGTCGCGCTCCATGTCTAATTAATTTTAGGCCGGGATGAAGATATGGTCCTACGTTAAAGGAATAGTAGAGCGTAATTCCTTGTCTGGTAAGTTCAGACGTGCACGAATGGCGTAATGAGTGGAAAACTGTCTCGAGGACTCGCTCGGTGAAAATGCAATACCGGTGAAGATGCCGGTTACCTGTAGTTAGACGAAAAGACCCCAGGAGCTTTACTATAGCTTGGTATTGGGGCTGTGTGGTCCATGCGTAGCATAGATGGGAGAGGTTGAAGCATTCCTTTTGGGGAGTGTGGACTCGCCAGTGAAATACCATCCTTGGATTGTGCAGTTCCTAACCCCCGTAAGAACTACGGGGGAACAGTGCCTGGCAGGTAGTTTTGGTGGGGCGCTATCCTTAACTTGAAGCGCCCATCCGACCAACATCAAAAACAGGAAAATATAAGTATGGGGGACTGTATTGAGTAATCAGTACAAGCAATTTGGCTAAATGCTGGAACCTCCGAGTATCTTCAAGTACTCGTTCGCATAAGTGAACAGTGAAAATCTTGAAGTGCGGACAATCAGCAGGGAAGACTCGAAAGAGAACCCTCAGAGACTACACGCCAGACTCCGTATCTATTGATTTAGATGAGGATGAAGATATAGTCCGATCTGCACGGCGACATGCAGGTGTAATTCCGTGATTGCACACTCAAGCAATTGAGTAACATCAAGCCTAAAAAGTAACGGAGGAGTCTATTAAGGTTCTCTAGGCGCGAATGGAAACCGTGCCGATAGTGTAATGGCATAAGAGAGCTTAACTGAGAGGCGTACATGCCGATCAGATGCGAAAGCAGAGCATAGTGAACCGATGGTCCGCCTTAGATGCGGCCAGAGATTAACGGATATAAGTTACCCTGGGGATAACAGGCTAGTTCCGCCCAAGCGTCCATAGCGACGGCGGAGTTCGGCACCTCGATGTCGGCTCACCTTAGCGCGGGGCTGGAGAAGGTCCCAAGCGTTTGGCTGTTCGCCAATTAAAAAGGTACGCGAGCTGGGTTCAAACCGTGAGGGAATTGATCAATAAGACTTGTCTTAGAAATCGATTTCCTCACCGTTTGAATCCCTTCGAGATTTCTGTTGTCAGAATTCGAAAAAGTGCGAGTGCGTGAATGAATGTCTTTTCGTCGAGATAAAACAAGAGAAGAAACCAACCAAGACACGGCGGGGTACTGCAGGAATGCAGTACCTACCATCAACTAATTTCGGTGGAATCCTACCCCAAAAGGGAGGACAATACCGAGGGAAGTCGCAAGACGCCCGTAGAGACTGAATGTTGATCATCGAGAACCGATGAAGTTACAGTCCGATCCCTTCAGTAATGAAGGTGCCTGAGTGAAATCAGGCAGTAAAACGAAGTGCGTGAGACAGGTTGGTCTCCTATCTACTACAGGCGTTGATTCTTGCGGAGGGTTGCCCCTAGTACGAGAGGACCGGGGTGAACTGACCTCTGGTCTACCAGCTGTCTTGCCAAAGGCACCGCTGGGTAGCTATGTCGGGTCGTGATAACTGCTGAAAGCATATAAGCGGGAAACATGCTCCAAGATTAGGAATCGTTATGAGACACCTTGCAGATTACAAGGTTGATAGGCTTTAGATGGAAGCGCAGTAATGCGTTGAGTCGAGAAGTACTAATATGTCCAGTTCCCAGTGCGGAATTCTGCACGACACAATTGTGTTATAAACGACTTTTCAATGCGTATTCGTTATTCTGGCGCGTCAGGTACGTGCCCAGAACGCTGGTGATTTATCGGAGAGGTCACACCCGTTCCCATTCCGAACACGGAAGTTAAGCTCTCTTGAGCCGATGGTACTCGCAAGGGGAGAGTAGGTTGTCGCCAGCGTTCTGGGTGCGTATAAGGTCAGAAATGCAAAAACCGCCCCCTCAGGGGGCGGTTTTTGCATTTCTATATATAATGGAAGGTATGGACTGGGCAATGCGTCGTCAGCGGATAGTATGGAGCGTGTTCGGCGCCGTGGCGCTCGCGTTTCTCATCGTGGTGGGTATCGCTGTTTTCTATAAAACACCGGCCTGCACCGATTGCGGCGCTCTCGCGCAGAATATACATCCTGCGCAGGTCCGCTTCGCGCGCGCAGTCGTCTCATCCGTGAATCGTACGGACGTTATTGCCTATGTGGATAATCCGAATCCCGACGAAGCGGCCCAGGGCGTGTTGGCAAAGGTAGAAGTGTACGATGTGAATCACGCATTACTTGCTTCGAGGGACGTGACATTCGATCTCACGCCTGGTGGTTCGACCGCCGTATTCGTAGACGGCATCCTTCCCTCCGCGACGCCCGTGTCTCAGACGTTCTTCACGATTGATGCCGCCACGGTGCCGTGGGTACGCACGACGGCGAAAGCCGTCGTGCCCACGATACAAAATGGTTGCAATGCCGCTAACGAACGTCATTGTGGTTGCTACGGTATTCGATACAAATGGTCAGGCAATTGCAGCAAGCCGTACCGTGGTTGGCCAGCTTCCTTCGCAGGGAACGGCGCTCGCAATCTTCACCTGGGCGATTCCGTTTATCAGCACACCTGCGCGCGTAGAAGTGGTGCCGGTACGTTCCGCGCGGGGCTTATGAGTGAACTGGTCCGATTAAATCCCTTGCGTGCCGTGCTCGCGACTTGGCCGATGCTCGTTATCGCGGTTACCATAGCGCTTCTCGGCATACTCACGATGCATCCGTTCGACGGCGCGAGCTCGCTCGCGCCGCGCCAGCTCATTTGGATTACTCTTGGAGTAATCGTATACCTAGTCTGTGCCGTTACCGATATGCGCTTCATTCGGCGCACCCCCGTCATCATTACGGGCTATGTACTCGTTCTCGGGCTACTGTCTTTGTTGCTCGTCGTCGGTCATGCCACTATGGGCGCGAAAAGCTGGTTCACACTCGGCACGGTGGCGTTCCAGCCATCAGATCTCGCCAAACTTGTGGTGATTGGATTGCTCGCCAAATACTTCCCATCGTGCTCTTGGTGCTGGTACAGCCAGACCTGGGCACCGCCGTGATATTGCTGAGTGTGTGGTTCGGCATGGTGCTCGTCTCAGGCATATCGAAAAAGCATCTGGCAATCGTGCTGGTACTGGGCGTGGTTGCGGCGGCCGGTCTCTGGACCTTTGGCCTTCATGAATACCAGCGTACGCGCATCTTGACCTTCATTAATCCGGCCGCGAACATACGAGGCTCGGGGTACAACGCCTATCAGGCTACCGTGGCGGCTGGTTCAGGGGAATTATGGGGAAAGGGAATTGGGTACGGCACGCAGTCCAAGCTTCGATTCCTTCCCGAATATGAGACCGATTTCATATTCGCCGCATTCGCCGAAGAGTGGGGCTTCGTTGGCGTCGTGCTGCTCCTCAGCCTGTATGGTCTCCTCCTCGCGAATCTTTTCTTGCTGTCGCGCCGCGCCGCCACGAACTTCGATGCGCTCTTCATCATGGGTGTTGCCATTCTTTTTCTCGCACATCTTACGATTCACGCCGGCATCAATCTCGGGCTTCTTCCCGTAACCGGAACGACGATTCCATTCATGAGCTCCGGCGGCTCGCATGTTATTTTGGAATTCGCCGCCCTCGGCATTGTGGCCTCGCTTTCACAGCACGCCCGCAGTGTGCCGCGCGATAGCGCAGGCGCTGAATACGCGGGCTAGCGCGCGTACAGGGCAAAGGTCTTCTCGATCATCTGCTCCATACTGAAATCAGTCACGACCTCCGTATGCAATGCTGCACCCAGGCTCGCCGCGCGCAGAGGATGTTCCATAAGAGAAACCACTGCCTTGCCCATACGATCAGGGCGATAGCTTGGAACGAGGAGCCCGCTTTTCTCGTCGGTAATGATTTCAGGGATGCCGCCCACTTGCGTGGCGACAACAGGGAGGGAGGCGCAGCCGGCTTCAAGAATGACATACCCAAGCGCTTCGCTTCGCGATGCATGCAGGAACAGGTCAAATGCCTGAAGATATAAGGAGGCATCCGGTACGAAGCCTGCCAGAATAACCCTTGTTTCAAGGCCTCGTTCGCGTATCAGTGCTTCGAGTACTAATCGTTGTTCACCTCCGCCCAGCACGACGAGCCGCGCTTCGGGGTGAGTTACCCTAACCAGGGACATGGCTTCGATAGCATCTTCCACACGTTTCGTCGGATGCAATTCCGACAGCATACCGATAAGGAATCCTTCCGGCTCTTCGGGAAGCAACTTCGCGCGTGCATCAACGCGCTTCAGAAATGTCGGACACGCTATGCCGTTATGTATTACCTGGAGCTTCTTTCCAGAGAAGGGAAGCCAGCGCATGTCGCGGCGGGTCGCTTCAGATACACAGATGGTTGTGGTGCTCATAAGAACACTCGCGCCATGCATAAGGGCGAATATAAAACGCTGCCACAGTGCACGGTCTTCATTGAATGCCCAGCCGTGCGCCGTGAAGATGATGCGCGGAACACCAGCATACCGAGCC
>WNFP01002539.1_pt1 | contig 14517 bp, 13 predicted proteins | sample 5400201 | NCBI WGS metagenome assembly WNFP01 (sample SAMN13153355, study PRJNA577476) | soil metagenome | isolation source: 115 cm saprolite under Madrone tree | place: USA:California | collected 2016-06-14
GTGGGATTGGTCACGGCGATCTTGATACCGAGCAAACGAGGTCCGGCGTGGGCCGTGGCACTGAACAGCAGAGCGCACGAGATAAAAGCTGTTGTGATTAGTTTGCGCATGATCGGCTCCGTTTAGACGTAGTCAGTTCGGCAAGGAGTAAACACGTCGATGACGTGCGAGGCTTCCACCGCGCTGGCCTGGTGTTCCACACCGCCGCGGACCAGAAAGCTATCGCCCGAGCGCACGTCAAATGTCTTGTCGACGCAGGTGACTCTCAAATGGCCCGAGATCACGTAAACAATCTGCTCGTGCGGATGGCTGTGGGCGGCGCCGACCCAGCCTTTCTCCATGTGGTGCTCAGCCAGAAAGAGCTTCTCGTTGTAAGCTCCGACCAACCGGGTCAGGCCCGGCTCCGGGACGCTTCTCTTCGCCTCTGCGGTAGTCACAACTACCATCTCGGACGCATCACCAACAGCTTTCATTTCATCCTCCCTTGACAGCGCTTGCTGTCGTTTTCGCACTGCGCGCTTCGTGTACGATCTCAAGAAATTGCTTTGCCAGCTCTGTAATCACGCCGGGCTTTCCGGAATCCAAGGCTGAAGCCTGTACCAATTCACCGCCAACGCCCAGCGCCTCTGAGCCGGCACGGATAAAATCCGCGGCCGTCTGCAGGTTCACGCCGCCGGTTGGTACCAGCGGAATCTTGGGAAAGGGCCCCTTCAGAGACTTGATATAGGAAGGTCCGCCGACGGCGTTACAGGGGAATACCTTTATGAGATCGGCTCCGCTCTTCCACGCCACCATGATCTCGCTGGGCGTAAGGCCAGCGGCCATCATCAGGATGTTCTGCGACTTCACGAACTCTACTGTCGCTGCGTCAAAGCCCGGGGACACGATGAACTGAGCGCCTGCATCAAGGCAGCGTTGAGCGCCGCCAACATCCGTGACCGTGCCCGCGCCGACCAGCAACTCAGCAAAGTTCTTGCGCAGTGATTCAATCACTGTCTCCGCGCCCGGCACAGTGAGCGTGACTTCCGCAACAGAGATTCCGCCCTTCTGCAAAGCGTCCACCGCCATGAGGGCTTTTTGCGCCGTGGAAGCCCGGATCACCGGCACAATGCCGACCGACGTTATCCGCAGTGCGACTTCTGCCTTGTTCACGCGTCTCCTCCTACCTGCGCAGGTTTTAACTGCGGATTGAGGAAGTGGATAATCACGAGCGCTATGAGATACGCAGAGCCCGCAATAATAAACAGGGGCAGGTATGAGCCGGTCCACTGCAATACGTAGCCAGTTGTCTTGGCGAGAAGGAGCGCACCGATGGAACCAAACATTCCGCCGAGCCCCACAACCGACCCGACGGCTCGACGGGGAAAAGTGTCAGAAGCCAGCGTAAACAGATTTGCCGACCAGCCTTGATGCCCTGCCGCAGCCAGCCCAATCAGCGCGACCGCTGCCCATAAATTGGACACTTTCGAAGCAACAACAATGGGCACAACCGCCAGAGCGCAGATCAGCATGGCCGTCTTGCGACTGGTGTTGAGCCGGAATCCTCGCTTGATCATGAACGACGAGAGCCAGCCCCCGCCGATACTGCCGATCGTCGCTGCCTGATAAATAACAAAGAGCGGAAGCCCGACATTGGTCAGCGTGATTCCGTGTGTCTTGAACAGAAAATCCGGGACCCAGAACAGATAAAACCACCAGATGGGATCGGTCAAAAATTTCCCTATAGCAAATGCCCAGGTCTGCCGGTGAGGTATCAATTGCAGCCAGGGAATCCTGGTGGCCGGTTCTGCGGGGTCGCTGCGGATATAGGCTAGCTCCGCCTGGTTCACGCGCGGATGGCTCTCCGGCGCCCGATACATGGCGAGCCACGCGGCCAGCCAGATAAAACCGATGGCGCCGGTAGCGACAAAGGCCATTTTCCATCCATACGTTCGGGTAATCCACGGAACAACGAGCGGCGTAATCAAAGCGCCGACATTTGTGCCGGAATTAAAAATCCCGGTTGCCAGTGCGCGCTCTTTTCTGGGAAACCATTCGGCCACAGCTTTGATCGAAGCCGGAAAATTCCCTGCCTCTCCGACCCCAAGCGCGACGCGCGCCACACCGAAACCAAAGACGGAGTGGGCCAGAGCGTGGGCCATTGCCGCCACACTCCAGAAAAGGACAGAGAATGAAAAACCTTTGCGCGTCCCCAGCCAGTCCATGAATCTTCCGGCAAACAGAAGGCCGGCAGCATAGGCGAGTTGGAAGGCAAAGATGATGTTGCTGTAATCAATCTCATTCCAACCGATCTGCCCCTGAAGGGTCTGCTTCAGTAGTCCGATAACCTGGCGGTCAATGTAGTTGATGGTTGCAGCAGCGAAGAGCAGCGCACAGATCATCCAGCGGTAGTGCGTGACAGCTTGCGAAAGACGCGAGCCCACACCGGACAACGCAGATTCCGTCGCGGCGGGAACCGCTTCCGTAACCACTTCCTGCCCGGCTTTTTTTTGTTCGTAAGTAGCCATGCTCAACGCCCCATCCATCCGCCATCGACCACCAGAACGTGGCCATGCACGTAGTCGCTCGCGGCCGAGCAGAGAAACACGGCAGCGCCGCCAATGTCTTCAGGCTCCCCCCAGCGCCCCACCGGAATGCGTTCCAGAATCTGGCGGTTTCTGGTTTCGTCGCGCTGCAGCGCCGTTGTATTATCGGTGCGCATATAGCCAGGCGCAATGGCGTTAACATTAATCTTGCGCTCTGCCCACTCGTTGGCCAGCGCCTTGGTCAGCTGCGCTACAGCGCCCTTCGACGCAGCATATGCCGGCACTGTAATGCCACCCTGAAACGACAGTAACGACGCGACGTTCAGAACCTTTCCCGGCTTGTTGCCTTCGATCCATCCACGCGCTGCCAGTTGACTCAACTGAAAGAGGCTCTTCAAATTCACCTGCAGCACGAGGTCCCAATCTTCCATGGTGAACTGGTGCGCCGGCGCGCGTTTTATGACGCCGGCATTATTCACCAGAATGTCGATGGCGGCAAAGGAGCGCGCTTTTTCAAACAACTCCTGAGCGCCGGAAGGACGCGCCAGATCAGCCTGTACGGCGGTAGCTCGCCGGCCGATCAGTTCTATTTTCCGGCACGTTCCTTCCGCCGGATGCGAGTTCCCGTGGCAAATAACATCAGCTCCTGCTTCGGCCAAAGCAACGGCTATGGCCGCTCCCAGTCCGGCAGATGATCCAGTGACCAGCGCCGTCTTGCCCGAGAGTCGAAAGAGCTCCAGGCCCGACATTACTTTCTGCTGGCCTCAAGCCCTGAGCCTGAAGTGCTGAATTCAGGCTGGACGTTGACCACGCCAAACTGGCGGTCTTCAACTTCGCGATGTGCAGCCATGGCCCATATGAATCCAATACGGTGTCCCGGGGCTGAAACGTTGGGGTGATACCCGCGAGGCATCAGCACCGCGTCACCTTCACGCACGACGGCCACCAGATCAGGTTCGTTCGTATCGGTATACACGAACTGCACTCCAAATCCCGGTGGAGGCATTTCAATGTAGACGTACATCTCTTCGAGCATTCGCGCGTGTTCGTGCGGAGGCCAACTGGTCCAGTTTCCCGGCTCTGAGATGGTGAAGCCGGCAAGGACGCGCCCAGCCTGGACATTTTTGCCAACGAGGATGTTGAGGTCTCGCATGGTCGCCGCGCCGCCGGTCACAAAGTGCAGCGCCTTGTCATTCTGCACATCGGCGTAGCGCACGATCTGCAAGGGATAGTCGCCCTTCACCTCTGCCGAAAATTCCGCCAGGTCAGCTGACTTGCCGCGAATCCGCACTTGCGATCCCTTGGGAATGTAAGCGGCATCGTGTTTGGCGAGCGAAAACTTGTTCTCGCCAACCGTAAACTCAGCTTCTCCCGAAACGCAGATAATTGCGGTCTCGCTGCTGCCGGTATTGAAGCTCACCTCCGGCGAGGTGGAGTCCAGTCTTGTCCGCGCGTAGCAAAGATGCTGCATGCTGCTGTTTTGGGGCGTGATCGCTACTTTGCGTCCGGAATGAGTATGTGTATTGCGAAACACATTGCCTTCGCGGACCAGACGTTCCGATTCTGCATCAATTTGCGTGCTCATGGTGCTCCTTGGAAAAAACGGTACTTAGTACTTGGTACCTGGCGATTCCTCTGCTCAGCGCGACAATGGTTCGTGCCTGCGTCCACGATTTTGCTAAGCACCAAATACTAAATACTGATGTTCAGCGTGCTATCCGCGCTGAAACCCCTTTCATCACTCTCTGCACTTCGTCAAAAGTCGCCATCGAAGTGTCGCCCGGAGTTGTCATGGCCAGCGCGCCGTGCGCGGCGCCGCATTCTACGGCCCAGCCCGGATCGCGCCCGGCAAGGACCCCATAGATTAAACCAGAAGCAAACGAATCGCCGCCTCCGACGCGATCAAGAACTTCCAGACCAAGGCGCTGTGTCGCTTCGTAGAAATTGCCTCCGCAGTAGCCGATCGCGCCCCAATCGTTCCGGCTCGCCGAATGCACGGCACGCAGGGTGCTGGCGATGATCTTGAGGTTTGGATACTTCTTGACGACCTCGCCAATCATTTCCTTGAAAGCTCGGCTATCGAGAACAGAAAAATTCTCGTCCACGCCTTTCACGGCAAAGCCCAGGGCCACTGAAAAATCCTCTTCGTTGCCAAAGACCACATCGGCCAGCCGCACCAATTCGGTGTTGACGGTTTGCGCTTTCTTCGAACCACCGATCGACTTCCACAGAGATGCACGATAGTTCAAGTCATAGGACACAACAACGCCATGTCGTTTGGCTGACTCCATGGCTTCCTGCGCAACCGATGGCGTGGTTTCCGACAGCGCCGCAAAAATTCCACCGGTATGAAACCACCGGCAGCCATCCTGAGCAAAGATGTGGTCCCAGTCTATGTCGCCCGGTTTGAGTTGCGAGACCGCGGTATGCCCGCGGTCAGAGCAGCCTACCGCCGCCCGCAATCCAAATCCTCGCTCGGTAAAATTCATTCCATTTCGGGCCTGTCGTCCTACTCCATCGTCCGCAACCCACTTGATGCAGGACTGGTCGACACCTCCCTGATAGATCAAGTCCTGAACGAGCCGGCCAACGGGATTATCAACCAGTGCGGTGACGACGGCGGCATTCAGCCCAAAGCAGCGCTTGAGACCACGCGCCACGTTGTATTCGCCGCCGCCTTCCCACACCCGAAATTCCCGCGTATGCGCAATCCTGGCTTCTCCGGGATCAAGACGAAGCATCACTTCTCCCAGGGCAACCAGGTCCCAACGGCACTTCGATCTGTCTCTTATCTCAAAGCTGTACATGGGTCCATTTTCGTTCATTGGCCGGCACTAGAAAATCAGGCGCAGACCAAGCTGTAGTTGCCGCGTCGCCCCAGCACTTGTAATCTGCCCAAAAGTGATTGTCGGTGCAGGAGGTGGCGGAAGGGGCGTGGAGGGAGCCGTGGCGTTGGGTGCATTCAGATTTATCATATTGAATACGTTCAATGCCTCGCCCCGGGCCTGCAAGCTGAAACCTTCCCGTATCTTGAACGTTCGAAAGATTGCCAAGTCCACATCTTTGTAACCCGGTTGATCGATGAAGTTGCGCGGAGTATTGCCGTCCACAGGAGCGCCATTCACCGGAGTGTTCCTGACCAGCGCCGTGTTATTGAACCAGCAGGCGGCTGACCCGACCGGAGCTCCGTTCAGGCAGGTGCCGCTGAAGGGATCGCCCACAAGTCGTGCTCTGTCGCCGCCGTTCCCATCCAAATTGGCATCAGCGCCGTTCGACACAGTGAACGGAAGACCGCTGTGTACTTTGAGAATCGGCGAGATAGACCATCCGTTGGCCAAGTGCTTCAGCAGCGAATTCCCGCCGTTGTAGTAATCGGGTTGCCAGATCATGGAAACTACCATCTGGTGGCGCATGTCCGTATCAGCCCGTCCACGGTCTTCACCCATATTGGCGAAATTCTGAACACCGCCCTGGCTGGTGCTGTTCTGGAGTTGCACGCTGTCGAATGTCTTGCTGTAAGTGTAGAAAGCGTTAAACATCAGGTGATGCGATAACCGCTGTGTCGCGGTAATTTGCAATCCGTTGTACGACGCGGTCTGGCCCGATTGCATGGAAAGCACAGCACCGAACGCGGGATTGGGACGACGGGCTTGTGAGTTGTTCGTTGTCGCACCAACGAAGGTCGGATAGTTCATGTCGATCGCGAAGGGAAGGTCATGGCTGAGTGAAGCGACGTAAGACGCCATCACGCTTAAGTTCTGGGTAAGCTGCCGTTGCACCGAGAAGTTAAGTTGATAGGTGTATGGCCATTGAAAATTGGGCGAGGCGCCAAAGATAGAACCACCATTCACAAAAGCGCCATTGTAGGGGAAAGGATTGCCACCCACCAATCCTTTATAGGGATTGGTCAATGTCGCGCCCGCTCCTTTGTTGGTCGAGGTGTTGCCATTGGTGAAGTTGAGACGAATCGCAAACGGCTCGAAATTTGCCGTGGTGTTCCATTCATTGCCGGAGACACTGCCGTAAAAAATGCCCGCTCCGGCGCGGATTGCGGTCTTGCCATCACCGAACGGGTCCCACGCAAACCCAACCCGCGGAGAGAAGTGAGTCCAGCGCACGGGGACAATCCCACGAGTGACTCCAGGATCCCCAGGGAAGAGTATGCCCACCGGCGCCGTGGGCCTTACGGTTGAGTGTGCGCCCGGGATGTAAGTGGTTTCCTTGTTCTGCGGGTCGGTGGGAGGAGTCTGCACGTCCCAGCGCACGCCCAGGTTTAGCGTCAGGCGCGGATGAATACGGAAATCATCCTGCGCGAAAACCGCCGTGTACCAGCTATTGGTGTAGCCCGTCACTGGAGCATCCTGGGAGAGAGAACTTGGAAGTCCAAGCTCGAAATCGGCCAATGCATTCTTGCTGGCCACGCCGTTGAAAGTGAAGACACCATAGTTGTTCAGTAATGTCTGCTGGATGTCCTTGTCAAGAGAAAGCTCGCCCCCAAACTTGAACGCGTGTTTTCCGCGAGTGTAGCTGAACGTGTCGCGCGCGGCATAAAAATTTGTGCCGGCCAAAGGACCGGCAATAGCTTGGCCAAGAGTGAAGAAGTTGGTGACTGAAATCTGCGGCAGTGAGGGAGTTCCTTGAATTGTGAAGAGCGAGCCTAAAGCTCCGAGAGACGTCTGCGGCACATTGAGCCGTCCGCCGAAATTGCGGGTGTATGTGAGCCAGATCTGGTTGATTTTTTCCGGACTGATGATCCAGGTTTCGCTTACGTTGGCACCCTGTTGACGCCAGTTAAATTGTTGCTGTGACCATGGCAGAGCCGCGCCGGTTCCGCCGGACTTGACAGTGTTGGTCCCGCTGGTCTCGAAGTAACTGAGAGTCAGCCGATGCTTCTCGTTAAAATTGTGGTCCACTTTGGCCAGAAACTCGTCTGTGTTATAGGGGCTGGGAACAAACCCCTGCCATTTGTTGGTTCCAACATTGGCTGTCGGAATCATGTTGTTGATGATGCTCATGGCGACACCGTCGCGGCGAAGTACGGGAATGAAACCACCCGCGAACGGCGTTCCAGTGACTGGATCAACAGGCTTCACTGCGGACTGGGAGAAGTCGCCACCGCGTTCCAATGCTGTGGGCACTACGGCTCCGTTTAGAAACGTGCTCGTAACCTGCCGGAGACCGGCATAGGAGCCAAAAAAGAAGGTCTTGTCTCTTCGAATCGGCCCGCCGATGGCCGCGCCAAACCGGTTGCGGTGCAACGGCGGAGTCGGAAACGTGTTGCCCCAATCGTTGGCGTTAAACATGGTGTTCTGCACAAACTCAAACACTGACCCGTGGAATTTGTTGGTCCCTGACTTTGTGAGTACGTTGATGACGCCGCTGGAGAAACGGCCGTATTCGGCGTTGTAGTTGTTGGTCTGCACCCTGAATTCCTGCACCGCGTCCGGATTGGGAAGTATGTTACCGGTATTGCGCAGGCCTGTGATGTTGATTCCACCGTCCAGATAATAATTGACGGAACCGGCGCCCCCGTCCACGCCGCCGTTGAGCAGCGTGCGCTGCTCGGGATAGCCGAGAACAATGCTATTGTCGTTTCTCTGCACTCCCGGCGTGAGATCCAGGAGTGTGTACAAGTTCCGGTTCACGATAGGTAGGTCGATGATTTCAGCGTTGTCGACGGTGCGTCCGAGTTCGACGTTGCTGGTGTTCACCAGAGGCGGAGCGCCTGTTACTTCTATTTCCTCAGACGCCTGACCGAGCACTAGAGACAGGTCGACACGAGCAACCTGCCCCACCTGCAGCACGATGTTTTTGCGCAATAGTTTTCTGAAGCTGGCTGCATTGACCTCCAGCGTATATTCCCCGACCGGCAGCAGCTCGATACGATACTCGCCCTGGTCGTTCGTCTGGACCGAGCGCGTTAACGCCGTCCCTGTATTGGTGGCCGTAACTTGCGCTGCGGGCACTGCCGCGCCACTCGGGTCGCTCACCGTACCCACGACGGTGGCGGTAGTCGTCTGCGCCATAAGGGCCAGCGGTGCAAGAACCAACAAACTCAAAGCCTGGATGTAGAACCTGAATTTCATTGAATGCCTCCTGCGTTGTACCATAATGTGAGATAGCGTTTCATTTTCTATCGGACGTAAAAAAAACCGGCTTGCGCCGATTTTGTACTGCTTTTAGCGTCTAACTATTGCTTTTGCCATACCATTTCCGGAGATGGCGACTTGTTGTTGCTTGAATCCAAACTCCGCGGACAGAATACTTGCCGCTGAGACCACGGGCCGCGAAAGCGCGTTCACTTTTTCCTTCGTGACCCGGAAGGAGGGCCCGGAAACGCTGATGGCGGCTACCGCTCCTCCAGAAAAGTCACGTACCACACATCCTATGCAGCGAAGGCCCTCTTCGATCTCCTCGTTATCGATGGCGTAGCCGCGCTCTCGAATCACTTTAAGTTCCGCCTTCAGATCGAGAAAACTTGTGATGGTGTTGGCGGTCACGGCCTTGAGTCCCTGTTTGCGGACGATCGCCTCCACCTGGGCCTCTGGCAGATACGCCAGAATTGCCTTGCCCATGGCGGTGCAATACACCGGGTTCCGCCGCCCGACGGTCGACGACATGCGAACGGAGCGCGCCGGCTCGACCTTGTCCAGGTAGAGGACTTCCGTATCGTCAAGTATTCCAAGGTGCACGGTCTCGCCGGTCTCCAGGACGAGCTGGTCGAGCACAGGACGTGCTCGCTCCCGCAGATCCAGGTGAGAAATCGCTCTGCTTCCCAATTCGAATAGTTTCAGGCCAAGCCGATAGCGGCCGCTGACCGAATGCCGTTCGATCAGCTTGTGTCGTTCCAGCACCATGGTCAGCCGGTGCGCCGTACTCTTGTGGAGATCCAGTTTGTCTGAGATTTCGCCCAGCGACAAATCGGGCCCGTCCGCGGAAAGCACTTCGAGTATCGCCAGCGCCCGGTCCAGTACCTGGACCTGGTAGGGAGACTTCGCCGCTGTCTTAGAATGTGACACGCTGTCGCATTATATGAACAACGAATTAAATGTCAACAGGAAATTTACAAAAAAATTCGGGAGTACGGTCGGGGGATCAGGTTTGGCTGGTGCGTCGCAAGGATGGCGAAGGCCGGCAGTCCTCAAAAGGTCGATCTTTCAGGATGTTCCGCAAGACGCAGGTTAGCTTGTCAAGCGGCTCTCCGGCATTCACGCAGGCATCCACCCACGATGGTACCCGCTCGATGCGCTCCCGGCAGAACAGTACGATCGGGACTTCAGCGCAAATCGCGCGAAGCCTTAGGGCCAGATCAAAGCTGCTGTATTTCGTCGCCCACTGGTCCAGCACCACGGCGGCAGTTGAATAATGCAACACAAACAGGAGGGCGATCGCCTGGGTGCAACTTCTCGTTCTCGCAACCTCATACCCAGCGTCCTCGAGTGCCTCCAGAACCGAGTCGTCTTTGCTGGCTGGGTCCGATACGTAGATAACAGTGTCACGCGTCATTATGAACTCCCGGCGTCCTGCGTTAGAAGTCCTCGTCGTCCTGGTCGGCTATCTGCCAGCTTGGGTCAGGATCGTACTCAGTGATCGACTTGACGATCTTTGCTGTGTCGGGCCCGAAGTCCTTTTCGTAAACGTTTCCCGCCGAATCGGCTATAAAAGTTTTCACGCCTGATGAACGATAGGACGCTGGATAGGCTATGAAGGCGAATCCGTTCGTCAGCTTGCCATCAGAGATGTAGCTCTTCGCTCCTCCAGGCGCATGTTTTCCCTGGGCCGTAAGGACGCGAAAGTAGTAGCCGTAAAACGGGACGGCTGAGTTGTCACTCGCCGCCGGACCGTTGATTCCCGCCCTCGCAAGTTCCACAGGGATGGGACTGTTGCCTTTCAAGTGCAACCCATCCGTTGTGCCCGCCGCGACGATAAAATGAGTTGTATATTCAGGCCCCGTCCCGGAACTTCGCCGCGTGTACTCTTGTTCCGCCAGAATGAGCAGCCGAAACGCGCCAATGGCCATGGCTTCGTTCTCGCCGATTCGCCGGTACAAAACTTCGTTCATGCCCGCCTGCGAATCGAAGCGCCAAACGCCGTGGCTCGAAACCAACGGAATCGGGAACGGCCAGTTCTCCGCACCTATATATAGGACGGTGGTCTTGTCAGGCTCGAGCACCAGGCGGTGCATCTCCTGATATTTCTGGATGAATCGCTCGTGCTCCAATTTGTCCTGGATCTCGTCTCCCGAGGAAACGCCTTCTTTCGCCAACCCGAGAATCTCCATAAGCGCGCGCTCATTGTGAGTTTGGGCCGCCAGGAAGAGAGCTCCTGTCGCTGCTTCCGCGGATGAAAACGTCTTCTGCTGTTGCCGCTGCTGGGCAAAGCAGGACTGAACGCTGCCGGTTACGAATGTGGCTGCCGCCAGCGTAACCACAACGACCATGGGAATTCTGAAACGCGTTTTGGACCTCACGAGATCTATCGGCATGACTGTTTGACTCCGTATCTGCATCACAATTCGGCGCTTTTGGTTCCGTGAGTTTTCTGCATCGAGGAATACCATCGCCGCTTGATTCATTGCACGCTAGTCTCCAAATGTGTATTGCACTCCAACGCTGGGTTTTCGCGCCACCGTATAGCCGGTTTAGAAGGAATTTGCCTGCCGGGCGTCAGCATTCTGTCGGAATGATGGCGTGTGGAATCCCTTTCACGCCGCCTCGGACACGAGTGGTCACTTCGAAGGGCGTGGCTAGCGCGTCCTCCACAGAGCAGGAGTAACGCCCCATCGCCACCTATTTCGACACAAATGTCGAAACCTGGACATTTCAACACTTGCCTGATTTCAGATTTCCTTCCCAGAACCGTCTCAAAGAACGGTGCAGCAACGCTTTACCCACTTTCCGCGATCACAGCTCGTTTTGGGCCGGTAGTTGCTATGGCATAGGGCATGTCACAGTTACCGCAAAATTCGCGCGCATGGCAGGGAGGTCACATGTCCACGGACGGGGCGATTTCGACCCGCAGATCTTCAGAGCACCGCAAGCACGTATTGTGTGTCGACGACGCAGAGGTACTTTTGGAAGTCCTGGGGCAGATCCTTGAAATGAATGGTTACGAAGTAACTACTTCGGCCAGCTCGGTCCAGACAGCTCAGACGTTCGCCAGCGGTGACTTCGACCTGGCGGTCCTTGACTACGACATGCCGGCGATCAATGGTACCCAACTCGCGACGTGGTTGAAGACCGCCAGCCCTGAACTGAAAGTCATTCTTTATACCGGTGCGGCGTGGGTGCCCAAGCACGAGTTGCGCTTCGTTGACCTGATGGTCCATAAGTCTGCGGGCATTCCGGCGTTGCTCTCGGCCATTGAGACTTTTCTGCCAGGCTGACGCCCGAATTTCATCTTGCGGGGGCTCTGGCGAATGTGAAAAAGGAGCAGTCATGGAAAAACGCAAACTTGGGAACAGTGATATGGAAATAACTCCGATTGGTCTGGGAACATGGGCCATCGGCGGCGGCGGATGGGAATTCGCATGGGGACCTCAGGACGATAGCGACTCCATCGCGGCCATTCGCGAGGGCATTGATCTGGGAATCAACTGGATTGACACCGCCGCCGTCTACGGGCTCGGCCATTCGGAGGAGATAGTAGCGAAAGCCTTGGAGGGGCGGACCGGTCGCCCTTATGTATTCACAAAATGCAGCATGGTCTGGAACCAGATTCGCGAAATCGACCATTCGCTGAAAGCTGCGTCTATCCGGCGCGAGTGCGAGTTGAGCTTGCGCCGGCTCCGGGTGGATGTAATCGACCTGTATCAGATCCATTGGCCTCTTCCGGTGGAGGACATCGAAGAGGGCTGGGAAACCCTGGCAAGGCTGCAAGAAGAAGGCAAGGTCCGCTACATCGGAATGTCCAACTTTGATGTCAGCCAGATGCAGCGCGCACTCCGGATCGCTCCCATCACCTCGCTGCAGCCGCCATACTCATTGCTGGCACGACAGGTCGAAGGCGAGATCCTGCCATTTGCCCGTAAGAACAACATTGGCGTGATTGCCTATTCGCCTTTGTACTCCGGGCTGCTCAGCGGCAAGATGACGCGTGAGCGCATCGCAAGACTTCCGCAGGACGACTGGCGCAGGCACAACCGGAATTTCAACGAGCCTTTGCTCTCCCATAATCTCCGTCTGGTTGAATTGTTGCGCGATATTGGCCTTCGTCACGGGCTTGCGGCAGCGGAGGTGGCGATCTCATGGACTCTCAGCAACCCAGCGGTGACCGGTTCCATAGTCGGCGTGAGAAAGCCGCAACAGATGGCCGAGCTCGTCGGCAGTGTCGAGTTTCGGCTCAGCTCAGGTGAGCTACGGGAAATCGCGAGGGCGCAGCAGGTCGAAGCCGCCGAGCTGTCTTACTGGGCATCGTAAGGGGTGTGGAGTTGGCAGCTCGCTGCCGCCTGCTTCGAGAGGTTTCGAATTGAGGATACGCCGGTGATGATTCTGCCATTTCGATTTCGCTGGAGTCTGGCGATTCTGGTATCGTTTGGAGTTGTCGCGGCCCTGCTCTCTCTTGTGGTGCATCAGCGCCAGGAACAGTCTGCGTTTTTGTCCGCTCCGCCTGAAGTCAGATCACACGATCACATAGCTGCTTTTACGCTTCACGCTGTGCGCGGCAGCGATGGCCGGGACAGTTTTGCTTTCAACGGACAGTCGGTAGCTCCCATCATCCGTGTCTCGCCCGGGGACACCCTGAACATCACCTACGTGAATGACCTTCCGCCGGCATCCGGCGAGCAGTGCTCGCTTGGTCCTTGCATGAATATGACTAACCTTCACTTTCACGGGCTGGGTGTTTCTCCCAAGGCCCCGCAGGACGATGTTCTGACCATGATCGCCATGCCTGGACAAACACTGAATTATTCGGTTCACATTCCGCTGGATCAGCCGCCGGGATTGTATTGGTACCACACTCATCCCCACGGTGAAAGTGAACGCCAGGTTCTGGATGGCATGTCGGGCGCGATCGTTATCGAAGGAATCGAGCGCTATGTTCCAGAACTGGCGCGGCTTCCGGAGCGAGTGATCGTTCTGCGCGGCCGCTCCATCGAGCATGATCCGGATGCGACGCAACTCAGACATCAGGTTGACATCACGTCTCAGGCATGTGGAGGAGAAGCGGAGAAAGTCGAGGAGATCTTCACCGTCAATGGGTCGATCCGCCCGCAAATCGGCATTGCTTCGGGTGAACGGCAGTTTTGGCGAATCGTGAATGCGGCTGCGGACCGCTACGCTGACGTGCAACTCGACGGCGAAGCATGGGAGATTGTCGCGCTCGACGGCATGCCTCTCGCTTATCACGACCCACAGCAGCCTATGCGAAAGGCTGGGCACGTCCTGCTTCCGCCAGCTTCACGGTTGGAAGCGATTGTCACCGGGCCACAGGTTGGATCAGTTGCAACTCTGCGCAGCCGCTGCGTCGATACCGGGCCGGATGGTGATCCCAATCCCGCGATGGTGCTGGCTGATATTGTCGCGGCCCCGCCTCCAGCCGAGCCACCAACAAAAATTGGCTCGGATCGACGGGCTGCCTCATACCCACAAGTACAACTCGCAGCGCTTGAATCGAGCCCTCCGCAGTTTGCAGCTATTTTTACGGAAGACAAGAAGGGTTTCTACATCAACAATCAGCTATTTGATCCGGATGCTGCGCCGATGACTCAGGCTGTCGTCGGAACATATCAGCACTGGCGAGTCCTAAACCAGACCAAAGAGCTGCATCCCATGCATCTTCATCAAGTCCATTTTCTGGTGTACGCAGTTAATGGAATACGGCTGGAAAACCCAGAATGGGTAGATACCGCGAACGTTCCTTATGGAGGGTCGATCGACATGATCGTTGATTTCACGAATCCTGCGATTCGAGGTATGTCAGTGTTTCATTGCCATCTTCTGAATCACGAAGACAAAGGCATGATGGCCAAAATTCTCCTTAAATAATAAAT
>WNFP01003208.1_pt1 | contig 14516 bp, 11 predicted proteins | sample 5400201 | NCBI WGS metagenome assembly WNFP01 (sample SAMN13153355, study PRJNA577476) | soil metagenome | isolation source: 115 cm saprolite under Madrone tree | place: USA:California | collected 2016-06-14
AAAATATTTGCCGCAGTGTCCTGATCACGGTCAATCGAAATGGCTTTCGGTAATTACTCTGGCCCATCAACAACAGCAGACCAATGATCCTTGAAATTGGTTCTTCGCAGTTCTCAGCGTACCGCCACAGGTATGGCATCCCTGCCTTTTTTGCAATGCAGCCTTACGCTTGACATGTTGTACCATATATGGTACAACATGGGCATGAATGACTCGCTGAAAATTCTCCCAGCCAGGTTCTTCAAAACGGCTTCTGGTACTGAACCAGTGAGGGAGTGGCTAAAAGACTTGGACAAGGATGATAGTCGAATTATCGGCGGGGATATCAGAACAGTAGAATACGGTTGGCCCATCGGTATGCCTGTTTGTCGCTCCATAAAAGGGTATAGAGACCTTTGGGAGGTACGCAGTCGTATATCCGATGGGAGAATTGCACGTGTGATTTTTCATATTAGCGGCGGTGAAATGATTTTGCTGCATGGGCTTATTAAAAAGACCCAGCAAACTCCACAACGAGACTTAGAGTTAGCAGATAGGCGCAGAAGGGAGTATGAAAGCAATGCCTGAAAATCCCAATAGAGGCTCCTCTTTTGAAGACTTTCTGAAAGAGGAAGGCATCTTTGAAGCATCTACCACCGCCGCAGTGAAAAAGGTGCTGGCTTGGCAGATCGAACAAGCGATGCGCACCCAACATATCACAAAGTCAGCAATGGCTACCCGTATGCACACGAGCAGATCACAACTTGAAAGACTTCTAGACCCAGAAAAGACGGGGGTATCACTAGAAACTATACAACGTGCTGCTGCTGTCGTAGGCAGAAAGTTACGGGTTGAGCTGGTTTAAGCTGTAAATCATTGAATTCCATGGCTATTCCCGGGATGCGCAACGAGAGTGAGTCAGCTCCTTTGTACTGGCTACCTGGGCCATCCGTTCAAAAATCCGGGATTTTCGGCAGAATGATTTCTCTCTCCGATCAAACTGCTCTTTGACCGGTGATGCTGGTTAATTGTCCCCTGAATGGTGTGAGTTGCATGTTTCTCTTGAAGGGACAACTTAATTCCTTTCCCTATGGCGTCCTCTATGGAAATCGACGATGTCATTGACCCACTGGAAACACGGCGCTGGATTATGCAGGGTTTACGCTCCGTCCCCGCCTCTATCCCCGGCGATGGTCGGCGGCGTCCTTTCGTTGATACATGGTGAGAGGCTTCCAGTTCTGTCACCTTCGCCACGCGTCAGGCACGCCGCAGTTGGCCTGTGCTGGCTACTTGGGTCATGTGTTCAAAAAATCGGCTCTTAAATGACTCTGCTAAACGTAATCACTCACTAACCAGCGAAATGGCGGCTCGTCTTCCTCGATCTGCGAGAAACGGTCCATTTGCTCGTAAAAACGGTTGTCGGTATGATCATCATTGACCAGTGAAACCTCCCCTACCAGGGTACGGCTCTCTTCAGCCCAGAAGGTATGGTAACAATATTGTGGGATAGTGATGCTCTCTCCTGGATGCAGGATTACCTTCCCACCGGCCGGTATCGTGCGTACAAGCCCATCCGTACTGACGACCACGTCGCTGGTATTCAATCCTTCATCCGACGTGGCATTGTAAAGTTGGACGACCAGGTTTCCTCCACCTCGATTGATGATATCTTCCATTTTAATACGGTGAAAATGCATCGGGGTGACCTGGCTGCGCTCGACGATCATGATCTTTTCCGCGTACGTCTTGCCGCGATGTGTGATCAGATTCTCAGGGCTGCCATTGCGAATAGTAAACACGCACAGCCCGACAGCATAATAATCTCCTTGTCCGAAGTCCGTCACATCCCAGCCAAGCCGGCGATCGATAATTTCCCTGGCGCCTTCCCTTTTGGCCTGCCAATCTTCCAGTGTCCAGGACGCAAAGGGAGGCAGGTAGAAGCCGCTTAGCCGGAAAAAAGCGTCGGCATCGCGTATAATGGCGTTGATCTCAGAGCGTTTCAATGCTAGCCCTCCTTTGGACTCTCTAACACCTCGCTAAATGTGCGTAAAAAGAGCGTGGCGGCAACGCCGTCCGCAACACGATGATCGATGACGAGCGTGATTTTCATCTGGGGAATGATATGAATGCTGCCTTCTTCCACAACTGGCTGCTCCACGACGCGCCCAGTAGCAAGAATGGCAGTCTGAGCTGGATCGACAATAGCCGTAAAACTATCCACTCCAAACATGCCTAAATTGCTGACAGCTATAGCTACCTGAGCAGTATCGGCAGCGATAAGCGCTCCCTGTCGTCCCCTTGCTATCGCCGCATCGGTCACACTGACCAGTTCTGCTAGAGACAGGCGATCAGGTTCGGGGATAGTGACGACAAGCAAAGTATCATCGCCAGCTACAGCGAGGCCGACGTTGGCCTGCGCTAGTTGCTGGAACTGGGGACCGTTTGCTACCCATAACCTATTCAGCCGGGTGTGGTTGCGCAGAGCCTGGGCAACAGCGCGCAAGATGAGATGGGTGTAGGTCAGATGCATGATGCCACGTTCTCGCTCAACACCTACAACCGCTTGCGCCTGGCGCATATCGATCGTGGAGGTCAGGGCAATTTGTGGAATCGTCTGTACTGATTGCGTTAGCCGTTGGGCGATGACCTGACGATGATGTGGAACTGGTGTAAATGATGATTGTTCGCCGGTGAACGAGGAGCGCTGCTCGATCAGGATTTCCACGTCTCTGCGTTCGATACGACCACCTGGGCCGCTGCCTTTGACCTGACGAGGATCAATGCCATGCTCGCGCATCAACACTCGCACCGGCGGAGATGCGAGCACCTTATCACTGCCTGGCTGCGCAATGGTGGAGGTATTTGTCGAGATAGAGAGCGTAGTGGAAATACCTGGCTCTTCCGCTGCTGACGGCGCTGCCTGCGCCGTCATTTCACCCGGCAGCTCGTCTTCAGCTTTACCAATGTAGGCTACCAGCGTTCCCACCTCTACAACCTCGTCCTCCTGGCGCAAAATTTTTCTCAATATGCCACTGGAGAAAGCCTCGACTTCGAGCGTCGCTTTATCTGTCTCCACTTCAAACAGTGGCTCACCCTGTTCAACCGGGTCACCTTCTTTTTTGAACCACGAGATGATACGCAACTCATTTGTTGTTTGCCCTAAAGCGGGCATGCGCACTCCCTGTAGCACCGTGTACGCTCCTTTGGCTACTCGAACAGGCTGAGAATCACCGAGCGGATGCGCTCTTTGCTGGGTACAACTGCCTGCTCCAGGATAGGCGCGAAAGGCAGGGGCGTATCGAGAGTGGCGACACGCTTGATGGGTGATTCCAGGTAGTAATGACATTCGTCGGCGGCACGCGCGGCAATTTCGGCCCCCCAGCCACCGGTTAAGGTATCTTCGTGGACAATGACCAGGCGACCTGTTTTTCGCACTGATTGCCAGAGCGTTTCCGTATCGAGCGGTACCAGAGAGAGCGGATCGATCACTTCACAGTCCACACCCTGGTTCGCGAGCTCTTCAGCGGCAGCGAGTGAGCGGTATAAGCTGAGATGAGTTGCGACAATGGTAACATCCTTCCCATTCCGCTTCACAACTGCCTTGCCAAGCGGTACCAGGTACTCTTCTTGCGGAACATGGGCCGTGAGATCGAGGCCTCCGGCCTGTTGCCGCCCTTTACTACCATAGAGCAGTTTATGCTCAAAAATCAGCACGGGATTATCGTCGCGCACCGCGCTTTTGAGGATGCCTTTAGCATGATAGGCATCGGAGACGCAAACTACTTTCAAGCCTGGCACATGCATGAAAAAACTCTCTGGACATTGCCCATGCTGCGCGCCTCGATTTGTCGTACCCACCGGAGCCCGCATAACCATAGGAACGCTGAGCTTCCCTCCGGACATATAGCGCATTTTGGCCGCCTGGTTCACCAGTTCATCCATGCACTCGAAGAGGAAGTCGGCGTACTGCATATCCGCGATGGGGCGCATGCCCATCATAGCTGCTCCCACCGCTGCACCGGCGATAGCCTTTTCACTGATGGGCGTGTCAATCATCCTCTCCGGGCCAAATTCTTCATTCAGGCCAAGGTAGACGCCGAATGCACCGCCAAAGCCACCTTTGACGCCGATATCTTCGCCAATGAGAAAAACAGCAGGGTCCCTGCGCATCTCTTCCGCGATGGCTTCACGTAATGCCTCGCTGATGGTTAACCGACGCTCGTTCTCGTCATGCTCGTTTTGCCGGGAAGTTTCGCTGTCATTCGTCTTTGTCATATCAGGCGTACACCCCTTCTAAGGCCTGCTCAGGCGTCACATCGGGAGACATACGGGCGAATGCGGTCGCCTCCTGGAGTTCTGCCTTCACCTCATTATCAATCTCATCGAAAATGGCTGTGCTTATACCTATCTCCGTGATGAGCGCATGGCGCAAGCGCGGAATAGGGTCACGCTCTTTCCAGAAATTCTCCTCTTCTTTTGTTCGATACCCGCGCGCGTCACTGCGACTGTGGCCGGTAAACCGATACGTCTTACACTCCAGCAATATCGGGCCTTCACCTTTGCGCGCAGCAGTAATAGCTTCTCCTCCGCTTTTATACACGGCCAGTACATCCATGCCATCGACGATTTCACTGCGAATACCATATGCGTGAGCGCGATCCGCCACGTTTTCCACCAGCGAGACTTTGTTATAGGCTGTCGAGGCACCATACATATTGTTCTCGCAGACGAACACGATCGGGAGATGCTGTACCGCGGCAAAGTTCAGGCTTTCGTGAAAGGCTCCCTCGTTAGTCGCGCCTTCTCCGAAAAAGCAGACCGCGACCTGGCCCGTTTGCCGCAATTTGAAGGCCAGTCCCATGCCCACGATCACAGAATTTCCGCCACCGACAATAGCAATGGCTGGTACCATGCCGACGGCAGGCTCGCCTAGATGCATGGAACCACCTTTTCCGGCGCAGCAGCCGGTAGCTTTACCATAGAGCTCGGCAAGTGCCTCGTGCGGCTTTACCCCTTTAGCCAGTGCATGGCCGTGAGGTCGATGCGTCGAAGTAATCCAATCCGAAGAGTCGAGATAATCGCAGATGCCGACGGCAACCGCTTCCTGTCCCTGGTACTGGTGAACGGTTCCCGGGATCTCTCCTTGCAAATACAAAAAGTAGACGTGCTCTTCAAAACGGCGAATGAATGTCATCTGCCTGTATAATGAGAGCATTTTTTCCGTACTCAATGCTTCGCTCATACCTGATCTTCCTTTCTTGTTTTGCTCGCTGCCTGAGGGGGCACTGATCCTCCCCCGGAGGGTGCTCCACTACATTTCCGTATCAAATGAAGCCTGACGGAACACTATGGGGAGGGAGGTCACTGTATATCATGAGCATGACCGCAGCTCCCATAGAGCTGTAAAAATGCTTGTACTTTCGCCTGCATAGCTCGCTTTCCAGCAAGCTGGTAATCTCCCTCCCTGTGAGATCCCAATACATCATGCACACTGGCGGAGGCATCGAGAGCCAGCACCGACTCGCGGATGCCGGCCCAAAATGCTTTCTTTAAAATAGTGCCGACGTTGAATTTAGCTGCGCCGTAGCGTATGGCTTCGGGTACGACTTCTGGAGGAAAGCCGGTACCGCCGTGAATGACCAGCGGTAAAGCAACGCGTTCATGGATAGCCGCGAGACGCAACAGATCGATAGGGGCGACATCGTGGGTGAGAAGATGCACATTGCCAATGGATACGGCCAGACAGTCAATACCTGTTTGCTCAACGAATCTCGCCGCCTCCTCAGGGTCAGTCAGCGAAGCGGCGGAGGCATCGATGCCCTGCTCCATCGCATCGGGCAGGTGACCTAGTTCTGCTTCGACAGCCACTCCCTGGGCATGGGCGACCTCGACCAGTTTGCTTATCTCCTCGATAGCGGCTTCATTGGGCCATGCCGAAGTATCCAGCATGACAGCATTAAATCCGGCTTGCATACCTGCCAGGCATTCTTGATAGGTGTGGGCCTCGTTGAGTAAAAAAGCCACGGGCACGTGTGTTCTCTGTGCAAGAGTATAGCCGAGACTGCTCAAAGTCTCGATGCCTCCTGTATCCAACCAGGTTTGGGAAACCATCATACAGCCAAAACCCAGGATGACGGGAGCATCCTCAGCTTCGGCAGCCTCAATTACCGCTTCAAGAGAGTAGCTATCCCAGGCTTCAAAATAGCCAAGGGCATATCCACCAGTTTGCGCCCTCGCAAGAAGATAGGGTAATGGCACAATCATCTTTTAAGCTCCTACATTTCTATGAGGGAAATAGAGCGTTCCATAGCCAAACAGGTATCTCTTAAAGGGACACAATAGGCAGCGAATGTGTTTGGACATACGTCTCTGCCTCTTTTCGTGTGAAAACGCCGCCGGTACAACCTAGCTTTGTGCAAGCTGAAGCGCCGATCACGCTGGCGAAACGCAAGGCATCTTCCGGCGGCCACTGTTCCAGAAGGCCCACAATAAAGCCCGCGGCAAAAGCGTCGCCGGCACCCGAGACATCCACGACTTCGACGGGAGCTGCCGGAGCCTCGAGCGTTTTCTGCGTGCTCATTAGTAGAGCGCCATCCCCTCCCCTGGTGATGATGGCGATAGCGCACCCGGCTTGTAAAAAGAGTTCCGCTTGCTTCTCTGGATCTGTTTCCCCTGTCAGCATTGTTGCCTCTACTGAATTAGGCATGAAGACATCGATATGAGGCAGGATGGGCCGAAGATTGTCCAGGGTTGGATGATGCGTACTAGTTGGCACTATGATATCGAGTACAGTACGCACACCCCTTTTCCTCAGGCCAGCAAGCAGTTCGATAAGTCGTAACGATTCCAATTTAGGAAGCACAAAATAGCCGCCTAACGCAAATACCTGGGTCTGTTCGGCTAATGCAAGATCGATATCATCTACCATGAAATCGGCATTTGCTCCGATGGTGTGGATATAGCGCCGGTCTTCACCAACCACTGGCAAAATAACGGTCTTAGAAGTGTTATAACTTGATGAGCGTCTTAAGGCACCGGTCTGCACACCGTTGGCCTGTAACTCGTGTGCGACGACATCTCCGAAAGAGTCATTGCCTACTTTACCGGAAACACTGACCGATACCCCTAATTTTGCGAGCGCTATGGCTGTGTTGGCAGCGCAACCACCGGGCTGGAAAAGAAAGTCTTCTGTAGCAACTAACTCCCCTGCCCTTGGAAGTCGCTCTAGCAGAGGGACAAAGAGATCTGCGACTAAAATACCGGCGCAGACGACAGATGCTGGCTGTATCATGCATCTTGCTCTCTTTCTTTATCAAGTTCCAGTAGCACATGCGCGTTATTGATGCTCGTGGCAAGTTTATCTCATCTTTGCCATTTTCGCAACACATCCCTCCTTGACAAGAGGAAAAGGAGTAATGTATGCTTTTTTTATCAGCCGACTGATGGGTCTGCTGAGATAAGGAACACAGACAATGCTTTCACAGGAAGATGGTGTCGGAAAACAATTAATCTTGCTCAGGGGTGCGCAGCAGCACTACCTGGATCGTGCGTTACGTGAACTTGGCCTGTACTGCGGTCAGGACACCTTGTTGCTCCACCTGGCACACGAAGAGGGGTTGACACAGGTGCAGCTGGCGCAACGGATGAGCTGTGAACCGCAGACGATCAATAAGACACTCCGACGCATGCAGAAAGCTGGCCTGGTCGAGCGCCAGAGCGATCCCTACGACGGGCGGTTGACACACGTCTATTTGACGCCACATGGTCGTACCCTGGTGCAACCTCTTCAGGAGATTGAGTCGCGCTGCGAGCAACGCCTGACAGCTGGTCTGACGCGCGAGGAACGCTTGCTGGTGCGCCGCTTGCTGATGCATATGCGCAGCAACTTTGATGCGCCCCTGTGCGCTCTCTCGGCTTCTGATGAGGAGTAGCGCCTTTTTCTTTTGTCCTGATACTAAGCCGGCTGATTATAAACCGGATGTTAAGTATGGACACCACATAAGGAGAATAGCAAAACATATGAGTACCAGCGGAAGGCAAACTGGCCCGGCGCTTCGCAGAACGGGGACCGTCCACCCGACCAGCCGGCGCTGGCTGTCGCTGCTCGTCCTGTGCGCCGGCTTTCTGATGATCATCCTGGACTCGACCATTGTCAATGTGGCGCTCCCGTCGATCCAGCGCGACCTCGGCTTCTCGCAATCGAGCCTGGCCTGGGTCGTGAATGCCTACTTGATCGCCTACGGCGGCCTCATGCTGTTGGCCGGACGGCTTGGCGATCTGATCGGTCGCAGGCGCGTCTTCCTGAGCGGGCTCGCCCTGTTCACGGCGGCCTCACTGCTCTGCGGCATCTCGGTTAGCCAGCCAATGCTGGTTGCCGCGCGCTTCGTGCAGGGGGTCGGTGGCGCAGCCAGTTCGGCCGTGGTTCTTGGAATGATCGTCACGCTGTTCCCGGAGCCGGGGGAGCGGGCACGAGCGATCGGCGTCTTTAGCTTCGTAGCGTCGGCCGGCGGCGCGGTCGGCCTGCTGGCCGGCGGGCTCATCACCCAGGCGATCAGCTGGCACTGGATCTTCTTCGTCAATCTCCCCATTGGTGTGGCCACCGCGGTGCTGGCGGTGCGCCTCCTGGAGTCCGACCATGGGATCGGGCTGGGCGAGGGAGTCGACGTGGTCGGCGCGTTGCTCGTCACGGCCGCGCTGATGCTGGGCGTCTACACCATCGTCGAGTCGACCGACTACGGCCTGGGTTCGACGCACACGCTCGGCTTCGGCGCCGTCGCGGTCATCCTGTTCGCTGCATTCGTCATCCGGCAGGCGACAGCACGCCACCCGCTGCTGCCACTCCGCCTGTTCCTCTCGCGCAACGTCACGGGGGCGAACATCATCCAGGCCGGGATGGTGGCTGCCATGTTCGGGTTTTTCTTCCTCGGTTCCCTCGACCTGGAGCGGGTGCTTGGTTACGGCCCGCTGGCCATTGGCCTGGCGTTCCTCCCGGTCACGCTGGGGATAGGGACGCTCTCCATCGGCTTCTCCGCGCGGCTGATCACGCGCTGGGGCGCCCGCGTCGTGCTGCTGGTCGGGCTGGTCTTGATGGCCGTTGGACTCGTGCTGCTCGCGCGGGGGCCGCTGTACAGCGACTACGTGCGGGATTGGTTGCTGCTGATGGTCCTGCTCGGGGTGGGCGCGGGCCTGTCCTTCCCGGCGCTGACGATCCTGGCCATGTCAGGGGCGACACCTAGCGACTCGGGGCTGGCCTCAGGCCTGCTCAACACGACGGCGCAGGTCGGCGGCGCGCTCGGCCTGGCGGTCCTGGCCACCCTGTCGACCAACCGTACAGGAGAACTGCTCGCCCAAGGCCAGAGCACCGCCGCAGCCCTGAGCGGCGGCTACCACCTCGCCTGGGCCATCGGTGCCGGGCTGGTGGTCGCCACGATCGTGCTGGCCGCTACCGTGCTGAAGTCCGAAACGGTAATCGAGGCGGACAGCTCACTGGAGGAAGAGGTGGCCTCGTGTCCGCAAGAAGCATCAGAGATGACACAGCAGGGAGGACTTTCAGGCGTAACAGGTCAGGAGGGACACGACCAACCGGCTGCCTTTTCAGAAATGTCAGGCGATTCACGTACGACTCAATGTAAATCACGGAGGTAAACGCCTCTTGCCCAATTTTGGTGAAGTGGGAAATGTCTATCCTGGCAACAAAGGAGCTATCGATGAGCAAGGTCAGTTCGATTGAGAACCCGGTGGAAGTGGGAGGCGAGTATCGTGAGCAGGTGCTTACCGTGGAGCCGCATGGGATCGAGCAGGTCTCGGCCAGTGAGCGGCATGGTCGTCCTCGTGCGTTGTTTACGCTCTGGCTCTCGGCCAACATGGGGCTGCCCGTCTGGCTGGTCGGAGCACTGGCAATCGTTTTTGGCCTCGGCTTTGCCGATGGTGTGATTGCCATTCTCGTAGGAAATATCATTGGTTGCAGCTTGCTGGCGCTTACCGCGAGCATGGGGCCGGAGATTGGTATGCCCCAACTTTCGTTTACGCGCCATAGTTTCGGTCTGCGCGGCGCGTACCTGCCTGCCCTCTTGAACTGGGTCAGCGCCAGCGGCTGGTATGCGGTCAACAGCATCGTCGGATCCCTCGCTATTGCGCGGCTGACAACCCTGCCGTTCTGGGTGTCGCTGCTCGTGTTAACGGTGGCGCAGATGGTGCTGGGCATCTACGGCTACAACCTCATTCACCGTTTTGAGGCGATCAGCGCCGTGCTGCTGGCGATCATCTTCCTGGTAATGTCGGTCATTGCCCTGCCGCAGGCGCACTTTGGCCTCCCATCAACGCTGCCCTTCGCCGATCATCTCGGCCTGTTCGTGCTCACAACGACAGCGGTGGCCTCTTACGTCTTTAGCTGGTCGCCCTACGCCTCGGATTATGCGCGCTACTTGCCAAAGGACACCTCCAAATGGCGCGTTTTCGGGGCCGTTTTTGCCGGTTCCTTCATTGGCTGCGTCTGGCTGCAGGTGCTTGGCGCGGCGGTAGCGACCATTGGCCTCAACCTGGCACCGATTGACCTGGTGGTAAAGATCATGGGGCTTCTCTGGGTGCCTGCGCTGATCGCAGTTCTTCTAGGTACGATGGCCGCCAATGCCCTCAACATCTACACCGGCGCACTCTCGCTGCTCACCCTTGACGTGCCGATCAAGCGGTGGATCTCGGTAATCGCCGTCGGCATCCTGGGTGGCTTGCTCGCGCTCTATGGCTCCAGCGGCCTCTCCGGCAAGTACGAAAACTTTCTCCTGCTGATCTCGTACTGGATTGGTCCCTGGCTCGCTATCGTCTTCGTCGATTTCTTCCTCCACCCCGGACAGCCCATGCGCCCTGATGGGCTGCCTATCTCGTTCAGGCGAGCCATCGAGTGGCCCGGCATAGTGGCTTTCCTCGTCGGCCTCGCCGTCTCCATTCCCTTCATGAACTCCTCGCTCTACACCTGCCCGATGGCCAACCTGCTGCACGGTGCCGACATCGCCTACTACGTCGGTATGCTTGTCGCAGGCGTGCTTTACTACGTGCTGCGCCGGGCTTCCAACGCAGGAACGAAAGTGGAGTCTGAACAATCGTCGTAGTAAAAGAAAAGGAAAGGAACCTCGCAGGATCACCATGGAGGCAGCGTGACACCGCATACTCCCACAGCAGAGGAGTTTCACGTCGCACAGAACGTACTCGCAGCCATTGGGCAATACCTCCCCTATGGGCGTATAGATCTCCTGACGACGTCTACGTGGTAGTCATCGAGCACCAGGGCGAAGTCTGCCGCCTCACGCATCACGAGGTCATTGACAAGCCTGGCCAGCGCGCTTTCTATAGTCTGGCGTGGATAAGAGCGCTTTCAAGGCGTGTTCTGCTCAAAGTTTGTATTTACAGCTCGCTTCATCTACAGCGAGGCTAAAATCGGCTCTCGCTTCCAGGTGAGCGAGTGAAGAGATCATTCCAAATTAGTAGTAGCGGACTCCAGATCGGCGGCCCGGTGCAGGGCACGAAATTGGAGGGTTTTCACGTTGGCCTCCGACACGCCCATTCTCTGCGCGGTCTCGTTCACAGATAGTTTGAGCAGAAAACGGCAGGTTAAGACCTCTCTATCACGCTCGGGTAGTTGCTGGAGGATACGCTGTAATTGTTCTGCCGCGCTGTCGTTCGCTCCCAAGAAGACATCCTCGGTGGGGCCTTCCCATCCGGCTTCCAGGAGCACATCCAGCGAGCTGGTAGGGGTGCGATAAAATGCTCGCCAGTAATCGACGACCGTTGTGCTGGCGACCTGGAGGAGCCAGCTTCGTATGCTTTGAGAGCTGCGTTGGGAATCGAGATGGCGAACCGCTTTCAAGAAGATCTGCGAGGTCAGATCTTCGGCCACTTCCCGGTTCTTCACCTTGATGTAGACGAAATGGTAGACACGCGCAAGATTCTCCTGATAGAGCGTCAGAAATTCCTGAGTGTTCGGGTTGACCTGTTGCTGTGTTGCGCACATATTCATTGTTTTATCACTTTTTGAGCAGTGCCTTGATCCCCTGCAATATACCAGAAGTATAACTGGTGCAAAGTAAAGCTCGCATCGGTTATACTTCGCATTGGGCAGGCATTTTTTTGCGTTTGTAGGCATGCCGGTATGCGAAGAATTACCCATGCGTTCCTACTGGCTCTCTAAACTAGCCCTTGACGGATAGCAAAGGCCGCAGCGGCAGCCCGGTTCTCGCTATTCGTTTTGTTGAAGATATGGGTCAGGTGGTGCGCAACTGTTTTCTCGCTCAGGCTTAATTCGCGGGCAATCTCCCTGTTAGTCAGCCCCCCGGCAAGCAGGCACAACACCTGTACTTCCCGCGCGGTCAGCCCGGCGGGGTAGGTGGGCGAGGGGATGGTAGCTGCCGTGATTGATGCCGAGGATCTACTGCGGCCTTGAGCGGCGAGGGCTTGTTCTGGCGTCATAGCGCGCCCCTCGCTCCACGAGGCGGCGAAGTCATGCTCGCCCAGGCTGCCGCGTACTGCGGCGACCTGGCGCTCATAGTTTGCCCGGTCGATGAGTGGAATGGGTACACCGACGGCCTCACGCAGGGACTCTGCCGCGCCGAGTAGCTGCGCCGCCCACCGGAACTGACCCTGCGACGAAACTACGTCGGCCAGACCTTCCAGGCAGGAGGCGATCAACGGAGTGTGGTTCAACTCCCTGGCAATCGCCAGACTCTCTTCGTAGATGGAGCGCGCGGCTGCCTTCTCTCCCTGCGCTCTCACAACCCGCGCCAGGATCGCAAACGACTCGGCAAGGGCCCTGCGCTGGCCAATCTCTCTGTAGAGCGTAATGCTCGTTTCGATCTGCAAACGAGCTGCAGCGCTCTCTCCCTGGCTGAGGGCGAGTTCTCCGGAGAGGAAATAGCAGTTGGCTATCCCCTCTTTCTCACCCAGTTCAGTGAAGAGCGCCAGTCCTTCATCCAGTAATGAGCGCAGCGCCTCCTGGTCGCCCTGGGAAACGAATAGGAGCTGTGCCAGGCGCAGGAGTGTGAGGGCAATGCCTCGCTTGTCTCCTAGTTCTCTATGGACCGCCAGGCTCTCCTCATAGTGGGGGCGATACGCTCCCGGTCGCCCATTTCTCTGAACAGCGCCAGGGCTTCTTGCGTCAGGGAGCGGGCCGCGACGCTGTCACCTTTCATCAAGGGGACGACACTCAAGAGGTAGAGCGAGAGGGCAATGCCCTGCTGATCTCCCAGTTCGCGGAACAATGCAAGGCTTTGCCGGCAGTAGGTTTCGGTTCGATCAAAATCATTCTGAGTGGAGGCCAGTGTTCCGGCGGCAATGAGAGCCTTTGCCCTGGCGCGCGTAGATACTTCGATGCCCTTGCTTGCCGATAGCGCTCGTTCCAGGAAGATTTGCCCTTCGCTCAGATGACCATGCATCTGCCAGAACCGCCGCAGTGCTCCACCCAGGCGCAGGGCTAACTCCATATGGCGCTCTGCCTCAGCCGCATTCTCACCTCGCTTTAAAGACCATTCCATTGCGGCTCGCAGGTTATCATGCTCCCGCTCCAGGCGCTCCAACCAAATGGCCTGATTCGGGCCGCCCAGTTCCCGCTCCGATTCCTCGGCCAGCGACAGGTAGTAGGCGGTATGCGCATACCGCGCCATCTGCTCTTCCCCGTTCGCGCTCAGCATTTCCAGGGCATATTCGCGGATCGTTTCTAACATCACAAGCCGTGGTTCGTCTCCTTGCCCGGTTTGTTGCAGCAGGCTCTTGTCGATAAGCGAGGTCACGCCATCCAATACCAGTTCGGTTCTATCAGGATAGGAGATGTAAAGCGCTTCAATCGCGTCCAACGTACAACCGCCGGCAAAAACGGAGATGCGGCGAAAGAGTTGTTGATCCACAGCGTTTAATAGGTGATAGCTCCAGGCAATGGTATTGCGCAGCGTCTGCTGGCGTTCAGGAGCGTTCTGCGTGCCGCCCGTCAAGATAGCCAGAGGGCGGATCATGCGTTGGAGCAGCGCCTGCAGGGGGAGCAGTTTGATGCGGGCAGCGGCCAGCTCGATGGCGAGTGGCAAACCGTCCAACCGCCGGCAGATCGCCACAATCGTTTGCACATTGGCGGTTGTGACGTCGAAATCTGGTTTAATCGCCAGCGCCCTTTGTAAGAAGAGCGCGATAGCGGGATAGTGTGTGAGATCTTTGACAGGCAGCGGAGATGTCCCCTCGGGCAGCGCCAGGGGTGGAACCGGAAATGCATGTTCACCTTGAAGATGCAAGACGGCACGGCTTGTTACCAGCATTTTCAGATGCGGGCAGGCGGTCAGGAGTTCTGCCATATCCGGCGCGGCGCTTACTACCTGCTCGAAGTTGTCGAGCAGCAGCAGGCAGTGCTTCTCGCGCAGGGTCGTTTTCAAGTAATCCATGTGTTCTGCGACCGGTTGCTGTCTTCCGGCGTATCTATGGGTCATGCCAAGTTCATGGGCAATGGTAGGAATGACCAGCGCGGGGTCGACTATTGAGGCCAGGGGAATAAAATAAACGCCGTCGCT
>WNFP01005056.1_pt1 | contig 14511 bp, 5 predicted proteins | sample 5400201 | NCBI WGS metagenome assembly WNFP01 (sample SAMN13153355, study PRJNA577476) | soil metagenome | isolation source: 115 cm saprolite under Madrone tree | place: USA:California | collected 2016-06-14
GTTCGCGCTGGTGCCCGCGCAGTTATGAGCGATCAATTCCACTTCGCGATGGTCCCGGGCAAACAACGCCGCGTCCAGCTTCTCGAGGCTTTCTGACATCTGGTTCGCGTATATCTCGAAGATGTCGGCGAATTCTTCCGGAGAGTCACCCATCGCTTCATGAAACCTCACCACATCGACAGCGGGAGCGTTATGCGCGGTTTTCACTTCGGTGACTTCGTTGCTAACCTCGGCAAAAAACGCGTCGAGCACTCGGATCAAGTCTTCTACTCTAACGGGTTTGGAAACATAATCATCCATGCCCGCCGCCAGGCATTTTTCACGATCGCCCTGGAGAGCGTGCGCCGTCATAGCCACGATGGGTGTGTGCTTCGCTTCGCCCTGCACGCGGCGAATCTCCGCGGACGCTTCATAGCCATCCATTTCCGGCATCTGGCAATCCATAAAGACGAGGTCGTAAGGGATGCGGCTTAAGGCTTCGACCGCCTCGCGACCATTGGCCACCACATCCGCGCGATAGCCAAGTTTTTGTAACTGGCGCACGGCGATCTTCTGGTTCACGATGTTGTCTTCCGCCAGTAGAATTAGTTTAGGGGACATTTTCCGAGCCTCCTGCAAAGTATGTCTGGTGACGAGAGTTGATGGAGCTATCGAGTCGGGGACCTTGGCCGGCTCGCGTGAAGTACTGAGAACGTTAATCAGACAATCGAATAGATGGGACTGCTTAACCGGCTTGGTCAGGTAAGCGGCGATGCCGGCTTCACGAGCTTTCTATCCGTCCCCGCGCTGTCCCGCCGAAGTCAGCAGCACCAGGCGCACGGAACTAATATTTGAATCTGATTTGATCCGGCGAGCCAGTTCAAAGCCATCGACGTCGGGCATAATTAGATCCAAAACCGCCAGATCGTATGCATTTCCCCGGGCTGAGGCATCTCTCAATAGATCCAAAGCGCGCGTCGTGGAATCCGCTTCGTCGTGAACCATCCCCCATGAGTTCAATTGATGCGCCAGAATTTTGCGATTGGTCGCATTGTCGTCAACGATCAGGACGCGCAGGTCCGCCAGGCTCTCGATGTTTGGCGCTGCCGTAACCACGCCGGCCGGTTGTTTGGCAAAGCTCGCGGTGAACCAGAAGGTTGAACCTTTTCCCGGCTCGCTGGTCACGCCGATTTTCCCGTCCATCATCTCGACCAGTTGTTTCGAGATCGAGAGACCGAGTCCCGTACCACCGTACCTTCGAGTGGTCGAGCCATCGGCTTGAGTAAACGCCCGGAAGAGTTTCTGCTGTGTCTCTTCGCTAATGCCGATGCCGGTGTCTGTTACGGTAAATCGAATCATCACTGCGGCATCGGTTTCGAATTCTTTCTCGGCCGCCACAATTACTTCGCCGCGATCGGTGAACTTTAGGGCGTTGCCGGTAAGGTTGGTGAGTATTTGCCTGAGCCGGCCCGGGTCACCACATAACGCCGTCGGGACATTGCTGTGGATGAACGAGGCGAACTCGATATTTTTTTCCCGCGCCCGATCCGCCAATAACTCCACCGTGCCTTCGACCGCGTTGCGCAGATCGAAATCAACCACATCGAATTGGAGCTTGCCGGCTTCGATCTTCGAGAAGTCGAGAATGTCGTTGATGATCGTTAAGAGCGCGTCGCCGCTGGTGCGAATCGTTTCAGCGCAGTCGCGCTGTTCCGCATCCAGTTCGGTATCGAGCAGAAGCCCGGTCATGCCGATAACGCCGTTCATGGGCGTGCGAATTTCGTGGCTCATGTTGGCCAGAAACTCTGATTTAAGTCGGGCGGATTCCAGGGCCGAATTGCGCGCCTGCTCTAAATCATCTTCGATTCGCTTTTGCTCAGTAATGTCCTGGTCGGTGCCCCTGATCTTCAGCATTTGACCCTGTTCGTCACAAATAACTCTTCCACTGGCGCGAAGCACCCGCACGGTCCCATCAGCGCGGACGATGCGATAGTCATAGCCGAATTCCTTTTTCTCTTGTTGCGACTTTTCGTTAATGGTTTTCACCAGATGGCGGTCGTCCGGATGCACCATCGCCAGATATTCTTCATACGATAGTCCGAACTCGCGCTGGTCGAGACCAAAGATGCGCCACAGTTCGGCGGACCATTTCACCTCGCCGATAACGGCGTCATAATCCCAACTACCCAGATGAGCGATTCCCTGCGCATCAGACATGTGCCTTTCATTCGTCTTTAGTTCTTCTTCTATTCGTTTGCGATCGGTAATGTCACGACCCAGGCCGATTAGGCCGGCGATTTGATTGTTCTCATCGCGCAGTGGAATCTTGCTGGTAAGTAACCAGGTTTTTTGACCTTGCTTATCAATCACATACTCTTCTCTATTAATCACGGGTTGACCGGTTTGGAGAACCACCTGGTCGTCGGCCAGGAATTGTTCCGCTAATTCCTTCGGATGCAAAGCAAAATCATCCTTACCTAATATCTCGGCCTCTGATTGCACGCCGGCCAGCCGTACTTCGGCTACATTCGCGATCACCTTCCGCGAGGACAGGTCCTTTACATAGACAGAATCGGGAATATGATCGATCAGGGTACGCAGGAAGGCCCGTTCCTTACGGAGCGTGTTTTCGAGTTGTTTGCGCTCGATAGCCAGCGCCAGTTGCGCCGCCACGGCCGACAGAAACTCCACATCGCTCTGGCCGTAGACATTTTCCTTTTCGTAGTGCTGCACCGCGATGACGCCAATCGTTTCAACTGAGGTCATTAGCGGCACGGCGAGAAATGATGGTGCTGGTCTGCCGATTAGCTCGACCTCGCCCCGATCCAGGAGTCCGGCAAAGACCGCTTCATTCATCAGCAGCGACTGGCCACTACTAAACACTTTGGCGGTGCAGTTTTTACTGAGAGCCATGGGAAACGGATTAGCTTCGACCAGATCGACAAAGAGCGGCGCCTCGAACAAACCGGTCTGCTTGTCAAAAAGAGCGACACAGCAGTTCTCGGCGTAAAGAACTCTCTTTAAAGATTGGTGGACCTGTTTGAGTAACTCATCGAGGTTTGAAGTCAGGTTAACGCTCTGGATGACCTCTGAGATCACGTCGCGTTCACTTTCGGCGCGCTTGCGTTCGTTGATGTCCGTGTGTGAACCAGACATGCGGTAGGGCTTTCCGCTCGCATCGCGCAGGATGGCGCCGCGGGCCAAAATCCAAGAGTAGGTTCCGTCTTGGTGCCGCAGGCGGTGCTCTAGTGCGTAGTGAGGTGTGCGGCCGTCGACGTAAGCCTCAATCGTGGCCAGGGCGCGGGCATGATCATCGGGGTGAAGAGCGTTTTCCCAAGCCACGAAACAGTTCTCGAATTCATGGTCCTGGTAACCGAGCATGCTTTTCCAGCGGGGCGAAAAATAGACCTCGTTGGTTAACATATTCCAATCCCACAGACCGTCGTTAGAGCCTTCCACGGCCAGCTCGTATTGCTCCCGGCTTTTCCGCAGCTCTTCTTCCGCTAGTTTGCGTTCGGTGATGTCGCGCGCCATGCCCTGAACCCCCACTGCAATTCCATTCTGATAGATGAGGCGCGTGCTCACCTCGACGGGTATACTGCGTCCGTTCTTCGCCCGCAATTCGATTTCGTAGGCAGTCAGCCCCTCGCCTTCCAGCTTCTTCTTAAGGTTCGCGCGAATCTGCTCTACATATTCCGGAGCCATGAAGTCGGCAAAGTTTTTGCCAACTATCTCGGCCCGCGTGAAACCAGCGAGTTCTTCCGCAGCTCGGTTCACTGAGATGTACACACCGTTAAGATCGTGAACATAGATAGGATCCTGAGCATTTTCAAACAAGTCGCGATAGCTCTCTTCGCTCTCCCTGAGCGCGGCCTCCATCCGTTTGCGGCCTTCGATTTCCACTTTGAGATCGTTGTTCGCGCTGGCCAGTGCAGCAGTCCGCCGCTGCACGCGTTGCTCAAGTTCCTCGCGCGTACCGAGCAATGCCTGTTCAGTTCTCTTTTGATCGTCGATATCCGTTGCAGTGCCAATCCATTTGCTGATTTGCCCTGCCTCGTTTCGCACCGCCGACGTACGTCCCAGGTGCCACCGATAGGCGCCATCCGAGGCGCGCTTGAATCGAAACTCGTTTTCATACGTCGTGCCCGTGCACAAAGACTCGTTCCAGGTGTCAATGCAATGCTGCAAGTCATCCGGATGCACTACAGATTCCAGAGTCCAACCCTCGGCCTGCTCCGGCGTCAACCCCATGTAGTCGAACCATCGCTGGTTGTAATAGTCGAGCCAACCATCTGGCCGGGCAGTCCAGACAATTTGCGGCATCGCATCAGCCAACTGGCGAAAGCGTGCCTCGCTGTCGCGCAGAGCTTCGCTGGCGCTTCGCTGGCGAGCGTCGGTCCGGTTCAACGATCGCGCGGTTAACCAAATCAGGACGCTGAAAATCGCGACGCAACTACTGGCGAACATCGCCACCCCAAATTCGGCGCCGTACAAACCGGCCTGTTCGCCCTCAAGTTTGAGCCAACCGAGCGCAAAGGGCATCACGGCGGCGAACGGCAGGAATCGACGGGCCATCACTCCCCCGCTATGTTTGCTAGTGATGACTGCCACAAAACCACGGCCCCCACGCGCGCAGAGTGAGCCGAGACCGAGCATAAAGAACAAGAGGGCCGTATGGACGGACATCGAATGATAGGCATGGAATTGATAAAGCGACTCGACGCTGTATATGTAACCGACCAACGCGACCAGTCCGACCAGTAGAGTTGACAGCGAGAGGATCTCTGAGAAGAGCCGCCCAATTCTATTTTTTGAGTCTCGCAAGATCAGTGCGATGCCGAAAAATGCCAAGCACAGCGCTGTGGGGCTGGTCATTCGGGCCACAAATGTATTCCCGACTCCAGCGCCCTGGGCATTTCGGAATAGAAGCGAGTCAATTCCGAGATTGAACCTGAATAGGTATTCGCTCAGCGTGGCAATGCCGATTATCGTGACCAGAGTGGAGCAGACCAGGGCGGCTCGTTTGCGCGCTCCGTTCGTAACGCTCTGACGACCGGTTGCGATCGTGACTAATACCAGCGCTGCACCGGAAAGCACGAAACAAATTGCGGTGTTCGGCTTCATCGTGTCCTTACCCGGCAAGACACTCTTAAGCACGCTTAGGTCGATCGTCCAGCCGAGGATCACGAAGAGGCCTATCGCGATCGCGGTAACGCCGGCGGCCACCGCATACAACCTGAGCCAACGAAGATCGATTGAGTTGGTTACTTGCTTGGATGTCATTGATGATACGGCGTCAGTGAGTACGGGATTGGCGAATCAAAACGAGCTGCAGGTGAATAGCCGAGGCAGAAGTAAGCGGCTGGCGCCGAAATACCGGGGCAATCTGTCCTTCGACGCTATGATCTCTGCGCTAAATCAGCGCCGACGAGCTCTACTGCACTTGGTGTGCCGTCGGCGTCCCGCGGAAAGTGCGGCTCTCATAGCTGCAGGTATTGCGTGCCCGGTTTAAGGGATGTACAGAGTGAAGATCAGCCGATCATTTATTAGGCTGGCAAGAACTGATGGTTGGCACTCTAAACCCTTGAAATTAGGGCCCACCTCACCGCGGCATTTGCGCGCCATGGCCCGGAGCATTAGAATTCAGGCAAGACAAGAGGTCTCCCGGTTTTCGAACAGGTTTCGGATACCTTCGCCCGGATTGTTAGTGTTCCCCCAAATGCTAGCGATCGAACCTCTCGCCTTTGCTCAATCAATCTTCTTGCTGTGCGGAGCGTATGAACGTGCTCGGTTCAGCCGGCGGTTAGTCCGGTTGACCATCAAGTACGTGGCTAAGCGGATTCCTTAGTGCGCCGGAGGGATATGCAAAGTGCTCGGAGCTAGAACAGGAAAACAGAAAGGTCCTTCACCGGCTCGTCATTATCTGGTGGCGCTCCTCGCCCCGGCTCTCGTGGCGGGCGTAATGCAGCTTACGTGGCCGCTCTTTAAAGAATCTCCCGCCGCTATCTTCCTACTGGCCATAGGGTTCTCTAGCTGGTACGGCAGGCTCCGTTCCGGTCTGGTGTCCACTATTGTTTCTCTTCTCCTGGTCGACTTCCTATTTTCCCCGCCATACTTCTCGCTCGGGCATTCCTCTCGCCCCGATCTCACTCGGGCAATAGTTCTGTCAGCGGTGGGCGTCTTCTTGAGTGTCCTGAGTGAACTGTTATACCGGGAAAGGGCACGCTCCGAAAAGAGCTTTCGCACATTGCGCGCCAGTGAAGAGCGGTATCGAAAATTAGCCGAGAATTTTCCGAATGGCGGCGTGCTTACCTACGATCACGACCTGCGAATTACTTTCATCGCCGGGAAGGGTCTACAGGAGGGCGGTTTTTCGCCGGACTTTTTTATTGGGAAATCGCTGAGTGAGATCGCTCCCCCAGAAGTAGTAGCCATAGCGGAGCCGCATTTCCGCGCCGCGTTTGCGGGGCACACTGAGATCTATGAATGTCCCTACCCGGATGGCAAGACATTTTTTATCTCCGTTGCTCCATTGTTTGATGGGAATGGATTGGTCGACGAAATTCTCGTCATTGCGCAGAACATCACTGAAGGGAAGCGCATTGAGAACGAGCTCAAGCAGAGCGAAAGCCAGTTGATCGAAGCCCAGCGCCTGGCAAACGTCGGCAGTTGGAATTGGGATCTGGAAAGCAATGATCGAACCTGGTCCGACGAGCTGTATCGCATCTTCGGACTACCGCGCGATGGATCGGCCCCAGATCTCGATGCGACGCTTTTGGAGTGCGTTCATCCCGAAGATAGAGAGTTGGTCAGAAGTTCGATTGAGCATTCAATGAGAGATCAGGAATCCTGCAGTTTTTCCTTCCGGATTATTCGTCCTGATGGCGCGGAACGAGTTATCCACTCGCAGGGCAATGTAGTTACTGACAGTGGTGGGAATCTGATCAGAATGTTCGGCACTGCCCAAGACGTGACCGAGCGCAAGGAAATTGAAAATGCCAGAAGAGAAGCAGAGGAAAAGTACCGCGACATCTTTGAAAACGCGGGCGAAGGCATCTTTCAAAGTACACCGGAAGGCGAATACATCGCAGCCAATCCTGCTTTGGCGCGAATTCATGGATTTGACTCTCCGGAAGAATTGATTAGCAGCCGCAGAGACATCACCCGCCAGGTCTATGTGGATCCGGCACGACGAATCGAATTTAGGAATAGACTCGAAAAGCAGGGTTTCGTACGCGGGTTTGAGCACGAGATCTTTCGCCAGGACGGAAGCAAGATCTGGTGTTCGCTTAATGCCCGGGCCGTGCGTGACGAGAGAGGAGTGGTTCAGTACTACGAAGGAACGGCCCAGGATATTACCGAGCGAAAACGCACTGAGGCGGCGCTCCGTGAAAGCGAAGAACTCTTTTCCAAAGCCTTCTACTCGAGTCCGGGCCCCCTGATCATGACTCGTCAATCTGACGGATACTTTCTGAAGGCGAACGATGCCTTCCTGCGCGCTTTCGAATACGAGCGCTCAGAAGTCATCGGCCAAACCGTTGTGACGCTTAACATTTACGTTGAGTCCGCCGACCGAGATCGTCTGATAAGTACGCTGCAGGATCTGGGAACGTTGCGACAATATGAGAGCAAGGCCCGCACAAAATCGGGCCGAATACTGGACCTAATGGTTTTCGTCGAGCCGGTAACACTGAACGGCGAGCAATGCCTGCTCTCGACCGCGTATGACGTAACTGACCGTAAACGCGTCGAAGAAGCCTTGCGCGAAAGTGAAGATCGCTATCGCGATCTGGTTGAGAATAGTCACGAGTTGATCTGTACACATGCCCTGGACGGAAAAATACTTTCAGCGAACCGCGCCGCGATCCAGTCGCTCGGGTATGATCCGCACGAGTTCATCGGACAGGGTAATATTCGGGACATTCTGGTCCCTGAAGTCCGCCATCAGTTTGAGGAATATATGGCGAGAGTGCGCAAGCATGGCGCCACCCGCGGGATCATGCTTGTGCAAACCAGTTCCGGCGAACGCCGCGTCTGGGAATATTACAATTCTTTGCGCACCGAAGGAGTTGCCACACCCATTGTGCGCGGCATGGCGCGCGACATTACGGAACAAAGACGGGCGGAGGAGTCGCTGCAGTTGTTTCGTAACTTGATCGATCACTCCAACGATGCCATCGAGGTGATCGATCCGAATACCTGTCGCTTCATCGACTGCAACGAGAGTGCCTATCGATCTCTTGGCTACAGTCGTGAAGAGTTTCTCTCGCTTACTATATTTGACATTGATCCTTTGATCGATCCGGCGATCATCGCGCGCCAGGAGGTGGAGATGAAAGCCTCAGACTCGATGACTTTGGAAAGTCTTCATCGGCGCAAGGATGGGACAACCTTTCCCGTCGAAGTTAACGTGAAGTTAGTAAAACTGGAGAGGAATTATCGCCTGGCAGTGGTCAGGGACATTACCGCCCGCAGGCGCGCAGAAGAAGCGTTGCGTGAAAGCGAAGAACGCTATCGCGAATTATTCGAAAACGCCAAGGACGCGATTTATGTGCACGATCTCAGCGGGCGCTATGTGTCTTTGAACGGCGCCGCCGAGAAACTGTCCGGGTACAGCCGCGACGAAATTATTGGAAAGCATTTTTCGAACTTTGTGGTTCCAAGAGACCTGAAGCACGTTCGCACCAACCTTTGTAAGAAGCTGGATGACGAAGGCGAAACGGCTTACGAGATTGACCTGCTGACGAAGGATCGACGCCGTGTGCCGGTTGAAGTCGTTAGCCGCTTGATTTATGAGAACGGCCAGCCCGTGGGCGTTCAGGGCACAGCGCGAGACATTACCGAACGCAGACGCGCGCAAGAAGCGCTGCAAATATATTCTCGTCGCTTGATCGAGGCGCAGGAGGCTGAACGGCAGAGCCTCGCGCGCGAGTTGCACGACGAGATAGGCCAGGTACTGACCGCCGTGAGAATCAACTTACAAGCGCTTCAGAGTGCGTGTCGAACTGATCGATCGCTGCCTCGGGTAGAAGACAGTATTGTGATCGTGGATGAAGCTCTCGGCCGCATCCATGACTTATGTCTGGAACTGCGCCCATCACTGCTCGATGATCTCGGCCTGTCCGCGGCGCTGCGGTGGTATGTCGACCGTTTTGGACAGCGCACTGGCATCGTCGCCAAAGTTCTTAACGGTTTCGAAGAGCGCGGGCGCCTGCCGCGCGATCTAGAAACTGAGTGTTTCCGGATTGCTCAGGAAGCTTTGACCAACACTGCTCGCCACGCGCAAGCCAGTAGCGTGTCGGTTCAACTTGAGTGCGCGGCGGAAAAACTGGTCCTGACAATTACGGACAATGGGATTGGCTTTGATACCGAAAATCTTCTCAAGACGGCATCGTCGGGCTCGACCATGGGACTACGCGGGATGAAAGAACGCGCTCTGGCGATGAATGGTCGAATCATAATTGACTCAACTCCCGGCAGTGGCACGCAGGTCCGGGCCAGCTTTCCCGTGGGGCGACAAAACTAATGTCAATGGCTCAAATCCGTGTCTTGCTTGCCGATGATCATAAGCTGGTCCGTGCCGGTATCAGATCGTTGCTTGAAAACCTGCCGGAAGTGGAAGTAGTAGCGGAGGCCAGTGACGGGCACGAGGCCATCCGGCTGGTGGAACAAAATGAGCCTCAGATCGTGTTAATGGACCTGGCAATGCCGGGGCTGAACGGGCTCGAGGCAACGCGGCACCTAACCAAAACATTTCCGGAGGTTCGAGTGCTGATTCTGTCGATCTATGCGGATGAAGAACACGTTTATCAGGCTTTGCGCGCCGGCGCGGCCGGCTATCTGCTGAAGGGCGCAGCCACCGAAGAGCTGGAGCTTGCGATTAGATCGGTCGCGCGGGGCGAGACCTATCTTAGTCCTCCCGTTTCAAAGCCGGTGATCATGGAATACATTCGCCGCACAAATGTCGGTTTGACTTCCCGCGAACGACTGTCTCCCCGCCAGGCTCAAATCCTCAAGCTGATTGCTGAAGGCAGGACTACAAAGCAGGTGGCTTTGGAACTTGCGATCAGTGTAAAGACCGTCGAGACGCATCGATCTGCTTTGATGATGCGGATTGGTGTTCACGACGTTGCCGGTTTAGTCCGGTATGCCGTCAAGGTTGGCCTGGTAGATTTGCATTTCTAGGTCTCTTTTCCCCTATGCTTCCTATGACATAGCAGTAAGACTTGCTCAGGGTTTTCCTGATTGCCCCTAAGATTCAGTTAGGCTAGAGTTTCAGTGGTTAAACGATTTAAGCAGTTTAGTATTAGCCGATGCGTTTCATTTCGGAGCGGGGGAGAAACCTGACCGGATCGTATCAAGTCCTCAGGCAAGGTCTTGCGACAATTCATGACTCCTCTCTTTGACCGCACGCATTAAATAGACCTTGGCAAGGATGAAGTGAAACCGAATCGCGTCTTGCTGATCGACGACCACGCTCTTGTGCGTGCAGGCGTTCGAGCGCTGCTGGGCAGTCACGAAGGCGTAGAGGTCGTCGGCGAGGCCGCCGGCGGCCGCGAGGCTTTGCGGCTGATTGAAGAACTGCAACCCGACATCGTTTTACTGGATATCGCGATGCCTGCGGTGCAAGCGTTAAGAGCCGGAGCGGCTGGTTATCTGCCGAAAAGCGCCGCCAGCACTGAACTTCATGAAGCAATTGACACCGTTGCCCGCGGCGAGAATTATGTCTCGGGCGAGGTTGCCAGAGAAACAATTCTCCAACAGGCAAAGGGAACTGGTGACGAGTACTTACTGAAAAAGCTCACGCCTCGGCAACGCGAGATTCTGATTCTTATGGCAGAGGGCAACTCAACCAGGCACATCGCCGCCGCTTTGCGGATCAGTATGAAGACAGTCGAATCACACCGCGCGCAGCTAATGGAACGTCTCAACATTCACGAGATGGCCGGATTAGTTCGTTATGCGATCAGAATGGGTCTGGTGAGAGTTGAGTAGCTCATCGATAATCGCAGGCGCGAAGCGCGATCGAACCTCGCAGCTAATCTCAAACTCAGGGCTCTCTTCGCTCTATTCGGCAACTCTATTTCGCGAACATCAACTTGCATTACACTTTGATTCTCGCCTCGGGAGTTGTCACCCCCAGTAGTCAATTCACTTGCTATTGCCCGGGACGACCAGCTAAGCAAGCTCTCAAGTATCCAGTCTCATCCGATGCTTCGCCATGGTGCGTTTTGACCATCGGGGTTCTCCCGACTGAACTTCAGTTTTTTCCCAATTGCGGACTTCCTAACGAATCAATATTGTGCGCTGACGGATTCCGACACTCCTGAGTCTGCGCTCTCGTAACGCGCGCCCCAAGCGTCGATCTTTCCGAAACCCTTGCGAATCGGTTAGCGAACCTAAAAGCAGTATGGCTAAACCGAAAGGTGTTCCCGACTATAGCAGTGACCGAAACTTCGCCCGAGCGATTGTGCTTTGACCGTTTCACAACGGCCCCGAATCAGTTAGAGCACGGGCGCTGCACCTTAAAAGGAACGCAGTCCCCAACCGGCTCAATACTTTTCAGAGCTTAGTTGAAACCAACCAGAGCAGAGATCGCGATTGCGGACCAGACTCGCCGGAATTTGCTGGTAGCGGAGACGTCGCTACGTGAGATGCTCATGAATAAGAACGAAAATCCCGGATTCTCGGGGCCCACAAGCTCCCGAATTCTTGAAGCCCCAGGCGATCTGGTAACCCTCCTATCGCAAAAAGTCGTGGGTCAATCGACTGCGACTAACGCGATTGTGCCTTATGTCTACATGTATCAGTCGGGCCTCGCTCCCGAAGGCCGGCCCGCGGGGGTCTTTCTCCTGCTCGGGCCCACCGGCACCGGCAAAACAAAAACGGTCGAAGCGATCGCTGAGCTTTTACATGGCAGCGAGAAAAAGATCGTCAAGGTGGATTGCGGTGAGTTCCAGATGGAGCACGAGATGGCCAAGTTGATTGGCGCTCCGCCCGGCTATCTCGGCCATCGCGAAACCGTGCCGATGTTGACGCAGCAAAGATTGGCCGAGGCGACCAGCCCCGAATCCGATCTCGCGCTGGTGCTCTTTGACGAAATCGAAAAGGCCGCCCACTCGATGACCAAGCTGTTGCTGGGAATTCTGGACAAGGGAATTTTGCGGCTGGGTGACAATTCGGTCGTCGACTTCGAAAAGACTTTGATCTTTTTTACCAGCAACCTCGGCGCGCGCGAGATGCTTAACGAGATAAATCCGGCGATTGGGTTCCAGTCGTCCTCCCCCAGACCGCGCGCCGACCTCACCGCCAAACTTGAAGGCATCGCGCTGGGGGCAGTGCGCAAACGGTTCTCGCCTGAGTTCGTAAATCGCATTGACGCGGTTGTTACTTACCAGCCGCTGGATATCGAATCGATGGAAACGATTCTCGATCACGATATCAAGGGGTTGCAACGGCACGTTAACTCGCGGCTCGGTGAAAACTGTTTCACGATTGAAGTCTTACCGGAAGCCCGCAATTTTCTTTTGAAACACGGTGTCAGCGAAGAGTATGGCGCTCGTGAGCTGAAGCGCACCATCCACCGGCAGCTGACACAACCGCTGGCAACGATGGTGACCCGTGGTGAAGTTAATCCCAGCGCCATAATGCAGGTCGGGCTCGGGGAGAATGAGACGCTGACGATTCGCGAGGTCGGGACCACAGCGCCGGCAGCTCGCCGGCCGGCCATTCTGATTGCTGATGACAACCATGATCTCCTGCTTTTCCTGGCGACTGAATTGAAAGAAGCAGGATGGGAAATGCTGATTGCGGAAAGCGCGGGGCACGCCCGCCGGCTCTTTCACACGCTGCAGCCCGGGGCCGTTTTGCTTGATTACATGCTGGGCGATGACGACGGCCTGAAACTGGGCCTGGAGTTCCAGTCGCAAGTCCCGGCGACCAGAATCGTCATCATGACGGGCGGGGGTCTCTCGGACGATGAACTGACAATTTGCGCCGAACGGAATGTTCCGATTCTCTTCAAGCCTTTCCTGGCGCATGACGTTCTGAACTTACTCAGCGGTTCCTATCGCCGGACGTTTGCTGCCGGAGCAGGATCGATCAACTCCGCCGAGCGGGAAATTCGAGCCGACTCGGCTTAGGGAACGCGGTCGCGCCGTCGGGACGGTAACCGCGGACGAAGAAGGACGCCGTTTCGGGGGCGAGCACGGCGTCCTTCTTTCAATTTCAGTAAGACGAAACCTATGTGGGGATTGTTTCGACGTCGATCAAAAGGCTGGATGTCGATATCAGATTACCGCAAGTACCGGGAGCGAGAGCTCAAGCGAAACCCCGATCGCGTGGCCCGGGAACTTGAGCTGGCGAGCCAATGGTCCCAGCGTGAGGCGGAAAGGAAACTGAACGAAAGCTCGCATCGGTGGACGAAAAAGAAGAGTTCAGGATGACGCGGCGACCCTGACTTTCGGGTCGAGACGCGTACGAGGAGGACGCCGTTTCGGGGGCGAGCGCGGCGTCCTTCGTCTATCAATCAAGGGATGGGAAATAACCGCCAAAGGATCTTGATAGTCACTCGCGCATTCCAGCCTGCTTGAACCAGGTCAATCAGTGATGAATACTCGCGGCTCGCCACAGACCGATTTACCAGGCGCTTCGCTCAGGCGGGGCTCCCGCTTCTCTTTAGCTAACCTACCAATCAAGGCATCATTACCGTTTCTATCTGGGCCTCATATCGCGGAGTAAGAGAATCCGCCCTCGAAGTCGGTGGCGAGCGATTGCGCAACCTGACTCAACAGTTAGCAAATCAAACGCAGCAGTCGCTGCCCATCTCTCTCAACCGTACCTTCACTGCAGCAAACGATCCGGCAGTGCGCGCCTTTTTTAGGGCCCCTTCAACGAATACGCGACTCGGCGCGGTTTCGGTGCTCCAGCAGTTTGGTCCGGTTCAAGATCCCAGCAGCGCACAAGTTGAACTTTGGAACGCAACAGGATCGCCCGTGCTGACGGTTCCGGATAATTCCTCGCCGCAGCCCTCGGATTTGAGTGTTGAGTTCAAACAAAGCGGCGTCGATCCATACAAAACGGTTGGCCCCATACGGGTGGTTAAGGACGTGCTTATTTACACGGTTGTAGTCGCCGCTAAAGACGATCAGGGAAAGGTGATTGGCTATCTCGTCAGGTGGCGCCTTGTCTCGCCTACTCCCAACGCCCGCAAACAACTCTCTGATTTACTCGGTAGTGAGGCGACCTTGTACTATGGCAACAGCAAGGGAGACCTCTTTACGGATCTCGAGAAGACTGTGCCCAGGCCGCCGGTTGGTTTGAGTCAGACGCTCGAGGTTACGCATTACACTCGAGACGGAAATCCCGTTATGGCGATGGGACGACCGATCGGCGGTACGCCATGGTTTTTGTTAGTGGAATTTCCCGAACGCACATTCCTGATCCAGGCCCACAAATTCCTGCGGCGAATTCTAATGATCGGCATCGTTCTGCTGGGGTGCGGTGTGGTGGGCGCGTTTGCACTGACTCGCA
>WNFP01003191.1_pt1 | contig 14509 bp, 14 predicted proteins | sample 5400201 | NCBI WGS metagenome assembly WNFP01 (sample SAMN13153355, study PRJNA577476) | soil metagenome | isolation source: 115 cm saprolite under Madrone tree | place: USA:California | collected 2016-06-14
TGCGGCTGTGCGCGTGAAAGGTTTCGCAGCGAGGATCGGCTTCTCCGAAGACGATGGGAAACTAATCGCCGAAGGCGCAAGATTGTGTCCCAGAGTATCGCGCGTCCAAAGCCAGGCGGCAAAGCCGCATTTATTCCGCCAACGCGTTGAGGACAACGCGTTCCACCTTGAAGCAAGCATTTTCCTCGCGGAATGTGTCGATCTGCGCATGGCAAACTCGAATTCATCCGAACAATCCGCTTGGCAGCGCAATCCGATCTTCGAATTTTTTGCGTCACTAAAACTTGCTGTGGTCTTGCTCGCAGTGCTCATCGTCGCCGCAATCGCCGGCACGATTTACGAATCGAGTTTCGATGCGAAAGTTGCGCGCGCTTACATCTATGGGGCGCCGTGGTTCAATATCTGGCTTGTCTTGCTCGGGGCGAATCTTGCCTGTTCCGCGCTGTCGCGCTGGCCGTGGCGTAAACATCATCTCGCGTTTCTCATCACGCATCTGGGTATCATTACACTCCTGATCGGGTCGCTTATCGGCAGAATTTGGGGAGACGAAGGGACAATCACGCTTTTCAAAGGCGAACCGCCAGCTAATCGGCTCCTCGTCGATGAACGCCAGCTTCGCGTGCACGATATTGATGGGATCGTGAAAGGCTATCCCGCGGAATTTTTGCATCATCCGCCGAGTCCGCAGCATCCGCGCGATCTCGGGCAGCTCGCCAGCGGTGCGCATTTGCAAATTGTCGATTACGCGCCGGCGATCGAGGGAAAGCTGAATCCAAAGCCCGTGAGCGACGGTGGCGCGCCGGCACTGCATTTCACAATTGCGACCGCGATGATGAATCAGCGTCTCGATGGGTGGCTGCTCGCTGATGATCCGCAGCACGGAAATTTTTCGATGGGTCTCGCAACCATCGAGCTGAAGCGCGGTACCGCGCCCGAGCGTCATCCCGAGCGTAGCGAAGCGAAGTCGAGGGACCCCGATGAAGCCGCCTCACAGCTTTCGCAACGGGATCCCTCGACTTCGCTCGGGATGACAGAATTGGAGGAATCGATCTTCGCGTTTAGCAAGGCACCGGATGAGCAGATCGGCCACGTTCGCAAAGGCGGAAGCACTGGCGCTAAAATCCGATTAAGCGCGCCAGAGAATGGAAACAAAGGGCAGGTCATAGTTTCCATGGGCGAGAGGGAAGCGACGTTCGATGTTGCAGAAAATCTTGGACGCGACGTGCCGATCGAGAACACACCGTTCACGCTGAGGATCGAGAATTATTGGCCGGATTTCCGGATCGAGAATCGCAAACCGAGTTCGCTCAGCGATCAGCCAAATAATCCCGTAGTGCTCGTTACGATACACGGCAAAGGTATTCCCGTTACTGCGCCCGAGGGAAACCCCCACGGAACTGGCAAAGAACTCGCTGCGACCGCCGGCCCGCCGGCGATGCCAGCACCTGGCGAAGAAGCGCCAAATCATCTCACGTTGTTTATCGCTGATGATGGCGCGATCACCTACGATCTCGCTTCGCGAAAAAACGGCAAATCGTCGGGCAAGCTGGAGTGCAATGGATCCCGGCTGGCTGGCAACTAGCGGTTCCGACTTCGCCTGAACAAACCATGATTGCTTACGGCTGGAAGGTTATTGGACTACCGATAGGCCTTCAGTTGCTCGATTTTGAAGTGAAACGGAATGAAGGCAGCGACAGCCCTGCGGGATTCAAAAGTACGCTGCGCGTCGTGACCGCGGACGGCGAGAGCGCGACCGGCGCATGCTGGATGAACAATCCGTTTAGTTTTCCCGGGAGCTGGTGGCGGACGTGGACCGGGTTGACCTACAAGATGTCGCAAGCGTCGTGGAACCCGGAAAACCTTAATCAAAGCACCGTGCAGATTTTGCGCGACCCGGGCTGGCTATTGAAATGGATCGGTTCGTTGCTCGTGGTGATCGGCGTTTTCATGATGTTTTATCTCCAGCCGTACCGAAAACAAACCGAAGGCGAACCGATCACGCCTTCGCCTGTGACACCAGAAAAGCGGACACGCGAAGCTCATGCTGTTTCCACATCAGCGCTGTAGCCGGGATCGGTGATCCCGGTTTTCTTGTGTGCTGCTCTCTTCCACCGGCATCGCCGATGCCGGCTACAACATTGGCGTCTTCGATTCGCCATTGAAAGCTGGGGCAAGGCATTGAGAAGTGGAGCAGCCTTCGCTCGACTTCTACTTGGTGACGCGAAACGCCAAGTGAGGGTTGAATGTTCAGCATAACCATTAAAGTTTCACTCTGGCATGGGAAACAGGAGAGTTATTCAATCGTTGGCGTTTTTCGGCGTGATGGCCACTTTGGCTGTGTGCGCGTCGGATCAAGAGCCAGCCGAAGTTTCGGGGGATGAGCAATCCGCCGCAGTCGAGTCCAAATGGGGCTATTTCGATGGCGACCCGGTGACCAAGTGGAATCCGGATGGGCGGACGATGACGCTGTTGACCGAATTGCGTTATACCGATCCGCAGGGCGTTGTCTGGGTCGCACCGATCGGATCGGTCGTCGATGGCGCGTCCATTCCGCGCTATCTGTGGTCGATCATGGGCGGACCGTTTGAGGGAAAATATCGGAACGCTTCGGTATTGCATGACGTCGCTTATGGCGAACACAACCGGCCGTGGCAGGATTGCGATCGCATGTTTTATTACGCAATGCGTTGCAGCGGAGTCAGCGGCGCTGAAGCAAAAACCATGTTTTACGCGCTCTACAGATTTGGGCATCATTGGAAATTCCCGATCAAACGCGCCAAACCAGTGAAGTATGAGGGCGGGCTCGTGGCGAGAGGGGAAGAAATTCCGCGAGCGATTCCAGTGAACGCGGCTCAAATCGACGATGCCCGCGATTGGATCAGCGACACTGACCCGAGTCTCGACCAGATTGAGCAACGAGCGAACGAGGAAAATCGTTAAGGTTAGTTCGTGGATCCTTAAAAGCTTTCTTGCTACGCTCTGCGGAACTGAGTTTAACAAGTTCGAGAGAAAAAACTCAACAGGAGGGACAGTTATGCTAGGCGATAAGATTGGTGAGATGTCAGGCAAGATTAATTCGCAGCGGGTATTGCCGAACCTGGGCGGAAATCCAAAAATGGAAACCTCGTTCCAGGCGAGCGGATCAATACTGGGGACAAACGTAAAGGAGACGGGCACCTATTGCACTGTTGTTCGTCCGGACGGCACACTGTACGGCGAAGGGCAAGGAGTAACCATGACCAAGGACGGGAAAATCGCGACCTGGACAGGTCACGGTGTTGGCACGACGAAGAAAGATGGCACCGCGAGTTATCGCGGCGCTCTTTATTATCAAACTACGCCCACGCGTTTGTCCCGGCTGAACAAGGTCGCGCTGTTATTCGAATACGAGGTCGACGCAGAGGGCAACACACGTTCCGAATACTGGGAATGGAAGTAGCTGCAACAGGGCGTTCGTGAACCTTAATCCAGCGGACTCTTTACACCCATACCCGGCCTGTTCAAGACGTGCGTATAAATCATCGTCGTTGAGACATCCTTGTGACCAAGGAGTTCCTGCACCGTGCGGATATCGTAGCCTTTAGTCAGTAGATGCGTTGCGAATGAATGCCGCAGACTGTGGCAGTTCGCACGCTTCACAAGTCCGGACGCGTCCACTGCTTTTTTGATCGCGCTTTGCAAAATTCCTTCGGCCACGTGATGTCGCTGTCTCTTGCCGCTGCGCGGATCGACAGCAATGCGCGAGGAAGGGAAAACATATTGCCACGCCCATTCGCGCGCCGCGTTCGGAGATTTTCGACTCAAAGCAAATGGCAGATGCACGGTACCGAATCCGTCTTCGAGATCCTCCTCGTGCTGCGCCTTCATGCGCAAAAGATGGCGTCGCAATGATTCAGATAGATTGAGCGGCAACATCGTAACGCGATCTTTGCCACCCTTCGCGTCACGCACTGTGATTTGTGCGAGCGCGAAGTCGATATCCTTGACCCGTAGGCGAACACATTCCATCAACCGCAACCCGCTTCCGTAAAGCAAACCGGCCATAAGCTTGGGTGTGCCATGCAGGTGGGCGAAAATCTCTTTCACCTCCGAGCGGGTGAGAACCACGGGCAGTTTTGCCGGCTTTCTCGCGCGCTCGACTTTCTCCAGCCAACCGATCTCCTGCTCCCACGACTGCGAAGAACGGCAGCGTGATTCCGACTTTCGATCAAAGCACAGCAGTCAACCTTGGCGGCAATATCGTTTTCGGCGAGCCGATTAATCCGGAAGGATTAGTCGGTCAGGTCTTTGTGGCCGTGGATCGTTCCGGCACGAGTACAAACAACAACGTTTACATGCTCGCAAGCGTTCAACCCACCGGCTTCACTAACGGCAGCGACGTAATGTTCGTGCGCAGCACCGATGGAGGCCGAACATTCAGCGCGCCGCGCCGGATCAATGACGACCCTGTAAATCATGCGAAATGGCACTGGTTCGGCGCACTTTCGGTGGCGCCCAATGGACGACTCGATGTGGCCTGGTTCGATACGCGCAACGCTGCGAACAATACGACTTCACAGCTGTTTTATTCCTACAGCGCAGATGGCGGCCACACCTGGTCGCGCAATGTCGCGATCAGCAATTCGTTTAACCCGTTCGCTGGTTATCCGAATCAGCAAAAAATCGGCGATTACATCACAACTGTTTCAGATAATGTCAGCGCCAATGTCGCGTATGCAGCCACATTCAACGGCGAAGAAGACATCTACTATGTCCGGATTCCTCCTGTAGTGCCGGTCACAGATTTCAACAGTGACGCCAGGCCAGATTTTCTCCTTAGCAATCCGATCACGCGTCAAACAGCTGTTTGGTATCTCAATAACAACATTTTTATCGGGTCCGCGGCCGGCCCCACTCTTCCCGGGGGCTGGCAGGTTGGGGCGATTGCGGATTTTAATCGCGACGGTCATCCGGACTATCTGTTGTTCAATCCTTCCACGCGCCGGACGGTGATCTGGCATTTGTCCGGAGTCACGCTTCTTGATGCGGATCAGGGCCCGACGTTGCCCAGTGGTTGGGATTTGATAGCGACTGGTGATTTCAATGGAGACGGCTACCCGGACTTTGTGCTGTACAATCCGAACACGCGTCAGACAGTAGTTTGGTTCATGCGCAACGCCGTGCATGTCAGCGGTTCTTCTGGGCCGACTCTTCCGGCGGGATGGACTCTGGCAGGAGTTGCGGACTTCAACGGGGACGGCGATCCCGATTATTTGCTGTTCAATCCGAGCACTCACGGAACCGTGATTTGGTACATGTCTAGAGTCACACATACCAATAGCAGACCCGGACCAGCCATCGCTGTGGGGTATGACTTAGTGGGAACGGCTGATTTCGACGGTAACGGCAGGCCCGACTATCTACTTTACAATTCGAGCACACGCCAAACAGCGATTTGGTACATGAACGACAATGTTCGCGTTGGCAGTGCTGCCGGTCCCACTCTACCTGGTGGCTGGAATCCTGTCGCGCCGTGAGGCATCGTAGCGTTGTTGCGGCAAGCCGAATGCTGGCGCCCACTGATTATTAGGTGGAACGCGTTGTCCTCAACGCGTTGTTAAATCTAGGCCGCTTCGCTGCGATTATTTTCCATCGTCTTCAGAGAAGCCGATCCACCTGCCTGCTGTTTTGTTGCGCCGTCCTTCTCTAGCGCGACATCCAGCACTTCGTCCACGTTTTCGACCGGGACGAATTTGAGTTTTTGTTTTGCTTCCTCGGGGACATCGACAAGATCTTTTTCGTTGAGCTTGGGGATAATGACCGTAGAAATCCCGGCGCGCATTGCTGCCAGACTTTTTTCCTTTAACCCGCCGATCGGCAGAACCAGCCCGCGCAAAGTAATTTCGCCGGTCATGGCCACGTCGGGACGGACCGGCCGGTTGCTAAAAAGTGAGGCGAGCGCGGTAAACATCGCGATGCCGGCAGAGGGGCCATCTTTCGGCACGGCGCCAGCGGGCACGTGCACGTGAATGTCCATCTTGCGAAAATCTTCTGAATTCACGCCCAGTTGTCCGTCGCGGCTGCGAAGGAGACTGAGCGCAGCCTGCACCGATTCCTTCATTACTTCACCAATGTGCCCGGTGAGCGTGATATTCCCTTTGCCGGGATAACGTGTCGCTTCGATGTGCAAGACCTCACCGCCTTGCGGCGTGTAAGCCAGACCTGTAACCACACCGGGTTTGCTGGTCTTGAGCTTGGTTTCGCGAACGTACTTCGGAGGACCGAGCATCTCCGCCACCAGTTCCGGCGTGACCGTTGCACGCTCGATTTTTCCGCGCGCAACCTGCGCCGCAATACCCCGGCAGACGGCTGCGATCTGGCGCTCCAGTTCGCGCACGCCGGCTTCATGCGTGTAATCGTTAATGATGCGACGAAGCGCTTCCTCCTGGAATTCGCATTGTTCCGCCTTGAGTCCGTTTTCCTCCAATTGGCGCCTGACGAGATAGCGCTTCGCAATTTCGACTTTCTCGCGCTCGGTGTAACCGGGTATTGAGATGACTTCGATCCGGTCGCGCAACGGTTCGGGCACGCCCTCGATGTAATTCGCGGTGCCAATGAAAATTACCTGCGAAAGATCGAACGGCACGTCGAGGTAACGATCGACAAACGCGTTGTTTTGCCGCGGGTCCAGCACTTCGAGCAACGCGCTGGCCGGGTCGCCACGAAAATCCGCCCCGATCTTGTCGATCTCATCGAGCATGAAAACCGGGTTGCGCGTACCGGCGCGCCGCAATTCCTGAATGATTCGGCCTGGCATCGACCCGATGTACGTGCGGCGATGACCACGGATTTCCGCCTCGTCGCGCATACCGCCGAGACTGATCCGCACAAATTTACGGCCCAACGCATCGGCAATCGATTGGCCAAGGCTGGTTTTGCCCACACCCGGCGGCCCGAGAAAACAGAGGATCGCGCCTTGGCCTTGCGGATTGAGTTTGCGCACAGCCAGATATTCGATCAGCCGCTTCTTAACTTTTTCCAAATCGTAATGGTCGCGATCCAAGATTTGTTGGGCTTGATCGAGATCAAGATTGTCTTTGCTCAGCTTATTCCACGGAAGATCGGCGATGATCTCGATGTAACTCACAATGACCGAGAATTCCGGACTGGCCGGTGGAATGAAATCGAGCCGCTTCAATTCGCGCTCGGCCTGTTTCATCACCGCCTCTGGCGGGTTAGCTTCCTCGAGCCGCTTGCGCAATTGCTCCGCCTGTTCATCGCCGCCGGTCTCGGCTTCGCCTAATTCGCGCTGGATCGCCTTGATCTGTGAACGCAGATAAGCGCGCCGCTGCGCATCGGAAAATTGTGACGCCACATCCTTTTGCAGTCGCTGTTGAATCTCAGCGATCTCGAGCTGCGCTGAGACATGCTTTTGCACGGCACGAACGCGCTTTTCGACATCCAGCTCTTCGAGAATCGCCTGTTTCTCGGCAACATCGATGTTCAAGTTCTGCGCCAGAAAATCAGTGAGCTGCTCAGCGTTATCGATATTCAGAATCATCAAACGCACCTGCTCTGGCGTATCGGGTGTCAGTTCGAAGAGTTTTACAGCTGAGTCCCGCAGATTGCGGAAGGTCGCTTCCCATTCCTTGGTTTGTGGCGGCAAAATCGAGTTCGGTAGATCGACTTCCGCGCGCAGGAACGGAGAAGTCGCGATGATCTTGCGAAGAGAAAAACGGCGCAGTCCTTGCACGAGGACTATTACATGGTCGTCCGACTGCCGCAGAAGCTTGAGCACAAGCGCGGCTGTGCCGATCGAATAGAGGTCTTGCGGTTCCGGGTCCTCCTTTGTCTCATTGCGCTGCGTCAGCAACCCGATCACCTTTGTTCGCGGCAAGGTGTCATCGAGCAGTTTGAGCGACGCCACACGCTGAACGTTGAGTGGAACCACTGTGCCCGGAAAAACGATGAACCCACGCACCGGCAAGATCGATAACTCCTCCGGGATATGCGGCATTTGGCTTTGGTCCGTGGGTACCGCGATGGTGCTCTGCGGTCCCGGCTCGAGTTCGGGGCCTGGCTGCAACGCACTGATTTCTTTGGTGCTCATAGCTCTTTTAACGGCAACGAAATCCAGAGCAGACCGTTACGTTGCTCTGCCTGCGCCTGGTCGATTTCTACTTCGGTCGGCAATGGCACTTCCCGGATGAACGGGCCATAATCAATTTCCATTGCCAACAATTGCACGGTATGTCCCTCGGCGTGGGTCGGCTCCGGCAGCTCGCGCGTGCCGCGAATCACCACGCGACGCGGTTCAACGGTGAGATCGATGACGGAGCGATCAACTCCCGCCAGATCGACGCAGATCCGAATGCATGTCTTGCAGCGGTACGCATTGATGGCTGGCTCCCAGGCATGTGCAAATCTGGAAAACTGCGAACGCGACGGTTCGTAGGTAACATCGTGCAATGCACCATGGAACCAGCGCAGCTTTATGTTCCTGATTGGGTCCATCGAAACCTAAACTTCTACCTCGTGACCTCTATTTTCAATTCCGCAGGCGCGAGACAGTCTGACGAAACGCTTTCCTTTTGGAGTGCGCGGACATGTCCGCGCTTTTAAAGCGGCGACGTGTCGCCGCACTCCAAAAAAGGTCACTCACCTTGCTCGCTTTAAGTTACAGGGATTTTCTTCCGGCGCGAAGGTGCGCCCGGGCGTTTGGGGAGCGTTAATCGTAACACGCCTTTCTTGAACTCCGCTTTTGCTTTCGATTCGTCCACTTCCGCAGGTAATTCGATAGCGCGCTCAAATGAGCCATAGCTGCGCTCCATTCGATACTGCCCTTTCTCCTTTTCTTCGCGCTCGTATTTCTTCTCGCCTTTGATAATCAGCATGCCGTCCTCGACGCTCACATCAATATCTTTGGGTTCCACACCCGGAATATCCGCAGAAACTTTGATTTCCTTGTCTGTCTCGGTAACGTCCACCTGTGGCCAAAAACCGGCGGCCATTTCCCGCCGAGGCGTTAACCACGATTCGCCAAAAAAATCGTCGAACACTCTGTTGATCTGATTGCGCAAATGAACTCAGCGGCTCGCCGGCGCGCTGTGCCAGCGAGCGTCCTTCATTTTTTCTCGATGGAACAATTGCCATACACAAAACTCCTTTCCTTCTAGGAAGATACGCCTCAAACGGCGCCTTTGCGCGTCTCTCTTTCGAGGGAATGCCGTCGCCCTGTGGGCGACGTGACCGGCTGCTCCTCAACACGTCAGCGCCGCGCTTCCCACAGGGAAGCGGCTACAGATCTTGTTGCACGTGGTCAGCACGTTTTCTCATTTCGTTTTCCCCGGGCCCCACAAGGCGCGACCGGGTTTCGCGCCGGTGTGCTCGCCATCTTTGATGACTTGTACGCCATTAACAAAGACGTGCTTCACCCCAACGGCGTATTGATGCGGTTTCTCGAATGTCGCGCGGTCCGAGATGGTCGCCGGATCGAACACAACCACGTCGGCAAACATTTCCTCCTTGAGAAATCCGCGGTGATCGAGACCGAGATTGGTTGCGGGCAAACCGCTGAGCCTGTGAATCGCTTCCTCCATCGGAATGATTTTTTCGTCGCGAACATATTTGCCGAGCACCCGCGCGAAATTCCCATACGCGCGCGGGTGCGGATTCGATTTCGTGAACGGCGGTTCGGGCGCTTGTGACGCTTCATCCGAGCCGAAGGAAATCCATGGCTTCCGCAGTTCCTTCTTCACGTTCTCTTCAGACATCAAATAATAAACCGTACCGATCCGTGATTCGTCTTCCGCGATTAAATCCATGATCGTGTCGATCGGATCTTTGTCGCGCATTTTCGCGACTTCGGCCAGCGTTTTACCGGTGAGCGGTTTGAGTTTGTCCGATTTAAAACCAACCAACAAGATTTTCTCTGGCGAACCGGCGGCGAGGTACAGATTTTCCCATTTGTCGCTGTCGATCTTTACCTCAGCTTTGATCTTCTCGCGCGTCGCCGGGTCGCGCAGACGTTTGAACAATGCGGGGTAACCGCCGTCTTCTGTCCACGGCGGGAGACAGGCGTCGAGCCCAGTGCCGGCAGCGGTGTACGTGTACATGTTCGCGCGGACGTTCAGTCCTTCTTTTTGCGCCGCTTCAATTCGCGCGAGCAGTTCGTCTTCTTTCGGCCAATTTTTCTCACCGGCGGCTTTGATGTGATAAACCTCAGCCGGAATGTTCGCTTCCCGCGCGATCCGGAGCAGTTCATCGAGTGCTCCGAACAATTGATTTCCTTCGCTGCGCATGTGCGAGATGTATTTGCCGTGATATTTTGCGGCCACCTTGCACAGCTCGATTAGTTCCTCCGTTTTCGCGTAAAACGCAGGCGGATAAATCAATGAAGTGCCAATTCCGAGTGCGCCTGCTTCCATTTCTTTTCGTACCAAATCCCGCATTTGTTCGAGTTGTTCCGGCGTGGGCGGCTTGTCTTCAAACCCGATCACGTATTCGCGAACGGTGGTCGCGCCGAGGAACGACGCCACGTTGCACGAGATGCCGCGTTTTTCGAGATACTGCAAATACTCGGCCAGCGTCTTCCATTTGATATCGTATTTAATGTCTGTCTGTGCGCGCAGCATGTGTTCGCGCACGCGATCGTTCACCGGCCCCATCGATTCGCCTTCGCCCATGATCTCCGTCGTCACGCCCTGGCGGATTTCGCTTTGCGATCGGCCATCTTGAATCAGTGACTCCGTTGACCAGGAAAGCATATTGATAAACCCCGGCGCAACCGCGAGGCCCTTTGCGTCGATAACTGTCTTTGCCTTCGCTGACTTGAAATCGTCAACGCCTGCAATGCGATCGCCGCGAATCGCAACGTCAGCCTGCCTCGGCTCAGCACTGGTGCCGTCGTAAACCGTGCCGCCTTTAATGATGACGTCGAACTCCGCCGTTCCTGGTGACTGCGACTGCTCCTGTGCGAACATTGCGAATACGATTGTCAGGAATGAGCCGACCCAAAAGAAATTTCGCTTCATCGCGATTGACGGTATCGAACACCCATGTTGGCGCAAAAGCCGAAGCACGGTTTGGAGTGCGCGGACACGTCCGCGCCTTCAAAAGCGGCGACATGTCGCCGCGCTCCAAAGCAGATCCCCGCGGTCGTAGTGTCGCTGTCTCAGCGGATTTCATATGTCGCCGTTGATCGCTGTGCTCAGGACAGCGCACACTACAGCACCGCGCGGAGTCTAGCAGCACGCCTGCGGGGCCAGACAGCATGGCGACAGGGGCGACCGATGCAGTCATTTGATGCGAATCATAGTAGGACGGTTTGTTGGTGAGCTCGTCGTGCTGACGGGAACCAGCACCGCGCGGAGTCGCATCCGCGGCTTCGCAAAAGAGAAAGGGAAATTCAGAATTCAAGAAAGGGGATATCTGATGAAAACAATAATGAAATCCAAGCGAGCATTGCTGCTGTCGATCCTTTGCGCAGGCGTCGTTGCAACTTTTCTAGGCGGATGTGCAGAAGGACCTTACGTGACTGCGTATGACACCGGTTATTATCCGACCGCGTATTATACGCCGGACACATACAGTTATTATCGGACATACTCGTACTATGAGCCGACGTATGACCGAACAATCGTGCGCTCCGGGGTCCGTTACAACGATGCTTACGGTCCGCGCTATTACGGCAGCTCCATTTACGGCGATTGGTAATTGATTTGCGAGCCGCGCTTGGTCGACGCATCGGTGCTGTCCGCCGATGGCGGATGCGCCGATGCGCTCAAGTCGCTCGGGTGGACAGGTTTCGCGACCCACTCAAGCGGGAACCCACATCAAAATTGGCGGCCCGCTGTAGCCACGGCGCTGTGTGCCGTCGGTCAGGATGTCTCTCACAATTCGGACGCCTCACAGAGGCGTGGCTACATCATTTATTTAGCTTGGTTTTATTTGAAGCGCTGCATTAAATGGGATCAACCAGCTCCAAGGGGAGGAAGGAGTACCTATGAATACATGTTGCATAGTAAGAATCATGCTCTCGCTCGTTTGCGCGGGCGTTTTTGCACTTTCACTCGGTGGATGTGCCGAGACCTATTACGCTGAGAGTTATCCAACGCAGGAGTCCCGCTACAATACCTATTACGGCCCGGATTATTATCCATACTATCCCTATTACAGCTATTACGGCGGAGCGTACTACTACGGAGACTGAGCCGGCTGATTATTTCTGCGTTTCCTTTAGCAGTTCTACCAACTGATCTTTCCACAGCGCCGCAATTGTGTGGCTGCCGTGGCCGCGGGTTTTCTCAGTTAAAGGCATCACGATGGCGCGCCCATGCGAAAGGCGCTTGATCTCGCGCTCGAGAATTCCAAGCTCGGGCGGATTGATCAGATCGTCCGCGGAATTGATCGCCAGAAGCGGCGCGCGGATTTTTTCCAGATTCGGTCCGGGATCATAATCGCGCGAAGCTTCCACGGCATAGAGCACATCATTTGCGTCATCGGTCTTAACGATCTGCTCGACGAATTTGTCGAGAACTTCATCCGTTTTGGCAAGCGTGGGCGCTTCCTTCTGGCGCAGGACCGGATTGCTGCTCATGAACCAAAGCATTTCGGCGGCGGTGCGCAGGCTAGGTGGCTGTCCCGCGCCTGCGGGATACTCGCCGCTGTTCCAGGCCGGATCATTGCGGATCGTATCGATAACCATGCGGCGCCAAGCCCGGTTGCGTCCCGAAATCTGCGTCGGCAAACTCGCCAGCGGCATGAGCGCGTCCATGAAATCGGGATGCAGCTCGCCCCAGAGCCAGGTATGCATTCCGCCCATTGAGGTCCCCATCACCAGCCGCGCGTGATTCACACCCAATCCTTCGGTGAGCAGGCGATACTGCGCTTCAATCATGTCGAGATAACCGTAGCGCGGGAATTTCGCGTGCATGCCGTCGCTGGGCTTGCTCGATTTGCCGTGGCCAATCCCGTCCGGCAACACGATAAAAAACTTGGTCACGTCCAGCGATTGATCTTTTCCGAATAGTTCGCCCGCAAATTCCGGCCGAATAAATTGCACGCCGCTGCCAGTAGTGCCGTGCATGATGAGAACGGCATTCGTCGTTTTACTCTGCGCATCTTTCTCTGGTTTACCAAGGACCCGATAATGGAGCCGCAACTCCGGCAGTGTTTCGCCTGAGGCAAACTTGAAATCGCGAATGATGTAATCGCCTTCCGTCGGCGCCGGATAATCGGCTGCGAACGCGAAACTCGCAGCCAAGATGGACAACAGAAGTGCGAGGATTCGGATTGTTGGATTCATGTTAACGATTTCGTTGCCGTTCGGATTGGATTTGTTTGAGCAACTCGGTTTTGGTTCGATCCAGGTCATGCGCAAATTTCACTCTTGCTTCCAGAGCTTGGGAATAAATCTCGAAACGTCTTCGCAATTTCTTTGTGGCCGGATCGTAAAAGAAGGAAATGTCCTGATCGAGATTCGGCACAATCAGTTCGTCGCTTAATTTTTGATAACGCGCCATGTCACTGAGGCCCCACCGAATGACCGATTCGAGTTCGCGCAGGGCCATGAGCGTCTTCACCTCGAGCAGTTGAACGCCGCCTGATTGAAGCAGTGTGGCGATGTCGCCCGGACTGTAGTCAGTCGTGAAAACAAAAGGACGCAGCGGCGGCATCTCACCAGCCTCCAGCGCGCGTCGGAACTCGGCCGCTTCCCGTTCCTGTTTCGCGCCAACAATTTTTCCGCTATCGATTCCTTTGCGGAATTCCTGCTCGAGCGAAGCGAGGATTTGATCGCGCCGTTGCGCGTCCTCGCGGTGCTGTTGGAAATTGTTCAGCCAGAACGCCGCGTAAACCCCCACGAACACCAGAACCAATTCGGCAATCCAGCGGCCGACGCGCAGGAAAGGCGAGCGTTTTTCAGTTGTCTGGTTCATGGTTAACGGGAAAATTCAATCAATGAGACAATCGTGGACAGTCAACAATTTGACCGATTTCGTCGTCGAATCTGTCCAAACTGCGCCCGCGGATGAGGCGCCGTTCTATCATTTGCGATTCGATCGCGTGTTTCCCAACGATTTTTACGCGGAAATGCTCGAAGCGATGCCAGTGGCCGAGGATTACCGGGCAATGTCTGGCAAAAGCAAAATGGGAAGCAGCAGGCCAGATGGAAAACCGACTCGCGCGAAAATCGATCTTTTTCCCGAATATATTCGTCATTTGCCTCCAACGAAGCGAGGAGTGTGGGATGCGGCGGGCCGGGTTCTTCGCTCGAAAGAAGTGGAGTCGGCTTTCGTGCAGCGGCTAGCGCCTGGCTTGAAACGCCGGTTCGGAGCGAACTTTGAAAAGGTGCAAATGTATCCGGTGCCGATTCTGACCCGGGACATTCCGGGATACCGCATCTTCAAGCATACTGACAGCCTTTGGAAAGGCATCACGGTGCAATTCTATCTGCCGCCCGACAATTCGACGCCACATGTCGGCACCATCTTTCACGAGGTGCTGCCCACCGGCAGAAAACCGAAGAAAG
>WNFP01002544.1_pt1 | contig 14503 bp, 18 predicted proteins | sample 5400201 | NCBI WGS metagenome assembly WNFP01 (sample SAMN13153355, study PRJNA577476) | soil metagenome | isolation source: 115 cm saprolite under Madrone tree | place: USA:California | collected 2016-06-14
ATCCTTCGACTCGTCACCCCCTTTCCTTTGCCGCGGCATTCGCTGGATGCAGGCTTCTTACAATTGAGAGCGACACTGCGGGGGCGACCCCCATACCCCATACTTCTGCGGTAAAGCTATAATTCTGGCCGCCATTGCGCCACAATGGCGCTTATACGAAGGAGCGGACGGATGAGAGATTCAATATTCTCCAGAAAATGGGTCATTTCGACGCAATTTCGGAACCCCGTCCGAGAACTTTTCAAACTTCCGCATTTTTGCAGGTTGCCTGCCCGAATTTGCTCTCTAGACTTTAGGCACTTCTTCTTATGGGAAAGGCAAAGAGGAAACTCTCGGTAAAAAGGCTTCCACTCCAGCGGCAGCTTGAGTTTTTCCACGAGGGCGAATACTTCGATCTCAAGGCGATTTTCGACAAATTGAACGCCGAGTATTTCAATAACGGCCTCAAGGGATACGCCATCACTTGGGGCAGACGTAGACGATTGCCGCCCAAGGAATATTTCGTCTTCGGCACAATCCAAGAGGAAGACCGAATCATCCGTATTCATCCTCTTTTGGATGCACCTTTCGTACCTACTTGGTTTCTGGAATACGTGATCTATCACGAAATGCTTCACGCGATTGTTCCCGAGGAGATTGATGAGACTGGCCGGCGCCGGATTCACACTTCCGAGTTTTATCGCAGAGAACAAAAGTTTCACTGTTATCAGCGGGCACGTCGTTGGGAGGACGAAAACCTCGATCGTTTTCTCCGATGAGCTAAATGATGTCTAATGAAGTTCGGGTAGTCTTCTGTACGTTTCCCGACCCCGAAACCGCACACCAAACCGCTCGAGACGCGGTGGAACAGCAATACGCTGCATGCGCTAATCTCGTAGCTTCCGTACAATCGATCTATCGCTGGCGCGGCCAAGTCGAACAGGCGGACGAAACGTTGGTGCTTTTCAAGACTTCAGCAGCTCGCTACCCCGATTTGGAAGCGTTCCTAGTAAGATCTCATCCGTATGAGGTCCCCGAGATTATTGCTCTGGCATTATCCGCAGGCTCCGCCGCCTACCTTCGGTGGGTGATCGACAATTCCACGCCGACAGTGAGGTCCTAATCGATAGGGATGCGCTCAGCCTGTACACGGACCGGCGAGAGTCGGTCCTGCGGGAGGGACATCCTGCCAAAAAAAAGGACCGGCGCACTGCCGATCCTTCTTTAATAAAGCTAGTCGAAGCGACTACGGTTTTTTCGTCGGGCTCGGGAATCCACCCGGTTTCGTGGTCGTTGCCGGAGTATTAGTCCCCGAAGGTTGGGCGGAAGATTTGGTACCCGGACTCGGCGTGGTTGCTGGACGATTGGCATTAAGCTTGGCAATCACCACGTCACTAAAATCCATGTTGTCCCTGGCATAGACCAGGACGGTGGTCCCAAGACCTGCGCTGCGTCCAGACTTGTCGAGCACGAGATCGTAATTCTGGGTTTTCACCTGATCACTAACCACCTTCATGATGTCGTCCACCAAGCCGGATACCATATGATTCTGCTCTTCCTGCAGCTGCTTGGAACGAGAATCACGAAATTCGGTCATCTCTTTTTCCAAGCCCTGCTCCTCGGAAATCTTTGCATCCCGTTCTTGAGCTTTCTGATCTTTGGTGGCTGCACTGACGTCTGGACGATTCATTTCCTCATTCAGCTTGTTGATCGCGTCGATATCCTTCTTGCGCGTATCCATGCGCTGATTGAGTTCATCGTTTGCGGATTTTTGGGCTGCTTCCAATTTCTCCTTCGCCTCCTGCGTTTTGTAATAGGCAGCCAGCACTTTCTGCATATCAACCGTGCCAATTTTCAGTTGTTGGGCTTGGATTGGAGCAGACAAAAGTGCGCCTGACAGGCAGAGGCTGGCGATGGCAATGAATCGGGATTTCATCATAATTATACTAATCACTTACTAAGAATAGTGGCATGGCTGGGTTTGGAGTCAGACCGCTGTCGATAAATTCCGTTCAAAATTGATAACCAACGCTGAACTGGAATCGCCCGCTGGAGTTGTTGAATTTGTCGGCCTGAACGGGGATACCGTAGTCGATCCGGATTGGACCAATCGGTAGATCGAGACGAAGGCCGAAGCCAAAGTCTGAATTAACATTACTCGTGCTAAAACTCCATGAACCAGCATTCACAAATCCTGTATCGTAGAAAACTGCAGCTCGCACCCGTTCAACAATCGGGACGGTATATTCAACCGTGAACCGGGCAAGCGAATTTCCACCGAGATCGTCGCCAAATTGATCCTTCGGGCCGACGTCTTGAAACTTAAATCCACGGAGATTATTCGCACCACCAAGGTAGAGCCGGTCGTAGATCGGTACGCTATTACCTGATCCCCAGTTGGACACGGTGGCAATCTCCGCGTCAAAGAGCAGGATCGTATCAAAAGGCAGATGGAAATATTGAGAAGCCGACAGATCGAATCCATAGATTTGGACGTCGCCACCCAACGGGCCCCCGGCCACATAGGTGGAAAAATCGATTCTCGTACCTTTACGAGTCAAGAAGGCGTTGTCCCGTTTGTCATAGGTCAGCTCAAAAGTCACCCGACTTTCCAGGGTGTCTCCGGCCTGCGCAAGTACGAGCGGGTCGGTCGTGCTGATGCCGTAAATGTTTGTGTCCTGCAATCGATACTGAATTCGAGCAGCTAGGAAATTCGTGATCGGCTTCCGCAAGAATATATCGAAGCCGTAGTTCCGTTCGTTGTAGACATTGCTGTAATACTGGGAATCAAGATAATAAACCTCCTCACCGAGGGCCAGGCGCTGATCGAGGAAATACGGCTCAGTGAGCGAAATCAGCGCTTGGGTCTGCAGGGTTCCAATTTGGAAACGAGCACGGAATTTTTCTCCTGCTCCGGTAAATGTACGCCAATTGGTGATATCGAAATTGCCTTGATTCAATTCGGCGAAACCGACCAGACCCTGGTTCGAGTCAAATCCGAGACCGAAATTCAACGAACCCGTGCGCTTTTCCTGCACGACGACATTGAGGTCTTTTCGGCCAGGTACGAGCGTATCGGAAGCGTAAGTATCGACTTTTTCGAAATACTGAAGTCCTTCCAGTCGCTTCTTACTGATATCCACGCGAACGGTGTCGAATACGTCACCGGGCGCTAAAACCAGCTCTCGGCGAATTACTTTATCTTTGGTCCGGGTATTGCCGCTAATATTGATCCGCTCCACGTACGACTTAATTCCTTCTTCGATCTTATAGTGGAGGTCTACTAGGGCTGGTCCCGCCGGGCTTGTCTGCACGGCAACCTTAGCGTCGGCATACCCGGCGATACCGTAAGCGTCCTCAACCGCCTTGATATCTTTCTCTAATTTGCCCGGCGAAAAGACCTGGCCTTCGGTTACTTTGATCACCTTCCGGAAATTGGCCTCGGTAACGATCTGGATGCCTTCGATTGTAACCGCATGGATGTGATACTGGGGCCCTTCATTGATCGAGATGAAGATGTCGACTTTCTTGGGATTGACTCGCTCGATTTTGACGTCGGTGATTTGCACGTCCGCATACCCATTGTCTTGGTAAAGCGCTTTCAGTTTCTGAACGTCGTCATCCAGTTGCACGCTGCTCAAGCGCCCGGCTCCGGTAATGAAGCCCAAGGGATTGCTCTGCTGAGTCTTCATCTCCTTCCGCAGCTTACTGGCCTTGAGTGCCTGGTTGCCGATGAAGCGAATGTGCCGAACGGTCGCCTTGGCGCCCTCGCTAATCGCGTAAGTCACGGTAGCGGTCCCCTGGTCCTCGTTGGTCGTCAGCTTATATTGAACGTCTACATCCGGAAATCCCCGCTTTTGGTAGAGCTCGACTATCTTCTGCCGGGCTTGCTCCAGAATCTGTTCGTCCAACGGAGTATTGATCTTCAAATTGATCTCGCGTCGGATTCGAGCAACCTTCACCCGCTCATTTCCTTGAATATAAACGCCGGCCAGCGTCACTCTCGTTTGAACGACTACGATGACTTTCACACCGTCGGGTAACGGTTCACCGTAGATTCGCACGTTAGTGACTAGCCCCGTTGCGTAGAGGGCACGAACATCATCTTCGACGGTTGTTTCGGAGTAAGGCTGACCAACTGTCGTTTTCATGTTGGTCAAAATCCGCTGCCGGCTCAGTGTGGCCGGTCCCGCATATTGAATCTCGATTTGGCGAACAATCGGTGCGGGCTGTCTGGGAGCGGGAGTTGGTACGGCGCTCGGTGGAACCTGCTGAGTGGCTGGTGGAGTCGGCTGGGCGGCTGGTTGCTGCGCTTGGGCTGTGGCTATGACCGATACGCCCAGAACAGCGGACAACATCCAATTCCGGCCGGAGAGACTCTTTTGGTTCATAAATGGAAAACTGGGCGGACAATCAAGGCGAATGGCCGTAATTCATGGCAAGGCTGTCCTAAACGTCAACAGGAAAAACCTTTTAGACCAGAGGGGAAGCTGGCATTTCGAATGAAAGTCAACGCCAGGATGACAAAACGGTAATCGGTACGTCACGCACAAATTTAAAGCGGACGTCGAGATTCCGTAAATTCCGGAGATGCCAGATGAAAACCTCTATCCGTTGAGAAAGCTGCTCTAATTCACCAACTGATAGTGATTGTTTCGAGCACGCGGCTCGTATCCAGCGTCTGAAATCAGCCGTTCCATTTCTTCGCGAGTCAATCTAAATGTGGTACCCGCGCTGCTGACCACGTTCTCCTCCATCATTACCGATCCGTAATCGTTCGCTCCAAAACGCAAAGCAATTTGGCCGATTCGCGGGCCTTGAGTGACCCAGGAGCTTTGCAGGTTCTCGATATTATCTAAATAGATTCGGGCCAGTGCCTGAGTCCGCAAATATTCAGCAGAACCAACCGGAGTCGCTTTCAGGACTACATTCTCCGGCTGAAACGTCCAACAGATGAAGGCGGTGAAGCCCCCAGTTCGATCTTGAAGCTCTCTCAACCGTTCCAGGTGCTCAATCCGATCGGCAATTGTTTCCACGTGGCCAAACATCATCGTGGCGCTGCTTCTCAAGCCCTCTGCATGAGCTATCTCCATCACTTTAAGCCACTGCTCAGTGTTACACTTGAGTGGTGCAATCCGGTTCCGAACTCGATCTACTAGAATTTCGCCGCCACCGCCTGGAATCGAGCCGAGGCCGGCCTCTTTGAATCGAACGATGACTTCTCGCAGAGGCATCCGGAACACCTCGGCAAAATGGTTAAATTCCGGCGGGCTGAATGCGTGAACGTTTACTTGCGGATACTTTTCTCGGAGGTGGCTCAAAAGATCGAGATAATATTCAATGCCGAGCTTCGGATGATGTCCGCCTTGCATTAAGATTTGTATGCCGCCAATCGACACCAGTTCGTCGATCTTCTGATCGATTTGTTCGTGGCCAAGGACGTAATGGTCGCTATCGCGTTCCGTGCGATAAAACGCGCAGAACTTGCAATACACATTGCAGACATTGGTGTAATTGATGTTTCGCTCGACGATGTAGGTGACGATCTCGTTGCCACGCTGATCGTACGCGTCCATTTTCGCCATGGTCCGTCGATGGTCCGCTAACGCCCCGAGTTCCTGGAGAGGGAGATGATACAGTTCGAGTGCTTCCTCAGCGCTAATTCGCTGGCCAGCGAGAACTTTTTCTACGAGCGTCGTTTCCTGAATCCCGGCATTCATTAGGTGAGGTTATACTAAGACGTTTTTTGGGGGTCCTCAATCAGCGTTTGCGCTTTGTAATCCTTGATTGTTTTTGCCCCAACCAAAGAATAATCTCGCAAAAATCGGAGCTCATCGCGTGGCCGAAAACTTTTATCAGGAAACTGTCCAATCACCCAAAAGCGCTTTTGATCTCTCGCTACGCCCACCGCTTTTCAGCGAGTTTCAGGGTCAAACCCGTGTACGTGAACGCCTGGAACTGATGGTCACAGCCGCCAAGCAACGGGAAGACGTGTTGGAACATGTACTTCTGAGCGGGCCACCGGGGCTAGGAAAGACAACCCTCGCTTTCATCCTGGCCAATGCGATGAGCGTCAATATCAAGAGTACTAGTGGGCCGATGATCGAAAAGGCAGGCGACCTCGCCGGTTTGCTCACAACTCTGGAACGGGGCGATATTCTTTTCATCGACGAGATCCATCGGCTTCAGCCCGCGATCGAGGAGTATCTCTATCCCGCAATGGAAGATTTTCGCCTGGATATCATCATCGACCAAGGTCCAAACGCCCGGAGTGTCCGGCTCAATCTACCAAAATTTACGCTGATCGGCGCAACTACCAGAGCTGGATTGATCAGCTCACCCCTTCGTTCTCGGTTCGGCATGACTTCTCGCCTCGATTACTACGCGGCGGCCGAACTGAGCCAAATCATCGAACGGAGCGCCGGCTTAATTGGGATCCAAATCGACACGGAAGGTGCGCTAGAAATTGCTAACCGCTCCCGCGGCACGCCGCGAGTAGCAAACAATCTGCTGCGCTGGGTCCGGGATTACGCACAAGTGAAAGGTGACGGGTTTATCGACCAAGCGACGGCTGATCGCGCCCTGCAGATGCTGGATATTGATGACGACGGATTGGATGAAATGGATAAGCGCTTATTAGAGGCACTGATCTCACGGTTCGAGGGAGGGCCGGTGGGAATCAGTTCCCTGGCCGTTGCCGTCGGCGAAGATTCCGGAACGATCGAAGAAGTCAACGAACCTTACCTTATTCAGGAAGGGTATCTCAAGCGTACCCCCCAAGGCCGAGTGGCCTTACCTAAAGCGTACCAGAAATTGGGCGTTAAGCTTCCGGCCGGCCGGCAGAGCGAATTGTTTTAACGCCGATAGCGCCGGGAACGACGAGGAACGAGAACTTAGCCCAGAATGAGGCTAACCCGTCTTTCGCTACTGGAGGGGTAGAAGCTTCGTAAGTGCCTCAAAATCAGGAGGGGCGTTCAAAAGGTCTCCACTACAGGAGCCGGTCAGGGGCAGTGAGTTTGCCCTGGGCAGTAATGCGTGGGGGACTTTGAGTAGGTAATCGGAGATCGAGTTTGTCCAGCAGTAGGCGATGGTCTTTTTCGGGCTGGGTATAGCGGGCAAAGATCAGCCAGCGGCCGTCGGTGGTAGGAAACCAGGCGTCGAGCATCTGGATGGTGGCAAATTTTTCCAACACGGCCCGCGGAGTAAGTCCTGGAGCGTGATAACGCAGTTTATGCCGCAGAGTAACGTGCAAACAGTAAGCTAAAAAGGCCACCATGATATGGGCTTCAATTCGCGGCTCTTTTTGGTGAAAGATGGGCCGGATAGCCAGATCGCCTTTGAGATTTTTAAAGGCCTCTTCGATCTGAGTCAGTAGAGTGTAAAATTCCCAGATTTTGCTCGGCTCACGTTGAGCGAGATTGGTGCGCAACAGATAGTGTCCTTCGCGTCGGCGTACCGCACGCAGAGCTTCTTTACGTAAGCGATAAGTCAGTTTTGATCCATTGGTGGGCACTTCCACCTCCACTAAGCGCCAAGCTCTGGGAGCTTGCTGACGAGCGGCGCCGAGCTTGAGCAAAAGGCTATCGCGCTTGAGTTTCATCTCCCGCAGTTGAGCCAAACGTTTCCATAACCACTTAAGTTGGCGGCGGCGCATTGCGCGCTCCTTGCTTACGCGCTCTCGACTTTTAGCTAGAACGTAAAGTTCCTCCGCTTGAGCAAGCACTTTGACCTCCACTCCCTCGCGTACCTGCTCCCATGGTCGCTCCAGCAATTGTGTTTCCAGCTTAGTCAATCGCCCTCTGGGTGTACCAACCAAGTAGAAGACTTTCGGTTCGGCTGCACGCATTTCGGCAAGCACTTCTTCGGTTGGGATCCCTCGATCCATCATCCAGATGCGCTCGGCTTTGCCATACTGAGTTTCGATCTTTTTGAGAAAATCGCGCAACGTGGTTTTGTCAGCGGTGTTGCCGGCCAACACTTCATAGCCAAGCGGAAAGCCTTCCGGGGTGATGATCAAGCCAATAACGACCTGCACACAGTCCGGACGCTTGTCCCGGCTATAACCAAATTGTCGTTTGTCCTCTTCGCCAAAAGGCGGATCGCTTTCAAAATAAGTGCTGGTTAGATCGTAGAGCAGCACCTCGAATTTCACGCCGAAGAGATCCTGCCAGCGTTGGCTCAAATGCTCGAACAATGCCCGCTTGTGTTCCAATAATAAATCCAGACAGCGATAAAGGGTATCCTTAGCCGCCAACGCATCCTCTTCGCCCAACAGGTCACCCATCGCGCTATTGGCATACCATTGTCGATGCATGCGCCATTCACTTCCCGGATCAATTAACCGGTAAGCCACTAGCCCCTCCAGTACGTGCTCCCAATCGGTGCCCTCGCGACTGGCGCCCAATTTTTGGCTCCAGAATTCGCGCAGCTCCAGGTGCTCCCACAACCGACAGAACAGCCAACAGGCTCCCCACTGCCGGGGCCTCCGGAGCTCAAACTCCGACAGTCGCACCTGGACCGCATCAGCCATGCTCTGGGTAATCTCTCGGTCTGGCGCAAACAACTTGAGCTTCTTCTGACACCCTGTGTCCTCGTCGAAAACTTCGATCGAACGAACCCATGCCTCCCGCTGGGTGTCGTTGATTTCGCCCAAGTACAATACCTGCCGTTGGACTACTCGCTCGCCAGCACAGCGGCGATTTTCCACAATACTCCAGTAGCGGTGTTCTTTGCCGTCTTTACGTCGCCAGTTGCATTTCAAGAACATGACCGCAACCGATTGTAGCCAAAATTCTTCAGCCGTGAAGAGGCCAGGTCTACACTACAAACGCTTTTGAACCACTCAGCCCTCTATTCATGCGCTTTGGCGGACTACTTGAGCAAAGAAAATAGCTCTCTTTAGCTCCCAGTAGCGAAAGTCAGGCTAGAATCCGCATCACCATGCACCTCTAACCGTAAGTTGGCATTCTCTCCACACGCGAGCATCGATCAGTCGGCGCCAAACTTGAACAGAATCTTGCCGCCGCGACTCGATTTTAAAGATTGCTCGAACGCTTCCTTGAACTGCTCGAGCGGGTACACATGCTCCACTGTGGCGGAGAGCGATCCATCAGCTACAAGGTCGCCCAGCTTCTGGTAAATCTCCTGGATCTCTGTGCGGGGCGCTTCGCCTAACCAGGTGCCGAGCCAGAATCCGTGAAAACTTAGCCCACGGAAGAAGAAGTCGCGGGGGAAGACCGGGAACTGCCCACTTTGAATGGCATAGCCGACAATCGAGCCGCCAGTTTTGAGCGACTTAGCCAACTCGCCCACGGGAGTTCCGCCCACCGTATCGAGGACGAGGCTAAGCTTCTTCCCGACGAGAGCCTCCTCGATGTCCTTGCGCAGATTGTCGCCTTGGAGGACTACGCGATCACCCCCGAACTGCCGTACCTGATCGGCAGCTTCCTCCCGACGCACAACATTCAGCGTCTTGACTCCTGCGAGCTTCGCGAGCGCAATGATGTACTGTCCCATGGCTGAATTGGCGGCGGTTTGACCGATCCAGTCGCCGGGCATCAGGGAAACGTATCGGTTGAGCACGAGATAGGCGGTAGCAGGGTTAATTCCGATCATCGAGAGTTGCAGGGGATCTGCTTCGTCGCTCATCGGCACGATGTTGCGCACCGGGACGACAACCTGGTCTGCCCATGTGCCCTGCTCGTAGGTGGGGAGAATCAAGACTCGCTTACCTTGCAGAGCAACATCAACCTTCGAGCCCGTTTGGGTGACTCGGCCAACGCCCTCCGAACCTACCGAGAATGGGAAGGCCGGTCGGACGCCGTAGATGCCACGGACGAGCATAAAGTCCGATGGATTGAGCGGGGCCGCTTCCATCGAGATGAGAACATCATCCTGGCCAAGAGCCGGTTCGGGGACCGTGTTGAGTTCAATGACATCTGAAGGTTCACCGTAAGCTACAAGTTGCAACTGCCGCATAAACAACCCCTTTCGTTCGGAACATTTTTTCCGGTAAGTTACAGGCTAATGGCACAAGGAAATACGGAGCGGAGGAACAATTCTTGATGCCGTGCCCCTTCGCTATTAACGGCCTACACTTGTGCCATGCCGCCATCCACAAACAATTCCGTTCCTGTGATGTAGCTGCTGTCATCGGATGCGAGAAACACCACCGCCTTGGCGATCTCATTGGGTGAACCGAGCCGGCCGAGCGGAACACTGTTGGAAATCATCTTCAAGCGTTGCTGGCCGGTTTCCGAGGAAGCGAGTAGCTCACTAAGCCCGGGCGTGTCGGTGGAGCCTGGGCTCACCGCGTTCACGCGAATGCGGCGCTCCTTTAAGTCCGTTGTCCATGTCCGGGCGAACGAACGCACGGCGGCTTTGGTGGCGCTATAAACACTATTCGACGAGAACCCTTTGCTGGCGACGATGGACGCATTCAGGATGACCGACGCGCCATCCGGCAGCAGCGGAAGCGCCTTCTGCACCGTGAAAAGGAGGCCTTTTACATTGATGTTGAAGATCGACTCATAGAACTCCTCAGTGATCGTGCCGAAGGGGGCAAACTTTGCAACACCGGCATTCGCGAACACAATATCGAGCCGACCCTTCTCCTGCTTGATTTGGGCGAAGAGGCGATCAAGATCGCCCAGGTTCGACACGTCTCCTTGTACGCCGGTCACATTTTTTCCGATCTCCTTTACCGCCGCAGCCAATTCCAGATCACGACGCCCGGTTATGAAGACGTATGCGCCTTCGTTCACAAACTGCTTCGCCGTGGCGAGGCCAATGCCGCTATTGCCACCAGTAATGAGTGCAATTTTTCCTTCAAGCTTATCCATCTATTTCTCCTTAGTTGTCATTTAGTCGGTAGTCTCGTAGAGCTTTCCTGCCTTCGCTCATCAAATGTTGTCGGGGCCGACGATCAGCCGGGCGGCGCGGTCTACGGTATTGGTGGTCGTTGCGATGAGCTGTCTCCAAATCGGAGTTTGGTGATAGCCGGAGAGAGTTCGGATCAGAGCTTTCCAGGCACTTTCCGGAGCGTTTTTGACGCTCCCATCATTTTTTTGAACCGTCACGATCAGCAGGTTTTGGATCGAATGTTTGACCAGCCCTGCCAAAGAGCGCGCCCAAAGCCAGGTAGGTTGGCGGCGTTAGCAAAACTGCGTTGTGGAGCAATAGCATTGCAACTCTCTGTCTCCGCTCCTATGGGAGATAAAGCAGGCAGGTTCGCCAAAGATTCCGCGAGCTGTGCTTGGGCACGGCCGAGCTCAGATTGCAAAAAAAAGGGGGAGTTCATAGGTGGCACGATTGCTGAAATTGACATGGTTGCTATATACAAGTGACTATCAATATACAAGTGATAAGCGACAGACTTCGTGTTTGCAAGTGAATTGTTCATTGGTATCTTGTACGGACGATGAATGACGAAAAACAGGTCGAACCGTGGCGATCCCAGTGTCCGGTAGCTCGCACCTTGGATTTGATTGGCGATCGTTGGAGCCTGCTGATTGTGCGAGACATGCTGTTAGGCCGCTCCAAATTTCAGCAGTTTCTCGCCTCCCCAGAGAACATCCCGACCAACGTCCTCTCGAGTCGACTAAAGTTGCTGGAGAGTAGCGGCCTGATTAAGGCGTCTCTTTACCAACGGCACCCTCCGCGCTTCGCCTACACGTTGACCGACAAAGGCAAAAAACTCGCTTCCGTAATTCGCGCCATCGCCGACTGGGGCGAATCCAGTCTACCAAAATCCAGGGGACAGAGACGGCCCTCTTCGACCCAGGCGTAAGCAGTCCGGCCCGTCCGTGGAAAGAGCAGCCATGAAAGCAATCCAGATCCAAGCGTTCGGCCAACGCCGAGGCCTCGCCCCGGTTCCAGACCTCGAGATGTCATCAAGAGCCGAAGAGCTCGCTCGATCTCAATTCGCACAGCCACGAGCGATAAGTAAGGCGGTTCACGTGCAAATTCCTTCAAAGTCGAAAGTTCTCGATCTGGTGAACCAGGACGTTGCGGCTCCAACCGTGCGTTTTTCGCTCCGATTAACCGCCCCAGTTTTTGGACATGGGCAGGACCAAATGGTGCCCACTTCGGCCCAGGATCGCGCCGCAGGTAAGATCTCGAAGCGGAGGTAGCAGGTTAGTAAGCGTGTCTATCAGAGCTGGAAATCATCTTATCACAAAGCTAAATGGTACTCCCGAAAATGCTGTCTCCAGTCTGTGGTACGCGTCTCACTGTTAGACTCTAGTGCGATGAAGTCTCCAGGGGCGAAGTTACATAGTGGACCAGTTTCATAACCCACAGAAGTGCCGTCGATCTCAATCATTTGTTAACCTTGAGATGGCAAGACCCTGAAGGAAAGAAGAAGAGCGACAAAAGCTAATCCAATCAAAAAGACTCTTATTGCGTTGAGCGCATCCCATCGCCGCCGCTGGACTTCCCAATCGTCTGGAAGACGGGCAAAATCCCAAACTTTGACGCGATCATTGATGGGTACAGGACCGAGGATGCTAAACACGATGATGATGACCCAGAGAATGGCGGCGGAAAGGAGAAACATTGTGTGGCTAGCCGGCCATTGCCAGGTCAGCCAAAGCAATAGGAGATGGAGGATCAGCGTTACGGGCATCCAGATTGGCATGATCTTGCCAAAGAACCGCGCGAACACTTGGATGGCCGGCAAAAAAGCTCGGTGATCCACTCGAGCCAATGACCGATGAATAAAGAATCCAACGGAAAACTCGTTGCCGAACACGAGGGCGGTCGAGATGATCAGAATTAAGAAAGAGGCGCTTATCATCAAGCAAGGTCATTTCACTTTATTTGTTCTGGACGGAATATTCATCACTTCTCGGGGTTTTGGGGCTAGCCCGCAATAAGCGGGTGGATGCATATAGGGTCAGAGATAGACAACGCGTTGCATCAACAATTAAACCAGGGCAGGTTCCAAGCAAGGAGTATGGCGCGAATCTTGATCATCGACGATGACAAACCATTTCGTGAAGCACTGGCCGAATCGGTTCGGGATTTCGGTCGCTTAGGTGTTGCGAGGTCGTGCCGTAGCAACGGCAGACACGTTCAACCACCTGCGACCGCGCTTAGCCCAGCCTGATGTCACGTAGTTTTTCATCGAAATCTTTCTTCTCCGAATTAACGCACGCGCATCTACTTGATAAGTTACAATCGCAGCATCCTCATTCAACATGGTGACTCGGAAGTTGCTGAGTCGAAAATCTTTCAAGTCGGCTCCGCTTAGAAACTCCAGCATCTCCGATTTGGTTCGCTCCTTTCCATCAGGGAAGATGTCATAAAAATCTTCAGCCAGATAGCTTGCAAACCCTTTCAAATCTTTCTGTTTAATTAACCTCCATGTCTCATTTTCATATGCGATTAATGTCTCTGCTGAGGAAAGTCTTTCCGAACGATTTAGTTGATCCTTCATTTGGACACAAGCTCCGCTCATTAGAGCAACCGTGAGCAGTGCGAGGACGGCTTTACAGCTCATCTGGAATTTCAGCCTCGACCAGATTCGCCAGGAGCGTCAGCGATTCCTGCCAGCCGAGATAACATGCCTCGACGGGAATGGCGGCGGGCACTCCTTCCTGCGTGATGTTCAATTCCGTGCCGCAGAACACCTGATTCAACGTGATTGTGGTCTGCATTTCGCCGGGCAGACCCGGGGCGTCGAATTTGTTCGTGTAGCGGATGCGTTCGTGGGGCTTCAATTCGAGATAGGTTCCACCGAAGGAGTGGCTCTTGCCGGTGGTGAAATTGGTGAACGACATCTGGTAAGTGCCGCCGACTTTCGCGTCCAGGTGATGAACCTTGCCAGTGAATCCATTCGGCGGAAGCCACTTTGTCATTGCGTCCGAGTCCAAGAACGCTCGGTAAATTTTCTCCGGTGTCGCCCGGAGCACCTGGTGGAGACAGATCGTGTTTGCGGTATTTGTTGACATAATTACTTATCCTTTGGTGTTCATTACCACGACGAACACGGCGGGTAGTTCAAGACACTTATCGAAATATCTCTTGCGTGCGCAAGCCGGACCCGAACTCATTCACAGGAATGGTCGCAAAGAGCGCAAGACAGAAAGGTTTTAACTCTTGGCCTGTGTGGCCTGGTTGTACAAGATCCAAATCGGTCAACATTCTCTCCTGAGCTGACCTCATGAGAAAGCCTTTAATTTCTGAATGAATCATCACGGGACACTTCATGACGAATTTCGGGTCCTAAGCCGTCTAACAGTGCTACGTAAACCCGGTATTCCAGGGTGAATACGCTAGGCTGGAACTTTGAGCCTGGTTGCGTCCATGCTCTTCCAGGTGACTCCACGAAGGGCGAAGGGGCAGGATCCATTCAGGAAGATGGATAATGGAAGCCGCCGAAGTCCTGAAGTGAATTTAAAGGCCTCCGGCCGATGGGATATCTTGAAATGTCCGCATCGTGGACATTTTGACCGGCCAACAGCGGCACACGATTTTAGTCGGTTAGCGGCCCTCGAAACAAGTCTCTGTGTTGGCGGTTTGT
>WNFP01002545.1_pt1 | contig 14502 bp, 16 predicted proteins | sample 5400201 | NCBI WGS metagenome assembly WNFP01 (sample SAMN13153355, study PRJNA577476) | soil metagenome | isolation source: 115 cm saprolite under Madrone tree | place: USA:California | collected 2016-06-14
CAGCAACAAACTGACCGCTTGTCACCCGTCATTCGTGGATCGTCTTTATTGGAGTTCTGGCGTCCTGCGAATCGAACGTGGCCGGGCGACGCGGCTCACAATTTTTGCCATGCCTTGTGTTCCGATCGGAATTGTTTTTGGAGTTGAAATCCCTTGCGCCTCACCCAGTTTGTTACGTTTCTACCCCATGGTACTTTTTCGCGAAACGCGGCCTGAAGTCTCGATTTCTCTAAGTACTGGTTGCAAAAGGGTTTACACAATCGTCCAGAGGTGGCGTTCAAGATGCTATTTCGTATTCTGGGAAACGTTTGCCTGCACGCTGAGAGGCTCCCCGCACTAAACGCCCGAATGCGAATCGGAGACAGAGAATGAGAATTGAACCCAGGAGTAACTACCCGAGGTGCGACCGCACAGGCGGCTTCAGCCTGATTGAGCTCTTGATCGTTGTGTTCGTGGTGATGGTGATCGCAGCGATCGCCATTCCCAATGTCCTGTTAGCCGTTTCCAACATACGGTTGCGCGCCTCGGCGGGAGACTTGGGCGGACTCATCCAGCAGGCGAGAAGCATGGCCGCGAAGAACAACACCCCCTACGTGGTTCTTTACGGGACCCTCAACGGAGCCCAAATCGCGTATATCCGAGATCCAAAAAGTGCGGCTGGCCTTGGTAACTTCGTCGCCGGTGAACCGATGATGGAGTTCAGCGGGACCACGGTTCCGGCTTCCGGCGCTCCCAGCGGCAGCGGCGGGCAACCGTCTGCGTACGTCCTGGCGGGAGATACCGGAACGGGTTCGTACGACAACACCAGCACTCTCGGTTACACCGGGAGAGGACTGCCTTGCAACTACGACACAACAACAAGTCCTGCGACGTGTAGCACCCCGGCGGCGAAATATTTCGTCTACTACCTCACGGATACGCGGGTTGGCGGAGCGGGTTGGGCAGCTGTAGTGGTGACAAAAGGTGGCCGCGCGAAAATCGTGACGTGGAACGGTGGCACATGGAACTGACCATGAAAGAAAAACGCTCAAGTCAGCGCGGCACGTCCTTGATCGAACTCATGATCGCCAGTTTGGTGCTGACGATTGGAGTATTGGGATGCGCGGTCTTGATTCCCATTGCGATTGGAACGAACTCCAGGAACAGACAGCAGAGTAACTCGACGGTCATCGCGCAGATGACGATGGAAAAAATAACGAGCGCTGCAGCGGGCGGAGCGGCAGCCCTCACGATCACGGACTGCGCCGGCACCGCAAATACGATCACCATCGCAGGATCGACGGGGGGAACCGGAGCGACGGTGCTGTCCTCGGGTTCGATAGATTTCTCCGTGGCCCAGGGAAGCGCGGGCGCGCCGGCGGGTTATTACATGTCCTACACCTCGTGCGGCACGTCCGGCCGGCAATCCACGTACGACGTGCGGTGGAACGTTCAGACGCCGTCGGGCTACGTCAAGCTGGTCACGGTTTCCGCGAGGCTGAAGGGTGCGGGCACGAACGCGATCTTGTTTTCACTCCCGGTGACGATTCGCTCGATGGTCGGAGGAAACTAGCATGAACCGCAACCGCCAAACCGGCAATCGTCAAAGAGGGTTCTCCTTGATCGAGGTGATGGTGGTGGTGCTGATTCTTGGCATCATCAGCGCCGGACTCTTTGCGCAGATTGATGGCGCTCAACAGCGCGCGTTTAGCGAGCAGGTCAAGCTCGACAATTTCCAGGAAGCACGCGATTTCGTCGACCAGTTTTTTCGCGACGTCAACCAGATCGGCTATCCGAATTCGCGAATGATCGATACTACAGCCGCATGGTCGCCGGTGCTGGCTTCCCCGCTCATCAATGACAACCGTTTGGCCATCGGCCTGGTGAAAATAGACGCGAACGAGATCCGCTTCGAAGGCGATATGAATGGCGACGACGTCGTGCAAAGCGTCATCTACATGGTCAACGGCTCGGGGAGCTGTACCCTGTGCTTGCAACGCAGCCAGGTGGACAAGGCCAGCGCCAGTCCGCTTACCGGGCAGACGACGAACTGGGGAACCGAAGTGAACGACGTGATCAGCAATCCCATTTTTTCTTACTTTAAGGCTGACGGAACTCAAGTCACGGCGTTGCCGGTGGACCTCAGCACGGCCGGCGGCCCCCAGACGCTCGCGTCCATCAAGACTATCCAGGTCAGCTTGCTGATCCGTAACAATACTGTGCTGGATCCCAAAACGAGGCAGCCCATCGAGACCACGTTTCAGGGAGAGGTTTCTCTCAACAATTGTTCGATGGCTGCGTCTGGCGCACCCATGTCGTGCCAGTAGGAGAATGCGATGATTATTATTCACGGCAAGAAACCCAATTCGTCCGAACGAGGCATCGCTCTGATCGTTGCGTTAATGATGTTGATGCTCATCAGCGCGGCGCTGATGGGCATGATCATGATGTCCAACACGGAAACTAATGTCAGCGCGAATTTTCGCGACGAGCAAACGGCGTTTTTTGCGTCGAAGGCCGGCATCGAAGAAGTCCGCGACCGGCTGCGCAGTTCCGCCACGGACAGCTTGAGCGGCAGCGCTCTTTTCAGTTCCACCAATGTTCCTCCGTACCCCCTGCCCGGCCAGACCAACGCCATTCTCTACATCACCAACCCGGCGTCGGGAGAAACCGTTACTCCCTGGCTCCCTCTGGGAGCCGTCTCCACTTATCCCGATGATGAGATCTGTAAGGAAGTCACTTGCGTCAGCGGCGTGCCTGCCGGGACGTGGTATGCCTCGGCTTCGAACAGCACGACCTATGTCGCTGCGCCCAAACTTCCCTGGAAATGGGTACGCGTGATGGCGAAGCTCAATAAACCGTCGACAACTTCAAAGCTCATGCCCGTCAATGGGTCGACTGGCGGCGACACCACGGCCGGCTATCGCGTCTGCTGGAACGGGACAAATGAAATTGCCACGGCGCTGGCAAGCTGCGCGGCGGCCGGCACCACTGATCTGCCCGTGTATGAGCTGACAGCTCTGGCGGTGACCAGCAGCGGTTCACGGCGAATGACACAATATGAAATCAGCCAAACCTCCTTACCGCCCTTCCCCGGAGCGATGATTTTTGACGGTCCAACACCAGACTATGGCACCAATCCAAACTCGGCTGCGTTCAACGTGACTGGTACGGACACCGGACAGGGGCCGAACGGTGGCGCCGGATGTCCCGCAAAAACCAACGAGCCCGCACTCGGAGCCTTTAACGCCGCCAGCGCAGCCAGTTTGGGGACCCAAGTCAACCGCGCCGGTAGCTACACGGGCAGCCCTGCCGGCATAGCGGACGTAAGTTCCCAGTTGGGACCGTTGGCCACGGTAGATGGTTTGAACAGTCTGGTTAACTCCGTGACCAGCATGGCCGGTGCCAACGTCTACGGGGCCAGTCCACTACCGAATCCTTCCACTATGAACCTGGGCAACAATGCCGGGCCGGTGGTTAACGTCGTCCAGGGCGACTATTCATTGGGCGGTTCCGGTTCGGGGATTCTCCTAGTCACGGGTACGCTGACCATGAGCGGCACTCCTAGCTTTAACGGACTCATTTTGGTAATCGGGAAAGGGAATGTTGTGAAAAATGGCGGAGGCAATGGCACGCTGGACGGTTCGTTGTTCGTAGCGAACTTGTATAGCGACACGCCGCCTACCTATGTCCACCTCATTCCTTCGGGGCCCCCTGGAATACCGACGATTGCTTGGAACGGCGGCGGCAACGCGACAATTCAATACGACAGCTGCTGGATCAGTAGTCTCGGCAAGTCGCTTCCTTTCAGGATCGTGGACCAGCGTGAGCTGATCTACTGAAGCGGATGAGCTGAATCGCGAAGGATTTCGCCAAACATCGGTGCAGAGGCCTTAATACCCGCCGTACCTCACATGCCGGCCCAGCAAAACGCTGGTCCGCAACTGGGGTGCGGTTTTTTTTTGCTTTCCTTGCAACCCACGGGGCCTTCTCTTAGTTCGCTCCTCCTGGAACTCTCCGCTTTCGGCCACCGTGATATCCTGCCTTTTACATTTTTCTCCTGCGTCCGCGTGCATTCCTTCCGCGCTGACGGGAAAAAACCCGCAGGTCCAGGTGAAATTCGGAACACAATGAAAAAGAAGCTGGGGCCTCAAATCCTGATCTTCGATGTGGACGGAGTGCTTGTCGATGTGCGCGGCACGTATTGGCGTTCGGCGCTCGAGACGGTGCGCCATATTACCGGCAAGCGCGTCACGTATGCCGAGTTGCATCGCTGGAAGAGCAAGCCTGGTTTCAACGATGACTGGAGCATGGTTTCCGCGTGGGTAAGTTCGCTCGGGCATCCCACTTCGTACGAAGAGGCGCGTGCAGCGTTCGAAAGATTTTATTGGGGCAGCGACGGCAAGCCCGGCAACGTTCAAAACGAGAAATTGATGGTCACGCCGCGGCAGATTGAAAAATGGGCGCGGAGTTTCGAACTGGATCTCTTTACCGGACGCACGCGGCAGGAATTTTCATACACGTTCGAACGATGGCCGGCCACGAAATATTTCCGCACCATCGTCACTATGGACGACGCGAAGAAAAAGCCGCATCCCGAAGGCTTGCAGAAAATTCTCGGAGAGCGCGATCCCGCCACGGCGCTCTATCTCGGCGATAACATCGACGATGCGCTGGCCGCTCGTGACGCCGGCGTTCCCTTCCTGGCCATCATCGCTTCGGGCGAACACGGCTACCGGCAGCGCGCCGCGCGTTTCCGCGAACTCGGCGCCCTCGCCCTTCTTCCGCGCGTAAAGGAATTGTTTGGCTACCTGAAAAAAGCGGACTAAGCCGCGGTCGGCCCTCTTGGCGGCGCGGTTCCGCTAAGCGATGGGATAGCGGTTGGTATAAAACGCCCGTTCCTCTCTGTCGCTTTCGCCGCCGAGCCGCCACTCGGGAAATGCAGCAAGATCGTCTGCCAGTGCTTCGATGGTCGGTCGCAGCTCGAGGTTTAAAAGCCATCGTTCCGGAATCGCTTCGACTCCCGCCGCTGCCCCGAGGAGATTCCCGGTAATCGAGCCTGTCGAGTCGCTGTCCCCACTGTGATTCACGGCCAGAATGATGCCGTCTTCAAAATCGTGCGCGGAGAGCGCGCAATAGAGCCCTATCGCGAGGGCCTCTTCAGCCACGAATCCCTTTCCCATCATGCGCAAGACGCGGCGTTCCCGCGGTCGAGCTTCTGCGAGCGCTTCGGCCTGCTCGATGGCCGCCAGTGTTTCCGCGTGGGATTTGAGGTTACGGAGCTCCTCCTTCGCCGCGTCCATCGCTTTCTTGAGGGGGCTGCCTGCCAGGACCAAACCGACGATGACGGCGAGCACCCCCGCGCTCAGGCAGCCGCTAGGATGTCCATGTGTGATGGCCGCCAAATCGCTGCCGGTCGAGAAGATGCGCGGAATCAGCCGGTCCTGATGGCGCTCGCGGCTCAGCGCATGCGCGAAATACATGCCCACCGGTGCGATTCGCATTACGCCGCCGCATCCCTTGCTGTCGTTTGCGGCGCGCGTGACTTTGCCGCGATTGGAATGCAAGGCGGAAAGGCAAGTCGTTCCCGGTGAGCGCCGGCTAAAGAGTTTCCGTTGCTGCAGAAGCCAGCCTGATTTGGTGGTGGCGGACAGACCACGTTGAGAGATTTCCTGAGTCGTCAGCCAGCGCGCGTACGAAGCGGTTGCCGCGCGAAAAAAATCAGGGGCCTGACCGCCGAGAGCCGACGCCAGTTGGGCAGAGAGCATGCCCTCCCCGGTAAAGAGCGTCATCTGGGTATCGTCGGTGATGGACCCTAACTTTCCGAACGCCGGGGCATAGTCGCGGATCCCCTGTTGGCCATAGGCCTTTTCAATCTCCTCGAGGTCCAGGAATTCGACAGGAGCGCCAAGGGCATCTCCGACCGCTCCTCCAAGCAGGCAGCCGTGGAATCTGGCTCGTAGTTGGGCATCGGATGCAATCCGGGGAATGGACATTGGTGGACCGAGCCGTCCGGAGCGACTCTCTCCGAGAACAGCATACTGCCATTTCGGCAAAACTGAGCCAGCCACACCCGCAGTCCGCGGCTAGAGGTTGTGGGAACTCTTTTCTCCCGGGCGGGGAATATAGTAGAGCGTTGTTCGAGGAGTGTTAGATTTGAGTATCAAAGCCATGTTCTTCTCTACGCTGCCATCCTGGACCGTTTTCGCTGGACTCCTCCTTGTGGTTCCCGGCGCGGTATACCGACAGGCGCCCCCTGGGCCACTCCCCGCAGCGCAGCCTCAGCCGGGTCCCGCTTCCGCAGCCAAGCACCAGGAGCCGCTGCCGCGCACAACGATTCTGGGCGCCTGGAAGCTCAATCCCGACGATAGCGACGACCCGCGCAAGAGGAGACCAGATTCTGCGGATTCCAGCCGAGGTAGTGGGCGCGGCATGGGCGGTGGATATCCTGGCGGAGGTCGCGGAGGCTATGGCCGGCGCGGCGGAGAAAGCGATGAAGAGCGGCAGAAGATGCACGAACTCTTCACGCCGGCGAAAGCGATCACGCTCTCGATGACCGGCGCGGAGGTCGATCTAGTGGATGACCGGGACCGCAAACGGGCGTTCATGACCGACGGGCGGAAATTACAGAAATCCAAAGATGAAAACTATCAGGAGATCGCCGCCAGATGGGACGGCAACCGCCTGGTCAGCGACGAAAAGAATCCCCGCGGCGGCAAAATGAGCCGCACCTTCGAACTGTCCTATGATGGCCGGCAACTTTACGAAACGCTGCACATGACCACCGGCCGCAACAACACGCCGCTGGTCATCCGCTACGTGTACGACGTCCCCAGCGCCGCCGAAACTCGTCAGTAAAAACGAGCGAAGGGGGTCTTTCTGGGATACGGCGGGTGGCGAGTCAGTGGCGATCTTCCTACTCGCCGAGAGCTAGTGTCGGGTCCGAACCTCTTTTGGCAGTTCCCGTTTAGAGCATTTTCTCTTCACGAATGATGCTGACTTACGGAGAGGATGTTGCCGTCTGGATCTTTGAACCATGCCACCTGGTCACCAGTGGGAGCGGTCCAAATGCCAAGTTCGCGATCTTCGACGAAGGGATATTTTTCCAAGGAAACGCCTCGCTCCCGGAGCCAAGTGACGATGGTCTGAATGTTGTTGACTTCCCATCCCAGGATGGTGCCCTCGAGGGGCGTGAAATTCGGTACTTTTGCAATGCGAATGCGGTGCCCGCCGACGCTCACCACCAGCGCGTATTGATCGAGGCTCACAAAATCGAATTCCAACTTGCCTTCATAGAAGGCCCGCGCCCGGTCGTAATCCGTTGTGGGTACAAAGCCAATCATCTTCCCTGAGGCCAGCATCATCTATCTCCCGTGAAGCCTTGCCCTTCGGTTTTCAGGAATAGCACTTGTCAGCTCCAATTTCTCTCGTTATTGTGACAAGAAATGTCGCATAAGTGTCACAGCGCGCTGTGCGATTCAAACGGTCGTCCCCTCGCGGAAATTGCCAGCGTGTCTGCCGACTTCGAGGACGGTCAGGTGATCCCGGAGCACTCCCATCCGGAAGACCAACTGCTTTTCGCTTCAGAAGGGGTGATGACCCTGTCGACCAAGCAGGGCGTTTGGGTAGTGCCGCCGCTGCGCGCGATCTGGATTCCCGCGAACACCCCGCACTCGGTGGCCATGTCGGGGCAAGTTTCCATGAGAACTCTGTACTTCCTGCCGAAGCTCTGTCGAGCGTTTCGCGGGAAATGTTTGGTCATGAATGTATCATCGCTCCTAAGGGAGCTAATTCTCCATGCCTGCAAGCTTAAGAAATTGCGGAAGAGAACTCCGGGGGAGCGACGCATGGTCGAAATCATTGTCGAGCAATTAAAGTCCGTGGAGTCCGTTCCGCTCCAGTTGCCGCATCCGTCGGACTCCCGGGCCATGCGGGTGGTAAGAGCTCTGCTGGCCGATCCTGCGGACCACAGAACGCTGGAAAAGCTGTGCGCGGACTGCGGCGCAAGTAAGAGAACGATTCAGCGCGTATTCCTTGAGGAAACAAGAATGCATTTCGGCCAATGGCGGCAGCAGCTTCGTCTGCTGCATGCTTTGCAGCTACTGGCCTCCGGGGAAAAAGTGACTGCCGCCGCACTCGAGGCTGGATATAACAGCCCCAGTGCGTTCATAGCGATGTTTCAGAAACAACTGGGGACAACGCCGAAGCGATACTTGGAAAGCGAAGACGGCCGGAACCACCGTCTGGCCAGGTGACGACAGGGTGCCTGGTGTCACGTTGACGGAAAGCCGCTGTGGGTGCTATAAAATATTGTTTCTAGACGGCAGCGTTAGGCCCGCCGTAGGCCCCCAAGGGGTGGGAGGCGCGGCGCGGCTGCCAACCTGAGATTTAGGCGACACCATTTCTAAATGCAAGCGATTGTTCACCAGCTAGGCGAACTGTTCCTTCAGGCTGTGCCCACGGTCCTGATTATCCTCCTTTTTTACTTCATCTTACGGGCACTTTTTTTCAAACCCTTGCTGCAGGTGATAGCCGAGCGCGATGCCCGCACGGTGGGCGCCGACGAGGCTAGTGTAGCTGCCCAAGCGGCTGCTGACAGGAAGGTCAAGCAATATCAACAGGCCCTCGAGCAGGCGCGCGGAGGGGTGTATGCCGAGCAGGAGGCTGCTCGCAGGAGAGTTCTCGAGGAGCGCGCCGCCGAGATCAAGGATGCGCGCACCAAAGCCTCGGGCGAGGTCAGCGCCGCTAAAGTGCGCGTGGCGGCTGAACTTGCCGCTGCACGCCGCGACGTCCAAGCCACCGTCGCTCAGCTTTCCGCCGAAATCGCGCGCCGCATCCTCGAAGCTCCACCGCATCCCGGCGCTCCCGAGAGAGAGGCTCGATGACGCGAAATCGCTTTGTTCTGGTTTCCGCAGCTGTTGTCGTGGTGTCGCTCTTGGCGGCGGTCTGCTTGCGTGCCGCCGACGAAGCCGACCACGCGGCTGTCGGGCGCGCCACGGAAATCTTCAAGTGGATCAACTTTGCCGTCGTTGCCGGCGTGATTGTTTGGGTCTTCGGGAAATTGCTTCCGCCGGTATTCCGAAAAAAAGCGGACGCCATTAGCTCGGCAATCAAAAATGCCACCAACGCCAAAGCCGCCGCTGACGTGCAGCTAAGCGAAGCGGAAGCCAAGCTCGCGAATCTAGAGAAGGAAGTCGCCAAACTCCGCGCCTCCCTCGAACGCGAATCCGCCGCCGAACTGCAGCGCCTGCGCGCCGCTACCGAGACCGACGCACAGAAAATCGCCGCTGCCGCAAAGGCTGAAATCGAAGCTGCGGAACGCGCCGCGCGCCTGGAGCTGAAAGCGCTGGCCGCCAATCTTGCCGTCGATGGCGCGGAAACACTCCTTGCCAAGCAGCTCACTCCCAAGACGCAGGAATCGCTCATCAGCAACTTTGTGAAAAGCCTGGAAGGTAGGCCCAATTGAGATCCGCGAGCCTGCAGTACGCCAATGCCATGGCGGACATCGCCCTGGCTCAGGGCGCCGGCGAGCCGGCTGCCAAGCAGCTTCACGAGTTTGGGGCTGCGTACGCGCAATCCGCCGAGCTGCGCACGTTTCTGGCCAGCCCCGCGGTGAGCATGGAAGCCAAGCACGCGGTCATCGAAAAGATGGTGGCCCGGCTGGGCGCCAGCAAGATCATTCGCAATTTTCTCTTTGTGCTCACGGACCACCGGCGCACGCAGCTGATTCCCGAGGCGATCGCCACGTTTCATCAGGTGATTCGGCAGCGGCAGGGAGTTGCGGAAGCGGAGGTTTCTTCCGCCGTGGAATTGAGCGCGGGGCAAAAGAACGAGCTAGCCGCAACGTTGGCGCGGGTGACGGGCAAACAGATTGAAACAAAGTATGCGCTTGATCCGGCTTTATTGGGAGGGGCGGTGGTGCGAATCGGGGACACCATTTACGATGGCTCGTTGCGCAGCCGGCTGAATGAGATGCGCGCGCGCCTGGCGGCCGAGTAAGCAAGTTTTTCAGGGAGGGGGTGCGGTGGCGCGTCCCCGGCGAAAGATTCCAGGGTGCAGCGAACGGAGCGGGCATGGCGAATATCAAGGCCGACGAAATCAGCAAGATTCTGCGTGAGCAGATTGAGAACTACGAACAGACCATCTCAGTCGATGAAGTCGGCGCGGTCATCAGCGTGGGCGACGGTATTGCGCGCGTGCATGGCCTGGAGAAGGTCATGGCCGGCGAGATGCTCGCTTTCCCGCATAGCGTTTTCGGCATCGCGCTCAACCTTGAAGAGGAAGAAGTCGGTGTGGTGCTCCTCGGAGAATCGCACGAGCTGAAGGAAGGCGACGTCGTCAAGCGCACCAACACGATTATGTCCGTGCCGGTGGGCGAAGCGCTGGTCGGCCGAGTGGTCAATCCGCTGGGGCAGCCGGTGGACGGCAAGGGCGGGATCGCCACCAAGCAGCGCAACGCGCTGGAGCGCATCGCACCGGGCGTGCTGGATCGCCAGCCAGTCCGTGAGCCGTTGCAGACCGGCATCAAGGCGATCGACAGCATGATTCCGATCGGCCGTGGACAGCGCGAGCTGATCATCGGAGACCGCCAGACCGGAAAGACCGCGGTCATTCTCGACACCATCATCAATCAAAAGGGCGGCGACATAATCTGCATTTATTGCGGCATCGGGCAGAAGCGCTCAACGATTGCGCAGGTGGTGAAGACCCTTACCGATGCCGGAGCGATGGACTACACCATTGTCGTTACTTCCTCGGCGGCCGAGCCGGCTTCGCTTCAGTACATCGCGCCTTACGCCGCGTGCGCCATGGGCGAATTTTTCCGCGACACCAAGCGGCATGCCGTGACCTTCTACGACGATCTTTCCAAGCACGCGCAGGCCTACCGCGAAATTTCGTTGCTGCTGCGGCGCCCTCCGGGACGCGAAGCGTTCCCTGGCGACGTGTTCTATCTGCACTCCCGCTTACTGGAACGCGCGGCAAAACTGAATGACAAGCTCGGAGGCGGCTCGCTCACTTCGCTGCCGGTCATTGAGACGCAGGCCGGCGACGTCTCCGCCTACATTCCGACCAACGTGATTTCCATTACCGACGGGCAGATTTATCTTGAGGCGGACCTTTTCAATGCCGGCATTCGTCCCGCCATTAACGTCGGTATTTCGGTCAGCCGGGTCGGCGGCAACGCGCAGATCAAAGCCATGCGGCAGGTGGCTGGTTCTCTGCGTCTCGACATGGCGCAGTATCGCGAGCTCGCGGCCTTCGCGCAGTTTGGCTCCGACCAGCTTGATAAGGTGACCCAGGGTCAGCTCGCCCGCGGCCAGCGGCTCACGGAAATCCTGAAGCAGGATCAGTACGTGCCGCTGCTGGTGGAAAAACAGGTGCTCAGTCTCTACGTTGCGACCAGTGGCTCGCTGGACGCTGTCCCCGTAGGGGAAGTTCGCCGCTTTGAGCGCGAGTTCCTGGAGTTCGTCGAAACCAACTATCCCTCCATCCTCAAGAACATCGCGGCGAAAAAGGCTCTCGACGACGCCATCAGGACGGAAGTCAAGACCGCTCTCGACGCCTTCCGGGAACGATTCACGGCTGCGGTCGCCGCGGCGGCGAAGTGAGGACCGGCGCTTAACGGATAACCATGGCCACCCTTCTCGATTTCCGGCGCCGCATCCGTTCGGTGAAGAACACCCAGCAAATCACGCGCGCGATGAAATTCGTCGCCGCGGCGCGGCTGCGCCGAGCCCAGGAAGCCGCCATCGCGGCGCGGCCGTACGCCAGAGAGCTCGCGCGTATGCTGCGTTCCATCATGTCCCGCATCGACGAGCCCCAGCACCCGCTGCTGGCGCACCGGCCGGAACAAAGAATTCTCGCTATCGTTCTGGCGGGAGAGCGCGGGCTGGCCGGCGCTTTCAACGCCAATATTCTGCGGAAAGCTCTGGATTTCTTCCGCGCCAACAAAGACAAGAAACTTTCGACCATCCCCATCGGCAAGAAAGGCCGCGACGCGCTGAAAAAAGCGGGTTTCCGCCTCATCGCAGAATATGTGAACGTTCTCGCCCGTGTGGACTTTCTGACTGCGCGGGAGATCGCTCTGTTGGTCACGGACCTTTATGCCAACGAAGAGATCGACTCGGTCTACATGGTGTTCAGCGAATTCAAGACGGTGATGACGCCGAATCTTGTGGTCACCAAGCTTCTGCCGGTCGAGGCCGTTCCGGCGGACGAAGAATCCGCCGCCGGGAGTGCGACTTCCGAGGTAGATTACATCTACGAACAGCCCGAGCAGCAGCTCCTCGGCAAGTTGCTCCCGCGCTACATCGAAACGCAGTTGCTCCGCGCCATGCTCGAATCCTCAGCGGCGGAGCACGCCGCGCGCATGACCGCCATGGAGTCGGCGACAAAGAACGCCGGCGACGTTATTGAAGCCTTGACACTGCACATGAACAAAGTGCGTCAGGCGGCCATCACCAAGGAAATTATTGAAATTGTCAGCGGCGCTTCGTACGGCGCTTAGGAGAAAGCAGCATGGCAGAGAAATACGCAGGCGTGGGGCACGTCGTACAGGTTATCGGACCGGTCATGGACGTTCAATTCGAAGAGGGCCATCTCCCCGCCATTTATAATGCTATTCGCATCACCAGCGAAGGCTACTCGATACCGGAGCCGCTCGACGTGACCGCGGAAGTCCAGCAGCACCTCGGCGAAGGCCGCGTGCGCGCCATCGCCATGGAGCCTGTCGAGGGTATGGTTCGCGGGATGAAGGCCTACGATCTCGGAAAGGGGATTGAAGTTCCGGTGGGCCGGTCAACCCTGGGCCGGGTGATGAATGTCCTTGGGAAACCCGTTGATCAACTTGGCCCCATCGTCAGTGACACCCATTATCCCATTCACCGCCCGGCGCCGTCGCTTGAAGATCAATCCACCACGCTGGAAATGTTTGAAACCGGAATTAAGGTCGTCGATCTGATTGAGCCCTATTTGAAGGGTGGCAAGATTGGTCTGTTCGGCGGCGCGGGTGTCGGCAAGACCGTTCTGATTATGGAGCTCATTCACAACGTGGCCATGAAGCACGGTGGCGTGTCGGTATTCGCCGGCGTGGGCGAGCGCACCCGCGAGGGCAACGACCTGTGGCTCGAAATGTCCGAGGGCGGCGTGATCGTGCCCGGCAATTCGGAGAAGTCGCGCGCCGCGCTGATCTACGGGCAAATGACCGAGCCTCCCGGCTCGCGTCTGCGCGTGGGCCTCACCGGCCTCACTGTCGCCGAATATTTCCGGGACCAGGAGCATCTCGATGTGCTCCTGTTCATCGATAACATTTTCCGTTTCGTGCAGGCAGGCTCGGAAGTTTCCGCGCTACTCGGCCGCATGCCCTCCGCTGTTGGCTACCAACCAAACCTCAACACGGAAATCGGTGAATTGCAGGAACGCATTACTTCCACGAAGAGCGGATCAATTACTTCGGTGCAGGCCATTTACGTTCCTGCTGACGACTACACGGACCCCGCTCCCGCCGCAACGTTTGCGCACCTGGATGCGACGACCAACCTCAGCCGTCAGATCGTCGAACGCGGCATCTATCCGGCGGTCGATCCGCTAGCGAGCTCCTCGCGGATTCTCGATCCGCGCATTGTGGGCGCCGAGCACTATGCCGTGGCGCGCGGCGTGAAGTCGATTTTGCAGCGCTACAAGGACCTCCAGGACATTATCGCCATTCTCGGTATTGAGGAGCTTTCCGACGAAGACAAACGCACCGTGGCGCGCGCCCGCAAAATCGAGAAATTCCTTTCGCAGCCCATGTTCGTCGCCGCGCAGTTTACCGGCCTCGAAGGAAAGTACGTGAAGATCGAAGACACGGTACGCAGCTTCAAGGAAATCGTGGAAGGGAAGTACGACGACATTCCGGAACAGGCGTTCTATATGGTTGGCACGATTGACGAAGCGCTCGGGAAAGCTGAGAAAATGAAGGCCAGCGCGTAAAGGAAAAATGCTGCCTGAGACAATCGAACTGGTGATCGTCACCCCGGAGAAGCAATTGCTCCGCCAGAAAGTCGTGGAAGTGCAGCTTCCGGGGGAGAACGGCTATCTCGGCGTCCTCCCAGGGCACGCACCGCTCATCACCGAACTGGGGATCGGCGAACTCCGCTATCACGATCTTGGTGGCAAGGAGTCCGCGCATCTCGCCGTGGTGCGCGGATTTGCCGAGGTTCTTGCGGATCGCGTCACGGTTCTCGCAGAAACTGCCGAGCGCGCCGAAGAAATCGATTTGCAGCGCGCCAAAGATGCGCTGGCTCGTGCCGAGAAGCGCCTGGCCTCGAACGATCCAAATATCGATTGGGACCGCGCCAACGTTGCGCTGCAACGTGCCTTGATCCGCATCCAGGTTGCCACCAAGCAGCGCAGCGCTCTGGTGGCCGGCTCTTGAGCCGCTTCGCGCACCGCGGCGCTCGGTGCGACTTCGCGCTGCGGCCCGCATCTAATCAGTTGGAAGTGACCAGAACATGGGACCGATCACCATGTACAGCACCACTT
>WNFP01002549.1_pt1 | contig 14499 bp, 13 predicted proteins | sample 5400201 | NCBI WGS metagenome assembly WNFP01 (sample SAMN13153355, study PRJNA577476) | soil metagenome | isolation source: 115 cm saprolite under Madrone tree | place: USA:California | collected 2016-06-14
GTCCGCGGCACGATGAATCTGTATCACTATCGGCCGATCGCCGACGAGATCTATCGGGTGCCGATCCTGATCGTGATGGCGACCACCAACCGCGGCTACATCCTCGACATGGTGCCGGGCCAGAGCTTTATCGAATTTCTTCTCAAGCGCGGCTACGACGTCTACATGCTGGACTGGACCGCGCCCAGGCCGGAAGAGAAGTCGCTGCGGATGGAGGACTACGTCCTCGACTTCATTCCGGATTGCGTCCGCCGCGTGCAGCAGGATTCCGGCGAGACCGACGTCACCGTGATCGGCTATTGCTTCGGCGGCGTGCTGTCGCTGCTTTACGGCTCGATCTTTAACGACGGGCCGATGAAGAACCTGATCTGCTTCACCACCCCGGTCGATTTCCGCGAGATGAAGCTGTTCCAGAATTTTTCGGACAGGCGTTATTTCGACGTCGACCGGCTGGTCGACAGCGTCGGCAACGTTCCCCCCGAGATGATCCTGTCGTCGTTCGACATGTTGCGGCCGGCATCGCGCGTCGTAGGCCAGATTCAATTATGGGAAAACATCTGGAACGACGAGTTCGTGAAATCCTATCGGATGTTCGATCGCTGGGCGACCGATACGCTGCCGCTGGCGGGCGAGTATTTCCGCTCTATCACCAAGGACCTGATGTGGGACAACAAGCTGTTCAACGGCACCATGTCGGTCGGCGGACGCTTGGCGGACATCGCAAAGATCAAGGTGCCGATCCTGCATGCGGTAGCCGAGCACGATCACATCGTGCCCTATGACGCGGCCAAGCATCTGATTCAGATGGTCGGCTCCGCCGACAAGCAAGAGGTGATGCTGAAGGGCGGCCACGTCAGCCTTGTCGCCGGGGCCAACGCCATCAAGCGGCTGTGGCCGAAACTCGATTCATGGTTATGCGAGAGATCGACATGAGCAACGAAAGCCGTTCCTATCCGCGCCGCGAGAAGACCGACGCCGGCGAGATCGAATTCCGCTTGATGTCGCAGGCGGATGAAGCCGCCGTGCTCGAGTTTGCGCAAAAACTGCCGACCCACGACCTGTTGTTCCTGCCGCGCAATATCAGCGAGCCGAAGGTGCTGTCGGCCTGGATCAAGGAGATCGAGCGCGGCGCGATCACCAGCCTGCTGGCGGTCAAGGACGGCAAGGTGGTCGGTTGCAGCGCGCTGGTGCGCGATCCCTTGTCCTGGTCCCCGCATGTCGGCGAAATCCGGATGGTGATCTCGCAGGACGTCCGCGGCCAGGGCGTCGGCCGGGCACTGTCGCAGGAAACCTTCGCGCTGGCTCTGGGAGCCGGACTTGAGAAGCTGTCGGTGCAGATGACGGTCGATCAGCAGGCCGCGATCGCGCTATTCGAGAGCCTGGGTTTCAAGGCCGAGGCGCTCCTGCGCGACCATGTGCGGGATGTGGATGGCAAAAAGCACGACATCGTCGTGCTCGGGCACAATGTGGCGCAGGTCCGGGCTCAAATGGAGGCCTATGGCCTGCCGGGGGCCGTTCAGCACTAGACGGAACCGGGGCCGGTTTATCTGGCAGGTTGCATGATACCTAGAATGATCACGAGTTCGTGATATCGCATCGCAACATTAATATTGCGCCGCACCATCAACTATGACATAACGATGTCGCCCCGGGCCAATCCGGACGGGGTGAGCCCATAGCTCAAACCTGAGGATGGAGAGAAACAAATGACCACCGAAACCGAAACGAATTCTGTGCTGAACACCGTCAAGGAAGCTTTCGCGCCCGTCACCGACGCGCTCAAGAACCTCCAGAACCTGGAAGTTCCCGAGGCTGCCCGCGAGTTCGTCAAGAAGACCGCCGGCACCGCCAAGGAGCGCGCTGCTGACCTGCATGCAGGGTCGGAGAAGGTTACTGCCGTGATCGAGACCACGGTTGCCGATTCCGTCAGCGAGGCGGCAAAAATCAGCCGCAACATCCAGCAGGCGCTGTATCAGGACGCCGAGGCGTTCTTCGCCGGCATCGACAGACTGGCGTCCGCGAAGTCGCTCAACGAGGCGGTCCAGATCCAGTCGGATATGGTCCGTGCGCGCGGCGAAGTGTTGATCCAGAGGGCGAAGTCCACCACCGAATATCTCGGCCAGCTCGTCGCCAACGGTGCCAAGACCGCTCAGGACAACTTCTCCAAGGTCTACAACAAGACCGCCTGATCACTTTCCGTGTGAGTTGCGCTGGTTCGTGCGTTAGTTTGAAGGCCCGCCTAGGCGGGCCTTCTTTTTGAGGCGCGCTCACTATCGCATCCTCCGTCATTGCGAGGAGCGTAAGCGACGAAACAATCCAGTTGTGGAGTGCAAACCTTGCGATGGATTGCTTCGCTTCGCTCGCGATGACGGAAACTGCTATCCTCTTGGCCACCGCGAAGGTCCGAAAGCCGCCATGACCTCATCCGGCACATCTTCGTTCGCGCCCGGCGACGTCGCGCGTGCCGCCGAATTGCGGCGAGTCAAGGCGCTGGCGACGCTGGTGCTGGCGGGCACGCTGACCCTGTTCGTGACGGCGAAGGCGCTGCTGCCATTGCATCCTGTCTTCGGCTTCGTCGCCGCGTTCGCGGAAGCCGCCACCATCGGTGGACTGGCCGACTGGTACGCGGTGGTGGCGCTGTTTCGCAGGCCGTTGGGATTGCCGATCCCGCATACCGCGATCATCCAGAGCAATCAGCATCGCATCGCCGACAAGCTCGGCGAGTTCATCGAGGTGCATTTTCTGGAAGCCGCGCCGGTGGAAGCCAAGCTGCGCCAGGTCGATTTCGCATCCTTCATTGCCGACTGGCTCGGCGATGAAAAGCGCAGCGCGGATCTTGCGCGCTTCATTTTGCGGCTGTTGCCGGAGGCGCTGACAGCATCGGAAACGTCCGGCCTCAATTCGTTCATCGGCCGCCGCATCCTGACCCAGATTCAATCGATTGATCTGGCGCCGCTCGCGGCCGGCACGCTGCGCACCTTCGTCAGCGAGGGGCGTCATCGCGGCTTCCTCGACGAACTTCTGGTTGCGGTGCACGAAACGCTGAACAGGCCGGAAACGATGGAGGCGATTCGCCAGAAGATTCGCAGTGAATTGCCGACCCTTCTCAAGCTCTACCGCGCAGATGCCTACGTGATGAAGAAAATCGCGGCTTCCGCGACCGCGTTCCTCGACGAAGTGCGGACTGATCCAAATCATCCGTTCCGCGGCGAATTCGATCGCCTGGTGTTGTCGTTCATCGATCGGCTCGAGGGCCAGCGTCAATTTGCCGAACGGCTCGACGCGCTGAAGCATGATCTGTTGGCGAGGCCGGAACTCGGCGAGCTAACGCAACATCTGTGGTCAAACGTGAAGGATTTCGTGGACCGCAACGCTGCAGGCGAGAGCGAGGTGCTTAAGCATCATCTCACCGGCCTCCTTGTTAAGGCGGGCAATCAGCTCGCCGCCGATTCCGAGATGCGCGCCGAAATCAACAATGGCCTTGTTGTGGTGCTGCGCAGCCTCATCGCCGACCAGAAGAGTGGCGTCTCGAGCTTTATCTCCGACCAGGTCAAGGCCTGGGACATGGCGCAGCTGATTTCGCTGATCGAAATCAACATCGGCAAGGATCTGCAATACATCCGCTTCAACGGTTCGCTGATCGGCGGCCTTGCCGGATTGGGGCTCTACTCGATCGAATTCGTGCTGCGGCTGCTGTGACTTTTAAATCACGGCAAGGCCTTTAAATGCGGCCATCCCTTGCTGCGTCACCATGAGCGGCTTGAAAGGGGAAATCCGGTTCCCTAGCTTTGATGTTGATTTGTTGCGTTGCGGAACGATTCTACGCGGTTTGCGTCTTCCTATTGGTCCATTGGCCGGTTGCCGAAACTCAAGGGACCGGTCCAGAAAGGAGCTACGATGTCCGCTACTGCCCAGACGCTACGCCCGCCGTCCAGAACGCTGATGTTGCTGGAGGGGCGAGCCATCCACGAACTCGGCGCCTTTCTCGGCGCGTTGCCGCTTCTTAGCCTGGCGCCGAGGGGCGACGGGCATCCAGTGCTGGTGCTGCCCGGGCTGGTCGCTTCGGACACGTCGACCCGCCCGTTGCGCAGCTTCCTGAAAAGCCGCGGCTACGCCGTTAGCGGCTGGCGTCAGGGCCGCAATCTCGGCCCGCGCGACGGCGTGCAGCGTGCGATGGTCGATCTGGTGCATGAGCTCAACGACACGCATGGGCGCAAGGTCAGCCTGATCGGCTGGAGCCTGGGCGGTGTCTACGCGCGCCAACTGGCAAAGATGATGCCCGACCGTGTGCGTTCGGTGATTACGCTCGGCAGCCCGTTCGGCGGCCATCCGAGGGCGACCAATGCGTGGCGCGTCTATGAGATGGCAAGCGGCCGCCGCGCCGACGAACAGGATCTGCGGTTCGGCGGATCGATTTCGGCAACGCCCCCAGTGCCGACCACCGCGATCTTCAGCCGCACCGACGGCATTTGCGCGTGGCAGGTCTGCATGGAAAAACCGTCCGCCCGGTCCGAGAACATCGAGGTGGAGAGCAGCCATTGCGGCATGGGCCACCATCCCGCCGTCGTCTATGCCGTCGCCGATCGTTTGTCCCAGCCCGAAGGCCAGTGGGCGCCGTTCGACCGCAATGGCTGGCGCAGCTTCGTCTATCCCGATCCCAACCGGTAGAGTCAGCGCGCCGGCACTGAGCCATTTTCCTGTCCGGTGGCTTCATCCTTCGAGACGCGGCAAAGTGGCCGCTCCTCAGGATGAGGTCTTGGGCCCTCATGGTGAGGAGTGAGGCAAGACCGCGCGTCTCGAACCATGAGGCCCCAGTAAGCGAGCGTTGTCGTAAATCCGGAAAACGCGCTATGCGTTGCACATGGCGCATCCGCTTGCCCGCATCATTGAACAGCTCAAGCGCGAGCCCTCGCGCACCGGCTCAATCGTCATCACGGTTTTCGGCGATGCCATCGTGCCCCGCGGCAGTTCGGTCTGGCTCGGCACGTTGCTGGAATTCTTCAAGACACTCGACATCGACAGCGGCGTGGTGCGCACGGCGATGTCGCGGCTCGCGGCCGACGGCTGGCTCGAGCGCAACAAGGTCGGCCGCAACAGTTTTTATCGGCTGGCAAACAGGGGACGGCAAACCTTCGATGCCGCGACCAAGCATATCTATGATCCGCCGCCATCCGGCTGGACCGGACGCTTTGAGCTGCTGTTGATCGGCAACAGCGTAGATCGCGACGCCTCCCGTGAGGCGCTGAAAAATGCCGGCTTTGGCAGCCCGCTGCCGGGCGTGTGGATCGCGCCTTCGGGTGTCCCGATTCCGGAGGAAGCGGCCACCGCGATCCGTCTGGAAGTCTCCGCCGAGGACGACAGCGGCCGGCGCCTGCTCAGCGAGAGCTGGCCGCTCGATCGCACCGCGGATGCCTACCTCAAATTCATCAAAACGTTTGAGCCGCTGCGAAGCTGGATCGGCCGACGCGAACCCCTCGCGGATGCCGAAGCCTTTACCGCACGGATCTTGCTGATCCACTATTACCGGCGGGTGGTGTTGCGCGATCCGCTGTTGCCGACGGCTCTGTTGCCCGCCGATTGGCCGGGACAGGCGGCCCGGGGGCTCTGCGGTGAGATCTATCGCGGGCTGCTTCCACCGTCCGAACAATGGCTTGACTGGTACGGAAGCAACGAAGCCGGCCCCTTGCCGAAGGCTGGCCGGGAGTTGGCGCGCCGGTTCGGCGATTAGCTCGTTATGTTACAAAATATCTTGAGTTCCATATTTTTTTGTTATATGTTGAGCCTCGTCCCCGTGGGAGATCGGCCATGTATACCCAGGCGCTCAACACTAGCGATGCCGAAGATCGCCACATCGAGGATGCGGTGCGCGCGGCGCAGTTTCAGGCGCGCATCGACGCCGAGGATCGCATCGAGCCGAACGACTGGATGCCCGCGGCCTATCGCAAAACCCTGATGCGGCAGATTTCGCAGCACGCGCATTCCGAAATCGTCGGCATGCTGCCGGAGGGCAACTGGATCACCCGCGCGCCGTCGCTGCGCCGCAAGGCGGCGCTTTTGGCAAAAGTGCAGGACGAGTGCGGCCACGGGCTTTATCTCTATGCCGCGGCCGAGACGCTCGGCAGCTCACGCGAAGAGCTGGTCGACCTGATGCTCACCGGCAAAGCGAAATATTCCTCGATCTTCAACTATCCCACGCTGACCTGGGCCGACATCGGCGCGATCGGCTGGCTGGTCGATGGCGCCGCAATTATGAACCAGATTCCGCTGTGCCGCTGCTCCTACGGTCCTTACGCGCGCGCGATGATCCGCGTCTGCAAGGAGGAATCCTTTCACCAGCGCCAGGGTTTCGAGATCATGATGACGCTGGCTCGCGGCTCCGAAGAGCAGAAGGCGATGGCGCAGAACGCGCTCGATCGCTGGTGGTGGCCGGTGCTGATGATGTTCGGACCGCCCGACCAGGCCAGCCAGCACAGCGACACCTCGACGAAATGGAAGATCAAGCGCTTCTCCAATGACGAGCTGCGCCAAAAGTTCATCGATGCGACGGTGCCGCAGGCGCAATATCTGGGGCTTTCGATTCCCGATCCCGGCATGAAGCAGAACGAGACGACGGGGCACTGGGAATACAGCGAAATCGACTGGAACGAATTCAAGCTAGTGCTGGCCGGCAACGGCCCGTGCAACCGCGACCGGCTTGCGGCGCGGCGCAAGGCGCATGACGAGGGCGCCTGGGTGCGTGAGGCGGCGCAGGCCTATGCCGAAAAGCGCAAGCAAAGGCAGGCGGCACAAGCCGCATAAGAATTCAGGGAGGTCATGATGGCCACGCCGAACACGCCGCTGTGGGAAGTCTTTATTCGCAGCCGCAATGGTCTCGCGCACAAGCACGTCGGCTCGCTGCATGCATCTGACGCGACGCTGGCGCTGCAGGCCGCGCGCGACATCTACACCCGCCGCGGCGAGGGCTTGTCGATCTGGGTGGTGCCCTCAAGCGCGATCACCGCGTCCGATCCTGCCGAGAAGGGCATGATGTTCGAGCCGGCGGAATCCAAGGTCTACCGCCATCCGACATTTTACGACGTGCCCGATGAAGTCGGGCATATGTGACCGTTAACCCTCATGGTGAGGAGGCGCGAAGCGCCGTCTCGAACCATGAGGCCCGTGGCCCATCCTTCGAGACGCGCTTCGCGCTCCTCAGGACGAGGTTTGAGCAAGTGGATTGAAGATATGGCTGTCGCTTCTATCCGGGTCTCCGAAACGCCGCTGGTGCTGTACACGCTGCGCCGCGCCGACGATGCGTTGATCCTCGGGCACCGGCTGTCGGAATGGTGCGGCCACGCGCCTGCCCTGGAAGAGGATATGGCGCTTGCCAATATGGGCCTCGACCTGCTCGGACAGGCGCGCGAACTCTATAGCTACGCGGCAAAGGTCGAAGGCAAAGGCAACGACGAAGACAAGTTCGCCTACCTGCGCGACGTCAGGCAGTATCGCAATCTGTTGCTGCTGGAACAGCCGAACGGCGATTTCGCGCGCACCATGGTGCGGCAGTTTTTCTATGCTGTTTTCGCGGACCTCTATTGGCGCGCGATGATGAGGTCAACCGACGCGACGCTGGCGGCGATCGCGGCGAAATCCGAGAAGGAAAGCGCCTATCATGTCAGGCATTCCTCGGAATGGATGTTGCGGCTCGGTGACGGCACCGAGGAGAGCCACGCCCGCGCGCAAGGTGCGATCGACGATCTCTGGGCTTTTACCGGCGAGATGTTTCAAGTCGACGACAGCGAACGCGCCCTGATCGATGCCGGTGTCGGCGTCGATCCCGCGATCTTGCATTCGCAATGGCTCAAGACAGTCTCAGGCATTGTGAGCGAGGCGACGCTGGCTTTGCCGAAAAGCGACTGGATGCAGCAGGGCGGCCGCAGCGGCCGGCACAGCGAGCATCTCGGACATCTCCTGAGCGAACTGCAATCGATGCAGCGGACGTTTCCGGGTGTGACATGGTGACCGCCCTGTTCAACGATGCCGAGTTGCGGCAGCGCGCGTGGGATGCCGCGGCAGCCGTGGTCGATCCGGAAATCCCGGTTCTCACCATCGCCGATCTCGGCGTGCTCCGCGACGTCACAATCAACGACGACCGCGTCGAGGTCGCGATCACGCCGACCTATTCCGGCTGCCCCGCGATGAACATGATCGCGGTGGAAATCGAGCTGGCGCTGGAGCGCGAGGGTTTTCATGATCCGAAAGTGCGCACCGTGCTGTCGCCGGCCTGGACCACCGACTGGATGAGCGAAGATGGCCGCCGCAAGCTCAGGGAATACGGCATTGCGCCGCCGCTGGCCGCCGGCTCCCGCCGCGCGCTGTTCGGCGTGGAGCAGGTGGCGTGCCCGCAATGCGGCTCTGAGGATACCGAGGTGCTTTCGGAATTCGGCTCGACCTCCTGCAAGGCGCTGTGGCGCTGCAAGAGCTGCCGCGAACCGTTCGACTATTTCAAATGTCATTAACGCTCGTCATTGCGAGCCAACGGGTCGGCGCAAGGCGCCGCCCGATGACAAGCTCCGCGAAGCAATCCATGGAGCCGCAAAGCAAGAGTGGATTGCTTCGTCGCTTCGCTCCTCGCAATGACGTTAGGTGAAACCCGAAAGTTCCGATGTCGCACGTACCAAAATTTCATCGCCTCGCTGTCGACGATCTGCGCCGCGAATCCGCCGACGCGGTGTCGCTGACTTTTGCGATTCCGAGGGAGCTTGCGGACAACTACCGTTTTGCTCCCGGGCAATACCTGACCCTGCGAACGACCATGGACGGCGAGGAAGTGCGCCGCTCCTATTCGATCTGCTCCGGCCCCGATGACGGCGAATTGCGAATTGCCGTGAAAAAGGTCGATGGCGGCTCGTTCTCGAGTTGGGCCGCCGATGAGCTCAAACCAGGCGACGAACTCGACGTCATGACGCCGACCGGCCGCTTCGGTGTCGCGCCGGCGCCAAACGAGGCGCGCGTCTATGTTGGCTTCGCCGCCGGCTCCGGGATCACGCCGATCCTCTCGATCGTGAAAGGCGTGCTGGCGCGCGAGCCGGACAGCCGGTTCTTTTTGTTCTACGGCAATCGATCGACCAGCGGCGTGTTGTTTCTCGAGGCGCTGGAAGAACTCAAGGACCGCTTCATCCAGCGGCTTTCGCTATTCCATGTGATCTCGGGCGAAGAGCAGGACATCCCGGTCCTGCATGGCCGGCTCGATGGCGAGAAGGTGAGGGTGCTATTGCGTTCGCTGGTGCCCGCATCGAGCGTCGATCACGTCTTCATCTGCGGCCCCACCGGCATGAGCGAGGACATCGAGGCGACCTGCCGCGACCTTGGTATCTCAGCCGACCGCATTCACGTCGAGCGTTTTGTCTCAGGCCTCGGCGGCAAGCCGCGCCCCAAGACTTTCGTGCCGGCGAGCGCGCCGCCCAAGGCGCTTGCCGCGCTGATCATCGATGGCAAGCGCCGCGAGGTGCCGGTCGCCGAGGGCGAGGCCATTCTCGATGCGGCGTTGCGCGCCGGCATGGATCTGCCGTTCGCCTGCAAGGGCGGCATGTGTTCGACCTGCCGCGCCAAGCTGGTCGAGGGGGCTGCGCAGATGGAAGTGAACTATTCGCTGGAGCCGTGGGAGCTCAACGCAGGCTTCATCCTCACCTGCCAGGCGCGGCCGACCTCGAACAGGGTTGTGGTCGATTACGACCACTTATAGTTTAGCCGTCATTGCGAGCGTAGCGAAGCAATCCACCCTTGGTGCGGCGAAGCAAGTACTGGATTGCTTCGTCGCTGGCGCTCCCGCAATGACGCCGAGGGGTTACACCTTCGGCGGCGGTGCCGAGCCCAAAATGCCCTCGATGGAAAGTCCGAGCCCGAGCAGTTTTGCGTCGCTGCCCACCGGACCGTCGATCTCGAGTCCGACCGGCAATCCGTCCGGCGTCATCCCTGCATATAACGACAGGCCGGGGATGCCGGCGTTGCTGCCGGGATCGGTGTTGCGGATGATGGTGTCGAACGTCGGCACCGGCTTGTCGCCATTGATCGATATCTCGCCCGATCCCTTCTCGGCATCGATAACAGGCGCTGGCGCAAGCCGTGGTTGGAAACAGGATGCCATCCAGATTGTTGTCGCGGAAATAGGCCTCGTAGATCTTCTGCAGCGCCGGCCGCTGTACCGTGATCGCGTCCTGGTACGCCGCGCCGAAGGCATCTCCAGTGATGGCGCCGAACGCACCCTTGACGTCCGGGCTCGCGATCTTGCCGGCGATGTCGGCGAGCGTGATGCCTTCGATGCCGGAAGCCTTGAGATAGGCGGGGATATCGGCAATCGGCTCATGCAGTGCGACCGGGAACGATACCTTGGCGTTCTGTTCGAACAACCCGGCAATATCGGCATCGACCAGAACCACGCCGGCGTCCGCCAGTTTTGCGCGCGCGGCCTTGCCGACAGTTTCGACGTCGCGATCGAGCCCGCTCCACAGCACCGCGGGAATGCCGAGCCGCTTGCCGCGCAACGGTTCCGCCTTGGCCATCGGGGTGCCGGTAATGACGGAATCGAGCAATGCCACGTCCATTACCGTGCGGCCCATCGGACCGACGGTGTCGCGGGTGTGGCTGATCGGGACCACCATGTTGGCATCATCGTAGCGCCGTTGCGCGCCACCATTGCCGACCGATGGCCGCAGTCCGACGGTGCCGGTCAGCGCCGCCGGCACACGGGTCGAGCCGCCGGTATCGGATCCCAGCCCGCAAGCGACGATGCGCGCCGCAATGGCGGCCGCGGTTCCGCCAGACGAGCCGCCGGGAATCCGGGTCTTGTCATAGGGATTTTTCACCGGCCCTGCGAAGGACGAGAGATTGGTACTGGTGATCCCGAACGCGAGTTCATGCACGTTGGTTTTGCCGATGACGATGGCGCCGGCATCCAGCAACTTCTGCAGCGATGGCGCATTCTTCGTGGGCCGTGCATTTTGCAGCGCCGGCGTGCCGCCCGAGGTCGGCATGTCAGCGGTGTTGATGTTGTCCTTGACCGCGATGGGCAGACCGGCAAGCGCACCGGTCTTCTGGCCGGCATCGACCTGGGCTGCCGCGGCGAGTGCTGCGTCCTTGTTCAGGATGATGAATGCGTTGAGGTCCTTGAGTTGCTCCGCGCGTTCAAGCGCGGCCCGCACGGCGGTGACCGCGGTCATCTTCTTGTCGCGGATGGACGCGACGATCTCGGCGGCAGTGGGTGAAGTGGAATCGGCCATTGCTGAACTCACATGTCCGAGGGAAGGAAGCGCCGCACCAGCGGCAAGCGCTATCGAGGATGTCAGGATATCGCGGCGCGAAGGAATGGTGTTCATGGACTCCTCCCGATCTGTTGTGGTCTGACGTTATTCCTTCGGCCGCTTGTCGAATACGCGCTTGGCCTTGCCGAGCGAGCGCTCCAGGGTTTCGGGCGCCACCGCCCTGATGCGCGCGGATATGCCGATGGTGTTCTTGATATAGGTGGCGACCCGCTCGGTGTGCTCGAGAAGCCCGCTGCCGTCCCAGCTCTCGGGGCGCGCTTCCGCCAGCACCGTCATCTCGTCCATCCGCCCCTCGCGCGTCAATTCGATGATGAAATGACCGCCGCACCAGTCGGTGCCGAGCAGCACTTCCTCGATCTGGGTCGGAAACACGTTGACGCCGCGCAGGATGATCATGTCATCGGAACGGCCCGTGACCTTCTCCATGCGCCGCATGCCGGGCCGAGCCGTGCCCGGCAGCAGTCGCGTCAGGTCGCGGGTGCGATAGCGGATAATCGGAAACGCTTGCTTGGTCAGCGAAGTGAAGACCAGCTCACCCCTTTCGCCGTCGGGCAGCACCGCGCCGGTCTCGGGATCGATCACTTCGGGATAGAAATGGTCCTCCCAGATATGCAGGCCATCTTTTGTTTCGATGCATTCCTGCGCGACGCCGGGGCCGATCACTTCGGACAGGCCGTAGATGTCGGTGGCGTCCATCTCGAACGTCTGTTCGATCTCGGCGCGCATCGCATTGGTCCACGGTTCGGCGCCAAAGATGCCGATTTTCAAGGACGATTGGCGCGGGTCCAGACCCTGGCGCTTGAATTCGTCTGATATGGCCAGCATGTAGCTCGGCGTCACCGTAATGATGTCGGGCTTGAAATCATTGATCAGCTGCACCTGCCGCTCGGTCATGCCGCCGGAGACCGGCACCACGGTGCAGCCCAGCCGCTCCGCGCCGTAATGCACCCCTAAGCCGCCGGTGAACAGGCCGTAGCCATAGGCATTGTGGATGATCATGCCGGTGCGGCCGCCGGCGGCGCGGATCGAGCGCGCCATCACATCCGACCACACCTCGATATCGGCTTTGGTATATCCGACCACGATGGGCTTGCCGGTGGTGCCGGAAGAGGCGTGGACGCGGACCAGTTTTTCGCGCGGTACCGCGAACATGTTGAACGGGTAATTGTCGCGCAGATCGGTCTTCACCGTGAATGGAAACCTGGCGAGATCGGAAAGCTGCTTGAAGTCGGAGGGATGCACGCCGGCCGTGTCGAAAGCCTTTTTGTAATGCGCGACGTTGTCGTAGGCGTGCGCCAGCGCCCAGGCGAGGCGCTTGGTCTGCAGCGCTGCCATCTCGTCGCGGGATGCCCGCTCGGCCTCGTCCAACTCGGCAGTGTAACCGCTTTTGCTTGATCTGGGGTTCGAAGCCATCGCGCGTTTCCTGAAATCAACTTGCTATTTCGACTTGGCATCGGTGCCGGCCGCCGGCACCCATGTGCCGCCGACCGTGCGCGAATGTCCGCGCATCTCGGCAATCGCGGTGTCATCGACGGTGACACGGATATCGTAAATCCCGGAACGTCCGGTTCGCGAAATTTCCCTTGCCGTCGCAATCAGCCGATCGCCAAGCCTGCCCGGCCTGATGAAGGAGATGTTGCACTGCGCCGCGACCGCGCGCTCGTTGTGGGAATTGCAGGCAAAGGCGAAGGCCGAATCCGCCAGCAAAAAGGTAAAGCCGCCATGGGCGATGCCGTGGCCGTTGACCATATGCGGCAGAATCGTCATCGACAGCGTGGCTTCGCCAGGCTTGATCTGCAGCATCTGCATGCCGAGACCCTTGCTGGCGTCGTCCTCGTTCCACATCGCCTCGGCGCAGGCGCGCGCGAGATCGTCGGGCGATAGCGTGGCCTTGACGTTCACGGCCGTCGTCCCGCTGACATCGATGGCCGCCTGCCGATCACGATCGGATGCAAGACGCTTCTCCCGTATCGCTGGGCTTGTTGGAACAAGCCTCTTGAACTAGCCGTTCAGTCAACTAGTCATGATGCGAAGCCACCATGGTGTCAACGATCCCTGTGGCTGGGCGCGGGTTCGGTCAATCCGCCGCTTGCGTCACGATGTGAATCTCCGAGGTGAGGGTGCGGTGCACCGGACACTTGTCGGCGATCTCCATCAGTTTTTTGCGCTGTTCGGCGTCCAGATTGCCCTCCATGGCGATGACCCGCTCGATCTGATCGAGCATCCCGGCCTTGGTTTCGCATTCGGCGCAATCCTCCGCGTGAATCTTGCTGTGCTTGAGCGTCACCGTGACGCGCTCGAGCGGCAGCGATTTGCGGTCGGCATAGAGGCGCATGGTCATCGACGTGCAGGCGCCGAGGCCGGCCAGCACAAAATCATAAGGGCCGGGTCCGCTGTCCTCGCCGCCCGCGGCAACGGGCTCGTCGGCCAGCATGCGATGCGACCCGATGGCGACCGTTTGCTGGAATTTGCTGTTGCGGGTCTCGCGAACCACGACGTGGCGCGGCGCTTCACCGGGATCGACCGCTTGCTCCGGCGCGACGGGATCGAGATAGCGGCTGGTCCAGGCGGCGATGACGTCGGCCACATAGGCGGCGTCGCGCTTGCCGCTCAACAGATGATCCGCGCCTGCCAGCGACACGAAGCTCTTCGGATGCTTGGCTGCGACGAAGATGCGGGTGGCATTGTCGATGCCGACGGTATCGTCGGTCGGCGAGTGCATGATCAGCAGCGCCTTGTGCAGCTGTGTCAGCTGCGTCATCAGGTTGTGCTCGGCGATGTCATCGAGGAATTCGCGCCTGATGTGAAATGGGCGGCCGGCGAGCGAGACTTCGACCTCTCCCTGCTTGCGGATGTCCTCGATGCGATCTTTGAACAGACCGGTGACATGGACAGGATCGGACGGCGCCGCGATCGTGACGACCGCCCTGGCGTCCGGAATTTGGCCCGCGGCGGCAAGCACGGCGGCGCCGCCAAGGCTGTGGCCGATCAGGATCGCCGGGCCTCTGCGGGTTTCGCGCAGATGGTCGGCGGCCCGCACCAGATCGGCGACGTTCGACGAAAACGTCGAATTGGCAAAATCGCCTTCGCTGGAACCGAGTCCGGTGAAGTCGAACCGCAGCACGGCAATGCCCTCGGCCGCCAGCGCCACCGCGATCCGCTTGGCGGCCAGCACGTCCTTGCCGCAGGTAAAGCAGTG
>WNFP01002736.1_pt1 | contig 14496 bp, 11 predicted proteins | sample 5400201 | NCBI WGS metagenome assembly WNFP01 (sample SAMN13153355, study PRJNA577476) | soil metagenome | isolation source: 115 cm saprolite under Madrone tree | place: USA:California | collected 2016-06-14
TTGTTCAAAACCTCGCTCTCTTCAGCGGTCTTTTCTTCAAGGCCACCTTGGCGAGTGCTCAGTTCGTCGACCTTCTTCTCCAATTTTTCAACATAGTCGGCAAGAGCACCGATCGCTTTGGCGATGGGGTCGGGCAGATCGGCCGAGTTGAGGTCGATAATCGCTTTGCCTGTCGGCGTGTGCCTCGCCTCGATCTTCACTACTCTACCCGGGATGCCGACCACCGTGGAATGCTGTGGCACTGAAGTCACTAGCACGGACCCGGCGCCTACCCGGCTGTGGCGACCAACGGTCACCGGCCCAAGGACCGCCGCACCGCTGAAAATCGTCACTGAGTCCTCGATTGTGGGGTGGCGCTTGATTGGCTCCGTCGACGTGCCGCCGAGTGTGACGCCCTGGTAGATCGTCACGTCGTCGCCAATCTCGCTTGTCTCTCCAATCACGACGCCCATTCCGTGATCGATAAAACAGCGCCGGCCGATTTTCGCTCCAGGATAGATCTCGATCCCGGTGAGAAAGCGGCCGATGTGGCTCACGAACCGGGCGAGGGTGGTGAGCTGGCGCTGCCAGAGCCAGTGCGCCAGCCGGTGGATCAGGATCGCGTGAAAGCCGGGATAGGCAATGGCCACTTCCCACGTCGACCGCGCCGCGGGGTCGCGGTCGAAGACGGCTTGGATATCTTCTTTAAGCGTTTGCCACATGACGGAAGACCTAGGAAGGTGGAGTTTTGGAGTAGAGGAGTATTGCCCATTACTCTAAGACTCTATCACTCCATTACTCCGGCCTTTTTCAGTTCACGTGCCGATGCCTCGCGTCTTTGTAAAGCTTATAGTCAATGCTATCCACCAGCGCCTGCCAGCTCGCCTCAATAACGTTTTGGGAAACGCCCACAGTACCCCAGCGATCCTTACCGTCACCTGATTCGATCAAAACTCGAACTGAGGCCCCCGTGCCTTCGCCCGAGGTCAGTACCCGGACTTTGTAATCCAACAGCTCGACATCTTTCAGCGCTGGATAGAATTTGGTCAACGCCCGCCGCAACGCCTGGTCCAACGCGTTGACCGGCCCGTTGCCCATGGCGGCCGCGTGCTCCATTACGCCTTCCACGTCCACCATAATCGTCGCCTCGGACAGCGGCGGTTCTCCCTCTTTTCTTTTTTCATCGATGACGCGAAATCCGACCAGGCGAAAATTTTTCTTTTTTCGATCCAGCGACTCCTGAATGAGTAATTCGAAGGACGCCTCTGCAGCTTCAAACTCGTAGCCCTGGCCTTCCAGCTCTTTGGTCCGGCGCAGAATTTTCTGGACGGCCTCGTCATGCCCTTTGAGATCGATGCCGTACTCTTTCCCTTTGTAAATGATATTGCTCCGTCCCGCGAGGTCGGAGACGAGCACTCTCTGCCGATTGCCAACGAACTCGGGATCGATGTGTTCGTAGGTCTCCCGGTTCTTCAAGACTCCGGACACATGGAGCCCGCCTTTGTGCGCAAAAGCACTGTCGCCGACATAGGGTTGGCGCTTGTTTGGCTGAATGTTGGCCAGCTCGTAAAAAAAGTGCGATACCTCGCGCAATTTCTTGAGCTGGGCCGGCTTGATGCACTTCTTACCCATCTTGAGCTGCAAGTTGGGAATGACCGAAATAAGGTTGAGGTTGCCGCACCGTTCACCGAAACCGTTGATGGTTCCTTGAACCTGGCTGACTCCCATTTCAACGCCAGCCAAGGTATTCGCGACCGCCAGCTCGCTATCGTTGTGACAGTGAATGCCCAACGGTGTTTTTATTACTCGATTCACATGGGTCAGCGCCTCCCGAATATCGCTAGGTAGGCGACCGCCGTTGGTATCGCACAGCACGATCCAATCGGCGCCGCCTTCCTGAGCGGCCTCGAGACATTCAAGCGCATAATCCGGATTCGCGCGAAAGCCATCGAAGAAATGTTCCGCGTCGAACATCACCTCGTCCACGCGCCGCTTCATGAAGGCGATGGAATCAGCGATGATTTCTAAATTCGCTTTCTGGCTGATCCTGAGATCGTCGCGCACGTGAAGATCCCAGGTCTTACCCACCAATGTCACCACGGGTGTATCGGCGTCCAAAAGCACTTTGAGATTGATATCCTGAGAGGGTTTGGCGCTCGGTTTTCGCGTCGTTCCAAAGGAAGCGACCTTGGCATTTTTCAATTTTAGTTTCTTAACCCGGTTAAAGAAATCGGCGTCCCTCGGATTCGATCCAGGATAGCCTCCTTCGATGTAGTCGATGCCCAACTCTTCCAGTTTCTCGGCAATGCGAAGCTTGTCCTCAAGGGTAAAGGAAATGTCTTCCGCCTGACAGCCGTCCCTCAGCGTCGTGTCATAAAGCAAAACGTCTTTCATGGGTTCCCCTGCTTGCCGATAAATGCATCGTGCAAAACGCGCACCGCAAGTTCGGTATATTTGGCATCGATGACAACGGAAATCTTGATCTCCGAGGTGGAAATCATCTCGATGTTGATTCCCTCGCGCGCGAGTACCTCAAACATCTTCGCCGCCACTCCCGCGTGAGTGCGCATCCCGACTCCGACCACGGAAACTTTGGCGATGTCGGTATCGACCTTGACTCCCTTTGCCTTCACCGCATGCGATGTCTTTTCCACGATGGAGACGGCTTTTTTATGATCCGGTTTGGACACGGTAAAAGTCAAATCCGTGGTGCCGTCCTCGCTGGCGTTCTGTATGATCATGTCGACAACGATGTGGGCAGCGGCGATGGGGCCAAAAATCTGCGCTGCAAGCCCGGGGCGATCCGGAACCCGCAGCAGCGTGATCTTCGCTTCATTCTTGTCGTAGCTGACGCCGGAAACCAATACGTCGTCCATACTCTCATCCTCCTTGACCAGCCAAGTCCCCTCGACATCGGCGAAAGTCGATCGGACATGCACCGGAACCGAAAACTTCTTGGCGAACTCGACGGAACGAATCTCCAGGACCTTAGCCCCGGTGCTGGCCAGCTCGATCATTTCATCGTAAGAAATCCGCGCTAACTTTCTGGCATTCTGACAGATCCCCGGGTCGGTGGTGAAGACTCCCTCGACGTCAGTGTAGATTTCGCAGGCCGCGGCATTGAGAAATGCCGCCAAGGCAACCGCACTGGTATCCGAACCACCCCGGCCCAGGGTGGTGATATTATCGTCCTCATCGACACCCTGGAATCCGGCAACGACAACCACCTCGCCCGCTTGCAATGACTGTACTATTTTCGTCGAATCGATGTTTCTGATGCGCGCCTTGCCATAGGCGTTATCGGTTTCGATCCTCACTTGATGTCCTAAGAACGACCGTGCCGGCTGCCTCAGCTCCTTTAGCGCAAGACCTAGCAAGGCAACGGAAACTTGCTCACCGGACGCGAGAAGCACATCCTTTTCACGTTCGTCCGGAATCTCGGCGATCTCGTGTGCCAGGGCGACCAGCCGGTTGGTCTCGCCAGCCATGGCAGAAACTACGACGACAACGTCATGGCCAGCGCGCTTTGCAGCGCAAACTTTTCCCGCCACATGTTTGATTCGATCGACCGTTCCGACCGAACTCCCGCCATATTTTTGTACTAGTAACGCCATAGACACAGACCCCAGTTCAAGGTTTAAGATTCAAAATTGAAGGTAGATAAAAAATAGCGTTTCTTTAACGCTTCAACGCCGGCACTTTTGAGCGGTTAAACTTCCGCACCTTTAATGCCTCGATAATCCTTTCATACCGCTCACCGTGAGAAGTAAATGTCAATTCCCGTTTGGCACCATGCGCGTAGTCAATGTTTAATTCAAGATATTCATCCACCGCGTCTCCCGGCAAATGCTCGAACCATTCGATTAAACTGACGCCGTCCGAATAGAGGTACTCGCGAAGATTGAGTCCCTCCAGCTGGTTTCTACTTCCGATCCGGTAAAGATCGATATGGTAGACCGGCAGCCGGCCCCGGTATTCGTTTATCAGAGTAAAACTTGGGCTCCGAATCCAGGTGTCTTTGCCCACGTCGAGGCCTTGCGTCACACCGCGAACAAAACAGGTTTTACCGGCTCCTAGTTCGCCAATAAGAGCTACGATTTCCCCGCCCTCCAACAGTTTACCCAGTCTGCTTCCCCAGCTCATCGTTTGGCTAGACGAACGGGTCGAGATCCTCCATGAAGCCATCAGGCCATGAGCCTCACCAGCACAAGTAATATATTTTTATGGAGATTTCGAGACTGACTCATTCCTGGCTCCGAGGCCGGTAGTGAGTCAGTCTGAGCAAAGCGAAGAGCCTCTGCTTAACATCGAGATTCCTCGGCTTCGCCTCGGAATGACAGCCGCGCCTCAACTGAAGCGCCAGACATCAGCCGTCTCCTGGGGCAATTAACGTAGAGCCGTCGACAAAGTGCGCATTCCCGACGGGAGTCCCTCGATAATATCCGATGCGATGAGCCCTATTTGACCCTTTTCCGACGCCATGCGATCACCCACGAATCCGTGCAGATAAACTCCGAGCTTCATCGCATCTTCGGGGCTAATACCTTGGCCCAAAAGCGCCGCCAACATGCCGGCGAGAACATCACCCATGCCTCCGCTCGCCATTCCAGGATTACCCGTGGGGTTGATGAATACCTTTCCTTCCGCTGTCGCAATTACGGTTCTGGCACCCTTGAGCACGACGTGACAATGGCGATCTATTGCAAAAGAGCGGGCGATCCCGACGCGGTCTTGGTTCACGGTCGTCGTGTCCTTATGGATTAAGCGCGCCATCTCTCCCGGGTGGGGCGTGAGAATGGGAGGAGTCTTGGCACTCGGCAATCGATCCATTTCCAACGCCAGATTATTGAGGCCGTCCGCATCGATCACCCAGGGAGCCTCTAAATTCCGCAGCAACCAGCGGAGTGTGCTCCGCGTCGTATCAGTAACGCCAATGCCTGGACCAAAGAGGAGCGAATTTTTTCGCTCCAGCAAACGGCGCCAGTCTTCATCGCCGAGCGGCTCCATCTCCTCGGCGGCATTGTCGCGGAGCGGCTCGGTCATCACTTCCACCAGAGAGCTGGCGAAAATATCGTTCAACGATCGCGGCGCCGCCAAGGTCACTAACCCCGCCCCGGTCCGCATCGCCGCGCGGCTGGCCAAAATCGCCGCGCCTGTTTTTCCGCGCGAGCCTGCCATCACGAGCAGATGACCGTAAGTCCCTTTATGTGTGTCTGGCTCCCGGACCGGAACCAGCCGACGGATCCCTTCTCGTTCCAAAAGTTCGATGTAGGGAGAGACTTCCTCCACCGCGCGGCAATCGATACCGATATCGGCAACGGCCAGGTCGCCCACATAGCTCAACCCGGGATAGATAACCTCGCCTAGCTTCGGGTACGCCAACGCAACCGTCATTCCCGCCTGAATGGCAACGCCAAGCGGCGCCCCGCTGTCTGTGTCAAGACCGGAAGGAATATCGACCGCAACAATCGGAACCCCGGAGGCATTCATGAGGGTGATCGCCTCGGCGTAGAGGCCACGCACTGCGTTTTTAGTACCGGTCCCTAGGATTGCGTCCACGAGCAATCCCTTGCCTCGTATCCGTTCGTTGAGCAGGCCCAACGATTCTCCGGTAATCTCAGTGACTCTTCCTTTAAGTTTTGCATAAGCACCAAGGTTGTGGGCGGCGTCCGGAGACAGTTCGCCTTTCCGCGCCAGGAGCACAACTTCGCAAGAAATTCGTTTTTTCTTGAGCAGCCGTGCGACAACTAAGCCATCCCCTCCGTTGTTACCTTTGCCGGAAACTACCAAGACGCCCTTTTTGGCGGCTTGCCGGAAGTTTTCGAGAATCGCCTCAGTTATTTCCTCACCCGCTCGCTCCATCAACTTGAGACTGGGCACGCCGTACTTCTCGATGGTCAAGCGATCCATCTCGCGCATCTGAGCGGCGGTGACAACAAGCATGATTCAACGTTCCAAGTTTAATGCTCAAATTCAATAACCTAGTTGAACTTTGGACACTGAACCTCGAACAGGCTACTGCCGAGCACGATCCAGCAGTTGCTTCATTTCGCGCACAGCCTGTTCGATCCCGACGATGACAGCGCGGGCGATAATGCTGTGGCCGATATTGAGCTCGACGATCTCCGGAATGGTGGCGATGGGTAGAACATTCTCATAATTGAGACCGTGCCCGCCGTGAACTTCCAAACCTAGACGATGGGCGAGCGCCGCCGCTGCGGCAACTATAGCACGCTCCTTTTTACTTTCCGTTTCGGCAGCGTTGCAATAGGTTCCCGTGTGGATCTCGATTCCGTGAGCGCCGATCTCTTTGCTGGTTTCTATTTGATTGTTTTCAGGATCGATGAAGAGGCTTACATGGGTGCCTCGATCCTGAAGGCGTTTGACGGCCTCCAGAATTTTCTGTTTGTGTGCCACGACATCGAGACCACCTTCTGTGGTAAGCTCCTCTCTCTTCTCCGGAACGAAGCAAGCATCATCCGGTCGTAACTTCTCAGCGAACGCGACCATGGCCGGAGTCACGGCCATTTCTAAATTGAGTTTCGTCCCAAGCTGCTGGCGCATAAGTTCCACGTCGCGCTCTTGAATATGCCGTCGATCTTCCCGGAGATGCACGGTAATGCCGTCCGCGCCGGCTTTTTCCGCTAGTAAAGCCGCCGTCACCGGGTCGGGCACGTTGACGCGGCGCGCCTGGCGCACCGTCGCCACATGATCCACATTGACCCCCAAACGCAGCATCAGCCACCCACCTCGGCATGAATCTCGTCGGCAATTTCCTGCGCCATCTCGCGAATTTTTGACTCGTCTTCACCCTCCAACATCACCCGCGCCAGCATCTCAGTACCGGAGTAGCGGACGAGAGTCCGGCCACGTCCGTTTAATGCTTTTTCTACGGCGGCGATCTTGCCCCTCACTTTGGGCATGCTGTCAAAATGTTTTTTTTCTTTTACCCGGACGTTGAGCAAAACTTGCGGCAACCGGGTCATCACGCCTTTGAGCTCGCTAAGCCGTTTGCCCTTTTCCACCATAAGGGCGAGCACCTGGAGACACGTGATGGCGCCATCGCCGGTGGTGTTATGATCGAGAAAGACGATATGACCGGACTGTTCTCCGCCGAGATTGTAGCCGTCTTTCAGCATTCTCTCCACGACGTAGCGGTCTCCCACTTCCGTCCGAAGCACTTGCACACTCTGAGGCTTGAGCGCGAGATCCAAACCGAGGTTGCTCATTACGGTCGCCACTACGGTTCGGTGTTTTAGTGTTCCTTTCTCCTGCATGTCCTTGGCGCACATGGCAAGGACGTGATCCCCGTCCAACATTTCACCGGTTTCATCAATGAACATCGCGCGATCCGCGTCGCCGTCCAGCGACACCGCAAAATCCGCATGCTCATGCAATAGAATCTCTCGCGCCGCTTCCGGATGCAGCGCTCCGCAGCGACGATTGATATTTTCGCCGTCCGGCTGAACTCCGATCGGCAGAACCTCAGCTCCTAATTCTGCCAATACTGCCGGAACCACCCGGTAGGCGGCCCCGTGACCGCAATCGGCTACGATGCGCAAGCCCTCCAGAGTAAGATGACGCGGAAAGCTATTTTTTAGGAACACGATATACCGCCCCACCGCGTCGCTGATCCGGAACGCCTTTCCAATCTTCGAAGCCGTTGGCCGATTGTGCTCCGTCTCTCCACTAGCGATCATCTCCTCCATCCGCGCTTCGACCTCGTCCGGCAACTTAAAGCCGTCCCAGGAGAAGAACTTGATGCCGTTATCTTGATAAGGGTTGTGTGAGGCCGAAATTACCACCCCCGCATCCGCTCTCATGCTGCGGGTGAGAAAGGCGACGCCGGGCGTGGGCATGGGACCCACCAGTTGCACATCCGCTCCCATGGAACAAATACCTGATGCCAGCGCTGTCTCCAGCATGTAACCGGACAAGCGGGTATCTTTACCGATAAGTATTTTGTAGCGGTGCTCCGTGTCTCCGCCGAGTATTTTAGTCAGGGAAGGGGGGCTACGGCGACCCGATCCATCACTCGGTTGCGCTACCGGATCCTGCAAGACCCTGGCGATCGCTCGCCCAAGCTTCAGCGCCATCTCCGATGTCATCGGCTCCTGATTGGCAACCCCTCTTACGCCGTCCGTTCCGAAAAGAAGGCGCTCGGGTTTCTTTTTTTTGGCCTCTGGTTGTGACATTGCGGTGAACTCCTCCTTGCCCTAGGACGGCCTAGGCTCCCGCCTTCTTGATGCGGACTTTAAATCGCTGCGGCTTTTGATCCGTTACTTTGATCTCAGGCGGCAAACTGACACTAAGCGGTACGGAATGCTCCCCAGGTGCCAACGCCTTGAGATTCAAATAAATTTGATCTGCTCCCAATTCAAGCTTGTCAATGACGCGCTTGGGACCGGAGAGTCGCAAATATACCGATCGCGGGCTCACGCTATATTCTCCCGTAAACCCCTTCGCCTCCACCTTAACGCTGTCAAACGCCCGGCTGACTTCCTCTTCTTCCAACGTGACAGCAACCTCGACCTGATCAGGCGAGAACGAAAACGGCTTGCCATCCGTCGAGAGTCTAACCTTGCGCTTGACCGCGCCGCGGCTATCCTCGAGATCGAGAGGAACCGTCTCCACCGATACCAATCGGCGCACTTCTTCCGCCGGGCCCAGAACCGAAACGCGTTCGGGCTCCACCGCTGTCTCTGCGATCTTGTAACCGCTGGGGGGTTTGTTGACAAAGCGCACCGATACCGGCAGCACTCGTCTGATCACCGGTTCCAGCCGGAGATGAATGACCGGTGGAGTAATCCGTGCAATCGTCACGCCGCGCGGAAAACTGAAAGAATTGGATCCCAGTGGATAGCTGACCGAACCGGGTTTCGCGCCATCAAGATCCAAGCCGAGCTTCAAGTCTCCCGCGTCTAGAGTAGAAACCAAAGTGCGCGGGCCGGTCAAGCGCAGAACCACATAGTCCACGCGATTATCCATGACCATGAGATCGGAGGGTATGTTGCGGAACTCGACCGGCACCTCGACCGCCCGCTCGACGTCTCGATGCCCTGCGACCCAAAGTCCCACAGCGATGACGACCGCGAGAACCTTGAGTCCGAAATTGCTTCCCGCTAGCGAGACAATTCTGTCCCACAGATATTTCATGATCGGACCAACTCGCGCAAGGCATTTCCGAGTCTCGTACCGTCAACGTTCTCTGTAACGTTGCCGCCGACCACGAGAGCCACGGTTCCTTCCTGCTCCGAAACGACAATAGCTACGGCGTCGGTTTCTTCAGTGAGACCGATGGCAGCGCGGTGCCGCGTTCCCCAACTCTTCCTCAAATTCGGATTGGTGCTTAACGGCAGGAGACAACGGACCGCTGTGACCCTGCCCTTTTGGATCACCAGGGCGCCATCGTGCATAGGAGAGTGGGGCAGAAAAACGCTTTCCATTAATTCTCGGCTGACTCGGGCATCCAGACGGGTACCGATTTCCATGTATTCATTCAACCCCACCTCGCGTTGTAAAACGATCAATCCACCGAAGCGTTTTTCAGCGAGCGCCATGGCCGCCTGGACAACGTCTTCGATAATATCGTCCCGCCTTTGAACCATGCGCTCTGCAGCGAAAAGCGGGGCGGTGCCGACTCGTGTGAGCGCCCGACGGATATCGCTTTGAAAAATCACGATAATGACTAAGATGATCGAGCCGAGAAAATTATCCAGAATCCAATTCAGGGTGAACAGTCCCAATGCACGCGAAAGAACAAAAGCCGCCATGATCACTGCCAAGCCAGTGACCATCTGCATGGCGCGGCTCCCTCGCAGGATCTGCAGCAAGCGGTAGATCAGGAAGGTGATAATCCCGAGATCGACCCCGTCCTGCCAGCGGAGTTGACCGATCATCTCAAACATTGAGTTACCTCTCAGATCCCGGCAACGCCAAAGCGTATCGCATCCGCAACACGAATCGCCCTGCGAGTTTCTTTCACATCGTGAACGCGAATAATGTGGGCGCCTCCCAGCACAGCGGCGACCGCGGCAGCGAGACTGCCCTCCAACCGTTCATCAGGCTCAGCACCGAGGATTCTTCCGATAAAAGTTTTCCGCGACGCGCCTACCAGTAGCGGATGTCCTAGGGCAGTGAGAGTCGGCAGGTTTCTGAGCAAGGTCAGATTGTGTTCCAGGGTTTTGCCGAAACCGATCCCGGGATCGATAATGATGTTCTTCCGCTCAACTCCGGCTTCAACGGCGAAGCGCACCTGAGCTGCTAAGAAATCCCGCACTTCGCGAAGCACATCGTCGTAGTGTGGATTCGCCTGCATCGTCCGTGGCGTGCCCTGCACGTGCATGAGCACAACGGGAACCTTTTCGGTGGCGACGAGGGCGGCCATCTGCGGATCGAACCTCAACGCGCTAATGTCGTTAACGATATCAGCACCTTCAATCAACGCTGCCTGAGCAACCTGGGCTTTGTACGTGTCAATCGAGATTGGCACCTTGACTGCCCGTCGGAGTCCTTGGATTACAGGTAGAACCCGCTCGATTTCTTCTTCGATGGATACCGAGAGAGCTCCTGGGCGCGTCGATTCTCCCCCGATATCGATAATGTCGGCACCCCCCTCGACTAAGCCTATGCCATCGGCCACCGCTTTGTCAGGGTCCAATCGTCTTCCGCCATCATAGAAAGAGTCGGGAGTAACATTGATGATGCCCATCAAGAGGGCCCGTCGTGTTGCGTCCATCATCCCGTGGCGGGTTTTAATGACGTAATGGCTGGCGGATGCGAGGTCCAGTTCTTTATCAAAGTCACCGGCGGAGAGGTTCACGTTATGAACGTTGATTTCGGACATGAGTGGTGAAGTTCAACCGACTGATGATTTTCAGCCCTGGGTTAGAGAATCCGCAAGTCGCCGGCTGTGAGGCGGCGCCCTAACGAAATCAGAGACTGTTCTGGAGTGGAAAGTGAAAGGTTCGGAGGGCTAGCTCGCTCCGGCCCGAGAGAATCTAGGCAACGGCCGCGGCCGGAGAGGCCATGGGGCCCCCACTGTTCCCGCCAAAATCTCTAACGATGGCATCGATCTCCGAGCCGTCCAGAACCTCTTTTTCAAGGAGTTTCTCCGCCACCTTATGCAGCAATCGGAGATTGCTCTTCAGCAAATCTTTGGCCCTATGATAGCTCTCTTGAATGATACGCCTGACCTCGGAGTCAATCTCGATGGCCGTGCTCTCGGAGTAGTCCACTTTCTGAGTAAAATCTCTTCCCAGAAAAATCTCTTCCTCTTTCTTGCCGAAGGTCATAGGCCCTAGTTTTTCGCTCATACCCCATTCGCATACCATCCGGCGCGCCAGATCCGTCGCCTTTTCGATATCGTTGCCTGCGCCGGTGGTCGTGTGTTCGAGCACCAATTCCTCTGCCACACGCCCGCCGAAAAGAATAACGAGGTTATTCAGAAGATATTCCTTGGGATACGTATGTTTCTCGTCCATGGGAAGCTGTTGCGTCAAACCCAACGCCATACCCCGCGGAATAATCGTTACCTTATGAATCGGATCCGCCCCTGGAAGTAACTTCGCCACCAGGGCGTGACCAGCCTCATGGTAAGCCGTATTGCGCTTTTCTTCGTCGCTGATAATCATGCTGCGCCGCTCCGCGCCCATCATGACCTTGTCCTTAGCCAGCTCGAAGTCGCCCATGTCGACTTTTTCTTTATTATTGCGTGCTGCCAGCAGGGCTGCTTCGTTCACGAGATTTTCCAAATCGGCACCAGCAAACCCCGGCGTGGCTCGCGCCAGCACGCTGACGTCTACGTCGGTCGCCAACGGCACCTTACGCGTGTGAACCTGCAGGATCCCTTCCCGACCTTTGACGTCCGGCCGTGGGACCACGACTCTTCGGTCGAATCGTCCCGGACGGAGCAACGCGGGATCCAAAACATCAGGCCGGTTGGTAGCCGCGATCAAAATAACTCCCTCATTGGCTTCGAAACCGTCCATTTCGACTAACAATTGGTTCAATGTTTGTTCGCGTTCGTCATGGCCACCGCCGAGACCCGCTCCCCGGTGGCGCCCGACAGCGTCAATCTCGTCGATAAAGATAATACACGGCGCGTTTTTCTTACCTTGGACAAAGAGGTCACGTACACGCGACGCGCCCACACCAACGAACATCTCGACGAAGTCCGAGCCGCTGATGCTGAAAAACGGCACCCCTGCTTCCCCAGCAATGGCCCGCGCCAGCAATGTCTTGCCGGTTCCCGGAGGCCCCACTAGAAGGCAACCTTTGGGGATCCGGCCGCCAAGTTTGGTAAACTTTTTAGGGTCTTTTAGAAAAGCGATGATTTCTTGCAAATCGTCCTTGGCTTCATCCACCCCGGCAACATCACTGAACGTCACGCGATGCTGATTTTCAGTGAGAAGTTTCGCGCGACTTTTGCCAAAGGACATCGCTTTGCCGCCCCCCACCTGCATCTGGCGCATGAAAAAAATCCAGACGCCAATGAGAAGCAACATTGGAAACCAGTTTAGCAATAACACCATGTACCACGGCGATTCATCTTCGGGCTTGGCTGCGATCTTAACATTCTTGTCCCGCAGCGATTTCACCAACTCGGGATCATTGGGCGCAAACGTTCTGAATCGCTCGCCGTTTTTGTACTTACCCTGAATGTTATGCCCCTGGATAACGACTTCCTGGACTTCTCCCCGGTCGACAGAACCCATGAAATCGCTAAAAACAATTTCCGGCTCACGGCCATGTTGCTTACTGAAGACGCTAAAGATAACTAGGAAAACAAGCGCTAGGACTAACCAAAGGGCAATGTGCTTTGATGACTGACTCAACCGATTCCTCCGTGTCTCGAAAAACAAGAAAAGCCTAACACACCCAGGCAGTTAGATCAACATACTCAATTACGCACAGCAACCGCCTTAAGATGTAAAACCGCCTTGGTTTCTGGAGTAATCTTACCGACTTCGCTTCGACCATATCCGGGAATCCAGATAATCTCATCACCAAGCACCAAAAGCGGCAGACTCGCACGAACGGATAACGGCACTTTTTTATCAATGAAGAGATCCTTCACTTTCTTGTGCCCGGCCATACCCAGGGGCTGGAATCGATCGCCATGACGAAAGTTGCGTAGTGTCAAATCCGCCGCCAGGCAAGCAATATCAAACCCAGCCTCCATGAAGCTGTCGGGTAACTCTGGAAGTGGCGGTGAAATTTTTCGGGTTTGAATCGTCAATCCAGCTTCCTGGATGCGCAATTCCGTACCGATTTGGAGTCCATAACTGTAACATGGGCATAGCCTCCCAAGACCCCGGGAACGCTTTTCGAGCTTAAGTACTTCATACTCTTTGACCAACTCCCAGCCGCCTGGAATCGAAAGACGACCCTGCGGAGGTCCTACCGTTATCAGATCCAAAATTTCCTCGACATGCTGAAAGTCAAGATCACGCAAGTGACCACGGATTTCTTCGATCCACAGGCGAAGGAGCCGTCGTTGCATCGCTTTGGCGTGTTTGAGCAGTAACGCGGGATTAATGCCACCGTGGGTTCGGATCGCATCCAGTTCCTTGTGCGCCAATCCGTCCAAGAATTGTTCTTCGTCTCGGATTAACTCTGCCTGGCGCGCCAATCTCGAAGGCAGATGCGGATCTATTCTCTCTTTAAGCTGCGGAATAAGGTTGAGGCGAATCCAGTTGCGTAAGAAAACAGGATCCTGGTTGCTGCGATCGAGCCGATACGTCAAATGATTCTCTGTCAGGAATTGAAGAATTTCAGCCTTACAAACGTCGAGTAAAGGATGAATAATCAAAAACCCGTTTGACGACTTGCCACCACCAATGTTGAGCCGCCGCCTCGGCGACATTCCCCCCAGCCCTTTCATACCGGAGCCACGCAGAAACCACATCAACACGGTCTCGGCTTGATCGTCTTCGGTGTGTGCCGTGGCGATCTTTCCGATGCCGCGCCGCCGAGCCACGTCGGTCAAAAAACGATAGCGCTCATCGCGAGCCCATGCTTCCAAATTTCCCTTGCCTGCTTCGGCTCTCATTTGACGGAGATTGATCTGCTTCAAAGCCCGGCCACAAACACCGCATCCTTTTCTGCTTCCTCGCCGCGAATCCCGTGTTGGAGATGCGCCACTTCGAGGCGCAACTCTAGCTCCTCGCGCAGATCATAGAGAAGGTGCAGCAGCGCCACCGAATCCGGCCCGCCAGAAACGCCGACCAAGACACAATCGCCAGCAGAAACTAGCCGGTGTTTTTCGATGAATTCCCTTACCTTCCGGCGAAGATCCATAATGATCGGAAAATTCTGCTCACTTCGGCCGCGTAAATCAAGCCTTGGCGCGTGTTGGCAAGCTACCTTGTGCAAGGCAAAATTACTTTTACAAGTCATTTAGTTTTTATACTTGCCGATTCGCTTAGATTCATGTATTTTAGAGCTATGAAGACGAAGGTCACAAAACGCGGACAAGTTTCCGTGCCATCAGGAGTCCGGAAGCAGCTTCACATT
>WNFP01002551.1_pt1 | contig 14494 bp, 13 predicted proteins | sample 5400201 | NCBI WGS metagenome assembly WNFP01 (sample SAMN13153355, study PRJNA577476) | soil metagenome | isolation source: 115 cm saprolite under Madrone tree | place: USA:California | collected 2016-06-14
ACCAGCCGCCGCTACCCGCGATCTTCCCTGACCAACTTGCCCCTGTGGTGCGACTCGACGGCAATGGCGAGCGCACTCTGGACTGGCTTCGATGGGGTTTCCCGCCACCGCCGAGGCTCGGCAATCGTCCCATAACGAACGTCAGGAACATTGCGAGCCCCTATTGGCGCGGATGGCTCAAGCGTGGTTTCCGCTGCCTCGTGCCTGCCACGTCATTCTGCGAGTACACCGACACCAGTCCCAAAGTGCCCCACTGGTTCGCCCTTGGCGACACGCGCCCCCTGTTCGCGTTCGCGGGTATCTGGCGCCCTTGGACGGGAGAGCGGAAACGGGAAACGGCAGAGCATCAGCTGTTCGCGTTCCTGACCACCGAAGCTAACGAAGTCGTGCGCCCGATACATGCAAAGGCAATGCCGGTGATTCTGACGGGCGAAGCTTGGGACGTTTGGCTCGAGGGTGAAACGGAGAAGGCCCTTGAACTCATACGACCGTTTCCCGAGGGCGGCCTCAAGGTCGTTGCGACGGGGAAGCGAGAGGACGCAGCCTAGCTCGGCTTCCAATTCATGTGCAGCGGGCTACTTATCCACTTCAATCGACACATCGATATCGCGCGAGTTGCAGCGGCCGCATTTGAACCGGTACTGAAGATCGTAAACCAGCGTATCGCTAGGCAGCCGATAGCGCCGCTGCAAGAAACCAGGCAGGAAGTGGATGATTCGCCCGCACCCGCACTTCAGGACAACCCGTTGATTACTCTGCAAGTTCCAAAGCCGGGTTGCTCGCGGATCGGGGCGTGGGTCAGCCATGGTGTTCTTGAATTGTTCTCGGACACGGCATACGCTACCCGCCAGAGCTATGAGAGGTCAAGGAGGCTGAGGGGGCGCAAGAACGCGTGGAGAAATATGCGGGCTAGCAGGTCATGACGAGCTTTCCCTGTACGGCATTGCTCTCCAGTAGCCCATGGGCCTTCTTCACCACCTCGGGAGAAAGCGTGCCGAGAACGGTTATCGGCGGCGCGCTGAGCGCGCCGCTGTCGAACAGGCGTGTCAAGCGATCGAGCATGTCCCGGTATTTCCTCCAGGAGCTCCGATCATCGGTCAGCGAGTAGGCGTTGGCGCCGACCGAATGAAACGACGCATTCTTCTGGAACAGCGTCTCGAAATCGTCCGGAGTGGGTGCTTCGGTAATCGAAGCCAGATCGCCGTCCACCGCCAGCAGGGCGCAGCAGGCGGCTAGCATCTTGCCGCCGACCAGGTCCAAGGCGATATCGAACGGACCACCGTTCCTTCTTGTGGCCTGTGCAGGGAAATCTTCGTCCTTGTAGTCGACGATTTGTTCGCCGCTCAACCCGCATTTCTCGATCAAGTAGGCGCGGCTTCTTGGATTCCCCGCCGTGGTGGCCAGGCTTCGCACGCCAAGCTGCCGCGCAAGCATGATGGCGAATGTGCCCACGCCTCCTGCGCCGCCCGCGATGAACACCGACTTCGAGGGACCCGCCTTTACTTTGTTCAGCGCAATGCTGGCCGTGAGGCCGGCTACCGGCACGGCTGCCGCTTGTTCATGGGTCAAAGAAGCAGGTTTCCTCGCGACCAATTCGGCCGGCACGCTGACGTATTGCGCATAGCTGCCGCTGCTCGCAAGGTTGCAGATGTAGCTGATAACCTCGTCTCCCACGCGGACGTCGCTCACGCCTTCATGGGCGGCATCGACGACGCCCGACAGATCCCTTCCCAGGATCTTCGATGTGACGAACCTGCCCTCGGGCAGCCCCTTGCGAATCTGATAGTCGACCGGATTGAACGAGATGGCCTTGACCTTGATCCGGACGTCGCCTTTGCGCAGATCCGGCATCGGCAGGTCCGCAGCCTCGAAATTGTCCGCGCTGCCATATGCTTTGAGTACGACTGCTTTCATGATGCTTTTGATTCTCTCTACCAAGCGGTGGAATGGGTCAATTTGCTCGGCACCATCCCCGGGCGCCCCAAGAGCAACATCGCATCAGTTTGAATCAAACTGATGCGATGTTGCTCCAGTTCAATAAATCAGCGGCTGATTCACGCCTCGAGTCGGTGCGACTTGAGACGATCAGACGCTAGAGAGCTGTTGAGCCGCGAATCAAAACGGCCGCCGACAAATTCTGCCGGCGGCCGTTTGTCGCCGCGTGGAAAACTAGGCTGCCGCCTCAGCCTTGCGCTGATAGGCCATGCCGCAATGGGAGGCGCAGTAGGGCCGACCCGGGACCGCTTCGCCGCCGCAGAAATGGAACCCCGCCTGCTTGGGATCGCCCACGGGCCAAGAGCAGCTTCGCCCACCGCTGCCTTGCGCCATCTTGGGCTGGCTGGGGGCAGGGGCGGGCATCGCGACAGAGCGCGATACCTCTACCGGAGGCAGTGCGGCCTTGACCGATGCCGGCGTTGGAATGCTGACGCGCGGCACCGAAACTGGCCGCGTGACGGCACCGTTTTCATCCCGGCGGATCGGCGAAGGCCGGCCGTGCAATCCCAGCCGATGGACTTTGCCTATCACGGCATTGCGCGTGACGCCGCCCAGAAGGTCGGCGATTCTACTCGCCGTCTGGCCCTGGCCCCACAAGCGCCGCAGTTCTTCGACCCGTTCGTTCGTCCAATCCATAGGAGCACCTACGAAATGTAGTAGACGGTCTATTCCATCCTACTAAATGAGGTTATGCAAGAAGGGAATCGAGGCATGAACGCTCAGGAAACGATGCGCAATTGCCGTTCTATGACTCCAAGAGCGTCGGCCAAGTCCTTGCTTTTCTTTATACTTCTTCCGCCAGCTATGACCCGGTAATCGACCGTTCGATCGCGATTCAAATATTTCATAATTGCGTATACCGGGCGTTCCAGGCTGTTTCGGAAAACGGAGAACGAAGCAAGTCCGGGACGGTGGTCGATGGCATAATCCCGCCATTCTCCTGCCACGACTCGGCGACTGTAGAGCGAGAGAAGTAGATTCAATTCGGCCCGGCTGAAGAAAAGAAAGCGAACGGAAGGGCGGGTTTCGGCGAGGCGGATCACCTGCGACATCGGGCTTCGGCGGGCTCCTTTGCGCTATGGGAGTAGTTTCGCCCTAATCGTGGCAGGGGTCCAGCCCGGAAATGGAGCTGCCGGAACGCCGCCGACCATCGTCGGATGACTAAATCTGGGGGCAGAGCGCGCGATCGTTCTCCTCGGGCCATCTTGTCGACGAAGCGTCGAGCGGGCCCGATCCCTGTCTATCCGCCTGGTCGGGAAGACATTTGCGCGAGCCAAAGCATCGCCGCCTGCGTGGTTTGCATGCCCGGGGTCGAGCCGCTATGTTACCGCCTCCCTAGAGCCTGATCGTCCCAAGCCCTTTCGGCTTAGGGCGTGAATCAGGCTCTACTTTGTTATATGAGAGCAGGATTCACGGACCAGCTTGAAGCACGCCGGTCCGTGAATCCTGCGCTGGGGCCCAGAGGGACGTCGTGACCGACATTTTTCGTGAAATCGAAGAAGACCTTAAGCGCGACAAAGCGCTGCAGCTCTGGCGTCGTTACGGCAAATATGCAATCGCGTTTGCGGTGGCGACGGTGGTGATGACCGCGGCAATCGTCGGCTGGCAGAATTACCGCGAGAGCCAGCGCGCGGCCGATGGGCGGGCCTTCGCCCTTGCCATGGAACTGGTCAACAAGGGCGATGTCCCCGCCGCCTCGGCCGCCATGACCGATATCGCCAACCGCGGCGGCGGCTATCGCGTGTTGGCTCAACTTCAGCAAGCCGGGCTCAAGCTACGCGCGGGCGATCGGGCGGGTGCGGCGGCCATCTATGACAAGATCGCCGCCGACGGCGATGAGGGGCAGGCCTTCCGCGATCTGGCGACGATCCTGTCGGCCTTGACCACGCTCAACACCGCCGATCCATCGGCCATCGACAAGAAACTGCAGCCGCTGCTGGCGGCCGACGCGCCGTTCCGTCCCTCGGCCCTTGAACTCGAGGGTCTGCTTGCCTTGAAGGTGGGCGATCTGAAAACCGCCAAGCAGACCTTCCAGGAATTGGCCGACGATGCCGGCGCACCCAGCGGGCTGCGCCAGCGGGCGACACAGATCCTGGCCTGGATCGGCGAGCAGGGGGGGAACTGATGCGACGCCTAGCCGGTCTCGCGCCGCTGCTGATGGCGGCCGCCGTCCTGTACGGCTGTGCCGACGCCAAAAGCTTCCTCGGAATGGGCTCCTACAAGATTCCAATGCCTGGCTCCCGGGTCTCGGTGCTCCAATTGAACCAATCGCTGGCGGCCGATCCGGCCCTGGCCAACGTCAAGGTGCTGCTGCCCCAACCCTTCGCCAATCCCGATTGGCCCCAGGCCGGCGGTTATCCCAGCCACGCCATGCATCATCTGGCGATGGGCAAAAGTCTCAACGTCGCCTGGACCGTCAGCGTCGGAACGGGCGACAGCGACAATCACAAGCTGCTCTCCGAACCCATCGTCGCCGATGGGCGCATCTATGCAATGGATGCCCGTTCGCGCGTCTCCGCTTTCGATGCGGCGACGGGGGGACAGATCTGGCGCATCGATGTGGCCAAGGATGTGGACAGCGGCAAGCTGCTGGGCGGCGGGCTCGCCTATGACAACGGCAAGATTTTCGTCGCCACCTCGTTTGCCCAGCTCATCGCGCTCGACGCGAAGACCGGCAAGGAACTGTGGCATACCGGCCTCTCCGCGCCGATGCGCGCCGCGCCGGCGGCCAGCGACGGCCGCGTCTTCGTCATCACCATCGACAACAACCTCTATGCCTTGGCTCAGGACGATGGCCGCCAGCTGTGGTCCCATAGCGGCATTACCCAGAGCGCCGGCCTGCTCGGCGGGACGACCCCGGCGGTCCTCGGCATCGAGGTCATCGCCGCCTATAGCTCGGGCGAGATGTTCGCGCTGCGCGCCGATTCCGGGCGTACGCTGTGGAGCGAGAATCTGGCGGGCAAGGCCCGCAGCGGCGCCATCGCGACGCTCGCCGATATTCGCGGCCGGCCCATCATCGATCGCGACCTGGTCATCGCGATCAGTCACAGCGGCACCATGGCGGCCATCGACGGCAAGCGTGGTGGGCGGAGCTGGGATGCCAATTTCGGCGGCAGCCAATCGCCCTGGGTCGCCGGCGATTACATTTTCGTGCTGACCAATGAGCAGGAATTGCTCTGCCTTGTCCGCGCCGACGGCCATGTGCGATGGATCTCCGCGATGCCGAAATATGCCGATCCCCCGGACAACACCCAGGCGATCCTCTGGCAAGGCCCGGTGCTGGCGGGCGACCGGCTGATCCTGACCGGAACCGACGGCAAGGCGCTGGCCGTCTCGCCTTATACCGGCAAGCTGCTGGGCCAGATCGATCTGCCCTCGGAAACCCATCTGCCGCCCATCGTTGCCCGTGAAACGGTCTATATTCTTTCCGACAATGGGGATCTGACCGCGCTGCGCTGAGGCGCCGCGCGCGACCCAGCATCGGACCGCAAATGCCCTTCACCGTCGCCATCGTCGGCCGGCCCAACGTCGGCAAATCGACCCTGTTCAACCGTCTGGTGGGCAAGCGACTGGCCATCGTCGACGACACGCCCGGCGTCACCCGCGATCGCCGGCGCGGCAATGCCAGGATCGGCGATCTCCATTTCAACGTCATCGATACCGCCGGCTTCGAGGATGCCCAGGGCGAGGGGCTGATGGGCCGCATGCGCGCCCAGACCGAACTCGCCGTTGGCGAGGCCGATGTGGCCCTGCTGGTGATCGATGCCCGAACCGGTTTGACGCCGCTCGATTCATTCTTTGCCAATTGGCTGCGCAAAGGCCCGACCCCAGTGATCCTCGTCGCCAATAAATGCGAGGGCGGGGCGGCGGAAGCCGGGCGCCTGGAGGCCTTTCGCCTCGGTCTGGGCGAACCGATCCCGCTCTCGGCCGAACACGGCGAGGGGCTGGGCGATCTCTTCGACGCCCTGGTCCCGCGCATTGCGGCCAAGGCCGAGAAGATCCTGCCGGAGGCGCCGGCCGAGGATGACGAGATCGCCGCCCTCGACGACGCCATCGAGGAAACGGACGAACCCAAGGCGCTGCAATTGGCCATCGTCGGCCGGCCCAATGTCGGAAAATCCACGCTGGTCAATCGCCTGATCGGCGAAGACCGGATGCTGACGGGTCCCGAGGCCGGGATTACACGCGATGCCATCGCGGTGGAATGGCGCCACCGCGACAGGCCGGTGAGGCTGGTAGATACGGCGGGCCTGCGCCGCCGGGCGAAGGTGGTGGAAAAGCTGGAGTGGCTGTCGACCGCCGATACCCAGCGCGCCATCAAATACGCCCAGGTGGTGGTCCTGGTCGTGGATTCCACGGATCTTCTGGAAAAACAGGATCTGGCTATCGCCCGGATGGTGGAGGAGGAGGGCCGCGCGCTCCTCATCGCCGTCAACAAATGGGATCTGGTGGAGGACAAGAAGGCGGCTCTCGCCAAACTCTCCGACCGATTGGAAATCTCATTGCCCCAATGCCGCGGCTTGAAGGTGGTGCCGCTGTCGGCCAAGACCGGGCGCGGGATCGACAAACTGCTCGACGCGGCCTTCGATCTGGAGGAGATCTGGAGCCGGCGCCTGACGACGAATTCGCTCAATCGCTGGCTTCAGGCGATGGAAGATTCGCACCCACCGCCGCTGGTCAAAGGCCGGCGCCTGAAGCTGCGCTACATCACCCAGACCAAGAGCCGTCCGCCGACCTTGGCACTGTTCTGCAACCTGCCGGAGGAGATGCCGGATTCATATTTGCGCTATCTGGTGAACGGGTTGCGCGACCACTTCAAGCTGCCCGGGGTGCCGATCCGCTTCGTTCTGCGGCGCAGCGAAAATCCTTATGCGGGACGCGGCCGAGACTGAGCCACGATGGTCTCGCCGTGGCGCTGCGAGCCCGCTTCGGCCAATTCGACGAAGATATCGGTGACGGAATCGGGCAGCGGCAGGCCCTTCGGATCTTCGCCGGGATAGGCCTGCGCCCGCATGGCAGTGCGCAGCCGGCCGGGGTCGACGAGATTGACCTTGAGCGCGGTCTTCTCCACTTCGCTGGCATATATGCCGGCCAGTTGTTCCAGCCCGGCCTTGGCCACCGCATAGGCGCCCCAATATGCGCGCGGGCCCCGGCCCGCCGCCGAGGTCACGAAGATCGCACGGCCCGCCGGGCTCGTCCGCAGCAGGGGATCGAGGCTGCGGATCAGGCGCCAATTGGCCGTCAGATTGACATCGATGATGCGCTGCCATTCCTTGGGCTCGATATGTCCCAGGGGCGCGAGGCTGCCCAGGGTTCCGGCATTGCCGACCAGCACGTCGAGGCGACGATGACGCTCGAAGATCGCGCCGCCCAACCGGTCGAGAGCCGCGAAATCCGTGAGATCGAGGGGAACCAGCGTGGCGTGGGATCCTGCAGCGCGCACCGCGTCGTCGGTTTCCTCCAACCCGCCGACGGTGCGCGCGACCAGGAAAAGTTCGGCGCCTTCGGCGGCAAAACGTTTGGCAATTGCCGCGCCCAGGCCTCGCGAAGCACCGGTCACAAGCGCCACGCGCCCGTCGAGACGTCGGCCGCTCATGATCTCAGGCGGTTTCCGCGAGCAGGGAAAGTTGTGCGGAGGGCCCCAGGCCCTTATCGGTCAGGCCGGTGGGATAATCGCCGGTGAAGCAGGCATCGCAATACTGCGGGCTCTTGGGATCCCGCCCGCGATGGCCCATGGCCCGGTAGAGCCCATCGATGGAGATGAAGGCCAGGCTGTCGACGCCGATGATCCGGGCCATGGCCTGGACGTCGTTGTTGGCCGCCATCAACTCGCTGCGCTCGGGCGTGTCGATGCCGTAGAAGCAGGAATATCGGGTGGGCGGGCTGGAGATGCGCATATGAACTTCTTTCGCCCCGGCGCTGCGCACCATCTCGACGATCTTGCGGCTGGTGGTGCCCCGCACGATGCTGTCGTCGATGAGAACGATACTGCGGCCCTCGATGGAGGCGCGGTTGGCGTTGTGCTTCAACTTCACGCCCAGATGGCGGATGTGATCCGAAGGCTCGATAAACGTGCGGCCGACATAGTGGTTGCGGATGATGCCGAGCTCGAAGGGGATGTGGGCTTCGGCGGCGAAGCCGATGGCCGCGGGCACGCCGGAATCGGGCACCGGAATAACCACATCGGCCGTCGTCGGCGATTCCCGGGCGAGTTCCGCCCCGATGCGCTTGCGCGCCTCATAGACGCTGGTGCCTTCCACGATGCTGTCGGGCCGGGCGAAGTAGATGTATTCGAAGACGCAGAAGCGATGGGGTGCGGCCGGGAAGGGGCGAAGGGAATGGACGCCTGAACTGTCCAGGACCACCAACTCGCCGGGCTCCACGTCGCGCAGATAATCGGCCCCGATGATGTCGAGCGCACAGGTTTCCGAGGCCAGGATATGGCCTTCGCCCAGCTTGCCCAGGACCAGCGGGCGCACGCCGAGCGGATCGCGCACGCCGATCACCATGTCCTTGGCCAAGGCCACCAGCGAATAGGCTCCTTCGACCTGCTGGAGAGCATGGATCAGCCGATCCACCACGCTGCCGCGCAGTTGAGTCGCCATCAGATGGGTGATGACTTCCGTATCGGTGGTCGATTGGAACAGGGATCCCCGGCGCACCAGATCGCGGTGCAGCGCGTGGGCGTTGGTGAGATTTCCGTTATGTGCGATGGCGAAGCCGCCGAACTCGAGATCGGCGAACAGCGGCTGGACATTGCGCAAGGCCGTCTCGCCGGTGGTCGAATAGCGGACATGACCGACGGCGGCATAGCCCTTGAGGCGCGCTACGACCGGTTCGGAGGAAAAATTGTCGGCCACATGGCCCAGCGCCCGATGGGCGTTGAATTGGCGCCCGTCGAAGGCGACGATGCCGACGGCTTCCTGGCCGCGGTGCTGCAGGGCATGCAGGCCCAGAACGGTTCGGGCGGTTGCCTGTTCGACCCCGAATATGCCGACAACGCCACACTCCTCCTTCAGCTTGTCATCGTCGAAGGGGTTGGTGCGGATCGTCATGCCTATTTGTTTCTCTCGAACAATTGATCGAGGTTTTTACGATCACCGGCGTTATAGCCCGGATCGTTGGCGGGTGCAGCGGGTTTCGTCGTGTCGGGCGTGATGGTCGGCATCATTTGATTGGTCACAGCCTGTTCGACCTGGGTCTTGGCATCGGCGGCCGCGGCTGCGCCCCGATCGAAAGCATCCTTGGGCAGAAGCGAGTGCAGTATGTCCGCTCCTTGGGCTACGTATTTAAGCGTGTGGGCGTTTTTTACAATATCCGGCTGGTCGGCTTCCTTTGGCATCGCCCAGACGAACCCGAGATAGGCAAGGCAAACCAGAATTGCTCCGCGGGCGACTCCGAACAGCAGGCCCAAGGAACGATCCACGGCGCCGAAGCCGCTGCCGCGCACATGGCGGGCCGCCATATGGCTGATAGCCGCACAAACGATAAGGGTAAGCACGAAGATCGTGACGCCGGTCACCGCATCGGCCACCAGCGGCGCCGTTATGTAGGTTCGCGCGAAATCGCGCAGATGCGGCAGGCCATAGATGGTGGCGAGTGCGGCCGCGATCCAGGCGCCGATAGAGAGAACCTCGCGCACGAGGCCGCGGCTGAAGGCGACAAGGGCCGAAATGAGAATGACGCCCAAGACAGCCAGATCGACAATGTTGAAGGGCAAATTGCTCATGGCCGCTCGCTCAAGAGCGCGCCGCCTGGGCGAAACGCTCGACCAGTTTGGACAAATGGTCGATGGGATGCAGCTGCAGCTTGCTGGCCAAACCCTTGCGGCGGTTGCCGAGCGGCGGGATCAAGGCGTCGGTAAAGCCCAATTTCTCCGCCTCCTTCAGGCGTTGCTCGACTTGGCCGACGGCGCGAACCTCGCCCCCCAGGCCGATTTCACCGAACACCACCATGCCGGCGGGAACCGGCCGGTCGAGCCGCGAGGATACCAGGGCCGCGGCCACAGCCAGATCGGCGGCCGGCTCGCCGATCCGCAAGCCCCCGGCGACGTTCAGATACACATCATACCCACCCAGGGCAAGGCCGCAGCGCGCCTCCAGAACTGCCAAAACCATGGCCAGGCGCGCCTGGTCCCAACCCACCACGGCGCGCCGCGGCGTGCCGGGCGGCGAGGGGGCGAGGAGCGCCTGGATTTCCACCAGCATGGGCCTGCTGCCCTCGATTCCGGCGAAAACCGTGGCCCCGCTGACTTCGCCATGGCGTTCGGCCAGGAACAGGGCCGAGGGGTTGGGCACTTCCATCAAACCGGCGTCGGTCATCTCGAAGACGCCGATCTCGTTGGCCGGGCCGAAGCGGTTCTTGACCGCGCGCAGGATGCGGAACTGATGGCTGCGCTCGCCCTCGAAATATAGCACGGTGTCGACCATGTGTTCCAGGACGCGCGGGCCGGCGATCATGCCCTCCTTGGTCACATGTCCCACCAGCAGCAGGCTGAATCCCCGGCCCTTGGCCAGGCGGATCAGCTCGGCGGCGGAAGCGCGAACCTGCGCGACGGTTCCCGGCGCCGAATCGAGATTGTCCACATACATGGTCTGGATCGAATCGACGATCACCAGTTCGGGTGCCGCACCCGCTTCCAACGTGGCGGCGATGTCGCGCAGCGAGGTGGCGGCGGCCAGCGACACCGGCGCCCGGTCCAGACCCATGCGCTGCGCGCGCAAGCGGACCTGTTCGATGGATTCCTCGCCCGAGATATAGATCGTCCCGCCCGCGGCACCGGTCCGCCCAAGGGATGCCGCGACCTGCAGCACCAATGTGGATTTACCGATGCCCGGATCGCCGCCGATGAGAAGGGCCGAGCCCTTGACCAGGCCGCCGCCCACCACACGGTCGAATTCGGCAATCGCGCTGGCCCGGCGCGGTTCGGCCGGCGTCTTGCCGGTCAGCGGCTGCAGCTCGATATGGCGGCCGCGCTTGCCGGTCAGGCCCTTGGGCGCGCTCTCGCGCGAAACTTCCTCGACGATGGTGTTCCATTCCCCGCAATTGTCGCAGCGTCCGCTCCAGCGCGTGTAGCTGGCCCCGCAGGACTGACAGACGAAGCGGGCGGCCGCCTTGGCCACGTCCGGCTAGAGCGGTCGCACGGGCATGGAAATCGGCCCTTCGGCCCGCCCGTGGAGGAACTGATCGACGTGGGGATTGCCCGAGCGATCGATGTCCTTGGCCGGGCCGTTCCAGATGATCCGCCCCTCGTGGATCATGGCAATGCGGTCGGCGATATGGCGGGCGCTGACCATGTCGTGGGTGATCGAGACGGCAGTGGCGCCGAGATCGCGCACGCATTTGACGATCAGCTTGTTGATGACGTCGCTCATGATGGGATCGAGGCCCGTGGTCGGCTCGTCGAAGAAGATGATTTCCGGTTCGCGCGCAATGGCGCGGGCCAGCGCCACGCGCTTTTGCATGCCGCCGGAGAGTTCGGAGGGAAAGAGCTCGCTCACCTGACCATCCAGGCCGACGGCCCCCAGCTTGCGCAGCGCCACGTCCTTGGCTGGGCCGCGCGCCATGCGGTTGCCCTGGATCAGGCCGAAGGCGACGTTTTCCCAGACGCGCAGGCTGTCGAACAGGGCCGAGCCCTGGAACAGCATGCCGAATTTGGCCCGCACCCGTTCGCGCGCACTGCGCGATAGATCGACCGATTCCTCGCCGTCGATCCGGATGCTGCCGGACTCGGGCCACATCAGCCCCAGGATGCATTTTAACAGCACTGACTTGCCCGAACCGGAGCCGCCGATCACCACGACGGATTCCCCGGTGCCGACGGTGAGGTCGACCCCGCGCAGCACCTTCTTCGGCCCGAAGGATTTGAACAGGCCGGATATCTCGATCTTGGGGGCGTCGCTCATCGCGAGAAGAAGGCCTCGGTCAGGAAGTAGTTGAATACCAGGATCAGGATCGAGGCGGACACCACCGCATTGGTCGTGGCCGCGCCCACGCCCTGGGCGCCGCCACGCGAATGATAACCGTGATAGCAGCCCATCAAGGCCACGATGAAGCCGAAGACCGCCGCCTTGACCAGGCCCGAAGCCACGTCGAGGGTGGTGACGAAATCGACCGTGTGCTTGATATAGGCGGCCGAATTGAATCCCAGCTTGTAGACGGCGATGACAAAGCCGCCGAAGACGCCGATGATGTCGGCCACGGCGACCAGCAGGGGCAGGCTGATCAGCCCCGCGATCAAGCGCGGCACCACGAGATATTTGAGCGGATTGGTGGAGAGCGTGCTCAGCGCATCGATCTGCTCGGTAACGCGCATGGTGCCGATCTCGGCCGCCATGGCGGCGCCGACGCGACCGGCGACCATCAGGCCCGCCAGCACCGGGCCAAGCTCGCGGGTCAGCGATATGACCACCACATTGGGGATGGCCGATTCGGCACTGAAGCGGGTGAAGCCGGTATAGCTCTGCAATACCAGCACCATGCCGGTGAAGATCGCGGTCAGGCCGACCACGGGAAGCGAGTAATAGCCGACGTCGACGAGCTGGCGGCCGATCATGCGCAGATAGAAGGGCCGGCGAACGATACCTGCGATAGACTCCGAAGCAAATATGACGATGCGCCCGGTCACCTCGAACATCGCCAGCACGGTGGCGCCGATGGGCTGCAGGAAATTGGTCATGGCCGCGCTTCACCCTCTGCCTCGTAGATGCGGCGATAGCGCCGGCCGAGCGCCGTTAGAACCTCATAACCGATGGTGTCCGCAGCGGCGGCGAGATCGTCGGGGCTCTGGTTGGGGCCCAAGAATTCCACCACTGCGCCTGGCTTGGCCAAGTCGGCGGGAAGAGCGCTCACGTCCAGCGTGGTCAGATCCATGGATACGCGTCCCACGATCGGAACCCGCCGACCGGCGATAAAGGCAAAACCCTTGTTGCCCAGTCGACGCATGAACCCGTCGGCATAACCGATCCCCACGGTTGCGAGTCGACCTGGCGCCCCCACAAGATGGGTCGCACCATAGCCAACGCTCATACCGGTGTCAACGCGACGGGTTTGCAGGATTTTTCCTTCAAGTCTAATGACTTGGCGCATCGGGTTAGGGTGATTTTGCAGCGGATTCAGGCCGTAGATCGCGGCCCCAGGGCGGGTCATCTGCAGATGATAGTCGGGCCCCAGGAAGATGCCCGAAGAATTGGCGATGCTGAGCGGTTTTCCTTCCAGGCCAAGCTGGCGCACTGCGGCCAGGAAGCCTGCGAGCTGGCGTGCGTTCATGGGATTGTCGCGTTCTTCGGCGCAGGCCAGATGGCTCATGACCAGCGTCACGTCGATGCGCTCCAGGGGATCCCGATCCGCCGTCAGTGCCGCCACCTCATCGGGTCCAAAGCCCAGGCGGTTCATACCGGTGTCGATGTGAAGGGCGGCGGGCCCGTGGCCAAGCGCGCTCCAAGCCAAAACCTCGTCGAAGCTCTTCAGGCAAGGCCGTAAGCTATGGGACAGGAATTTCAGGATCCCGCCGCTACCCAGGCCATTCAGCACATAGATGGTCGTGTCGGGTCGCAGCCTCCGCAGGTCGATTCCTTCCTCCAGAGTCGCAACGAAGAATGTGCCGGCCTTTGCCCTGGCCAGCGCGAGCGCGATCTGAAACATGCCCAGGCCATAGGCATCCGCCTTGATCGAGACGGCCGTTTCCGCGCCCGGCGCTTTTGCGGCCAGCGAGCGCCAGTTTTCGACAATGGCAGTTACATCGACCGTGAGGGTCGCGCAATCAGGGTTAACGTCGTTGCGTGAAACCACGGCTTCGACGCAACCCTCACCCTCCCGCTGCTGGCGCAGCGGGGCCCTCCCTATCCCACGTTGTGGGCGAGGGTTCTTTACACTTCCCTCTCTCGCCATCGATCGGAGAGGGTCGGGGTGAGGGTGGAATGCGCAATGACGGCCGCTTCTATCCGTCAGCCAGACGGTCGTCGCGCGACAGATTGCCGAATTTGGTCACCATGCCGTCGAAATAGAGCTCGACGGTGCCGATCGGCCCATGGCGCTGCTTGGCGATATTGACCTCGGCCACGTTGTGCACGCGCTCGCCCCGTTCCAGCCAGCGGCTGTGGCGCTCGGCGAACTTCTCGCTGCTTTCGTCGTCGCGCTGCTTGGGTTCGCCGCGCTCGTGATAATACTGCTCGCGGAAAATGAACATGACCACGTCGGCGTCCTGTTCGATGGAGCCGGATTCACGAAGGTCCGCCAGTTGGGGCCGCTTGTCGTCGCGCTGCTCCACGGCGCGGGAGAGCTGGGATAGCGCCAGCACCGGCACCTCCAATTCCTTGGCGATGGCTTTCAGGCCGCGGGTGATTTCCGAGACCTCCTGCACGCGGTTCTCGCTGCGCAAGCCGGCGGGCGAGCGCATGAGCTGCAGATAATCCACCACGATCAGCCCCAGCCCATGGCGCCGCTTCAGCCGGCGCGCCCGGGTGCGCATCGCCGGCACGCTCAAGCCCGCCGTGTCGTC